>ODAI010684513.1_pt1 | contig 20595 bp, 17 predicted proteins | sample 1539321 | NCBI WGS metagenome assembly ODAI01 (sample SAMN02144231, study PRJEB22623) | gut metagenome | biome: sheep rumen | host: Ovis aries | place: New Zealand
CGGCACATTCCTCAACGGTCTGCTACACTTCGGTCGGGCACAGATCCAAGGTGGACGAATAGCAGAACAAGCAAGCTACGGACTCACCGAACAATTGGTTCAATTAGGATTCAAATCCGATCGAATGAAGACTGGCACTCCTGCCAGAATAGATAAAAGAAGTATCGATTTCACCGAACTTATTGCGCAGCCCGGAGACAATGATTGGCATCACTTCTCTTACCTCCCTTCCGTGCAACGCCAACTCAAACAAATGAATTGTTGGATTACTTACACCAATCCATCAACCCATGAAGAACTACGCAAAGGATTGCCTGAGTCACCACTTTACAATGGACAAATTCATAGTATCGGCCCTAGGTACTGCCCAAGTATAGAAACTAAAATTGTTACTTTTGCAGACAAGGATGCTCATCAAATCTTCTTGGAGCCGGAAGGTGTCGATTCCAACGAGTATTATGTAAACGGATTCTCATCAAGCTTACCGTGGCAAGTTCAGTTAGCCGCCATGCGGACTGTGCCGGGACTGCATAATGTAGTTATGTACAGACCGGGATATGCTATTGAATACGATTTTTTTGACCCGACACAACTACATCACACATTAGAAACAAAACGAATTAAGAATCTCTTCTTCGCTGGACAAATAAATGGTACAACAGGCTATGAGGAAGCAGCCGGGCAGGGAATCGTTGCAGGTATCAATGCCCACCAGAATATAACAGGAGGACCGGCTTTTACTCTCGCGCGCGACGAGAGTTATATAGGGGTACTTATTGATGACTTAGTCAATAAAGGAGTTGATGAACCATACAGGATGTTCACATCGCGAGCAGAATATCGTATTCTTCTCAGACAAGATAATGCTGACGAACGACTCACAGAGCGCGCCTATAAGTTGGGATTGGCTGATGCTGAGCGATACTATATCTACGCGCAAAAACAAGGAAAAATCGACCAACTACAACGTTTCCTCGCCGAAACAAAAGTCCATACGGACGAAGTAAACACATGGCTAACCGCCAACAACATAAGTCCTCTCCAACACGGCTGTAGACTCATAGATTTGGTTATGCGACCGCAAATCAATATCCTATCATTAGCCGAACTAATTCCTTCGTTGCATGCACTATTAGACACGTTTGGTAATAGTCAACAGGAGGTTACCGAAGAAACTGAAATCAACATTAAATACGCTGGTTATATTAACCGGGAAAAACTATCGGCCAACAAGCTGCAACGTCTCGAACAAATATATTTATCCGAAGATTTCGATTACGAAAGTGTTCAATCACTGTCCACCGAAGCGCGACAAAAACTCACACGTATTCGCCCGAAAACCATAGGTGAAGCAAGCCGCATACCCGGTGTCAGCCCTAATGATATTAGTGTACTATTAGTGTTAATTGGCAGATAGTTTGTTTACAAAGTAAACAAAAATATATTGTTCCACGTGGAACATACAAATCAAAAAGGAAATAAACAATCAACTGATATGAATATAGAAGAAGTTAAAAATCAAATCCGTAATGTGCCCGATTTTCCGATAAAGGGTATACAGTTCAAAGACATAACCACAGCATTGGCTGACCCTGAAAGTCTGAAATGCATGAAAGACGAAATGGTTAAAAGATACAGGGATAAAGGTATTACCAAAGTAGTGGGCATCGAATCGCGCGGTTTTATCATCGCTCCGGCCGTAGCTATGGAAATAGGGGCAGGATTCGTACCTATCCGCAAACCGGGAAAGCTACCCGCTGAAACCATTGAAGTAAGTTATGTAAAAGAATACGGAATGGATACGATCCAGATGCACAAAGACGCACTCAACAGGGATGACATAGTACTTATCCACGACGACATCTTAGCTACGGGTGGCTCTATGGCAGCAGCCATAGAACTGGTAAAGAAAACAGGTGTAAAAAAAATATATGTCAACTGTCTGTTGGAATTAATAGGACTGAATGGACGAGAAATACTTCATGGAAAAGCCGAAGATATTGACTGCTTGCTGCAAATGGAAGTTAACGAATAAGCATTGAAAGAAAATAATAATCATATTAGTTTACTGCTTAAACGCATCCCCGAAGAACCGGGAGTTTACCAGTACTTTGACAAGGACGGGCAGATAATCTACGTCGGGAAGGCAAAAAATCTTCACCGACGCGTCAACAGTTACTTCCAAAAAGACCAACAAACATACAAAACAAAACAGCTGGTTAAACACATAGCAGATATAAAGTATATCGTAGTTGAATCAGAACAAGATGCCTTTCTACTCGAAAATAATCTAATTAAACAACACCAACCGCACTACAATATATTACTCAAGGATGGAAAATCATACCCAAGTATATGCATCACCAAAGAGGAGTTTCCTAGAATATTTAAGACACGGACAATCGACAAACGTACAGGGGAATACTTTGGTCCATACAGCTACGGCAATACTGTGGACCTGTTCTTAGAACTGATACACAAACTCTACCAGATTAGAACCTGCCGCATTCCATTAACATCGGATTCCATAGCCAAGGGAAAACATAAAGTTTGCCTCAAATATCACTTAGGAACATGCTGCGGAATATGCGAAAACAAGGTAAGTAAAGAAGATTACACAAAGTGGATCAATGAGGCAAAAAAAATTATTCAAGGCAATGCAATTGACATAGAAAAAGACATGCATAAAAAAATGCTCGAACTATCAGAACATATGAAGTATGAAAAGGCAGGTATAATAAAAGAAAAATTAGAACTCCTTGAGCGATTCAGAAGTAAAACCGTTATCACCAATACAAATGTAGGAGAAATGGATGTGTTTGGGTATGCGGAAGACGGTGAAAGAGTATATATATCTATCCTGCACCTCAACAACGGAAGTATCGTACAAGGACAAACTATAGAATATAAAAAACAACTTGACGAAACTTCTCAAGAAATGTTAGCTTTCGGTATGCAAGAACTACGGGAACAACTCAATTCACATACCAAAGATGTCATAGTACCATTTATACCCGATGTAATCGACGAAAACCTGCATATATACATTGCCAACTCAGGAGACAGAAAAAAACTACTGGACTTGGCTAACAGAAACGTAGAGCAATACAAACAAGATCGAATAAAGCAAAACGATAAACTGAACCCTGAACAACGTGCCACTCGGATATTAACCGAACTTAAGACACTCCTTAAACTCCCATCTTTACCCGTATTCATCGATAGTTATGATAACTCTAACATACAAGGTACTAATGCCGTATCCGGATGCGTTGTATTCAAAAAGGCTAAACCATGCAAATCGGAATACAAACGCTTCCAAATCAAAACTGTTGAAGGTCAGGATGATTATGCCAGCATGAGAGAGGTAGTAAGAAGACGTTATCAAGACTTGATAAACGAAAACCAACCGCTACCCAATCTCATCATAGCTGACGGTGGAATCGGACAAATGCATGCTATACGCGAAGCTATAGAGGACCAGCTAGGTTTGGATATACCTATTGCTGGACTTAAGAAAGATAATCACCACCGTACACAAACACTACTATACGGTTTTCCACCGATCGAGATTGACATGCCTGTCACCAGCGAGATATTCCGATTTATGGTCCAAATACAAGATGAAGTACATCGATACGCTATTTCTTACCATAAAAATAAGCGCAGTAAAGCGCAAATAAAAAGCCAACTTGATGATATTCAAGGAGTTGGACCTGTTATAAAGCAAAAACTGCTCCGACATTTTGGTTCCGTGAACAAAATTAAAAGCGCATCACAAGAGGAATTGGTAAAAATAGTCGGAATTAGCAGAGCAGCAGCTATTTACAACTATTTTAATACACATTTATCCCTTTGAGAATTAAATATTTTGCACGACTATGACTAATTATACACTAAAAAAAGGTAATTTAAACCACTTAGAACTAACGGATGAACAAGGACACATTGTTTCACTTATGACAATCCTATCTCTTCATCCGCAGTCTCGAGTTTATGCTTTCCATGCACCAATGGGAGCAGGAAAAACAACCTTTATAAGCGAATTATGTCGGACAATGGGAACGGATGATGTCGCCAATAGTCCTACCTTCGCTATCGTCAATGTATATGAACTAAACAATGGCGACGAAATATATCACTTCGATTGCTATCGACTCAAAGATATTCGTGAGGCATTGGATTTTGGTGCAGAAGAATATTTGTATTCAGGCAATTACTGTTTTATTGAGTGGCCCGATATCATTAAACCTTTATTACCTGATGACACAGTCGATATTTCAATTACGGTCTTGCCGGATGGGAATCGCAAATTGACAATTTACTAAACGATGAAATTCAAATTCACTGTCATATTATTTTTCCTGGCTATCGTTCCCGCGGTGGCATACGAGCCAGTAGAGCACGAGAATATCCTTAAGATCAAGTATGGCTTTATAAACCAACTGGATCCATACCTCAGCCCATTGTCTTACCATGGACAGCAGATTGGGCTGGGAAATGAATGGTGGCAATCGTTTCGTCGTGATTCTGCTTGGGCGCATATAGGGCGATTGGACATAAATGGACTACGGGCTTACACCACTTCACATACAAATCGTATCTACGGATTAGGTGTTTATGCCGGATGGGGAGCTTACTATCATTGGAATTGGTTTGATAACCGGTTGCAAGTTCATCTGGGGCCATACTTGGAAGCTAATTTTATGGCACGAGAAATCGGTTCAAATGTCAATAAACCCTACTCCTTTGATTTGGGCATTGAGGCCATGGCGATGGCTGGAATAAGTTGGTCATTCTATGGTCGCAAAACAAGTTATCGTTTGCGTTATCTCATACGTACAAACCTTATCGGACTGGATTTTGTACCTGATTTCTGGCAGGCCTACTATGAAATAGTTGAAGGTGTCTCTGGAGATATTCGTTGTTCGGGACCGTGGAATCACAATAGCGTACGCCATGAACTAACGCTGGATCTTCAATTCCCCCACTCCACTTGGAGACTGGGTGCAGAGCATATTTTCTTGGATTATCGAACCAAGAATATGCAATTCGACCAACATCAAATTAATATCATTGTAGCATGCATTTGGAAATATAAAATCCGCCCGAACGCAAAATTATGAAACGCATCATACACATATTATTAACTATTATTCTGCTTACTTCGTGTAAATCTAAAAACGAAGTGGAGTTCTCTACGGATCCGGCAACAAATGTAGAAGCGCTTTGGGAGATTATTGATACCAAGTATTGTTATGTTGAAGAAAAGGGACTGGATTGGAATGGCGTACGCGACGAATATGTTACGAAAGCTAAACACGTAAAAAATTCACTGGAATTATTTGACCTATGCGCTCAAATGTTAGATACACTGCATGACGGACATGTCAATCTTGTTTCTTACTTTGATCAATCATATAATACCACATGGTATGATGCATATCCCGCTAATTTTGATGCTGATTTACAAAAACTATATTTGAAAGACTATCGTATTGGAAATGGTGTATACTATTGCACTATACATAATGACAGTATTGGTTATATTTATTACCCAAGTTTTAGTAATAGTTTAGCCAGTCTTAAATGGATTCTCTACTATTTCAGTTCCAAAAATTGTTGCGGTGTTATCATCGATGTTCGCAATAACGGAGGTGGAAACATGAATAATTCATTTGAATTAGCTGCTCCTTTCTTCTCGGAGAACAGAGTTGTAGGTTGGTGGAATCACAAAACCGGTCCTGGACATAATGAATTCTCATCAATGGAGAAGTTGGTTGTTGATACTATTAAAACAGCAGATTATCGCTGGTTACGACCAGTTATAGTACTCACAAATCGTCGTAGTTATTCCGCCACTAATCTATTCGTCAACATGATGCGATATGCAGATAATTGTACAATCATTGGTGGGGTTACTGGCGGTGGAGGAGGTATGCCTATGAGTTACGAACTGCCGTGCGGCTGGATGGTGCGCTTTTCCAGCGTGCGTATGTATGACGCAGATAAAAAAGATATCGAACAAGGCATAAAACCGGATATTCTTGTCAATATGATTAGTACAGATAAAGACGACATTATTGAAAAAGCCATTTCGACAATTATTAACGCTGATAAACAATAACAATATGATTGAAATAAAAAATATACATAAATCTTTTGGCGATTTACATGTGCTTAAGGGTATCAATCTCCATGTCAACAAAGGGGAGATTATAGCAATTATCGGTAAAAGCGGAGCCGGTAAAACTACCCTCCTGCAGATTATCGGTACACTCGATAAACCGGATAACGGACAAGTCATAATCAACGGCATTGACGTATCGCAACTCAAGGAAAAAGAGTTGGCACGTTTCCGAAACCATCATATTGGTTTTATCTTCCAGTTCCACCAACTGCTTCCTGAGTTCACAGCTTTGGAAAACGTAATGATTCCGGCTATGATTGCTGGCGAGAAAGATGCCCAGAAAAGAGCCGAAAAATTACTTAGCGAGTTAGGTTTGAGTGACCGTATGTCGCATAAGCCCAACGAATTATCTGGCGGAGAGAAACAACGTGTAGCAGTCGCCAGAGCGATGATGATGTCTCCCGATGTAATTCTCGCGGACGAACCGAGTGGCAGCCTGGACGAAAACAATAAAAAAGAACTGCATAAGCTATTGCTCAACCTGCGAGACAAGTACAACCAAACTATCATCATCGTTACACATGACAAGGAACTTGCTTCTATTTGCGACCGAATTATTACAATAAAGGACGGACTAATAAGCGAATAACTATGAGACATATCCTTCCTATATTAATAGCCGCTGCCGCTTTTATTGGTTGTACCAAACAGCGCGTATATTTTCCAAAGGACTTAGAGCCGCAGCCCGTAGAAATCATAAGGTTTGACAATGCTCTTATTAATGTCAACCCGCAGTCTGTTATCACGGATATTCGTCTGCTCTATCACGACTACCCTACATTTATGCCTTTCTTCGTCGAGAATATTTTAGGTATTCCCACAAATGACACCGCCTATCTCGCGCAACAACTGCCTCTCTTCTTGGAAGATACTGTCTATGGATTTAAGCAGACAAACGAGTTCGAAAGACTCCTATTTGCCTCCGTCGAGGACATTGAAAACAGTCTCGCTAACGCTTTTGCACGAGTGCAGTATCTCTATCCCGAAATACCTACGCCGAACATCTATTTCTTCATCTCCGGCTTCAATGCCTCCATCCTCTTTGTGGACGATGATATGGCTGTCGGAACGGATATGTATCTTGGATCAGACTATGAATATTATAATCGCGTTGTACATGATTATCAGAAGATTACAATGCGCAAAGAATGCATCCCCGTTGATGTTGTTAGTGCACATCTTTTCCGATACCTACCATATACTTCCACCACATCACGGCTAATTGATAATATGATCTATCGTGGTAAAATCATGTACCTCCTTGCATGCATCTTCGACCAGACACCGCCCTATGAAGTCATGGGATATACCAAGGAGCAATGGGACTGGTGTGAACGAAATGAACGCGCTATATGGAACCTCATGATGGATAAAAAGGACCTCTTCAAAACAGAGTCTCTCATCCTCACTTCATACCTCAACGAGGGACCCTTCACCGGAGAAATCTCGCAAAACTCACCGGGAAGAGTAGGAACATGGATCGGATGGAGAATTGCCGAGAGTTTCATGAACCATCACCCGGAAATAACAATTCAGCAACTCATTGCTGAACCTAATGCTGAATATATACTTCAAGAAAGTTACTATCGTCCATGAATAAAGAAGATTTCAAAATCCTAAACGAGCATGTCTATAACAAACAGTTAGTCTATTTGGACAATGCCGCTACAACCCAGAAACCGCAGGTGGTACTCAATGCGATTATGGATGGCTATACCCGATGGAATGCAAATATACATCGAGGAGTGCACCATCTCAGCCAAATCGCTACACAACACCATGAGGAGGCAAGACAACGGGTAGCAGATTTTATCGGAGCTAAATCGGCTAACGAAATAATCTTCACCAAAGGTACCACAGATAGCATCAATATGTTAGCCTTCAGCTTTGGGGAAGCATACATCCACGAAGGAGACGAGATTATTGTTTCTCTCATGGAGCATCACTCGAATATTGTACCTTGGCAGATGCTCTGCGAGCGTAAAAAAGCCACTCTTAAAGTCATCCCGCTTAAACGCGACCTATCGCTCGATATGGACGCGTTTGAAAATCTTCTATCGCCACATACCAAACTCATCTCTGTCGCACACGTGAGTAATGTATTAGGTATTATCAATCCGGTCCGACAAATCGTAAGTATCGCCCATAGCCGACATATACCGGTCTGTGTGGACGGCGCACAGTCGGCACCGCATCTGCCTATTAACGTACAACAATTGGACTGTGACTTCTTCGTCTGCTCCGCGCATAAGATGTACGGACCTACAGGATTAGGTATCTTATATGGCAAAGAGCAATGGCTCAATATTTTACCGCCGGCTGAGGGTGGAGGAGAAATGATTGAACATGTGAGCTTTGACCATACAACATATAATACCTTGCCTTATAAATTCGAAGCCGGTACGCCAAACTTCATCGGTAGCCATGCCTTCGCGGCGGCACTGGATTATATGTCGCAAATCGGACTGTCTGAAATAGAACAACACGAACAACAACTCATCCAATATACCGAGAATCGTCTCACAGAGATTCCTCATATCCATATCTACGCACAAGGCTTAACTAAAGCAGGGGTTATCAGCTTCAATGTCGGCGATATACATCCTTTCGATATCGGTACTTTGTTAGACCAACAAGGCGTAGCCGTTCGTACAGGACACCATTGCGCTGAACCGCTTATCAATCATCTGCAAGTGCCGGGAACAGTGCGGGTCTCAATGGCGCTGTATAACGATAAGGACGATATAGACGCCTTTATTAAAGCGCTTGACAAAGCTGTACAAATTCTCTCTTAATGCGCCACATACAAATCATAGTATTCGCGCTCACCTTTTTAGGAGGAATGTGCTATGCCCAAAAGAACATAATGGTTATGTCCTATAACGTGGAGAACTTCTTCTACCCGGAAACGGACAGCCTTAATCCCGACCGGGAGTTTACACCCGATGGTGCACGACACTGGACAAAGGCGCGATTCTATCATAAAGCGGAACAGATAGCTCGGGTCATAGCTATCGCACAACATCCCGACATCGTCTGCCTCAACGAAATTGAAGATGAACACTGCCTCAAAGCACTCTGCGCTAAAATGCCGCATTACCCATATAAATTCATACACTTCGACAGCCCTGATAAAAGAGGAATCGATGTAGCCATACTCTTTGACTCCACACTTTTTCAACTCCGCCAAACGCATAATTACCGAGTACCTATTCCCGAAACTTCCACGCGGGACATTCTCTACGCACAACTTAATAATCTACACCTCATAGCCTGCCATTTACCTTCTCAGCTCGGAGGAGCAAAAGCAACACAATTCAAACGAGACTCTGCTAAACATCTCATCGCTCATATTGTGGACTCTATTCTACGAATAGACTCTTTGGCACAAATTATCGTTTGTGGCGACATGAATATGTCCCCAAAGGAAAATTTACCTCCTCTGCATAATATGATGCTCACAATGGCTAAAAAGGGCTTAGGAACACATAAATATAAAAACCAATGGACTTGCCTAGACCAATTCTATGTCTCTCACCCATTAAATAATTGTTCCACGCCAGAGATTTTTGCTCCCGAATGGTTGCAGGAAGAAGACCGAAGATTTCTTGGTCTCAAACCTAAAAGAACTTTCAACGGTTTCCGCTATTCCCGTTCCGGCTTCTCCGACCATTTACCAATCCTCTTACATATATTATGACCCTTCAAGCAAAACCAATTATCATTTTCGACCTTGGCGGCGTGCTCATTAACTTGAATGTTCCACGCTGCATGCAGGCATTTTCTAACCTTATCGGCGAAGAAAACGTACGGAATATCTTAGGTATGAATAAAGACGGAGAAGGTATTGCAGCCGTTAGTATTGCCTCCCGCCAACTCATGAAAGACTTCGAGCGCGGATTGGTAACAACTGACGATTTCGTAGCAGCCCTGCTTCAGTATGCACCTTCCGGAACTACATCGGACCAAATCCGCGAGGCATGGTTCGCTATGTTGGAATACTTACCGCAAGAGCGCCTGGATTACTTGGCACAACTGCGCCAACAAGGTTATCGTCTCTACTTACTATCCAACGGCAACGACCTGCATTGGACTTATATCGATAAGCTCTACCACGTCAGCAGTTACTTTGAACAGGTTTTCCTCTCGCAAGTCATGCATTGTGCCAAACCCGAAGAAGAAATCTTCCGCCGCGTGCAAGATGATATTCTTGCCAACAATCTCTCCGACCAGCATACTACGAACGCCCTGCCCCAACAACCGATTCTCTTTGTTGACGATCTCCTACAAAACCGCCAGGCAGCAGAACACTTCGTCTCCTGGCGCACTTTCCCCGATATCCCCTCCCTGCAGCAATTCTTAAATCAGCAAGGGATAGGCAAGGGATAGGCTAGGAATAGACTACCCAAAATTTCACAAATTCACAAATTCACAGGTTTGTGAGGGTCGATATAAACGTAATAATATATAATATAATATGTTATATTATATTATATATTATGGGTATTTTTTGGGGGTACACGGATGTGTGAAAATGTGAAAATGTGAATTTTACCACTAATTTATTGCTCTTATATTTAAGTTATATCGATATTCCGATGCAATTAGCCTTCTAATATACTAACATCATAGTTATCACATACTAATCTAATACTAATAACATACTAATCACATACTATTTTTAGGACTAGAGAGGGTAAAAACATACAACAAAAAAGTGCAAGTTTCGTGAAAACCTGCACTTTGAACACACAAATATTTGAGAAAGATGCGGGATGATTACCATTTCCTCAACCAAAACTCATTGAAAATTTCGCTTTCGGAATCTACGTATTTCCCATTTTCTTTATTCTCATCTATAATATCATAAAAGCCAAATACTTCAAATCCATACTCTTTTGCTTCGTCAAACATTTGGATTTTCTTGTCCTCGCTATCAAAGCATGACACAAGCGCATATCTCCGTCCCCAACCTTTTTTCGAGGGTATAGAATCGTAGTGTTGTTCGAAAATCTCTCTATACACATCTACTTGATTACGCCAATCTCCTTTGGAATCTCTTTTCAAATGTAGAGGTGTATAGTATTTGTTTTCTATTAAAAGAGCATAGAACTCCTCTTTACCTTTATTTATTAGTTTAACCTCCGCACATAGATCCATATGCTGCCACTCTTTCCAGACTTCAACTTTTATAAAAACAATCTGCTCTAAGGGACTCTCTAGTTGTAGTAATTTATGGAGCATATAGCGGCAATATCGAGAAAAGATAGGCTTTGATTCTTTAAATTCGTCTATCGCATGTCGCAAACACCACGACATGACATAATCCATGACTATCTCAGCCTTTCCATCACCTTCTGTGCTATCACACATTAAGAATGAAGAATCCATATTACATTATTCTTGAATAATTTTGTTCCCGTTTCCATTGAATTTTGCGTAGTATGACGTTATATTTGCATCTACCGGAACGTATATTGTACAATTGGCTACTTTACCAAACATACCAAATTCAGGGGCTAGCTCCGTTTGGAAATGCAAATTTACATTTTTTATATCTCTATTTATATTATTAACATCTTTTCCTACGTACAAATCCTTAACTTTCATGCACGAAGAATCTTCATCTACAAGGAAGTTCAGTTCTTTCATTCCCATTGGCATATATATAGTTTGTACATTTTTTACACACCCTATTTCGTGATTAATATAGTAATCATATATCATTCCATAAGTTGTGACCATTGTACAATTTGAGAAATCAAGTACATTAAGTGTTTCGATATTCTCAAATGCTTCGACATGGATAGATTTTAATGTCTCAGGAAATTTTATGTTTGCCAATTTTGTATTAGCAAATGCTTCCCTTCCTATTTCCTCTAATGCATTACCAAATTCTATCTTTTGAAGAGCAGTACAATCTTTAAATGCGCGGCCATTTACTCGCTTGACCATTATAGGAAGAACAACCTCACTTAAGCGCAACATATTTGCAAAAGCACTAGAAGGGATATAACAATCTGGCATTTCTGGATTTTGCTCTTGCATCATGGCAGCAGCAAGAACCGCTTCGGTTGCCAGTTGTTTAGCTTCTCGTTTCTTCAATTCCCCTGTAGCCTCTTTTACTTGTGCATCAGCGATTGATAATTCTGCAAATGCAGTCCACATATCGTTCTCAGCTTGACGACGTTCTTGCGTTGATGGTGATTCGGATATATATGTATTGGCTATGTTAAGATATTGTAAATTAGTACATTGCTTGATTATTGCTATGTCAGTATCGTATATATGTCCTGTAACGGTAAGCGATTTAATTTGGGGAAGTTTGTCTATTGGCATGAACTTTAGAATATTCCCAGGTTCTGTTACTACGATGTCTAAAACGAGATTTGCCAAAGGATCTATTAAATGCTCTGGATTTATTCCAAAAGAAGAAAATTTGATATATGCTCCTTCAATTTTGGGTATCTGAATATTATGGCAAATGGCAAATTCTGGCGTTAGAGAAGTAGGTATGGAATTAAAGATTATTTCATCAACGTACTGAAAACCATTATTGTTGATATTTACGTCGCTATTAAAAATAACCTTTTTTACAGAAGCCGTTTGTCTATATTTTTCCTCCGCGTAAAAAACTCTATTTCTAATTACAGCCTTTTGATTAAAAATCACTTCTTTGAGATTTTCGTAATTACTAAATGCAGTAGATTCAATAGTAACTGGGCAATCAAAAACGATAGTTTCTAATTCCTGACAATTTGAAAACGCTTGTTCATATATATGTACATTTTTTAAAGAATTTGCAAATACAATTTTTTTCAGTTTCTTTGCTCCTTTAAAAGCGTAAGGCTTAATTTCTAAAGAAGAATTAGCAGAAAAAGTTATTTCTTCTACTCCCGAATCGTTAAAGAATCCTTTTTCTACATAAGTCATAGATTTTAAATTCAAAACAGGTGGAATATTAATTTTTCCTTGCGTTGAAGATAACTCCTTCACTGCCTGTATAGTACTAAAATCTACACTTCCCTTTCCAACATAGAATAAATGCCCGTTTTCACCTTCGAAATATTTTGCTGCAAATTGCTGATCAATAGGAGAACTGTTGTATTTTAAACGAGGACACTCATATATTAAGGTATCCACTAAGATGCTTTTAAATCCTGCCACACCATATGTTTGATAATCTATTGAATTTTTCCCATCTAGCATATTAGTAATAATTACTTTTTTCAGTGAAGTAAACGGAGCAAAATAAATAGGGGAACCGCCTCTTGCACCTTTATTTGCATTAGAAAAATTAAACAACTCTCCTATTACTCCAGTACCAGAGTTGCTATTCACTCTCGGTTGAATATCTAGAAATGAGCAAAACAACAATACCTGTAGTTTTTTATTAGCTGGTATCATATCCATATATTCAATAGGTAAGTGTTGATTGTCCGGTAAAAAGAGTACTTCTAGATTTGGGAGTAACGGAAAACTCTTTGTGTTCCCTATATTTGAATAACGAATACTCAATCTTTTTAAGTTGGTTAATTTAGATAGAGTTTTCATATCTTTATCGGACAACTCTCCTTTAATCTGAAGGGTAGTTATATTCTCTACGTCCTTACCTAATGCTTTGCCTAAAGAACTGGGTTTTTCAAGTTGAATAGTTGTAGCATTGTTAAAATACTGTTGATCATACTTATCTGCTTTCACGCAGATACTGCTTAAAATAAGAATACATACAAAAAGTTTTCGTTGCATAATCGTTATATTTAAAATTAATTATATATACAAGAAAAGCGTGAAGTTGCTATACTACACGCTATAGGTTGATGGCACTAGGAAACCATTAATAGATAGAATGCAGATAGTAACTTCACGCAGATGCGCGAAGCCTATTCGCAATTGTCTTATCTATTAAAGGTGAAAGATTCCTAGTTTTTCAACCTATAAGAGCAATAGCAAACGCTTCAATTTTCGCCTTTTGGGCTCTATTATATCAAATATATTATAGCGCAACACTTTGCGCTTTTATTTCATTATGTCATCCCATTTTACGTCTAAGATCTGACGGTCGCTTCAGTTGGTAACATCTTGTTACCGTCTCATTCCCGCGGCGGGGGTATTTTCTTATAAACTTAACTATACAATCAATGTCACTACTTTTTCACCACTTTCTACAACTTAAATAATATATATTTCTTATTTTAAAAAACAGATTGTATATTATTCTTTGTTGAAATGTTGAAAAGTATAGCAATTATTTATACTTTAGTTAATTACAGCCTTTTTCTAATATTGAAAACTATTTTATAACTTCTAAAACTTCCGGTTTTATTGAGTTATTATACTTTTTCAACACAGATTTTTTACAATTGTTGAAAACTATATTAAAGCCACTTCTTCAGGCGGAAGATAAGTAATATCAACAATACCGACAATATCATCAAACCTAAAGCAAATAGATAACCTAATCGCCAATGCAGTTCAGGCATAAAATCAAAGTTCATTCCGTATAAACTGCCGATTAGCGTTGGCGGCAGGAAGATAATATTGATAACTGTAAATATCTTGATTATCTTGTTCTGTTCGATATTAACCAAACCGAGGAACGTATCCTGCAGGTAGTCCAGACGGTCAAATCCGAATCGCGTATAGTCGAATAGGGAGTTGATATCTTTAATAACCATCGTTAAACGAGGCTGCAGGTCGGACGGAATAAAATCGCACTTGAGTAAGTTACTGATTACACGCTGTTTATCCATTATATTCTGACGGATAATAGTTACTTTTTCCTGCAGGTCCTTGATTTGAATAAGTACATCCTCGTCCACATGGTCCTTTGCGTTGATTTCATTACTCAACTGCGTAATCATATCAGTAGTATCCTCGATTAAGTCAGCGTCCTTTTCAACACGAGTCTCCATAAGAGCAACTAAAACATGATATCCGCTCGGGAAATTACGCGTGTTTACAAACATACGTTTGATAGTCTCGTTGAAACTGCCTAACTCTTGGTCGTGAGATGTGACAAGAATATTATTCTTAACAATAAAGTTAACAGGCTCCACTTCAAAATTAGAGTGCAGAAAGTTACTGTTCGCTACAATCGAATCGTCAGTCTGAATATAACGGCTGGACATCTCAATTTCCTCCATCTCCTCATCTTCCTGAATATCGATTTTGAGGAATCCTTCCAACGTATCCTCTGTCTTGTCACTTACATCAAGCAAATCAATCCAGATGATATCTTTCTTATCTAACTCCTTGAGTGCGCTGATTGTTTTAGCGACTTTTATCTTTTCGTTGTCTTTATAGAATATTCTCAGTTCTGCCATGGCTCTAAGCGTTTTGTTAGGTTAATAAACTCTTCTACACTTAATTGTTCGGGACGTTTGCTCAGTATCTCCGCCAATTCCTCTTTTGCACCGGGCTTGTCCAAAAACTCATGCAAGGAATTACGGAGCTGTTTTCGTCGTTGATTGAAGGATGCCTTGACGATTCGCTTAAACAGTTCTTCGTCGCATCCTAACGACGTTCGCTCGTTTCGTCGCAATCGGACGACTGCCGACTTCACCTTGGGAGGAGGATTAAATACATTTTCGTCCACTGTGAACAGATACTCAATATCGTACCACGTCTGAAGTAAGACACTTAGAATACCGTATGCCTTTTTGCCCGGCTTGGACGCTATACGTTCAGCCACTTCCTTTTGTATCATGCCGGAACAAACGGGAATACGGTCTTTATATTCCAATACCTTGAAGAATATCTGGCTGCTGATATTATACGGATAATTGCCTATAATACCGAATTGCCCTTCCGGATAAATCGTATTGAGGTCTAATTTAAGGAAGTCACCCTCTATCAGTTTGAGTTCAGGGTACCACTCTCTGAGATAGATAACGGACTCACGGTCCAATTCGATTGCCGTGAGGTCGATTGCAGAATTCTTGAGTAAATATTGCGTAAGTACACCCATCCCCGGTCCAATCTCAAGAACCGGAAAACGAACATCCGAATTATTCGGATTGATGGTGTCAGCGATCTTCTGGGCTATACCAAGATCTTTCAAGAAGTGCTGACCCAGCGATTTCTTTGCTCGCACGGTGAACTCGCACGATTGCTTCTTGGCGCGTACTTGTTGCATTTTCTTGGTGATAGTCGTCCATAAATTTGGTGAATTAAAAAAATTGTTGTACCTTTGCAGCCCAAAACGGTTGGAAAGGATTTTTCTTTTCGGCGGCAAAAGTACTGCTTTTATTTTAAATACACAAGAAAAAATGAATAAATTAGCACTTTTTATAACAAAAATCATAGATTTTGTATATAAACCGTTCCAAAAATTGGTTCCCGAGCAGGTTTTCCGCTATGCGGCATGCGGAGGAGGTAACATGGTGTTAGACTGGGTATTGTACTTCATTACCTACAATTTTATCGTTGGACATGAGTTGGTATATATTCACTTCGGGGCTGCCGAATTATGCCTAACACCGCATATAGCTTCGTTCTGTATTGTTTTTCCTATCACTCTGCTTACCGGATTTTGGCTCAACAAGTACGTCACTTTTACCCAATCTTCGCTTCATGGTGCACGACAACTATTACGCTATACGTCAATAGTGCTGCTGAACTTGCTCATTAACTATTTTGGTCTGAAGCTCTGTGTTGAGGTTTGGGGGTGGTATCCTACACCAAGTAAGATGGCTATCACGATCTTTACAGTCATTATTTCTTTCCTCGGGCAGAAATACTTCTCTTTCCGGAAGTGAAACGATTTTTCGTTTATATTGTCTTCGCGCTATGGATTGTTCACGTATCTGCAACCGAACAAGAAATAGATGCGGTTATTGATGATATTTATCGCCAGTTAACCGAAACGGAAACAATCGAGTCCGGCGAACTGCAGGAACAACTGCTGCAATATGCTACAAAGCCTATTGACCTTAATTCAGCTACCGAAAATGACTTGAGACAATTGCGATTTCTTTCTGACACGCAAATAGATGCCATTCTAACCTATGTTTTCAAGCATCCGATGGAATCACTTAATGAACTCGATTTGATTCCTGAACTGCCTACTTATCTTGCGCGAAATCTCAGAGCATTTGTTACGGTGAAACCGAAGAAAAATGATACTCGCCTCTATCCGAAGGACGTTTTCCATTATGCCAATCACGAGATAATTACCAGAGCCGATATTCGCAATATTGAATCCTTTGAAGGCGATCCGGTTTTTGCCCAAGTCAAGTACAAATTCAATTACAATAATCGCGTGCAGTTCGGCGTGAATATTAGTCGTGCTCCTGGAGTAATGGCAACCGATATACGCTATGGTGCTTATCTCGAATTGGACGAAATTGCGCCGCATGTCCGTACTATCGTGGCCGGCAATTATCAAGCTTCTTTCGGACAAGGATTAGTGCTGAATACCGGTTTTCACCAGGGCAAAAACAGTTATATCATGACAGTCGGAAACGGCTGTGACGGATTGCGCAAATATACTTCTGCAGGTATTGCTTCTTTGCATGGAGTTGGCACAACACTTACTTTCGGAACGATCACAAAACTTAAAGCCGAATTATCGTTTTTATATGGTATGAATAGGGCCAACGATTCCTTGTGGCATCATGTTATTGGTTCAAATATAACCCTGAAACACAATAAGTTAGCAGTTGGCATAACGTTTGCTGAACATCTTTATAATGACTCCTTGAGCTACTATCGAAATGTGGCGTATAATCGCAATTATTTTCGCGGAACAAATCAAGCCATCATCGGCGCTAACTTCCGCTATTGCGGGAATTGGTACGATATCTTTGCGGAAGTGGCTGCGGCTCAAAATCTTACGTGGGGCGTTGCTACGCAAGTCGGATGTCGCTTTACGCCCATAAGTGATTTGGGACTTATTGTTCTCTATCGCTACTATTCTCCGCATTTTGATAATACGCTTGCTTACGCTTTCTCGGAGACATCGCGCCTTAATGACGAAAATGGACTATATCTCGGCACAGAAATATCCCTTCTAAAAAACTGGATCTTCCGCGCTTATGGAGATATATTCCGTTTCTCCGGACCTAAATATGGTATTGCCTATTCGCCTTCGTTAGGTTATGACGCAATGGGAGAAGTAGATTGGAGATTATCAAATTCTTCCCATTCCATCGGAACAAATATCCGTTTTCGTGCTAAAGAAAAAGCGCATAAATCCACTTTTTCCCTTCGAGCGCGATTTACTTATGATATCGCCGGTTGGTCGTTCAGAACGCAAGCCGATGGAAATATTGTTCGCGATAGCGTGCAAGCCCTTTCTTACGGCCTTTCCGTGGCGCAAGATATCAATTATTCATTTGCCAAAGTGCCGCTTACACTCCAGTTGCGCCTGCAGGGATTTGATGCACGCAAATGGGATAACCGCATTTATGTGCATGAGAATGATGTGCTTTACGCGTGGTCTATTCCCGCGTCTTACGGACAAGGAGGACATTTTTATCTCAATCTCCGCTGGCGCATAATTGACCAATTGGCGCTATATTTCAAAGTGAGTGAAACAGTCTATAGCCGCACGTGGGCAACAGACCGAAATATATCTCAAACCCGCACGGATATTCACCTTCTTCTGCGGGCATATCTATAAACTTATTTCAGGGAAAAACTGCAGCCTATATTCCACAGAACAGGGTTATTCTTGCCGTTCACGCTGTAGTTGTGGCTCAGGTCGTAGGGATTGAGCATGAGGTGGGCAAAAGGTTTGATAGTCCATTGTTCGGCGAGCCGGTAGGTCCATGTCAGTTTGGCACTCAAGTTACACACTGCAAAGGTGCCTTGGTAGCCCGTGTACATACTTTTCCAGGGGGTCATGCCTATTCGTGCTGCAATACAGAAATCGTGTGGCAGACGGAAATCGTATCCTAACTCAATATACGATGAATACGCGCGTTTTAGCTCGCCGTTCACTAAATATCCATCCCGACCGAATGTCCGCGTGCACCATAAAATCGACAGCGGCAGATTATCACTTACGCGATAACTGATTCGCCATTCAGACGTCGTGCCGCCACCACCCGGAGCGTGATTGTCGTAGTCGAAGAATCGACTCATTTTACCATCAGGATAATGGTCAAAATAGTACATCTGAATAAAGCAAATATTCAGTCCCCAACGGCTAAAACCTATCGTCCAATCTACTTCCGGATTAATCGCTTTGAAGCTCCAATCCATTGCCGTCACGTTCCACCACAAATTGAAATATAATCCGCCGTAGCCGATTGTAGCATCCGTCTGAAAGCCGAGACCGCCGACGTAGAAGCCGCGCCATACATAGTTGCTGATGGCGTCAAAATTAAAACCATACATCAACCCCACTTTCTCCTTGTAATCCGGCAACCAGTACTCTTTCCCTTTGCGTTCTACGCCATAGATAGTGCTTGTCATTAGGCTACAAAAAAGCAGTATAATCAAATGTTTTTTCATGGTTGTGTATGTTTTATTCGGTCGTTTCTATGCTTGCTAAAGCATCCGCTTGATTGCGTCGAGTCGTCACTTTCTTCGTACTTGTCACCCCCAGTTCCTTCAGTCCTTCTACGCGACGCAGCACATTGCCCGTTCCGTCCGTGAGTTGGTTCATCGCCGTGTCGTATGTCTTTCTTGCCGTATCGAGTTGTGAGCCTAACCGGTTGCAGGTATCGACCAGGCCGATTACTTTCTCGTACATGCCGTTGGCAGCCTCGATGATTTTGCGGCAGTTGTCTTCCTGTCGGGTGTTTTGCCACACGTGCAGAACGAGGTTCAGAGCAAGCATCAGGTTCGTCGGGTTGACAAGAATAACGCCTTTGTCGAATGCTTTTTGCCCGAGCGAACTGTCGTAGTTCATCGCCATCACATATCCGCCTTCGTTCGGAACGAACATCAGCACGTAATTCATCGCGCCTTCAACCACACTCGGATAATTCTTATCCGCCAGCTCTTTCACATGCCGAACCATCGATTCGTAATTGCGCTTAACAGCCGCCAGCCGTTCCTCTTCCGTCTCCGCTTCTACGGCATCCATATAGTCCTTAAGACTCACTTTCGAGTCCACAATCACTTTCGTGCCGTCAGGCATATTGATTACCACATCCGGACGTAACTCATTGCCTCGCTTGTCTTTGTATGACACTTGTGTCATAAACTCCTCACCTTCGCGCAAACCGCTGTCGCGCAAAATATCACTCAGCACTTGTTCGCCCCAATCGCCATGCACTTTGCCTTTGTTCCGCAACGCATTAGCTAAAGTCTGCGCATCCGTTCCCAGCTTGCCCGTTTGTTCCACCATCGCTTTGAGTGCGCCTTCCAGGCTCGAAGTGCTCTTCTCGTTGGCACTCTTGGTTTCGCTCATGATTTTGCGTACGTCGTCCATTTGTTGCCTGAGCGGTTGC
>ODAI011798379.1_pt1 | contig 20593 bp, 21 predicted proteins | sample 1539321 | NCBI WGS metagenome assembly ODAI01 (sample SAMN02144231, study PRJEB22623) | gut metagenome | biome: sheep rumen | host: Ovis aries | place: New Zealand
ATTAATATACCATCCTGTAGAGGAATTTGGTCGCTCTGCATCTTCGTATTACACGCAAGCCACTCTTCTTTTGTGATTAAAATTTTGCGCGGCTTTGCGCCCTCGGAGGGACCGATAATGCCCATTTTCTCGATTTCATCAATAATGCGGGCGCCTCTTGCGTAGCCGACAGAAAGCTTTCTTTGAATAAAGCTTGTGGAAGCAGCCTGGTATTCCAAGATAACTTCGATTGCCTTTTCAATCATCGGGTCGCTTTCATTTTCGCCCTGCGGCTCCATATCGGCACCCTTCTTGCCCTTTTCCTTGGTGGCAAGCTCGGCAAATTGCTTTTCTATCTCTTCATTGTATTCGGCTCTGCCCTGCTTTTTGATAAAATCGGTCACCTTCTCGATTTCCTCATCGCTGACAAAGCAGCCTTGAATACGCATCGGTTTATTGGCACCTACGGGGTTGAAAAGCATATCGCCGTTACCGAGTAATTTTTCGGCGCCGTTTTGGTCTAAAATAATGCGGCTGTCAAGACCGTTGGAAACGCTTAACGCGATACGGCTCGGGATATTGGCTTTAATCAAACCGGTGATAACATCGGCACGCGGGCTTTGTGTTGCAATCACCAAGTGCATGCCGGCGGCTCTCGCCATCTGTGCCAAGCGGCAGATGCTGTCCTCTACCTCGCCGGGAGAAACCATCATCAAATCCGCAAGCTCATCGATAATAATAACATACTGTGTCATCGGCAGCATTTCGGGGTCGTTTTTCGCAAGCTTGTTATAGGATTTGATATCTCTGACCTTATATTGCTCTAAGAGCGCATAGCGGTTCATCATTTCCTTTACCGCCCACGCGAGAGCTCCCGCCGCTTTATGCGGATTTTTTACCACCGGAGTAGGCATATGCGGAATACCGTTGTAAACACTCAATTCCACACCCTTTGGGTCAATCATCACAAATTGGACTTCGCTCGGCGCTGCGTTGTAAAGAATACTCATTATCATCGAGTTTAAGCAAACCGATTTACCGGAGCCGGTGGTGCCTGCAATCAACAAGTGCGGCATTTTGGAAAGGTCGGCAAACTGCGGCTCGCCCGCAATGTTTTCACCGAGGGCTACGCTCAGCTTCTTCGATTTCATCTTTGCAAAGCTGTCGCTTTCAAGGAGCGAACGCAAGCCGACCATATTCTTGTGCTCATTGGGCACTTCAATGCCGATGGCAGCTTTATTGGGAATCGGTGCAATACGAATGCTGCTTGTGGCAAGGCTAAGCGCGATATCAGCGGAAAGGTTGGTGATTTTATTGATTCTTACCCCCACCGCAGGCTTAATATCATAGCGCGTGACGGTAGGGCCATGGGTAATGCCGACAATCTCGGCATCCACACCGAAATTCTCAAGCGTATCCATCAGCACATCGGCTTTTTCCTGCATTTCGCGCGCTGCGCTGTTGCTCTTGCCTTTTTTTACCGCGGCAAGGAGGTTCGTAGGCGGCAATCTGTAGCCGATGTTTTCCTGCGCGGCAGCGCTTGCCGCTTCCTTTGCTTTGTCAAGCTCATCGATTGCCTGCTCTTTTTTATAGATATTTTCTTTACTTTCTAATTCGTTTTGGCGGTTGCGCTTGGTTTCGGCATCAATAATCGCCTGCATTTTGGAGTCAAACTCTTCAGGCGAGACAGCTTCTTCTGTGCTCTCAACAGCTTCATCCACCGGGATATCGACAGCGGGCGCCTTTTTCCTGCGCTTGCTTACCCTCTTCGGCTTTTCAGCCTGCTCCCCTGTCAGCACATCCGGCTGCGGGTCAAGAATTTCCAAATCCGGCTGTTTGCGCGAGCGGTAAATTTTATTTTCATCATACGCAAGCTCATCAAGCTCCTGCTGCTCGGCAGCTTCTCTCTCGCGCCTTTCGGCTTTGCGCTGCTTCATATCCTCGATATCGGTCTTTGCCTTTTGATGCACCTTTTGCGCGGAGTTTGTCAACTTTGAAACCGTCGTACCGGTAATAATCATTAAATCGGTCAATGTGGCGGTGATGGCAATGATTTTAGCTCCTGTACTTCCTAACAAAGCGCCAAGCGGAAACCCGAGCAAGGTACCGAGCAAGCCGCCGCCAAAGGCATCGTATTCAAAATATGCATCCTTCACATTGTCGCCGAAAGCGGAAAAACCGCTGCCGTCGTAGCTTCTGAACAAGAAAATAGTCGCCGAAAGGAACAACAGCAAGGCTGCCACCTCAATGCACTTGGCTTTGATGGATTTGCTGAATTTATCCATCGATATGATAATCGCAAGGTAAATGAGCAAAAACGGAATGATAAAGGCACAAAAACCGGAGAATCCCAAGACAAAATTGTGAATATGCAACCAACCCGATTCGCCCGGTATAGCGGCAATTAACAGGGTGAGAATGCCGAGCACCAATAAAATAATGGAGGCAATATCGCGCTGCTTCTTTTGCTTGAGTGCATCCTGCTCGAGCGCCTTCGTTTTTGCGCCGGCTTTTGCAGGCTTTTTTGCAGTATTTTTGTTTGTGTTACTTTTTTTCTGAGCCATAATCCACCTTAAAATAAAAATATATATTTATTATAACACGCGCGCTAAAAAAACGCAATATATTGAAAAATTTATTACCGCCACACTAAATATGACAGAGATTTGACAAAATCATCAAATATAATTATAATATGAGTATGAATTTGATTTCAGATGGCAGAATATTAGACGTAGTATCCTTTTCCTCAGGTGTTTTATTTGTGGAAATGGTCAGCTTGGAATCCGGCGAAGCAAGGCTTGCTTATCGCTGTTTTGATTTTACCAAAAATTCCTTTTTGCCGGTAACAATGGGTGTGTACCTGCTCAATAAATTCGGTCCCTCCTATGAACCGATATCCGATAAGCTCAATAACAGCGTGCTGTGCGATGCCGCTGTATTGCCGGACAAGCGCGTGATTATCTTAACGCCCGATGGCAACTGTGCCATTTTCAGCAAAGAGGGCGCGCTGTCATGGAGCGGGCAATTCTCCTACCACGATAACTATGTGCGCTCCCCCTTTACCAACGGCAATTATTTTTGGTGCACCGTGCCCGATGAAAATGCCATTGTGCAATACGATGCTTCGAGCTTAAAAACACACATCCGCATCGGCAACATTGATTCCGGCGCCTTCACTTCACCGGTTACCCTGTCGGTTTATGACGATGTCGTGTATGTCTGCAACTCCAGCATCGGCAAAATCAAAACCGTATCACTGCCGATGTATGAGGTCGGTGAATACAAAATCTTTGATGAACCGGTGTATAAATACTTAAAGGTTGGCGAGACAGAGGTTGTCTGGCTCAAATCGGGGCTATATATGCTCTAATCCCTATTCTAAAACAAAACCACTCGGAAAACCGAGTGGTTTTTTGTTTTAAAATATCAAATAATAGTGCCGCCGCCGACAACAATATCGCCATCATACATCACAAGCGCCTGCCCTTTGGCTGCAGGCGTGGAAACCGGCTCATCAAATATCACTTTAATCTTATCCTCAGCCATAGCATAGACCGTTGCATGCTGCTCCTTTTGGTTATAGCGAAGCCTTGCTTTAATGCGCAGCGGCTCGCCGGGTGCTTCGGTGGATATCCAATTCACATTTTCGGCGTAAACCTCCTTGCAAACCAAATCCTCCTTGTAGCAGAGCACTACCCTGTTTTGCGGCACATCCTTTTTGCACACATACATCGGGCGCGGTAGCGCAAGCCCTAAGCCCTTGCGCTGCCCGACTGTGTAGCGAATGATGCCCTTGTGCTCACCGAGTACTTCCCCCTGCAGGTTTACAAAATCACCGCATGGGTAGCTTTTACCTGTATAGCGCTCAATAAATGAAACATAATCGCCATCGGGCACAAAGCAAATATCCTGGCTTTCGTGCTTATCGGCATTGAGAAAGCCTTGCTCTGCCGCCAAGGCGCGCGCCTCGGTTTTCTCAATATCGCCTAAGGGAAATAAAATATGCGCTAATTGCTCTTGCGAGAGATTATACAGCACATAGGATTGGTCCTTGCTCAAATCCTTGGCTTTTTTGAGCAGGTACCTGCCGCTGCGGGCATCTCGCTCAATGCGCGCATAATGCCCCGTGACCACATAATCAAAGCCGAGCTCGTACATTTTTGAAAAGAGCTTATCAAACTTTAAATACTTATTACATTCAATACAAGGGTTTGGTGTGCAGCCGCATTCGTAGCTTGTAATAAACGGCTCGATGACCTTTTTTTTAAAATCATCGGTAAAATTAAACACATAAAACGGCATATTTAAGCGCGATGCCACACTGCGCGCATCGGCAGCATCATCTGCCGCACAACAGCTTTTTTCGCTGTAGGAATCGATGTCTGCCGCGTAGAGCTTCATCGTGGCACCGATACACTCATACCCTTTTTGTTTCATCAAAAGAGCGGCGACCGAGGAATCCACACCGCCGCTCATTGCAATGATTGCTTTTTTCATAATCCTATCTTTGCATAAAAATCCTTAATTTTATCATAATCCTTGTGATGGTAGGAACCGACCGTTTTGAGCCTTTGGCGAATGGTGCCCTTGTAATCCACGGCACGCTTAATCCAATAATAAGGTACCTTATATTTCTTATCCTTCACATCGGGGTAGCGAATGGCAAGGCGCTCTGCAGAGGGAAACACCGCCGAAATGTATTTATTTCTTTTGCCGAAATTGGTTCTGTTAAAATCAAATATCACTCCGGAGCCATAGGCGCCGTAATCGAGCACATAATCCTCATAAGTAATGGTGGTTTCATCTGCCTGCGCACCGCCAAACCAATACTCGGCAAGCTTAACGGACGCATCGTGGAACTTGGTGAGCTTGAACTTTTTGAGTTTCAAAGAAACATACTCTTCATCCAACTCCAGGATATCGCGAATCACGGCAATATCCATAAAAAATTTAATACCCGCGCCCGAGTCATAAAAATGCTGCGCTAAGTGACAGAAATGGAACAGATAATAGTCCTCATTGGACATGGTGTATTCCAAGCCGTCAACCGTGATGCCGTGAATAAACGGGTTATACTTGAAAACCTTGCCAATCTTTGTTAAAGGAGAAAGCAGTTGCTTATGCATCTCCACCTCTATATAGGGCTGCTTTTGGTAAAAATCGGCGCTGATGCCGGAAAACTTCAAATTATACCCGTTATCAAAAAACAACTCGCGCACGCGGTCGGTATAACCGGTTTGGTAGAAAATATCAATATCGGCAGCCGAGCGCATAATTTCAGCCGGGTACATTTTGCGGGTAATGATGCCTTTAAGGAGCATATAGGGAATATTCGCATCGCGAAACTGCTTCAGCAGCCTTTCAAGCTCCTCGTTTTCGCATGCCTGCTTTTCTAATGCTGTTGTATATGCCTGCTCGAATTTTTCGCGCTGCTCGGGCGGTAAGAGCGCGGTGTCCTTCAAAGCTAAATAGACATTGGTTTCCACGCCGTTTTGCCGCGCAAAGCGGTACAGCTTTTGCCAATCGATTTCCTGCTCCGGTTCAGGAGCGCTTTGCTGCTTGAGGCAACAATTCAGACATTGTATTAAATATTTTTTATAATACTCAACCATGGCTTTGCTCCTTTGTTTTGATAGCTTTATTATAACATAAGAGTGTATGAAAGTAAATTGTATAATATGTGATTTTATGCACAAAATACATAAAAAACAGGAGGTAAAATGATGAATCAATACAAAGGAACACAAACAGAGCAAAATCTCACCGAAGCATATGCCATCGAAAGCAAGGCGCGCAACAAGTACACCTTCTTTGCCACTACGGCACAGCGGGAAGGCTATGAACAAATCGCGGATTTATTCTTAAAAACCGCCGATAACGAGCGCGAGCACGCGGAGATGTGGTTCAGCGAATTGGGCGGCATCGCAGATACTGTTCAAAACCTGCAATCTGCGGCGCAGGATGAGAAGAAGGAATGGAGCGAAATGTACGAGCAATTTGCCGCTCAAGCCGAAAAAGACGGCTTTCACGAGCTTGCTGAAAAATTTAAGGCTGTGGCACAAATTGAAAAAACCCACGAGCAGCGCTTCCAAAAGCTGATACAAAACATTCAAAACAGCGAAGTATTTAAAAAGGAATGCGAGCACACTTGGGAATGCCGCGCTTGCGGACACCGCCTGACAGGACAGGATACTCCGCTCACCTGCCCGGTATGCTCCCATCCGCAATCCTTTTACCAATTGGTTTGCGAGAATTATTAGCCCTGCGAGAGTTGAAACCTAAGCGATACTCACTCGCTTTGGAATTAATTTAAAAAAGGCTATAGACTTTTTGCGCTTTTATGGTAAAATGAAATAGTTAGAATACTATTTGGAGGAATTACCATGTCGCAATGGGATAAAGATTATCTTGCACTTTGCCAAAAGATTTTAGATACCGGCATCGAGGTAGAAAATCGCACCGGGATGAATACCATTAAAGTCCCCTCGCATCACTTTCATTTTGATTTATCGAAGGAATTTCCGATTTTAACCACAAAGCAGCTGTTTATCAGGCAGGCTGTGCTGGAAATGCTGTGGATTTACCAAGCGCAGTCCAACGATGTGCGCTGGTTACAAGAGAGAAATGTGCATATTTGGGATGAGTGGGAAATTGATGAAAACGGTATTTGGTCTGCCACACAAATGCTGCCGGATGCAAGCGGCAAGCTTGTAAAGCAGGAAATTCACAAGCAGTTTCCAAAGGAATTTGCCCATACTATCGGTACGGCTTACGGCTATATTGTCAATAAATTTCAAATGACGCAAGAATTGATAGATAAAATCAAAAATCACCCTGAGGACAGGAGAATGGTGATGACCTTGTGGCAAAACGATTATTTAGCCACCGCGGTGCTCCCCTCTTGCGTTTGGTCAAGCGAGTGGGATGTAACCGGCGGAAAACTCAATTGTTGGGTGCACCAGCGCTCTTGCGATGTGCCGCTCGGCTTACCATTTAATGTCACCCAATATGCGACATTGCTTTGCATGCTCGCAAAGGTCTGCGGCTTGCAACCGGGCACGATTGATTGGAGCATTAAAGATGCACACATCTATCTCAACCAGGTGGAAGGCATTCGCGAGCAGTTAAAACGCTTTGAGGAGCAAGGCGATTTGCCGGCACCCGCGCTTTGGCTAAACCCGGATGTAAACGATTTCTTTGCTTTTGACAATTCAAAGGACTGCAAGGATATTCAGCTCAAAAATTACCGCCATATGGGAAAAATCGCTTTCCCGATTGCGCAATAGGAGTCAATCATGAACATAGCAATGATAGCCGCTGTCGGCAAAAACGGCGAGCTCGGTAAAAATAACAAGCTTATCTGGCACTTTAAAGAGGATATGGCTTTCTTTAGAGAAACCACCATCGGTTGCACAGTCATCATGGGCAGACAAACCTTTGAATCACTGCCGAAGGCACTGCCGGGCAGAAAAAACATTGTTATCAGCAGCAATCCCGCATACGCGGCACCGGGTGCGGTAGTCGCCCGCAGTCCCGAGCAGGCACTTATGCTTGCCGAGGGCGAACCGGTATTCATTATCGGCGGCGCTTCGGTTTACAAAGCATTTTTACCGAAGGCAGATACCATTTATTTGACCGAAATAGCTGCCGAGAGTGCTGATGCCGATACTTTTTTCCCTGCCTTTGATAAAACGAAGTATCAAGAGCAGGTGCTCAATCGCCTCACGGCAGATGGAACAGAGCTTATATTTAAATGTTATACAAAGAAATAAGGAATCAGTACCACTAGTAAACTAGTGGTTTGCACAGGCCCTATAAGGGCCGCCTACAGGCTGAGCCCCTAAAAGGGGCTACCGAAAACTTAACATCGCATTACTATTTCAGGCAGCCGCTCACGTGCGGCTGCCTATTTTTGCCTCGTTTCACTCTTCTGAACTTTAGTTTTTTCTCTTTATGTCATCCCGAGCCTGCCGAGGGATCCCGTGGAAAAGAAGAAAGTGGGTAAAACAATGAAATTTTCCCGCTCTACAAGTGCCAGAATGACAACAAGATCTCTCCGCTTCGGTCGAGATGACTATTCTATTCTCTGTTTGTCATACTGAACTTGAAAAGTATTTTAAACAACTTATTATCTTTTCGACTTGCGTTTCGCTCGCCGACTTTATTGTTGCTGAAGCCGTTTTCATTCCCCCGGTAGAACCGGGGGTTTATATCTGCGCTTAAGACCAACAAAAAACTGCGGATAGAAGGCTCCCTATCCGCAGTTTATAATACATTTTCCAAAGAACGAAGAACTGTGTTGCTCATAGCGAACAGTGCAATTCCGAAAAAGATGTCACTCACCTTGCCTGCAAGCCGGTAATCACACTGTAGTTGTAATCGCTATTCTTTACTCTGCTTCGCGCAACAAATCGGCTAACCAATTTTCAAGCTCGTAATAGTGCTTGGGGAAATTTTGAGAGCCATCGGCATGAATCACTTTTCCCTCGCCCAAGTCTAACTCAAGGCGAAACATGGTACCGTCAAGCACATATTTCGGGTGCTCGCCGTGAAATCCGTCCCACTTAAGCACGGTGCAAGCATTGAGCTGCTCTATCACTTGCGCGGTGGCGACCGTCACCTGCCCGCTCAAGCGCCGTTGTTCCTCACCGTTACCGTAAAACTTTTCATAGCGAGAAAGCAGGCTTTGCTCTCCTTGGCAAATCAGCTCATACTCTTCGCTGATGCGCATGCCGCTTACTTGCAAATTCAGTTTTTCAAAGCGCGAAATCCTTGCCTCCTGCCTGCCAAACATCAAAAAACCTCCCACAGCCGCTACACCGCACAGCACGATTGCCGCGGCGATAAAAATAATCAAGCTTTTCTTTTTCTCATTCATCGGTTTCCAATTCCATGCCCATGAGCATCACCTGAGTTTCTCTCTTAAAACCGTATTTTCGGTAAAACGCGGGAAGGGAGCCCTCTGCCTGCGTAATCAGGTGAATACCTGCCATGCCTCTTTGCTTCATGTCACTGATACACGCTTCCAACAGCCTGCTGCCAATCCCTTGCCCCTGATATTGCGGCAAAACGGCAATGTCGTTGATTTCAAACACTCTGCCGTAGTGAAAGAGCATACTGCTGCCAAGCAAAAAGCCCGCAATTTCTTCACCGAAGCGATATTCTAAGCCATAAGCTCGAGCGTTTTCCATCATTTCGCGGATGTGCACCTCTGCTGCTTCCGGCTCCCAGGCATCATGCCAGGGTTCTCCCGAAAACGCAGCGGCATAAATGCGCGCATATTCCTTTAAATGTGCCTTTTGACACGGTGCAATTACATAATCCTGCATTATTTCTCTCCTGCTTGCCGCAATGATTTGCAAAATGTTTCAAATTCCGCTAAGCGAGCGGTGCTTTCAAAAGCAAACTGTCGGTATTTGGAGCGGTCGTTTTTATGGTACAAATACAGCCACGGTCCCGCATCTCCACTCTCGGTGCTCTCTTTCATTTTACTGACCGTACCTCCTGAAAGCAGCGCAAGAAAATCCTGCTGTTCGCTCTCGGTCAGTGCGCGCGAAGCGGACTGTGTGATATCCTCTTCGGTTAGCGGAAAATGATTTCCCTCTCGCGTTTCAAAGCGAAATACCCACTTACTGCCCTCGGTATAAAAATGATACCTCAGGTAGGTTGGCGGATTGGTAGAGGAAGCCTTGGTATAATAAAACTCACTGATGTCACCGGGCAAGATATCCTTACCCACCTTTTTACTTGCTCCAAACATATTACTCCCCACAATACCGAGTGTAACAGCAATGCCGACAGCCACTAAAGCGAGAGCGATAATAACCTGCTTTGCCTTGCCTCTTTTGCCCGATTGCACTGCATCTTCTGTTTTTTCTTTTACCATCATTCCATCCAAATCCGGATCTTGCCAACCCGGCGCCTTTTTCTCAAGCGAAAGGTAAGCTGCCCGCAAATCGCAATCTTTTTTAGATATTACCATATTATCACAACATCTGTCAATCCGACTGCAAGATATCAAATCTCAAAAAATGCATTGATTTTCATGTAGCTAAATTATATAATAGAGAATAATAAAAGCATCAACCCATGTTACAATACAGCTACCCTTTTAAAGGAGACAATATGGACTATAGAAAATTTGACAACACCTATTATATTCGCTTAGACAAAGGCGAGGAAATTATCTCTTCCATTGAAGCCATTTGCAAAAAAGAAGGCATTGCTTCCGCCTGCTACTCCGGTATCGGCGGCTGCAGCAGTGCTGAAATCCAAACCTTTATTCCCGAAAAGAGCGCTTTTGAAACACGCAAGATTGAGGGCATGCTGGAGCTCACCTCTCTCTTGGGCAACCTGATTGCCGGAGATACCGAGGAAGTGCACCACCACTCTCATGCCATGTTTGCCTATTTGGAAAACGGCACCCACTGCGTTGCCGGCGGGCACATAAAAAGTATCACGGTTCTCTACACTGCGGAAATAGAGCTGCGCCCTGTCACCGGCGGCACCATCGGGCAAAAGCCAAGTCCCGAAACCGGCACCGCTTTTTGGAATTTTGAATAAAAAAGAAGGCTGTTTCAAGGGTTCTTGAAACAGCCTTCTTTTAACTCACTGATTATCTTTTGCAGCTTGCAATGTGCGCCGAAATGCAACAATCATCAAAATATAACATACGGTTTTGGGCAACATCAGCATGCCGATAATCGGCACACTCCCCGCAAAGAGAACAACCGGGATATAAAACGCAAACGACAGCGCCACATAGAGCGCAATCAACCGCAGCGACCTATCACCCTTTGCCGAAGCTGCCCACAAAATCACACTCATGATACCGATTAGCAAAAACGGAATATTGCGCAGCACGCCCCAAGTGAGCGAAGGATTCTCGCTTGTCCACCCGTTTTGCGGGAAGAGGCACAGCGCCACACGCACCACTGCCAAGACCCATATCGCAAGCAATGCACCCTTGCGCGCATCGCCATAGCGCTCGCGGCGCGCATATTCGAGCAGTACATAAAAAACGGTCATTGTCACAGAGGTGACAAGCTTGCCGATGCCGAGCGCCGCCGTTAACTCCAAATCGGTAAAATAGTGCAGCACGCGCGGCACAAGGTGAAAAGCATCACCGCAGCCCAATATCAAAACCATACTGCCAAACAGGTAGCCGAGGCGATTGCCCTTGGCTTTTTTTAACATCAAACTGCCACTGATAATGGCAAATGCCAGGTAAGCAATATCAAATATACTTTCCGGCAATGCAGGCATTAATTTCATCTCTTACTCCTTAATACAACTTAATAATGGTTTTTCCTTTTGATTTGCCGCTATCGACTTTTTCGAGTGCTTCATTGATTTGGTCGAGGGAATACACGCCGTCTATTGAGGTTTGCAGCCCTCCCTGCACCAACTGCATGCCAATTTGCTCCAAGCCCTCTCCATCCTCGTGCACAAAGACAAAATAATACTTTTGGTGGCGCATTGCTGCCATTTTGTCATACTTCCCTCCGGCTGCGCCAAAAAGGAATTGCTTTAGCTTAGAAAGCCCCATGCGTACCGCAAACTCTTTATTTGGCAGCGCCTTAAGCGAAACGAGGGTTCCGCCGCTTTTGAGAACCGAAAACTCTTTTTCAAGCTCCTTTTCCCCAAGGGAGTCAAGTACATAATCCACATCATGCATAACAGCAGCATAGTCCTGCTTTTTATAATCGATAAACTCATCGGCACCGAGCGCTTTCACGCGTGCTTCGGAAGCACCGTTGCCATTGGTAATCACATAAAGCCCCTGTGCCTTCGCAAGAGGGATTGCCATCGCCCCGAGGCTGCCCGTGCCGCCGGAAATGAAGATGCGCTTTCCACTTTTTACCCGCATTAAATCAAAAGCCTGCTTTGCAGTTAAAGCGGTTAAGGGAACGGTTGCTGCCTGCTCAAAATCAAGCTCTGAGGGAATGGCGGCAAGTGCGCTCTCGCGCACAGCGGCATACTCTGCAAAAGCACCGATTTTATCTAACGGCATTCTGCCGTAAACCCTGTCCCCGGGTTGAAAACGGCGCACTGCAGTGCCAACACATTCCACCACACCGGAAAACTCGTTTCCCGCCACAAGCGGTGTTTTGTATGGCACAATGAGCTTCACCTCGCCCCTCGTAATCATATTATCCACCGGGTTCACACCGGCTGCTTTGATTTTGACCAATACCTCGTTTTCGCCTACGCGCGGCATCGGAACCTCTTGCACCTGAAGGCGAATGTCTTTTTTATCATACTTATTTAATACGGCTGCTTTCATAATCCTTTTCCCTTTCTTGAATTTCCAAAATACAATCGGCAAGCGTTTTCTGCTGCAATGCATCATTCAACGCCTGCTCCACTGTGGCAAACTCCGCCGCGAGCACAGGTTGAATATGCCTGCCGACAACACAGCGGTCATTTGGGTTTTGGTGGATATAGAAAAGCTGTGCCCCGCTTTTCTCATTGACTGCGCAGTATATTGCATAAAGCGATAACTGCTGCTCAGGTACACGCAGCCCAAATCCGCCAACACCCCTGCGGCTCTCGATAATACTTGCCTTTTTCAACAGCGCTGCAATCTTGCGCACATAGCTGGCATTGGTGCCGGCACTCTGCGCAAGCTGCTCCGAGCTCATCGGTTTTTCCGACCTTGCAATCAAAATCAAAATATGAATGGCAACCGAAAACTTTGTATCCACTACCGATTCACCTCAAAGCTAATCATATATTCCACATTCTCTTCGCAGGCGATATCGGGTTTGTCCTCATAAAACCTGCCGGAAATGCCATCCTCTTGTAAGCAAAGTGCAAAATGCGAGAGTGCAATACCGATATCGAGCTTTTGCACATCACCCAAGCTGCTGTTTGCCATTTTCCCTTTGCACTCGTAAAAATGCACGGTATCTCCCGCAATGACCGCGCGCAGAGGCTGCTTGTTGGCAGCGGAGGGCGCTAAGCGCGCAAGTTCTAATGCTTCCTGAAAGATGCCGCTGTAATCCTTAGCCGGATGCGCAAAATCGCTCTCGAAGAAAAACTGCTCAAAGGGCATTCTCTCATCGGCTTTTAAGGTCTTGCGCATCATCTTTTCTCTAATGGATTGTTTTTCGGCAGCGTAGCCCAGCGGGCTTGCCACCGGCATCACCTCATCGGCACCGACCTCCATCGCCTTTTCAAAGCTTTGGCGGCTGAGGGTACCTGCCAGCATGACGGTGCCCAGCCCCAATGACCAAGCGAATAAACAAAATTTTTCAAACGCATAGCCGCAAGCCATTTCATAATGCTTTACCCGCTTCACCTTGGCGGCAACATAAGTATCGGTTCCCACAATCACAGCGCTCGAGAGGTTGCTCCGAGCAGCGCTCAGTATGCGAAAGTCAATATCCGCCCCAAAGGGGTTGTCCACCTCTTCCAAAAACTTCTCTATCTTCGCCATATCCTCTGCGCGCGGTGCCCTGCCATCAAAGGTGCGGACACTCCTGCGCGCTCTGATTAACTGCTTTACATGCTCCATTTCTATTCTCCTTTTCATAATACGACAGCATCACTTTGCCGTATTTACACTCAAAGATTTAGTTGTATCTGTGTTTGATACAAGTACATTATATAGGATATCGTCTTTTCCGTCAAGCTAAAATGTGGTATAATGATATTAGCAACTCATACAAGGAGGTATCCTATGGAATTAAAGGTACTCAAAGACTGCTTTACGGTTTGCAAGCTGCAGCCCGAAGCGCAATTACCGCTCGAAAGCGATTTTTGCTTTATCGGCAAAACGGATGAAGAATTATCCCTTGTCTGCCCGACAGCTTGTACGCCTGACGCGACGCTTGAAAGAGAGGACGGCTGGCGCGGCTTTCGCATAGATGGCGTTCTGGATTTTTCGCTCATCGGCATCTTAGCAGAGCTCTCTGCAGTGCTCGCCGCGAAACGCATCGGCATCTTTGTAGTCTCCACCTATAACACGGACTACATTTTTGTTAAGCAAGCCCAATTTGAAGATGCGCGCAATGCGCTGGTGCAAAGCGGATATGCCATCTCATAATGCAGCAGCGCCAACTGCTACCACACAAAAAACAGAGGCAGTCTCAACACAAGCGGTTGAGGCTGCCCCTTACCTTTATATCATATACCGTTTTACAAATTGCGCATATTTTTGCAGCAAAAATGCGGTTGCCCGCCGACTGACAGGTGCATAGGGTGCAAGCATATCAAACGCATGGTAGGCACCTTTTGCCACGCCCAGGGCGCTCGGAATACCGGCAGTGGCAAGTCTGCGAAAATAGTGCACCGTTTCCGCATAAAACGGCTCTATGCTGCCGATGATGGAAATTGCCGGCGGTAAGCCCTTCACACTCTCTGCCCTTGCCGGTGCGGCATAGGGCGGCACCGCGCTCTTATCCAAACCCGTGCCCAAGTACATTTCCCAAGCGGCACGGTTGGCTTTAGTATCCCACACCGGTGCACGGTTGCAGCGAGAGGAAACCGTTTCCCGGTCATCTATCATCGGGTAAAGCGGCAGCTGCATACCGATACACTTCTCGCCCCTATCGCGGGTATAAAGGCACAGCGCAGCGCATAAGCCGCCGCCTGCACTCTCACCGCCGACAACAAGCTTCTCACTCTCAATACCAAGCTGCCGCCGGTATTGCTTCATCCACTGCAGCGCTGCATACGCATCCTCTATCGCTGCGGGGTAGGGTTTTTGGTAAGAAAGCGCATAATCCGGCGCAACAATCACACAGTTACAATGTTTTAATAAATGCCGCGGAAACGACATCACAGCCATCTCGGGTGCACCGAGCACATACCCGCCGCCGTGAAGCCACAGTATGCCGATGCACTTGCCGCTGCGCTTTTCGGAGCGCATCAGGCAGATGCGCATCGCACTGCCATCCGCGCGGTGCAGTTGCCCTTTTTTACAATGCAGGTGATGCAACGGCAGCATGCGCAAGGCGCCCGCGCTGAGCGGCCCCATCAGGCGCTGCGCGGTTTTGAAGCCGAGCGGGCTGACTGCTTTGAGCACCAAGCCTTCGACTGCAAGCGCGCGATTCATTTTTTTCAATTGTTTATTTCTTTTTATCAATGATATCATAAGCCAACCCAATCAGCGGTTTGACATCCTCCGCTTTCGCGCTGCCATCGAGCAAAACACTCACCCAGCTTTCTTTGTTCATATGGTATGCCGGCAAAAAGCCTTCATTTTTAATCAGCGAACCTATCAAGAGCGGGTCACTTTTGATCACCAGCACATCTACCTTGCCGGTGCCCTCCAGCTTCAGCTTGCTGCGCTCCACATCGCCGATGATACCAAACCACTTTTTATTGCGCGGATTGCGGAATACCAAATAGTTCGGAAAGCTTGCCCACAGACTTTCACCCTCGATTGCATAATAGTCTTTAATGTATTTTTTAACCTGCTCTCTATTCATACTACTCCCTGATAAAGCGATTATCGGCTTCCTGCTGCTCTACTGCCGCATAGCGCTCCGCCCTCATATGCAAATCATATTTTTCTCTAAGGGCGGCGAGCTCCTGCATTTCTGCCGAGGCATGGTGCGCATCTAAAGCCGCTTGATTGCTCCACGAATCAATTAAAAGTACCGTTTCGCAATCTGCTAAAGATGTAAAGTATTCATACTTTACGCAGCCGGATTTGCCGCGAATACGCGCCGCCAAACCGCTCTGCTCCATTTCTGCCGCAAATGCCTGTGCCGCGCCATTTTTGCCGGTATAATACAAATTCATTGTCACATTCATCGCTCTCATCCTTTCTAAAACAGTATACCATACTTTAGCACATATGGAAAGCAAGCTTGTGCTCTGTTACAAAAAAATGCGGTTTGCCCGGCAAACCGCATCCCTAAATTAATGTTAAAAAATCTTTTGCAGGTAATTATAAAAGCACGCCTTCCAAAATGACATATCATGCCCAAAGCCCTTCACAAAATCGGTCTGATTTTGCACGCCGATTTCATCAAGCGCCTTTTGATACTCTCTTGTCACATTCACACTGTGCGGGTCTTTGTTGCCGACACTCATATAGAGATACAGCAGCTCTTCGCCCGGCTGCGGCTGCGGGAATTGCTCAAACACGGTTTTATCCCAATAGGTGCCGACAAAATCCTTGGTATGAATCACACCGGGGTTGGGAGCAAAGGAACCGATATAGCCAAATTCACCCAGCCACTTAAAGCCGGCAAACAGTGCCTCGGCACCGCCCTCGGAAATACCTGCCACTGCAGTGTTTTCCTTACCTGTTTTGATGGAATAATGTGCCTGAATATAGGGCATCAAATCCAGCTTTAAATCATCTACACATTTATCATAAATAAAGCGCAGCTGCTCTTGTGTTTTTTTCTCTTTATCCGCCAATTTCGCTGTGTACATATCGGCACTGACAATAATCATCTCTTTTGCCAAGCCCTTGTATAACAGGTTTCCGTAAAGAATAGTCAAATACGAGTGCTCATCAATATGGTCGGCAGGTTGCCCGTGAAAACCATGGAATAAATATAACACCGGATATGCTTTTTTGGCATCGTAATTTGCCGGCAAGAGGATATTGCAGCGCTTGTTTTCGCGCGCTATGTGCGAGTAATACGATACATCCTTGAGAACCGTGCCGTAATCCACCCACCAATGCTTTTGGTGAAAAAAGATATCCTCTCGGTAATCATTCTCAGTGGCATAAGGGTCAAGCAAGGGTTGCTGCGAGAGTGTATCCGGCTTTTCCGATACATTGCCGCCGCTCATCACCACATAAATACCGATGCCTGCCGCGCACACCGCAATAATGCATATAATTGATACAATTCTTTTTATCATTTTCCTGCTAATAATCCGAATCGGTTAATCTCCCGTAATCATCCCACACGCCATACATTTTGCCCTTTTTCGTGCTCTCAATCAAGCGTTCGAGCGCCGCGTTGTAATCCATATTCCGTTGCTTATAAAACTGAATATTGCTCAAGCGAATGCGCTGATACAGCGGTGGAAATGCCTGAAACCTGTTCCATACTCTTGCACGCTTTAAAGCCGCTACAATCTCCGGGGCTGCCCGAAAGCTGCGCGGTCCCATTGGCGGCAAAACGCGCCTGCCCGCATCAGTCATCAACCCGAGCTTTTCTAAGCGGCGCACGCGCTGCTTGTTCAGTTCGGTCCAATGGCTGCCGGCGCGGCGCGGTGTGAAGCGCTGCAAAGCGATGCCCTCCACGTTGGTTAGCGTGCTGTCTATCCAACCAAAGCACAGGGCTTCTTCCACAGCATCCAAGTAGTAAAATGTATCGCTCCCAACAGGCTCGCCGCGCTTAAGCGACAGCCAACATTCATCTGCCTGCCGGGCGTTTTCAAGCAGCCATTGCCGAAACTGCGCGCGGGTATTTACTTGAAGCAATACATTTTCCATTTCCTAATCCTTGACAAATTTTCACCTATTATATCACAAAATCAATATAATGCAAATATTTTTAATGCATTTGTCGATATTTGTCTAAAGCGAATCAATATGCAGCCCCGAGAAAAAAGGAGAGTGGCGTGCTACTCTCCTTTTAAACACAATATTATGCAGTCACAACACCTGCTGCCTTTTGCAAGCCTAATTTTTCAACCGCATCCTTGCGCATTTGATATTTCAGAATTTTGCCCGCGGCATTCATCGGGAAAGCATCCACAAAATCCACATAGCGCGGCACCTTGTGCCTTGCCATGCTCGCGCCGACAAATTCCTTCATCTCCTGCTCGGTCATGCTCTCCCCCTCCTTGAGGATGACGCATGCCATTATCTCTTCACCGTATTGCTCATCCGGCACACCGATTACCTGCACATCGCTGACCTTCGGGTTGGTATAAATAAATTCCTCGATTTCCTTCGGGTAAATATTTTCACCGCCGCGAATAATCATATCCTTCAATCTGCCGGTAATTTTATAATTACCGTCCTGCGTGCGGCAAGCTAAGTCACCGGTGTGGAGCCAACCGTCTTTATCAATTGCGGCACTCGTTGCCTCGGGCATTTTGTAGTAGCCCTTCATAATATTGTAGCCGCGCGCCACAAACTCGCCGGTCACATTATCGGGGCAATCCTCACCTGTTTCGGGGTCAACAATCTTGCACTCAATTTCGGGCATTGCCCTGCCGACGGTTGCCACTCTGACCTCAAGCGGGTCATCGGTAGAGCTCATCGTGCAACCGGGAGAAGCCTCGGTTTGCCCGTAAACAATGGTGATTTCCTTCATATTCATTTTGTTGACCACATCCTGCATCGCACTGATGGGGCAGGGGCTGCCCGCCATAATGCCGGTGCGCATGTAAGAAAAGTCCGTTTTCGGGAAATCGGGATGCTCGAGCAAAGCAATAAACATTGTCGGCACACCGTGAAATGCGGTAATGTGCTCGTTGTGAATGCACGCAAGCGACGGCTTCGGCGAGAAATAAGGAATGGGAAGCAGCGTGCCGCCATGTGTCATGGTGGAGGTCATCGCCAGCACCATGCCGAAGCAGTGGAACATCGGCACTTGAATCATCATTCTGTCCGCCGTGGATAAATCCATCCTGTCGCCGATACACTTGCCGTTGTTGACAATGTTATAATGGGTCAGCATAACACCCTTGGGGAAGCCGGTGGTGCCGGAGGTGTATTGCATATTGCAAACATCATCGGGCTTGACCGCTGCCGCCATGGCATACACTTCCTCTTTATTCACCTGAGAGGCTCTTTCGAGTGCTTCATTCCACTCAAGGCAACCCTTTTGCTTGAAGCCGACCGTGATAACATTTCTCAAAAACGGCAGACGCTTTGCATGCAGCGATTCTCCGGGCTTGGTATTCTCAAGCTCCGGGCAAAGCTCCGCCACAATCTTGCCATAGTGCGTATCCTTTGCGCCCTCGGTAATCACCAGGGTGTGGGTATCGGATTGCTTGAGCAGGTACTCAAGCTCGTGCACCTTGTATGCGGTATTGACTGTAACCAACACCGCGCCGAGCTTTACTGTCGCCCAAAAGGTGATAAACCACTGCGGCACATTTGAAGCCCAAACCGCTACATGGCTGCCCGCCTTCACACCCATGGAAATGAGCACGCGGGCAAATTCATCCACATCATCGCGAAACTCGCTGTAGGTTCGGGTGTAATCCAAGGTAGTATATTTAAACGCATATTGGTCGGGAAATTCCTCTACCATGCGGTCAAGCACCTCGGAAAAGGTCTTTTCAATCAATAAATCCTTTTTCCAAACAAAGCGGCCTGTGTGCGCATTGTTATAGTAGAGCGTTTTTTCCTTGGCGGAGGTATCGCTAAACTGCTTCATATAGTTGACAAAATGGGAGAAGATAATTTCCATATCGTCAACTTCCTCTAACCAGTGCGGGTCCCAAACAAGAGAGATGAAGCCATCGTAATTGACCGAGCGCAATGCCAGCATAATATCCCGAATCGGGAGTTCTCCCTCGCCGATTAAGCAGTGCTCCACAGCGCCCTCGGTCTTTCTCATATCGGTCATATGCACATGCTTAACATAGGCACCGAGATTTTTGATGACGGCCTCGGGCTTCTCCCCCACTGCTTGAAATGCAGCGCTGGTATTCCACAATGCCGCCAAGGAATCGCTTGCAAAGTTTTCGAGGATATCGCGCAGTACCACCGTATCGGCAAACATACCGCTCGTTTCAATCAATACCACCACATTTTTACTCTCGGCATCGGGAATTACCTGCTCGAGTATTTTGGTGACAAAAGAAAAATTTTGCTCGTTCTTTTTCTCTGCCTTCGCTCTTACGCGGATATACGGAATATGCATCTTTTCCGCAATCGCAAGGCACCGGCGAATCTCCGCAAGAGTTTTCTCACCGCTTTCCTCATCGGATATATCGCCAACGGAATCCATGCAGGGAATTTTGATTTTTTTCTCGAATAAGGTGCGGCGGGTGGTCGTTATCTCGTAATCATTCAGCGCACCCTTCTCGCCCGAAAAAACGCGATTGTAGATGTTGTGCAGCTCAATTCCCTTGAAGCCCAGGTACTCGGCGGCATCGCAAAATTCCTCAAAGCTGTAGCCATGCCAGCCGTAAGTAGAAAATGAAAGATTCATGCTTGTGCCTCCTCGTAAACAATCTTGTTAATCGCATTCAGGTAAGCTCTGATGCTCGCGCCAATCACATCAGTTGAAATACCCTTGCCCGAATAGAGCTTCGAGCCGGCGCGCAGTTTCACGAGCGCGGAAGCCATTGCCTCCTTACCCTCTGTAACGGCTTGAATTTGGAAATCATCCAGCTCATAATGGTGACCGATGATTTTATCAATCGCAATAAATGAAGCGTCAATCGGACCGTCGCCAAGCTCGATGCCTTCAATTTGTGCACCGTCTTTTTCCAGCACAATATGGGCGCTTGCGGTAATGATATTGCCGTTGTTAATAATATAAGAAATCAATTTATAGGTAGCGGGCACCTGCAGTGCGGCGGAGGCAACGATGGCATCGAGCTCCTTTGCGCCGACATTTTTCTTCACTGCCACGCGCAAAAATTCATCATACACCTTTCCCTTGTCCTCATCGCTCAAATCATAGCCGAGCTTTGCCACGGCGCTGAGCACGGTTTCCCTATCATC
>ODAI012011659.1_pt1 | contig 20590 bp, 19 predicted proteins | sample 1539321 | NCBI WGS metagenome assembly ODAI01 (sample SAMN02144231, study PRJEB22623) | gut metagenome | biome: sheep rumen | host: Ovis aries | place: New Zealand
ACAGTTTCCACACGGGTGACGAGATCGAGATCCTGGCGGAGGCCTTTGCGGCGCTGAACAAGAGGGCGCAGACGTATATTGAGGAGATCATCGCCGTCACCGCGGAGAAAAAACGTATCGGCACAGAGCTCGCCCTGGCACAGCGTATCCAGGCGGACATGCTGCCGAACATCTTCCCACCCTTCCCGGAACGGAAGGATTTCGACATCTATGCCAGCATGGACCCGGCCAAGGAAGTGGGCGGCGACTTCTACGACTTCTTCCTGATCGACGAGACCCACCTGGGCCTTGTGATGGCAGACGTGTCCGGCAAGGGCGTGCCGGCAGCGCTGTTCATGATGGTCTCCAAGATCCTGGTGCAGAATTATGCCATGACCGGCCGCAGCCACGCGCAGGTACTGAGCACGGTCAACGAGCAGATCTGTGCCAACAACCGCGAGGAGATGTTCGTCACGGTCTGGTTCGGCATCCTGGACACTGAAACGGGGAAGATCACCGCGGCCAACGCCGGGCACGAATACCCCGTGCTGATGCAGGCGGACGGAAAGGTTGAGATGCTGAAAGATAAGCACGGGCTTGCCATCGGCGCGATGGACGGCGTTCGTTATAAGGAATATGAGTTGACGCTGCACAAAGGGGCCAAGCTGTTCCTCTACACGGACGGCGTACCGGAGGCGACCAACGCACAAAATGAGCTGTTTGGCAAAGACCGGCTGCTGGCGACACTGAACGCAGATTCCACCGCATCACCCGAGAATGTTTTGCGCCATGTGCGCGAGGCTGTAGATAGCTTCGTGCAGGAGGCGGAGCAGTTTGACGATCTGACGATGCTTTGTTTGGAATTCAAGGGGGACACGAGCATGACGGGAAACTGTAAAGAATTGAGTGTTCCGGCGGAGGTCGAAAGGCTTCCCGAAGTGCTCTCCTTCCTGGAGCAGCAGCTGGAAGAAGCGGGATGCCCGATGAAAACCCAGATGCAGATCAGCGTGGCGACGGAGGAGATCTTCGTCAACATCGCCAACTACGCCTACGCGCCCGGAAAGGGCATCGCCACCGTGCGCATGGCGATCCATGAGGATCCGGCTACGGCGACCATCACCTTTATTGACCGGGGAACGCCTTTTAACCCGCTGAAAATGGAGGACCCGGATGTGAGCCTCTCCGCCGAAGAACGGGAGATCGGGGGGCTTGGCATCTATATGGCGAAGAAAACCATGGATGAGTTGCGCTATGAATATAAAGACGGGCAAAACAGGCTGACGCTGATCAAAAAAATCTGAAGGAAAACACATGGAAAGGGAGCGATGCAAGCAAACCGGCATTGCTCCCTTTTTTGCCGGGTGTTGAGTGATTCAAGCATGGCTTGGTCTTCAAAGCAGTGCAAGATGGGTTTATGCCGGAATTGTATGAGCGTCATTCTATGCTTGCACCGTCGGTTTCCTGTGCTATAATAAAAAATAACCTATCGCAGATCCAGTCGAGGAAAGGGGCGGGAGCATGACGGTATCGAGCGGATTCATATTGCTTTTGGTGCCCCTGCTTCTGGAGCTGGCGGGCATCACCTTCACCGTGTGGGTCGACCCCTACGTCAGCAGAAAGCACAGGCGCGTCATGTTTCTCATCATCGTGCTGAGCGCCTGCCTGGTGACCCAGAACGTGGTGAGCTACTTTCTGGAGCAGAGCCGGATCGGCGGTTTCCCGAGGATCCTGAATTCGGTCGTCGGCTATTCCGTCCGCCCGGTGATCCTGGTGCTTTTCTTTTACATCGTCAGCGAGCGGAAGCCCCATTGGCACCTGTGGCTGCTGGTCGGGATCAACTGTGCGGTCTTCATGACCGCGTTCTTCAGCCATCTCAGCATCTGGTACGATGCGAACACCATGTTCCACGGAGGGCCGCTGTCCTATACCTGTCATATCATCAGCGCCGTGCTGCTGTGCGAGCTGGTTTACGTGACTGTCCGCGAGTACGTGCAGGACGGAAACGTCGTGATCTGGATCCCTCTGATCAATACGCTGCTGATCGTCGCCGCAGTGATCACGGACTCGTTTGTGGACTATCGGTCCAAGCCGATCAGCTATCTGACGGTGGCGATCTGCGGCTGCACCGTGTTTTATTATATCTGGCTCCATCTGCAGTTCGTGCGAAGGCACGAGCAGGCCATGATGGCCGAGCAGCGCATCCAGATCATGATGACGCAGATCCAGCCGCATTTCCTGTACAACACGCTTTCCACGATCCAGGCGCTGTGTGCGCTCGACCCTCAAAAGGCTGCCGAGATCACGGGCAAGTTCAGCACCTATCTGCGGCAGAACCTCAACACCCTGGAATTTCCCGGGATGATCCCGTTTGAAAAAGAGCTGGAGCATACGAGGACCTACGCGGATATCGAAATGGTCCGCTTTCCCAACATCCGGGTCTTGTATGAGATCGAGGACACCGGTTTTCTCGTCCCCCCGCTTACGGTGCAGCCGATCGTTGAAAATGCCATCCGGCACGGCGTGCGTATCCGGGAGCAAGGCCTTGTCACGGTGACGGCAAAGGCTGCGGCAGGCGGACACCAGATCGTGATCCGGGACAACGGGGTCGGGTTCGATGTGAAACAGCTGGGTCAAAATGACGGTACGCATATCGGCCTCAAGAACGTCCAGGAGCGCATTGAAAGAATGTGCGGCGGGAGCATGACCGTAAGCAGCCGGATCGAAGAGGGTACGACCGTCACGATCCATATCCCGGAGAGAGGGGAGGAATCTGCGCCGTGAACGTGATCTGCGTAGACGATGAAAAACTCCTGGCCGATTATGTGGCGGAGCAGTGCCGTGCTCTTCCGGCGGTGGATCAGGCCTGGTCCTTTTCCCAGCCGGCGAAAGCCCTGGAGTGGCTGAGCGAGAACCATGCCGACCTTGCGATCCTGGATATCGACATGCCGGGCATGGACGGAATGGAACTGGCTGCGCTCATCAAGCAGAGACATTCCGGGACCTCGGTCATTTTCCTGACCGGGTATTCCCACTTTGCCGTGGACGCTTTTCAGCTGCGCGTCAGCGGCTATCTGCTCAAACCCGTGGACCCGAAACGGCTGGCGGAGGAAGTGGACTATGTGTTCTCCGGGAAGCACGGCGAAGCGTCTGCCCACATCGAAGCCAGGACTTTTGGGAACTTTGAGCTTTTCGTAGACGGCAAGCCGCTTGCTTTCAAACAAGCCAAATGCAAGGAGCTCCTGGCCTATCTGGTGGACCGCAGGGGAAGCGGTGTGACGCGGGCGGAGGCCTTTGCAATCCTGTGGGAAGACCGGCTGTACGACCGGCCCATGCAGAAGCAATTGGATGTGATCATACGCAGTTTGCGCGATACGCTGAAGGAGGCCGGCGTGGATGGGATCCTTGCCATCAAGGGCGGGACGATGCGGATCAATCTCGAGCAGCTGAGCTGTGATCTATATCGTTTCTGCAGCGGCGACGTAAGGGCCTTCAACGAGTTTCATGGGGAATACATGAACGGGTATTCCTGGGCGTCGATGACAGAGAGTTATATGACGTGGAAATACAGGGAGTTCATAGGGCAAAAGAATCCCCGGTGAACGGAAAGCGGTGCCCCGGTTTGAGTTTTCCTGAGCCGGGGCTGCGGAGACTGTCAAAAAACCTCGCTGAAAGGTTCATTGATAGAGCAGCGGGGGAACTCGAGGGGGCAAGGCCCGCCTCGAATACAATAACCCGCCGCTTCGAAAAGTCTTGACAATCAAGGCTTTTCGAAAAACAGCATTTTGTGTTCGGCCAAAATGCTCGGCGGAAAAGCGCAGTCAAAAAAGTCCCGGTCAGGGACTTTCTTGACAAGCTGACGGTGCCCCGGTTCGGGTTTTCCCGAGCCGGGGCGCTGCTTTTTCGGAGCGCTTCACCGCTCCGATCCGGAAAGCGGTCCGGACCGGGGCGGCTTTATACTGGACATTTGTTGGACAGCCCATGCTATGTTTATCCTGAAAAAGAGGATGATATGGGTTTCAAACGAATGAAGGAGTACATAGTATGAGGGCAATCTGCGTGGAAGATGAGCGGCAGGCGCTTCAGCTCACGCTTTCCCTTTGCGATAAGCTGCCGCAGATCACGACGGTCGAGGGCTTTACAGATGCAAGGAAGGCGTTGGCATGGCTGCAGAATCATGCTGTCGACTTGGCTATCCTGGATATCCGAATGCCGGAGATGGACGGCTTCTCCCTGGCGCGGGCCATAAGGGAACAGAGCAGCAGTACGGCGATTTTGTTTGTTACATCCCATCCGGAATATGCGGCCGAGGCCTGGGAGATCCACCCGACCGGCTTTGTCATCAAGCCGCTTACCGAAAAGCGGCTGGCGGAGGAAGTGGAGTATGCCGAGCAGTGGAGAGCGAGCAGAGCCAGCTTCAGCCGGCGCCCCCGCGTCGAGGTCAGGACCTTTGGGAACTTTGACCTGATCGTGGAAGGGAAGAAGATCAGCTTCCCCCGATCCAAAGCCAAAGAGATTTTGGCCTGTCTTGTGGACAGAAGAGGGATCCGGATGACAAGAAGCGAAGTGTTCCACGTCCTGTGGGAAGATGAGGAATACACCCGGGCCAAACAAAAGATGCTGGACGTGATCATACGCAGTCTTCGCTCGACCCTGGAGGAAAATGGGATCGGCGATATCCTGCAGATCGAGCAGGGCACCCTGCGCATCGTGCCGGAGGCTTTGGACTGCGACCTTTACCGCCTGCTGAAAGGGGACCCGGATATGATCCGCGCGTACCAGGGAGAGTATATGAGCGCCTATTCCTGGTCGAGTGTGACGGAAGGGCGCATCGAGACAAAGCTGAGAAGTCTTGCTTTGGTTTAAAAATGAAAAACAATGATGCTGCGATAGACAGGAGGAAAACCCATGCTGAATATCATCAAGGAACGGCAGGACGACAGACTGACCGTGAAGCTGGAGGGGCGCTTGGACACCACCACCTCTCCCGATCTGGAGAAGAGCCTGCAAGAGAGCCTTCCCGGCGTGACCGAACTGGTGATGGATTTTGAGAAACTGGATTACATCTCATCCGCCGGTCTGCGGGTAATGCTCGCGACACAGAAGATCATGAACCGACAGGGCGGCATGAAGCTCTGCCGCGTGAAAGACGTCATCATGGAGATCCTGGAAGTCACCGGCTTCACAGATATCCTGACGATCGAATAAGGGGATAACATGGACGAATCGATCTACAGAAAAAAGAGCTTGGAGAAGATCACTTCTCCGGAATCGCTCAGCGATTACCTGCATGTGACGAGCCCTGCCGTATGGCTGATCCTGGTGGCGGTGATCCTGCTGCTGGCCGGGATGCTGATCTGGAGCTCGGTTGCCAGCATCGACAGCTTCGTGACCGGAACAGCCCAGGTGGAGGACGGCAGTATGCACATCCTGCTGGACGATGAGCAGTTTGCCAGCGTGATCCAGCCGGGCATGCTCGTAAAGGTCGGCGAGAGTGAATGCCGGATCCTCAGCATCGGCACGGGCCCCAGCGGGACGACTTTCGCCACAGCGGAGACGCCGCTTGCCGATGGCAGCTATTCGGCCAGGATCATTCTCCGGCAGACGCAGGTGCTGCGTCTGCTGTTTAACTGAGGGATCGTATGGGAAAGGATAAGATTCGGCAGCCCGTCAAAAAGGGGGCCGCCCGTGTGCCGGTCATCATGCAGATGGAAGCGCTGGAATGCGGCGCCGCCAGCCTTGCCATGGTGATGGCCTATTATGGAAAATGGGTCCCTTTGGAACAGGTGCGTCTGGACTGCGGCGTCAGCCGTGACGGGTCCAATGCGAAGAACATGCTCGTTGCGGCCCGAAGCTACGGCTTTGAGGCGCAGGGATTTCGCTGTGAGGTGGAGGCTCTGCGGGAGAGGGTTGCGCTGCCCTGCATCATCCACTGGAATTTCAACCACTTTGTGGTTTTGAACGGGTTTCAAGGCAAGTATGCCCGCATCAACGACCCGGCGAGGGGCGAGGTCAAGGTTCCGCTGGACGAGTTTGACCGCGCCTTTACCGGCATTTGTCTGCAGATCACACCGGGGCCGGACTTCCATCCCTCCGGGAAGAAAAAGAGCACACTCGCCTTTGCCCGCAAGCGCCTGGAAGGCGCGGGCGCCGCAGTGGCTTTTGTACTGCTCAGCACCGTGATCGGATATCTTTTCGGCATGATCAATCCCGCATTCTCGCGCTTCTTCATGGATCGGCTCCTGACCGGCGAGAACCGGGAATTGCTGCTGCCCTTTTTAGCGGTGATGACACTGATGGGGCTGGCCCAGGTGGTCACGGCCTGGATCCAGGCCGTATATGCCCTGAAGATCAACGGCAAGATGGCCGTTGTCGGCAGCAGCGAATATATGTGGAAGATCCTGCGCATGCCTATGGATTTCTTTTCCCAGCGTATGGCGGGCGATATCCTTCAGCGCCAGGGGACGAATGCGTCCATCGCGGCGACAATGGTCAACACGCTGACGCCGCTGCTGCTCAACACGATCATGATGATCTTTTACCTGGCCGTCATGCTGCGCTACAGTGTGCTGCTGACCATAGTGGGTATCGTCACGATCGTTTTGAACCTGCTGGTCTCCCGACTTATCTCCGCAAAGCGCGTGAACATCACCCGCGTGCAGATGCGTGACGCGGGCAAGCTGGCCGCGGCGACGGTCTCCGGTATCCAGATGGTGGAGACCATCAAGGCCAGCGGCGCGGAGAACGGTTATTTTCAGAAATGGGCAGGGTATCAGGCCTCGGTCAACACACAGAACGTGCGTTTCGCGCGTTTGAATCAGTTTTTGGGACTCATCCCCGCGACCCTCTCCGCCGTGGCGGACGCGCTGGTGCTGATCCTGGGCGTCATGCTTGCCATGCAGGGCAAGTTCACCCTGGGCTCCATTATGCTGTTTCAGGGCTTTTTGAATTCCTTCATGTCCCCGGCCATGACGATCATCTCCGCCGGGCAGACGCTTCAGGAAATGCGTACTGAGATGGAGCGGGTCGAGGACGTCATGCAGTACCCGACGGATCAAAACTTTTCCGACCTGCCCCTGGACGAGAACGCGGACTATTCCAAGCTCTCCGGCGAGGTGGAACTGAAAAACATCTCCTTTGGCTACTCCCGGCTGGGGCAGCCGCTGATCCGGGATTTCTCCATGCATGTAAAGCCCGGCAGCCGCGTGGCCTTCGTCGGGCCCTCCGGCTGCGGAAAGTCCACGCTGTCCAAGCTGATCTCCGGCCTGTATCAGCCCTGGAGCGGGGAGATCCTCTTTGACGGCAAGCCCATCAGCCAGATCGACCGGAGCGTTTTCACCGGTTCGGTGGCCGTGGTGGACCAGGACATTGTCCTTTTTGAAGACAGCATTGCGGACAATATCAAGATGTGGGATACCTCCATCGAGGATTTTGAGATGATCCTCGCCGCCCGGGACGCCCAGATCTATGACGACATCATGGCCCGCGAGGGCGGCTTTTACGGAAAGCTCACCGAAGGCGGCCGGGATCTGTCCGGAGGGCAGCGGCAGCGGCTGGAGATCGCCCGGGTCCTTGCCCAGGATCCGTCCATCATCATCATGGATGAGGCGACCTCGGCCCTGGACGCCAAGACGGAATACGAACTGGTGAAGGCTGTGAAGGACCGCGGCATCACCTGTATCGTGATCGCGCACCGTCTGTCCACGATCCGTGACTGTGACGAGATCATCGTCCTGGATCACGGTCAGGTGGTGGAGCGCGGGACCCATGAGGAGCTCATGGCTATGGGCGGCGCCTATACCGAGCTCATTGCCAGCGACTGAGGGGGTGGAGTATGGGATGGTTTGATGAACAGATCCGGCAGCGCAAGCTCTCGGATCAGGAAATTCTGGAGGACTCCCTGTTCCGCATGGCCTCGGCGGTGCTGGGAAAACAGCGGGCCGGGCTGTTGGATGACGAGCGCATCGTCGCCAAAGCGGCCATGGATGAGATCCTGAAATACTACCACTATAAGCCCACCGAGATCCCGAGCGACGTCGGGGGCTTTGACGAGCAATTGGAGTACTGCCTGCGCCCCCACGGGATCATGCGGCGCAGTGTACAGCTGGAGAAGGGCTGGTACCGGGACGCTTTCGGCCCCATGCTGGCCTTCCGAAAGGAGGACGGCGCGGCGGTTGCCCTGCTGCCAAAGCCTTTTGTCGGGTACCGGTTTCGGGATCCCGTCAGCGGGGAGACCGTGAATCTGAACGCGAAGACAGCGGAGCAGTTTGACGAAGAGGCGATATGCTTTTATCGCCCGTTGCCGCTGAAAAAGCTGGGGATCCCGGACCTGATCCTGTACATGAAGGATTGCCTGTCCACAGGTGACTATGTCTTTCTGCTGGCGCTCACTCTGGCGGGGACGCTCCTGGGCCTGCTGATTACGAACATTACCCGCGCCTTGACGGGCTTCGTGCTGGAAAGCCAAAACCTGTCGCTTCTCATGGGCACGGCTGTCTTTATGATCTCCGTCATCTTCTCCACACAGCTGATCGGCGCGGCCCAGTCGCTGATGATGAACCGTCTGGAGATCAAGACCTCGCTGGCGGTGGAGGCGTCCATGATGATGCGGGTGATGAACCTGCCCGCGAATTTCTTCCGGCAGTATTCCTCCGGCGAACTCTCCAGCCGCTACAGCGCGGTCAATCAGCTCTGTGAGCTGCTGCTGGGGAATGTCTTTTCCACCGGCCTGGGCGCGACCTTCTCCCTTCTGTACATCACCCAGATCTTCCACTACGCGCCGGCTCTGGTGGGGCCCGCGCTGCTGATCCTGCTGGCCAGCATTGTGATCAGCGTCCTTTCCAGCCTGACGCAGATGCGCATCAGCCGACAGATCATGGAAAAAGGCGCGAAGGAAAACGGCTTGAGCTTCGCCCTGATCAACGGCGTGCAGAAGATCAAGCTCGCCGGCGCGGAAAAGCGCGCCTTCGCCAAATGGGGCCGCACCTACGCCGAGGTGTCGGAGCTGAGCTACAATCCGCCGGTGCTGATCCGTGCAAACGCGGCCATCTCCAGTGCGATCTCCCTCGTCGGCACCATCGTGCTCTACTATCTCGCCGTGAAGACCTCGGTCACGCCGTCGGAGTATATCGCCTTCAATACGGCCTTCGGCGCGGTGTCGGCCTCCTTTGCCGCCCTCACGGGCGTAGCCCTGTCGGTGGCCCGGATCCGGCCCATTCTGGAAATGGCGGAGCCGATCCTGAAAACGGAGCCTGAATCCGCGGAAAACAAGAGCGTGGTCACAAGGCTCAGCGGGAATATCGAGCTTTCCAACGTCTGGTTCCGCTATAATCAAAACGCCCCCTATGTGGTCAAGGGCATGAGCCTCAAGATCCGCGCGGGAGAGTACATCGCCATCGTCGGCAGCACCGGCTGCGGCAAGAGCACGCTCGTCCGCCTGCTGCTGGGCTTTGAGACGCCGGAGAAGGGCGCCGTGTATTACGACGGCAAGGATCTGACGGGCCTCGATCTGCGGTCCCTGCGCCGGCGGATCGGCACCGTCACCCAGGACGGCAGCCTCTTCCAGGGGGACATCTATTCCAACATCGTCATTTCCGCGCCCCATCTCAGCCTGAACGACGCCTGGGAGGCGGCGGAGCTGGCGGGGATCGCCGACGATATCCGCGCCATGCCCATGGGCATGCAGACCCTGATCTCGGAGGGCCAGGGCGGCGTTTCCGGCGGACAGAAGCAGCGGCTCATGATCGCCCGCGCGGTAGCGCCGAAACCGAAGATCCTGATCTTTGACGAGGCGACCTCCGCCCTGGACAACCGCACCCAGAAGCAGGTGTCCGAGGCCCTGGATTCTCTCAAATGCACCCGCATCGTCATCGCCCACAGACTGTCCACGATCCGCAACTGCGATCGCATCCTGGTGCTCGACGGCGGCAAGATCCTGGAGGACGGCACCTACGATGAGCTGATCGAGAAGAACGGCTTCTTCGCGGAGCTGGTGGCCAGACAGCGGCTGGACGTGTGAGCGTTCTGTGACAGAGCGGAGCGCAGAATAAGGACATAATAACTTCTATGGAGGTAAGCAAGATGAACAACAAGGAAAACAAGACCATTCTTTCGGATGAGGGCCTGGAAAAGGTCGCCGGCGGGGTCAACGGAGAAGTCATCTCCTCCGGCAGCTTCGCTTCTCAGACGGGGACCAGCCTGAACCTGCTGGTGAACTGGAGCGTGTCGGCAGACGGCTTCGGCCAGAAGACCCTGCATGTGACCGTTTCTTCCACCTCGTACAGTCTCCAAGCGGCGGCTCTGCCCAACACCTTGGAGCTGACGGTCAACGGGATGACCTATCTGGGGACGCCCAACGCGGTCAATTACAACGGCAGCGCGATGGCGACACATACCCTGGCGAGCTTCGCGATCCCCAATGCCACGGGCCCGGCTTCCCTTTCTGTGGCGTGGCATTTCAATGGCGTGATCAGCGGTGTTCCCCTGAATACCATCTACGCCTCGGGCGTCGCCAACTTCTGAGCCGTGGCGCACCCGCTGATCAACAGGGCCTTTTATGAGGCCATCCTCCACTTCGGAGAAAGCGAGCAGGCCCAGGAGACCTTCTACCGGGTCATGGACACGAAGGTGGAGAGAAACGGAAAAACGTATACGGTACGAGACCAGATCCTGCGGGCCTATGCCATGCTCTTCTGTGACGATATCGGCGCCGTGGCCGGGCAGATGGCAAGTGCGGACGACGTGGAAGCGACGGCGGACCGCCTGTACGTGGGCGAGCCCCGCTTCGACCCCAAGCATTGGTATCGGATGCATCACCACTTTCCTGTGATCGACGAGGACAATTATGACCGCTTCGCCGCATTGGTGATCGCGGATCTCAGCGCAGGGCCGCTGCATGAGACGGCGGCAAACGGTGAGGGCATGCTCCTTGTGGGAGCCTGCGACCCTCTGGTCATGAGCGCCCGGGAGCGTGAGACCCAGAAGTTCAGAGCAGTTTCCGGCGGGGATCTGCCAGCGGAGGGAGAAACGGTATGACGATCTTTGCCGTGTTGGAAAATGAACAGGCGATCCCGGCGATGATGCGTACGATTACCAGGCTCCAGCCGGAAGCGGAGCTGCTGTGCTTCGACAATGCCCTGCCCGCCCTGGCGGCGGCAAGAAAGACGGAGATCGACACCGCGCTGATCGACGTGAGACTGCCGGAGCTCAACGGGATCGACTTCGGCCAATATCTGCAGGAGCTCTATCCCTTTGTCAATATCATCTATCTGGCGGAGGATACGGAGTATGCGTATGACGCCATGCGGCAGCATGCCAGCGGCTACCTGCTCAAGCCTGCGGCCGATGACAAGATACGGCTGGAATTGGATGACCTCCGGCATCCTGCGGTGCAGAAAAAGCAGAAGCGCCTGTTTGTGCAGACCTTCGGGAATTTTGAGCTGTTTGTGGATGGAAAGCCCATCGCCTTCAAATACACAAAAACCAAGGAGATCGTCGCGGTCCTGGTCAACAACCGGGGCGCACAGACGACCAATGGGGAGATCATCGCCTGCCTTTGGGAGGACGACGGAGATCCGGAGAAGAAAGCCTCCTACCTTTCCAATCTGCGGCAGGATTTGAACAACACTTTTACCCGTCTTAAGCTGAACGGACTGATCCGCAAGCAGCGGGGAAGTCTGGCGATCGCGGCGGATCGGATCGAGTGTGATCTCTATGATTGGCTGGAAAACGGGCAGGAGTCCCGCTACCGCTATCTTGGGGATTATATGAACCAGTACAGCTGGCCGGAAGTGATGCATGCCCAGCTGGACGAGATCAGCTGGTCCTGGGAGGACGCTTGAAGATTTAGGAGAAGAACTATGGCACAACAGGTTTTCGCTTTGGACGACCGGGAACTGGAACAGGTCGCCGGCGGCAGATACATAGGGCCGACCTTCGTCTATGTGGTACAGGACGGGGATACGCTGCCTCTTTTGGCCCAGCGCTTCGGCACAACGGTCAAAGTTTTGCGCGAGCTCAACAGCATTCAGGATCCCAAGAGCTTTCAAGTAGGGCTCCGGCTGCTGCTTCCCCAGAGATAAGATGAAAAGGACATGGATCCGGCTGCTGACAGCCGCAGTTGTCTGGGCAGGGGTATTTCTTCTGTGCCTGTTTTTCGCCCGCGGCGGACTGACGCTCTATTTTGAGGTCCCGCCAGAGGCAACGGGGCGGTCTCTCCGCTTTGAACCGGAGGGGATCGTGCATGAGGCGGACAGCTGCCTTACGGCGGACGGCAGCGAACTCATCATTCGTTTTGAGGCCGAAAAGCGCGGCAGCACGGAGGCGATCCTCGTGTGGGAAGGCATCGGGCCGGACAGCTTCTATGACCGAGAGGTACGTATGCAGCTGCGCTCGCTGCCCCTCGGGATCCTCAGCGACAGCGTCACATGGAATTTTACAGGCTGGGGTTGCCTGCCGGTTTGCCTGGGCCTGTTTCTGCTCTCAGCGGCAGCGGTCTTTCTCATTTCGGCCCGAAAAGAGCGGCAAGCGAAGTTCTTTTCTTACCGGGCCACGGGCCAGCTGGGTCTTGCCATTTTTCTGTTTCTCAGCGGCCTGCTGCAGATCAGCTCGGTCCTGCCGCTTTTGCGGGGAGAAAACGCGGGGACTGTCTGGGCGCTGCTTGTGGGGGCCATCGTGTCCTCGCAGACCTTTATGCGCTCCACAGCGGTACTGTTGGCCGTGTTCTCGTTGATCGTTGCCGTCAGCAATCTGGTGCTCATGCGCCATGAGGGCGTGCGCCCGGCCAACATGCTTGGCATCGCCGTGTCCGTTTTGATCGTGGGCGGCGCCGCTTTCGGGATCTGGATGTCCTACTCCCAGCTGACGTTTCCGCTGCGCAACGTGCTGCTCAATGTTTACGCCGGGGTTTTCGTCTATCTGGAGTGCCTGCTTGCCGCGACGGTGATCCATGCCGCTCTGGCGGGGCGGCACGAGCCCAGCTATGACTGTGACTATGTGATCGTTCTGGGTTGCAAGATCCGTCCGGACGGCAGCCTGTACCCACTGATCCGCGGCCGCGTGGATCGGGCGATCGCTTTCCTGCGCAGGCAGGAGGCCGCCACGGGAAAGCGCGCCGTGCTGATCCCCAGCGGAGGAAAGGGCGCGGACGAGCCGGAGACCGAGGCGAGCGCCATGGCGCGATATATGCGTGAGCAGGGGGTCCCACAAGAGCAGATCCTGCCGGAAGACCGATCCACAACAACCGCGGAGAATCTGCGCTTTTCCCGGCGGCTGATCGAGGAGCGGTGTGACGACGCCAGGGTGGCTTTTTCTACGTCGAGTTACCATGTGTATCGCGGCGGGATCCTGGCCGCGGAGTCCGGCTGGAATGTGGACGGGATGGGAAGCCATACCAAATGGTATTTCTGGCCGAATGCTTTCCTGCGGGAATTCATCGGTTTGCTGGTCTCCAGCCGGATACAGCAGATCACGGCGATTCTGGTGATCGCGATCTTGAGCGCGGGACTGACGGCTATCGTTATGTGAGTCTGTTCTGTTTACAAAATAATAAAAAATATTAAAAAATCAAGAAATAAGCGGTTTATTATATTGGACTTTTGTTGGACAGCCCGTGTTATAAAAACGTGTGACACTTGTGTGAGGAATCATTTGATACACTGTGAGCGTAATCAAGAGAGGCCAAGCGCACAGCCTGGCGGATCTTAAATAAATAAGGAGGACTACTGATATGGCAGAAGAAGTAAAAATCAATGACGCTGAACTGGAAGACGTGACCGGCGGAGCCGGCGGCTGGAAGCAGTACGCGAAGGGCTCTTACGTCAATTACGGCAACTACATCGTTTACACGGTCGCTTCCGGCGACGTGCTGAGCGGTATTGCTCCCCGCTTCGGCGTGACTGTCAAGCAGATCCAGGATTGGAACAATATCAAGAATCCAAATGTGATCAGCGTTGGCCAGAAGCTCACCATCTATCCCACCATCGTTCGCTGAGCTTTTGAACACATTTGACTCCCGCGACGCAGCGCGCTGCGGGGACCCTTTCAAAGGAGGACAAATCATGAATGCTATGAAACGGATGCTCTGTTGCCTGCTCGCCCTGGTCATGCTGGCTTCTCTGGCGGCCTGTGGAACCACGGCAGCTACAGCCGAAACAGCCGGTACGCCTGCCCGGTCTTCGGAGACGGCGGCAGCGCAGGCAGCGGCGCCGGAGGCGGAGCCCCTTGCCGCCACGGAAGCGGAACTGTCGGACGTGGATCAGCAGCTGAACCTGATCTATTCGCAGATCGACTCGCTGAAGCAGGATAACAGCAAAAGTACCTGGTACTATACGGTCGCCGATCTGGACCACGATGGAAACCTGGAATTTGTGGCGGCGTCCCAACATCCCCAGGATCGTTCGACCAACCTGAAGGTCTGGACGGTCAGCTCGGACAGAACGGCCCTGACGGAGTGCACCCTGGCGAAGGAGCCGGACGAATCCTTCCCGGACATTCTGACGGACTGCGCCGACGTCTTTTATGTCGAGGATGCGGACTCCTGGTTTTATTTGATCAATGACAATATCGTGATCTCCAACAAAGAGGTCTATACCATCAAAACAGCTGTCAATCTGAAAGACGGCATGGTTGGATACGAGGCCTTTGCCATTGAACACACGCAGGTGGAAAACGCCCTGCGTACCGTCTCCCACACGGACAATACCGGCCTTGCCATTTCCGCGGATCAGTACAATGCGGCCGGCTATGACAGCTTTGCTGGCGCGGAACGCAGCAGCGTGTCCTTTGCCTGGCTTGGCGTCGACCGCCTTGACAGCTTGAGGAATCTGGCCGACAGCTATGCGGTTTTCACAGGTCGGAAAGAACCCACAGAGGTGTTCCCGATCCCCAAGCCCCTGGCCCTTCAGGAATCTGAAGCCAAGCCCACTCCCACGCCCAAGCCCACGTCCACTCCCACGCCCAAGGTTGAGCCCAAGTATCTGGAAATCACCAAGAATCCCACCAACGAGAACAAGAAGGCTGGAGCTACAGCGCGGTTCGTCGCCTGTTCCAATATCTATGAATCTCTGAGCTGGACCCTGGTCTCTCCCAACGGGGGCGAGTACTCCGTGCCCGGTTTCCGCAGCTATTTTGGCGCTACGGTCACCGGCGAGTTCAGCACGACTCTCGGGATTGAAAACGTGACTGCAGATATGAACGGTTGGGGCGCGTACTGCACCTTCTACTACAAGGGCCAGACCCAGCGTACTGCTACGGCGTATATCTATGTGAAGGGCGCGCCTGCTCCTGCCCCCAGCCAGCCGAGCAGCGGCACATACAACGGCACGGTGGATGATTGGAATTACAGTTACATCCGTGTGAATCTGGACGGCAAGAACGTTGTCGGATTGCCCTGGGATATCTGCACCGTGAGCGGCGATATCTACGTAGGCGCGCCCGCGGTGGTGGCCTGGAGTGAAAACGCCGATAAGACCGTGAGCTTCAACAGCTGCACCATTACGGGCCGGCAGCCCGCGCCGCCCCCGACTTATGGCTCCATGAGCGGCTTGGCCAGCGAAGGCGGCGGCGGATTTTACATCCGCTTGAAGGATGGCAGCGAGGTGTTCGTTGACGGCTGGATCTGCAATGTTGAAGGCATATTCCAGGATGAATCCTCCTGCATCGTATACTACACGGAACCGCTGAGCGCAGACACGATCTACAGGGTAGACATCTTCGGAAGCACCGATGTCCCGGAGCCCGCGCCGGCCCCTGCGACCGAACCTGAGCCGGAACCCGCACCGGCACCTGAGCCGGAACCCGCACCCATGCCGGAGCCGGAACCCGCACCTATGCCGGAGCCGGAACCCGCACCTATGCCGGAGCCGGAACCCGAGCCTGAACAGTATTACGGTTCGCTGTCCGGCGTGGCCTTTAAAGAAGATAACAAGATGGTGGTCTATCTCGACAACGGCGACGTGGTTTACCTTGCCGACCATTCCCGCGAAGGCTTTGAATTGATCCTGTATGGGGAACTGGTGATGGCCGGAAGCGGAAACCGCTGCAAGGTCTATTACGTTGGCCAGCCTACCGCAGAGAACATCTATAAGGCTGAAGTGTTCAAGGCGGAGGACTCCTGATCTTGTCGATGGTTTATGTGACACTTGTGTGACGGAAGCTGTGATATTCTGTACATGCAAACAAAAAAACCAAACAGGAGGTACAAAAAAATGGCAACAGATAAAATCAAAATGAATGACGAGCAGATGGATGAGGTGACCGGCGGTTCCATTCTTCCGTATCGTGTTCAGCCCGGCGACAGCCTCGATGTGATCGCGAAGAAATACAATGTCACCGTAGAGCAGCTGGTGAAGTGGAACAACCTTAAGAATCCCGACATGCTGACCGTGGGCCAGCAGCTGAAGATCAAGTTCTGATCGACAGGGTCCGGTACCGGCCGCCCCCGGCCGGTACCGGACCGACAGAGAAACGAGCCCCGGTGTGTGACAGATGTGTGATGAAAGCTGTGCTAAGATGCACATGTAAACAAAAGAAAGCAAATAGCTTGATTTACGAAAGGAGAAAAAATCATGAGCGAACTGGAAAAGAAAGTTGAGAAGCTGGCCGACGAGGAACTCGGCGCGGTAGCGGGCGGCGTGTCCGCGAACTACAGAGCGGCGCTGGACGTGATGGACGGCAAGTATGGCAACGGCGAGGAGCGCAAGAGAAGGCTCGCTGCGGCAGGCTATGATTACTATGCAGTGCAGCACCTGGTGGACGGTCTGGCCGCGGGTTACGGCAAGGTCGCCCTCGACGTGATCAACGGCAAGTACGGCAACGGGCAGGCTCGTGTGAAGGCCCTGCGCGCCGCTGGCTTCGACGCCAGCCTGGTCCAGGATCTGGTCAACGAGATCCTGAAGTAAACAAAAGAAAGCAAATAGCTTGATTTACGAAACGAGAAAAAAACAATGGCAGAAGAAGTGAAAGTCAATGACGCTGAACTGGAAGACGTGACCGGCGGCGCAGGCAGCTGGAAGCAGTACGCGAAGGGCTCTTATGTCAGCTACGGCAACTATATCGTCTATACCGTGGCCAGCGGCGATGTGCTGAGCGGGATCGCACCCCGCTTCGGTGTGACCGTTAAGCAGATCCAGGATTGGAACAACATCAAGAATCCCAATGTGATCAGCGTTGGTCAGAAGCTCACTATTTATCCCACGATTGTCCGCTGAGCGGATACACAGGAAAAGCCCCGCTGTCGTTTGATGGCGGGTCTTTTTGATAAAATCCCATGTGGTCTTGGAGAAGAAAAACCAATGAGAAAGAAATGTATCATCTGTATCTGCATGCTGCTCGTGATCAGCATGCTGGCGGCCTGCGGGAATGCCGGATCTTCAACTGCCGATACGGCCCAGCAGACGAGCCCCGGGCCTGACGGCGCCGCCGGGCAGGGACAGCCTGAGGGGGTCTGGCAGGCCCGGTTCGTACCGCTGGAGACCGAGGGCCTTTACGGCGGCGTGAGGAATCTGACGGCCGTGGGGGACAGCCTGTATTTCACGACCTCCGGCGTGATCGCGGATGAGACGCCGGACGGCGCCGAACCCGAATGGCCGGAGCAGTACTGGGTCTATGGACCGGTGATCGGCAGGAGCGATCTGAACGGGAATACGGAGCTCCTTCCGTATTCGCCGGATCGCCCGGAAAAGCAGACGGGAGAAAACAGCGGCGTGCTGTTTGAACGGCTTTATACGGCCAAGGACGGAAGCCTCTGGGTCCTGGAAAACCACTATGTGACGAGCGAAGAGAGCAGCAGCGAGGAAAAGAAGCTCGTGCATATCCAAACGGACGGAACGGTGCTGCAGAGCCTGCCTCTGCAAGCCCTTGCCGGGCACAGTGCGGAGACGGTCAGCAAGGATGGCACGTATTCTTTCTCCGTGGCGGGTTTGACTACAGATGAAGCGGGGGACCTGTGCATAGCGGTCCATGAATGGTTCGCGGGAAACGGTTCCTACGTGGAGGACAATCAGATCTATGTCCTTGACGGCGAGAGCGGAGAGCTGAAGCACCAGATCCCGCTGTATGGAGAGATCGCGGGCCTCACGCGCCTGGCGGACGGCAGGATCGTAACGGCGGCCTACAGCGGAGCGCATCCGATCTTCAGTTTCGTAAACCTGCAGGAGGAAAGCCTTGAGGAGATCATCACCCTGGACGAATTCCTCGACTCGATGACTGGGGCCTTGACGGCCGGACAGCTGTTTTACAGCGCCGGTGACAGCATGTTCTGTCTGCATGCAGATACCGGTGAGACGGAAAAGCTGTTTGCATGGACGGACTGCAGCGTGGCACACAGCGAGGGGGACAGCGTCTGCGTGTTGTCCGATGACCGGATGGTAACCGTGTCTGGGCGGGCTTCCGGGGAGAACGCAAAGCAGGAGCTGGCCATATTGAGTCCGGCTGATCCCGCGGAAACCGCAGAGAAAAAGGTCCTCCATATGGCGGTCTTGAATCTCTATCCCTTTACCAGCGAGATGGTGAGTCGCTTCAACCGTTCCAATTCGGAATACCGGATCGAGGTGACGGACTATGCCCAGTACAATGACTATTCCACCGGCAATCCCGAAGATTGGAACGCGGGGCTTACGCGGCTGCAGACGGAGCTGATCGCCGGGAACGTTCCGGATATCCTGGACATCAGCCTGCTGCCGGTGAGCCGCTTGGAGGCGAAAGGGCTTTTGGTGGATCTCCTGCCCTACATCGCCTCGGACCCGGAACTGGGTTCCGACAGGCTCAACATGCAGGTCCTGGAGGTCTTTGAGGAAAATGGGAAACTGTATCAGAGCGTGGGCAATTACTATGTGTTGACCACAGCCGGTCTCAGCAGTGTGGTGGGAGACCGGATGGGTTGGACGATGGAAGATATGAGCGCTGCCATGCATGAACTGCAGGCGGCCAACCCCAAGAGCACGATTTTCGACGTGTACACCACCAGAGACGACGCCCTGGAGTTCCTGCTGTACCTGGAACTGGGAGAATACGTGGACTGGAGCACGGGAGAGTGCGCCTTCGACAGCGACAGCTTCCGTCAGTTTTTGCAGTTTGTCAAAGAGTTCCCGACCAGCTTTGACTGGAGCGCGGGCCTTGACAATGCGGCGGATCTGGATCAGGATACACGGCTGGCAACGGGCCAGCAGCTGATGAAGCAGTGCAGCGTTACCTGCTTTGAGGATATGCAGACCCATACGCTCGGCCTCGGAGGGGAGCCCATCACTTTCGTAGGGTATCCGACGGAGCACGGCGTCGGGAGTATGTTTGGGCAAAAGGGAAATGCTTTCGCCATTTCTTCGACTTGTGCCGACAGAGACGCGGCCTGGCAGTTCGTGCGCCAATTCTTCCTTCCGGAATACCAGGAACAGTTCAAAGGCTTTGCGTTCCCCACCAATCTCTCCGTCTATGAGGAGATGAAGCAGGAGGCCATGACGCAGCAGTACCAGCGCAATCCGGACGGCAGCTATACGCTTGACGCGAATGGGAAGCGGCTCCCTGTGGATCGGGGCAGTGTGAATCTCGGCGGCGCGGAGGTCAAGCTGCAGGCCGCGACGCAGGCGGACGTGGCCGCTGTGGAAGAGATCATTGGCGCCACCACCCATGTGCTGCACACAGACGACAGCGTGAAAGAGATCATTGTAAGCGGCGCGGCGGGGTATTTCGCGGACCAGCGAAGCCTTGATGAGGCCGTAAAGCAGATCCAGAGCCGGGCGAATATCTACGTGAACGAACAGCGCTGACCGATTTTGATTGAACTTTGTGAAAAGATTTTGAAAGGAAGGCATTATCATGAGCGAACAAACGAAACGCGATTATGTGGAATTAACGGATGAAATGCTGGATGAAGTTGCCGGCGGAAGCATTTATTATATGGCTGACGGGAGCGCCGTCGACGGAGTGGCTCTATACAAACTTGAGGGCATGATGAAAAACGGCAAGCTCGGCAGGTTTTACAGCGATGATTTCCGGACAATTTTGGAGGCGGCGAATAAGACAGGTATAAGCAAAGATATTATTAAGATCGAATCATAAAACAATACGCAGACAGAGCCTGCGGCGGAATGCACTCCGCCGCGGGCTTTTTGCGCGCTGTGACACATGTGTGACACTCCGAATGCTATCCTGTGGCCGTAAAGAGAGCGAAAGAGACAGAGAGGAGGACAGCCATGAAAAACATCAACAGGATCATTCGATACGCCATTCCCTATTTTTTCCTGATCAACATAGCCATTTGCGTCAGCGCCCGGGTGTTCCACAACGATGTCCATTTCGGCTTGGCGCTCAGCGTGATCTGCCCGGTGCTCTGCGGCATTTTGTCCTGGTGCGCGGAGAAAAACAAAAAGAAACAGAAGCGCGTTTATACTGGACATTTGGTGAACAGGTCGATATAATAATTATAATTGCATTGTAGAAGATGGAAAAGCTATATCAATATAAGGAGGTCAGCATGGAAATCAAAACGTTCAACAGGGGGATAGTCATTTTCAGAGAGGGCGACCCAGGCGATTGCATGTATGATGTCTATTCCGGAAAGGTCGGCATCTACACAGCCTGCGGCGAGCCGGACCAGAAGCTTCTGATGGAGTATCATCCG
>ODAI011417151.1_pt1 | contig 20587 bp, 15 predicted proteins | sample 1539321 | NCBI WGS metagenome assembly ODAI01 (sample SAMN02144231, study PRJEB22623) | gut metagenome | biome: sheep rumen | host: Ovis aries | place: New Zealand
ACCTCTTCTTGGCGCCCCTTGATGAGGGGTGATTCCCCGCAGTGCGGGGAAATGTCGCTGCAAGCGACAAAAGGGACGGGCTCCGGTTAGGAGCTGTCGCCAAAGGCGACTGAGGGGTAGACAGATTTTACTGCAACTAAACACTAAACCCTAAACACTAAAAACTGCTCGCTTCGCGAGCCTGCCGAAAAATCTTGCACGCGTTTGTTTTCCTTTTCATACAATAGAAGTGAAGCTGTTACAGCTTACAATTGAAAAGGAGGAACAACAATGCCTAATAGAAATGTGCGGGCAAACAGCGCCGGGGCAGGTTGTTGCAACACAAACCAAAAAAACAATTGCGGCAATGCCCTTAGCGCCGATATCACACGCATTTATGATTCTTGTGCAGACAGAGACTGTCTTGAAAATTTAGAGGTGGTTTTCCCGGAGGCGGATGCCGCTCTTGTGGAAACTGCCTGCTCTGTAAAGGCAACCGATTGCGAAATCCTGACCGCTTTTGTGGATTTGGATGAGGTTTCTTACAACCGTGGCTGCTATGCGGTGGAGTGCACCTATTACTTTTTAGTGGATTTTAATGTGTATCAGCCCGGCAGCGGTGCGCCTGACAGCATGCAGGGTATTTGCACCTTCACCAAGCGCTCTATGCTCTATGGTGCAACCGGTGCGGTAAATACCTTCACAAGCGCCGATACAGCGCCTCTGCCCGCTTCCGTTACAGAGCCGGTAGCGAAGGTGCAGGCGATGACACCGATGGTGCTCGGCAGCGATATTGTCAACAACAGAAGGCCGGATTGCGTGCAAATTCCCGAAGCGGTGAATGAAGCCATGGGCGGTACGATCGTGCAAAATACCGGCGAGCAAAAGATAGTGGTCACCCTCGGGCTGTTTTCCATTATGCAGCTTGGCAGAGATGTGCAGGTGACCTTGCCCGCTTATGAATTTGCAGTGCCCGAAAAGGAGTGCAATGTGGATAGCGACAGCCCCTGCGATGTCTTCAGAAGCTTCGATTTCCCGCTCGAGGAATTCTTCCCGCAGACCGGCGCGAGCTGCAATGTTTGCGGTTGCGATAACGAGATGGATTATGACGGCGAGTGCCCGAATAGAGACAGAGACAGAGACAGAGACCGAAATAACCGATAACTGTACCATTTTCCTCTGCCTTTTGCGCAGAGAAATAAAAGAAAAAGCTGCTTTCAAAAAAAGCAGCTTTTTTGCATTCCTTAAAACTAATATTTCTAACAGATTAAAATTTAGAAAAATAATCCTAAAACATGCAGTGTTTTCGTTACCTGTGTTTTTCAATTTCGCCGGTTGCGAGCGCATCGCATCGCTCGTTGTAGGGGTGCCCTGCGTGGCCCTTCACCCAGCAAATATCCACCTTGTGAATGGCACACAGCTGCAGCAGCTCCTCCCACAAATCGGGGTTGAGCGCAGGCTTTTTATCCTTCTTTCTCCAACCGTTTGCCTGCCAGGCTTTTGCCCAACCGAGCTGCAGTGCATCTGCCACATATTTGGAATCGGTGGTCAGCTCCACGGCGCAGGGCTCCTTGAGTGCCTTTAAGCCCTCGATGACTGCAGTCAGCTCCATGCGGTTGTTGGTTGTCTGCGCGCAGTAGCCCGAGAGTTCCTTTTCGGTACTTTTGTAGACGAGCACTGCGCCCCAGCCGCCTGCACCGGGGTTGCCGGAACAAGCGCCGTCTGTGTATAATTGAATGTGTTTCATATGCTCTCCCAAGTGATTTTCGGTTTCCTGCCTGCAAAATATGCGCGGCGGCGCTGCAGGATTATTTTGATTATAGCATTGCAGGCTTTTTTTAGCAAGCCAAATTTACCCTTGACTTTGGGTGATAATGCTTGTAAAATAATATATACTTATTTCTAAAATAACGAGTTTATATAAATTTAAAGAAAGGAAGATTTATTTTTAATGGCTGCTAATCAGAAAAAAACAAAGCCTGCAAGCGGGCAGGCAAGGCGGCGCGTGAGCAAGAAAATTCAATTATCCGACAAGAAGGGTTCCGGCAAGGAGAGCAAGACCACTTCCTTGGTGAAGAAAAGCACAGGCAAGAAAAAGACGGAGGCAAGTGCAAAAGCCAAAAAAACCGCACAGCACAAAAAAACAATCAAAAAAGGGGCAAGAGCTGCTGCGAATAAGCGCTCTCCCAAAAAAATCAGTATTGCCTTTTTAGGCGGCTTGGGAGAAATCGGTAAAAACATCACGGTGTACGAATACGATGGTGAAATGATTGTTGTCGACTGCGGTCTTTCATTTCCCGACAGCTCGCTCCACGGTGTGGATGCCGTCATCCCCGATTTTTCATACCTAAAAGAGAATGCGCAAAAAATCAAGGGCATTTTTATCACCCACGGTCACGAGGACCATATCGGCGCGATTGCCTATTTGATGAAAGAAATCAATGTGCCGATTTACGGCACGGCGCTGACTCTCGGCTTGATTGAAATCAAGCTCAGGGAGCACGGTATCCTCAATAACTGCACTTTGAAGCCCTTCCGCGCGGGTGATGTGATAAAGGCGGGAAAATTTGAAATCGAGTGTATTCATGTGAACCACTCGATTCCCGATGCGGTGGCATTTGCCATCAAAACCGGCGCGGGCATCGTATTGCAAACCGGCGACTTTAAAATTGATACCACACCTATTGACGGCGAGGTGATTGATTTGCCGCGCTTTGCCCAGCTCGGCAAAGAGGGTGTTTTGGCAATGCTGCAAGACAGCACCAATGCCGAAAAGGCGGGCTATACGCTCTCCGAGAGCATGGTCGGCGGCACCTTTGAAGCACTGTTTCGCGAGGCGGGCAGGCGCCGCATTATTGTGGCGACCTTTGCTTCCAATGTGCACCGCATTCAACAGATTATGAATGTGGCAAAGTCTCTGCGGCGCAAAGTAGCGGTGATGGGCAGGAGCATGAGCAACATTGTGGAGCTTGGCGAGAAGCTCGGCTACCTGAAAGTGCCCAAGGGCTTGCTGATTACCAAAGAGGAAATTAAGAACTACCCCGATAACCGCTTAGTGCTTATCTGCACCGGCTCGCAGGGCGAGCCGATGGCGGCACTTTCAAAAATGGCGCTGAGCGAGCACAGGCAGGTGGAAATTACACCCAATGATTACATTGTCATTTCCTCGCGCCCCATTCCCGGCAACGAGAAGGGGGTCGGCAATGTGATTAACGGCTTGATTCAGCACGGTGCGGAAGTGATTTATGAAAATATGTACCAAACCCATGTTTCCGGCCACGCCTGCGCCGAGGAGTTGAAGATGATGATTAGCCTCAACAAGCCGAAGCTGTTCATCCCGGTGCACGGCGAGCAAAAGCACCTTAAAAAGCACGCGGCGCTCGCTTCGCAAATGGGCTATGCCAATAAAAACATCCTCATTCCCGAAACCGGCATGCGCTATGTGATTAATGCCAAGGGTCAGGTGGAGTTCTCCGAGAAAATCCCCGCCGGGGTCACCTTTATCGATTCCTCCGGTTATGGCGATGTGCAGAGCATTGTGCTCCACGACAGAAGCAGGCTTTCCTCGGCAGGCATGATTAGCGTTGCGGCAGCGGTGGATATGCAATCCCGCTTCCTGCTCGCAGGGCCCGAGGTGGTTTCCCGCGGCTTTGTGTATATGAAAGAGAACGAAGCGCTTATTGCGGCGATTGAAAAGCGCAGCGAGGAGGTCATCGAGGAATTTTTGCGCAGCAAAAATTATGATATCAATGCCTTGCGCGGCCGCCTGGCGGATGAAATCTCGCGGTTGATTTACAGGCAAACCAAGCGCAACCCGATGATTTTGCCGACCATTATGGAGGTATAAAGGCGATACACTCGATTTAGTATAGAAAGGTTATGATAAAATGAAAGTAGTTTTATTGCAAGATGTAAAATCCTTAGGTAAAAAAGGCGATGTGGTCAATGCCGCAACCGGCTATGCCAGAAACTTCCTGCTCGCAAAGGGCTTGGCGGTGGAGGCAGATGCCAAGGCGATGAATGAGGTGAAAACCAAGCAGGCTGCCGCGGATTACCACAAGGCACAGGAGCTTGCCGCTGCCGAAGCGCTCGCAGCAAAGCTGAGCGCAAAAACAATCAAGATTAAGGCAAAAGCCGGCTCTGCAGGCAAGCTGTTCGGCTCGGTCACCAACAAAGAGGTGGCTGCTGCCATTAACGAGCAGTTCGGCTGCGAGATTGATAAAAAGAAGGTTTCCTTGGAATCGGATATCAAGACCTTCGGCACCTATAATGTAGAGGTGAAGCTGCCCCAAGGGGTCAGCACCAAACTGTATGTGCAGGTAGGCGAAGCGTAAGGCGCTGTGCGAGCCGCTATTTGCATTTACTTTCTACAATGATTAAAGGAAAGGATTCATCATGGCTGAAATTTTTAATTTTGAAGATTTACCCGCCTCCGTGGAAGCGGAGCAGGCGCTGTTGGGTTGTGTTTTAAAGCAGCCCGACTGCTTTAAAGATATTGTGGATAAGGTCAAGGCGGATGAATTTTTTGTGCCTTTAAACAGCAAAATCTTTGAGGTGATGGCATCTTTAGATGCTCTCTCGCAAAAAATCGACCCTGTCATTATTAATGACAGGATGAAGGAAAACGGCGATTGGGGCGAGCAAAACGGCAGAAAATATCTGCTCGAGCTTGCTGCCGCAGTACCGAGCACTGCCAATGTGGAGCAGTATGCCGATATCGTGCGCGAGAAGTATTACCTGCGCATTATCATTAACGCTTCGCGCAAAACCATCAGCGAGGCAAATGCGGCGGGTGAGGATGCCAATGCCGTGATTGATGCGGCAGAAAAGCGCATTTACGATATTCGCTCCGGCAGGTCGATTCAAAATGAACCGAAAAAAATCGGCGAAATCCTCATTAACGAGCTGATGCCGCGCGTGGAGCGCCTTGCCAAGGGCGAAGAGGATGAGAAGGGTATCGAGAGCGGCTATAAGGTGCTCGATAAGGTATTAACCGGCTTCAATAAAGGCAATCTGATTATTATCGGTGCCCGCCCGGCGATGGGTAAAACCAACATCGCGCTCAATTTTGCACGCAATGTGACCATGCTCAAGGGGAAAACCGCAGTGCTCTTTTCCTTGGAAATGAGCAAGGAGGAAATTGCAGAGCGCCTGCTCGCGATGGATTCCGGTATTGAAAACGGTAAATTTCGCTCCGGCGAATTAAATAAAGAGGATTGGACTGCCTTGGGCGAATCCATCGGCAGGGATTCCATGACCAATTTATACATTGATGATACGAGTAATTTAACCGTGCCCTCGCTTAAGAGCCGCGTCAGGCGCGTGCCGCATGCGGATATCGTCTTTATCGACTATCTGGGGCTTTTGACTTCCTCGGCAAAGAAGGAGAACCGCGTGCAGGAGATTTCCTCTATCACCAGAGAGTTAAAAATTATGGCGAAGGAGCTCGGTATCCCGGTGGTGGTCTGCGCCCAGCTGAACAGAGGCTCGGCAGAGGGCAGAGCAAGAAAGCCGGTGTTGACCGACCTGCGCGAATCCGGCTCCATTGAGCAAGATGCCGATGTGGTGCTGTTTTTGCACAGAGATTATTATTACACCGAGCCCGGCAGCGAGCCGAGCGAGGACGCGCAGGATGTTGACCCCACTGCGGCAGAGCTGATTATCGCCAAAAACCGCCACGGCGGATTAGATAGCATTAAATTGCACTTTGACGGCGAGCATTCCAAGTTCACCGCCATTCAGTATATTAAGGATTCCGACTTTGCCTGATGGAACAAAAGGTTTTACAAACAATTCAAAAGTATCGTATGTTTGCTGCAGGCGAGAGCGTGGCAGTTGCCGTTTCGGGCGGCAAGGATTCCACCGCACTGCTGCTTGCGCTGGTACACTTGCGCCGGCAGCTTGATTTGCGGCTAATCGCCGTGCATGTGCACCACGGTATCCGCGCAGGGGAGGCAGAGCGCGATGAAGCCTTTGTGCAACAGCTTTGCGCAGCACTTGGCGTGCCGTTTCGCGGCTTTCATTTTGATGTACCGCGGCTGGCAAAGGCGCGCGGTATCGGTTTGGAGGAGTGCGGCAGGCAGCTGCGCTACGAAGCGCTTGAGAGTATCGGAGCAGATAAAATTGCTACCGCCCACACCCTTTCCGACAGTATCGAGACCATGCTTTTTCACCTCTCGAGGGGGAGCGGCGCCAAGGGCTTGAGCGGGATTCCGCCGGTGCGCGGCAATATTGTCCGCCCGCTCATTGCGTGCACGAGCGATGAGGTGGTGGCATATTTAGCCGAGCATCACCAAGCCTTTGTGGAGGATTCCACCAATAAAGAGGATATCTATGCGCGCAATGCCCTGCGCCATCGGGTGGTTGAGCCGCTCAAAGCACTCAATCCCGCCTTTGAAGCCAACGCGGGCAAAGCGATGGAAATTTTAGCGGCGCAGCAGGCATACATGGAAGCACAGGCGCAGTCGTTCTTGGCGCAAAACGGGGCAGATGCCGCAAAAATCGCAGCACTGCCGCAGGCGTTGCAATCCCAAGTGTTGCGCTGCTTGTGTGCACAACACCTCGGCACCGTGCCGGAGTACCGCCACATCGAGCAGCTTGCCGCTATTTTGGAAAGCGGCGGGCAGGTGCAGATTAACGGCGGCGCGCTCATCAGAGTGCGCGCGGGCAGGGTGGAGTTCCCGCAGCCGGTGCAGGAGGCGGCATATAGCTTTGCGCTGCGTGAAGGGAAATTTACTTTACCGATTGGCACTTTAGTTGTCAAAAAACTCAATTGTAAACAATTTGAAAATTTGAAAATAAATCGGTTTTCATTTGCGCTCGATTATGATACAATAAAATCCGATTTAATTTGCCGCAACAGGCATGGCGGCGACAGGTTTTATGATGGCAGGCGCCGCTTGCACAAGAGCTTGAAAAAGCACCTGAGCGAAATGGCGGTCGAGCCGGAGCGCAGGCAGGCTTTTCCCGTTTTTTTAAGCGGGGAAACCGTTATCGGCACGCTCGGTTCTTCGCCGGCGGGGGAATTGGCTCCCTCTCGGCAAACAAAGTCGGTTTTATACATTTATTTAGAGGGAGATTACCATGGCAGAGATGAAAAATGATATTGAATATGTGCTTGCAAGCGAAGAAGAAATCAAGGATATTTGTAAAAATTTAGGCACAAGAATTTCTGAGGACTATAAGGATAAAAATATAATTATAGTCAGTGTGCTCAAGGGTGCATTTGTTTTTTGTGCAGATATTTTTAGAAATATCACCATTCCGTGCGCCATTGATTTTATGGCGATTTCTTCCTACGGCAGCGGTACTACACCCGGCGCGGTGCGCATGATTAAGGACTTGGGCGTGGATATTTCCGGGATGGATGTGCTCATTGTGGAGGATATTCTCGACAGCGGCAATTCGCTTGCATACACCATCGAGCTGCTCAAGGCGAGAAAGCCCAAGAGCATCAGGATTTGCACCCTCTTAGATAAGCCCGACAGGCGCCAAGCCAAAAACATTCAAGCAGATTATGTCGGCAAGGTGATTCCCGATGAATTTGTGGTCGGCTACGGCTTGGATTATGATGAAAAATACAGAAATTTACCTTATATCGGCGTGTTGAAGCGCGAAGTGTATGCTTCTGCCGATAAATAAGGTTTCATTTTCTACCAATCATACAGCGAAATAACAAAGGAGATATATTGCAGATGGATTCAAACTTTAAAAAGCCCGAAAAAAAGGAAGGCGGCAATTCCAAAATAAAGACCATTATTCTTTATGCGGTTATGCTTGCAGTCTTTATCGGCGGTATTGCATTTATCGGCTCGAGAAGAAGCACGAGCGATAAAACGGCTTACTACGAGGTGGTGCAATACTTCGAGCAGGGCAAGGTGACAGAGTATAAGCTCAACCTTTCCAACGGCAAGCTGGTATACATGCTCGAGGGTGAGGATACCGCAAAGGAGTACACCGTGCCCAATGTGAATATGTTTGTCAGCGATATTCACGAGAGCGTGATTGCCAACAATGCCAAAAACCCGGATAAAATCGTGAAGGCGGACTACGAGAAGGGGAGCGACGGCTCGGTTTGGCTCAGCCTGTTGCCGACCGTTGTGCTCATCGGTATCGTTGTACTTGCCTACTTCTTCTTAATCAGGAAAATGGGCAGCGCCATGGGCAGCGACCATCGCTCGGCGATGAATTTCTCGCGTGCGAAGGTGCGCAACGGTGCCGACCAAAAGGAGAAAAAGACCTTTGCCGATGTCGCCGGTGCGGATGAAGAGAAGGAAGAGCTTTCCGAGATTGTTCGCTTCTTGAAAAATCCGCAAAAGTTCACTGACCTCGGCGCAAGAATCCCGAAAGGCGTGCTGCTCGTAGGCCCTCCGGGTACCGGTAAAACACTCCTTGCAAAGGCAGTTGCGGGCGAAGCGGATGCCCCCTTCCTTTCCATTTCCGGTTCCAACTTTGTGGAATTATATGTCGGTGTCGGCGCATCCAGAGTCAGAGATTTATTTGAGCAGGCGAAGAAGCAGGCACCCGCGATTATCTTTATTGATGAAATTGATGCTGTCGGCAGGCACAGAGGTGCCGGCATGGGCGGCGGTCACGATGAAAGAGAGCAGACCCTCAACCAGCTCCTTGTGGAGATGGACGGCTTCGGTGTGAACGAAGGCATTATCATCATCGCGGCGACCAACAGACCCGATATCCTTGACCCGGCGCTGCTCAGACCCGGCAGGTTTGACAGACAGGTGACAGTCGGCTACCCCGACTTAAAGGGCAGAGAGGAAATCCTCAAGGTTCATGCAAGAAACAAGCCTTTGGCGCCCGATGTTGACTTGAAAACCGTGGCAAAGACCACTGCAGGCTTCACCGGTGCAGACCTTGAAAATCTGCTTAACGAAGCGGCTTTGCTTGCGGCAAGGCACGATTTGAAAGCCATTACCATGGAACAAATCGAGGAAGCGGCAATCAAGGTGGTTGTCGGCCCCGAAAAGAAGTCGCGCAAGATGAGCGACAAGGAAAAGCGCCTCACCGCATACCACGAGGGCGGCCATGCCATTGCCACCTATTACCTCGAAGGGCAAGACCCGGTGCACCAGGTTTCCATCATCCCCAGAGGCAGAGCCGGCGGTTACACTATGAGCCTGCCGACCGAGGACAAGAGCTACCAATCCAAGAACGAAATGTTGGATGACATTGTTGTTTTGCTTGGCGGCCGCGTGGCGGAAGCACTTGTGATCGGCGATATTTCTACCGGCGCGAGCAACGATATTAAGCGCGCAACGGATATTGCCAGAAATATGATTACCCGCTACGGTATGAGCGAAAAGTTAGGTCCCATTACCTTTGGTGATGATAACGACGAGGTGTTCCTCGGCATGCAGTATTCTCACATGAGAAACTACAGTGAGGAAATCGCCGCCGAGATTGACCAAGAGGTCAACCGCTTAATTACCGAGCAATATCAGCGCACCGAGGCAATTTTGAAGGAGCATATGGATTCCTTGGAGTTAGTTGCCAAGGCACTGCTGGAGCGCGAAAAGCTCGAGGGCGATGAATTTAAGACCTTGTTGGAAACCGGCTCTTTACCGGCTGAAGATGGCGAGCAGGAAAGCGAAGCGGCTCAACCGAGCGAAGCTGCGCAGGAAGGCGAAGCGGTTCAACCGACCGAGGCAGAGCAATCCGCCGCACCCGAAACACCACAAGAAGCGCCAAAACAGGATGAAGAATAAAACAAAAAACACGAGCCGTCGGCTCGTGTTTTTGCTTCTTAAAGCGCAATCTTCATACTTTATTTACAATTTATCTATTTATTATATATAAAACCATTTTATATTAAAATCGAAGTTATATTGCATCATACAAGGAGAATTGCGATGAATAATACAAATACTTCTTATACAAACAATCCGTATAATCCGTATCCGCCTCCGCCGCCATATGGGGGGTATGTGCCGCCGCAAGCGCCGTACCCGCCGTATCCCGGCAAGGTAAAGCACCCGCCGGTAGCGGGAAACGGCTTTGATGCCGTGTTTATGATTCTCACGCTGGCATTTTCCGTCTTTGCCGTGCACGCGGTATTCTTTGCGGGCTTCTTTAAGCTCGGCTTTACGGTGGCTTATGCCATTTGGTTTGTGTTAGAAAATATTTACATCTTTTCCAAAGCAAAACCGAAGTTCAGCTTTTACACCGTTTTGCTCGGTGTGCTGTCTCTTGCGGCAAGCGGTGTATTTACTCTTTATAATGATGAAGTGATTAACACGGCGCTGCTGCTTTTTATCGCTTTTGCGAACGCGATGTATTTTGTGCTCAACACGCGGCAAAATCTCTTTCATGCAGGCGAAATCGGCTCGGTATTGGACGCGGCACGGTTTGTGATAGTTATTCCCTTTCAGTTCATCAGCGAGCCGTTTAAAAGCGTCTTTGAAGGTAAAAAGCAACAGGGAGCGCCCGAGCAGGGAAGGCGCAAGCCGAAAACCGGTCAAATTATACTCGGCATTCTCATTTCCGTGCCGATTGCGGCAGTACTCATCGGGCTGCTTACCAACGCGGACCCGGCTTTTAAGGGCTTAATCGGGAAGCTGTTTTCAAACCTGCTGCTGTCGGTTGTGAAGCTGATACTCGGTATTATCCTCTTTCCGCTACTGCTCTCACCGGCATTTGCCTACCGCTATTCGATAGTAAACCGTAACAGAAAGCCGGCTGTTAAGAAAGACCGCAAGCGTTTTCCGGCAGCGATTGCCATTACGGTTTTGAGTGTGATTTCACTGGTTTATATCGTGTATTTATTTGCACAGCTTGCTTATTTTTTCTCGGCATTCCGCGGTATTTTGCCCGAGAATTATTCAGCAAGCGATTATGCGCGCAAGGGCTTTTTTGAGCTGTGCGCCATCTGCGCTCTAAACGCTTTGTTTATCATGTTCTCTATGGCATTTGTCAAAGAGGAAAGCAAGGGAAGCAGCGCATTGCTGAAGCTCTTTCAGACCTTTATTGCAGTGGTTTCACTCGTGATTGCGGCGTCCTCTTTTTCAAAAATGAATTTATACATTTCTCTATACGGCTTCACGCGCAAAAGAGTGCTGACAAGTATCTTTATTGTCATTCTTGCTATCGTGTTTGTTGCATTGATTATTCGCACCTTTGCCGCCAAATTTCCGTATATGAAAATGATTGCCGCTTGCGCAGCTTGCGTTTTGATTGCGGTCGGGTATGCCGATATTGATTACCGCATTACAAAATATAATTTCGAGCAATATCAGCGCGGGCAGCTGACAATTTTAGATACAGACGGCGGTTTTATGGATGAAATGGGCGATAGCGCTATTGATTATATCTACAAATTTGCCACCGAGGGCAAGGGCGATATCAAAGCGCGTGCTCAATCAAAGCTTTGCGAGCTGTGGGGCAGGCAAAATGTAAAGCACTATTACTCCTTTAATCTTCCCAAGAGCGAAACCCTGCTGTCCTATAACCGCGCAAGAGTGCGCTCCGAAGCGGTTTTAAAGAATTGTAATCAAGATTATAAATATGACTCTTTCTTCCAAACCTTTTTAGCGGATATGGGTTATGATTACGCGCACACCGTCGGTATTTTGCCGGAGCATTTACATGATTATTGTTATGATTATGAGTGCGCGAGAGATAGAGAAATTGAATAAATGATTTTTTTAAAGGGCATCTTTACCGCTACGCGGCGGAAGGATGCCTTTTCTTCTTTTTTGAATGCGAAAAAACGCATTTTCATGTCGATAAACGGTGTATTTTGGGAATTTAACTTGACAAATATACTATATATTGTGTAAAATAATATAGATTTTGTTTTAAAACTTTTATTTATTATTTATAGGAGAAAACATGGCAAAAAAAGCAAAAGGCAGTTATGGAAATGAAGATATTGTCCACTTAAAAGGACCTGACCAGGTGCGCTTGCGCCCGGCAGTTATTTTCGGCTCCGACGGTATCGAGGGCTGCGAACATTCATTTTTTGAAATTCTCTCCAATTCCATTGATGAAGCGAGGGAAGGGCACGGCAAGAAAATCATTATCACGCAATATGCGGATGATTCTTTAGAGGTGCAGGATTTTGGCCGCGGTATCCCGGTAGAATTTAACAAAAAAGAAAATCGCTACAATTGGGAGCTTGTGTTTTGCGAGCTGTATGCGGGCGGTAAGTACAATACCAACCAGGCAGGCAGCTCCTATACCTACTCGCTCGGTTTAAACGGCTTGGGGCTTTGTGCCACCCAATTTGCGAGCGAATATATGGATGCGGAAATCATCACCGGCGGTTATCAGTATAATTTTCATTTTGAAAAGGGCTTCAATGTCGGCGGCATGCAAAAGCAGCCTTACTCCGGCAGGCAAACCGGCACCAAAATCCATTGGAAGCCGGATTTGAAGGTCTTTACCGATATCCACATCGAAACCGCGCACTTGGTGGAAACCATCAAGCGGCAATCGGTAGTCAATGCCGGGGTGCAGTTTGTCTTTAAAAAGCAAATCGGCTCCACAAGCAAGTTTGAAACCACCGAGTTTTTGTACGAGCACGGGATTACGGATTATGTGGAAGAGCTTGCGGCGGGCACCGCTTTTTCCACGGTGCAGTATTGGGAAAACGAAGCCGAGGGTAAGGACAGAGAGGATTTAGATACCTACAAGGTAAAAATGACCGCTGCGCTGTGCTTCTCCAACAAGGTGCAGTGCAAGGAGTATTACCACAATTCCTCCTTCCTCGAGCACGGCGGCGCACCCGAGAAGGCAGTCAAAACCGCCTTTATCAACCAGATTGATAATTACCTAAAATCCAACGGCAAATATGTTAAGAGCGACGGCAAAATCACCATTCAGGATATTGATGATTGCCTGATTTTGGTCGTTTCATCCTTCTCAACCCAAACCTCTTACGAAAACCAAACCAAAAAGGCAATAACCAACAAGTTTATCCAAGAGGCGCTGACCGAGATGTTCAAGCACCAGCTTGAAATTTACTTTATCGAGAATAAGGATGAAGCCGATAAAATCACCAACCAGGTGCTTATCAATATGCGCTCGCGCGTGCGCGCGGAGGCTTCGCGCGTGGCAATCAAAACCAAGCTTAAAAACTCGACCGATATGATTAACCGCGTCGAAAAATTTGTGGACTGCCGCTCCAAAATTGTGGAGGAGCGCGAGCTGTACATCGTGGAGGGTGACTCCGCGAAGGGCTCCGTGGTGCAGGGCAGATTCCCCGAATTTCAGGCGGTAATGCCGGTCAGAGGTAAGATATTAAACTGCTTAAAGAGCGATTATGCCAAGATTTTTAAGAGCCCCATTATTACCGATTTAATCCGCGTTTTAGGCTGCGGTGTGGAGGTAGAGAGCAAGGGCAAAAACAAGGATATCAACAATTTTGATTTAAAAGCGCTGCGCTGGAACAAAATCATCATTTGTACCGATGCGGATGTGGACGGTTTCCAAATTCGCACCCTGATTTTAACCATGATTTACCGCTTGATGCCTACCCTGATTGAGGAAGGGAAGGTGTTTATTGCAGAATCTCCGCTGTTCGAAATTACCTTTAAAAATCAAACCTACTTTGCCTACTCCGAGGCGGAAAAAGCCAAGGTTTTGGCGGAAATCGGTGAAGAAAATGCCAAAAAGGTCATCATTCAGCGCTCAAAGGGTCTTGGTGAAAACGACCCCGAGATGATGAATATGACCACGATGAACCCGAAAACAAGGCGACTTATCAAGGTTGAAACCGAGGCGGCGGAAAACACCTTCGAGATGTTTAACCTGCTTTTGGGCGATAACCTGCAGGGCAGAAAAGATTATATTACCGCAAACGGGCATCTTTACTTGGATGATGCCGATTTAATGTAACAAAGCACAATAGGAGAAACAATGGCAAAAAAGAAAAAGACAAAGGAAGTATCGCATATTGTGGAGCTAAGCGATAATATCCACATTGAGGGTGCCGGCACCTTAGTGGAGCAGCCGATTACCCAAACGCTGACCAAAAACTATATGCCCTATGCGATGAGCGTGATTTTAAGCCGTGCTATCCCGGAGATAGACGGCTTCAAGCCCTCTCACCGCAAGCTGCTTTACTCGATGTATTTAGATAAATTGCTCGAGGGCAAGCGCGCGAAGAGCGCGAAGATTGTCGGCGATGTGATGAAGCTTAATCCCCACGGCGATTCCTCCATTTACGATACCATGGTGCGCCTGTCAAAGGGGCACGAGGCATTGCTCAACCCCTATGTCGATTCCAAGGGTAACTTCGGTAAGGCATATTCCAGAGATATGGCATATGCGGCTTCAAGATATACCGAGGCAAAGCTCGCGCCCATCTGCGTGGAGCTGTTTGGCGATATCAATAAGGATACGGTTGACTTTGTGCCAAACTACGATAATACCATGACCGAGCCGACCTTGTTGCCGGTTACCTTTCCGACCGTGCTCGCCAATATTACCACCGGCATTGCAGTCGGCATGGCAAGCTCGATTTGCTCGTTTAATTTAAAGGAGCTGTGCGAGACCACCATCGAGGTTTTGCGCAATAAAGACCATGTGATTTGCGATACATTGATGGGTCCCGATTTCCCGGGCGGCGGCTACTTTATCTATGATAGGGAAGCGCTCGAGAAGGTGGTGGAAACCGGGCGCGGCGGCTTGAAGGTGCGCGCAAAATATGAATATGATAAAAAGAATAACTGTATCGACATTACCGAAATCCCGCCCACAGCGACAGTGGAGGCAATTATCGATAAGGTCGTGGAGCTTGCCAAAACCGGCGCGGTGAAGGAGGTTTCCGATATCCGCGATGAAACCGGTATGCAGGGCTTGCGCCTGACCATTGATTTAAAGCGCGGCACCGACCCCGAGAAGCTGATGGCGAAGCTCTTTAAGCAAACCCAGCTGGAGGATTCCTTCCCCTGTAATTTCAATATTTTGGTGGATGGCACCCCGCGCGTGATGGGTGTCAGGGAAATCATCGAGCAGTGGGCGCGCTTTCGCATTGAGTGCGTGCGCCGCAGAACCGCCTTTACCAGAGACAGGCGCGCAAAGCAGCTGCACCTGCTCGAGGGCTTGCAGAAAATTTTGTTGGATATCGATAAAGCTATCAAAATTATCCGCGAGACCGATGAGGAAGCCGAGGTTGTGCCGAATTTGATGATTGGCTTCGGCATTGATAAAATCCAAGCCGAGTATGTTGCGGAAATCAAGCTGCGCCATTTAAACAGAGAGTTTATTCTCAAGCGCACGAGAGATATCGAGAAAATCCGCGAGGAAATTGCAAGCTTAGATGCAATTTTGGAAAGCAAATCGCGCATCAAAACCATCATTATTAAAGAGCTTAAAGCGGTGATAGAAAAATACGGTGCGGAGAGAAAAACCAAGCTGTTATATTTGGATGAAATTGCCGAGGAGGAAATCGAGGAGGAAATTCCCGATTACGCGGTGACGGTTTTCTTCACCAAGGAGGGCTATTTCAAGAAAATCACCCCGCTTTCATTGCGCATGGCTTCCGACCAAAAGCTCAAAGAGGGCGATGAGGTGTTCCAACAGGTGGAAACGACCAATGCGAAGGAAGTGCTGTTCTTTACCGATAAATGTCAGGTTTACAAGGCGCACATTTCCGATTTCGGCGATTCCAAAGCCTCCGTATTGGGCGATTATATTCCGAGCGCCCTCGGGATGGATAGTGATGAAAAGGCGCGCTATATGGTCATTCTTGACAGCTACAAGGGCTATATGCTCTTTGCTTTTGATAACGGTAAGCTTGCCAAGGTCGAAATGAGCGCGTATGAAACCAAATCCAACCGCAAGAAGCTTATTAAAGCATATTGTGCAAAATTCCCGTTGGCGGATTTGATGTATATCGAGGAGGATGCGCAAATTGTGCTCACTTCCTCTTCTACCAGAATGTTATTAATCGACACGGCGATTATCGCGCCGAAAACGACAAAGGATACCCAGGGCGTCGCCGTGATGCGGCAAAAGAAAAATCAGGCAGTAGAGAGCATTCGCCTCTACCGCGAGGGTGAATTTGAAAAGCCCTATCGCTACAAAACCAAAAATCTCCCCGCGCTCGGCGCTTTCCCGAGCGAAGAGGATTTGGGCGAGCAGATGAGCTTGACCGACTGAGTGCGCGGTATTGAGAGCGGAAAACGAGGTGTGCCATGTTAAAAGAGGATATTTTAAAAGCTCTGGCGCAAAATCGAGATAAAAGCCTTTCGGGGCAAGAGCTCGCTGCGCGCTTCGAGGTTTCGCGCAATGCGGTGTGGAAGGCGGTCAAGCAGCTGCAAAGCGAGGGCATTACCATTGAGGCGGGCACCAACAGAGGCTACCGCCTCGGTGAAAATGTGTTGACCCCCTATGACCTTTCGTTGCCCGCCGGCGTGCAGACCCGCTTTTATCAGACAATCGACAGTACCAATACCCAAGCTAAGCGCCTGCTCGCAGAGGGCTTGCGCGACAATATGCTCATTGCGGCAAACGAGCAAACCGCCGGCAGAGGCAGGTGCGGCAGGAGCTTTTATTCGCCGGGGGATACGGGAATTTATTATTCCTACATTTTCCACCCGCAAAAAACGCTTGCCGATGCGGTCTTTATTACCACTGCGGCAGCGGTCAGCGTGGTGCGGGCGATTGAAAGCATCAGCACCTTGAAGCCCGGGATTAAGTGGGTAAACGATATTTATTTAGAGGATAAGAAGGTCTGCGGCATCTTGACCGAGGCGGTATCCGATTTTGAGAGCGGCAATTTGGAGAGTGTCATTGTCGGCATCGGTATTAACTACAGCACGAGTGTTTTCCCGCCGGAGCTGGCGGCTACCGCAGGCGGCTTGAATGACAGCGGCTTTTCGCGCGTCGCCTTGCTGCAGGCAGCCGTGCGAGAGTTGATTGCAGTTTGCGAGGATTTGGAAAATCCGCGCATTTTGGAGGAGTATAAAGCGCACAGCGTGGTGCTCGGCAAGGAAATTTCGTTTACCAAAAACGGTGTTTCATACCGCGCCACCGCAGTGGATATTGATGAGAAGGGCGCGCTTGTGGTGGAAACCGCGCAAGGGCGGCAGGTGCTTTCCTCGGGTGAAATCAGTGTCAGGTTTACAAAATAACAGTTGTATTTTGTCGAGGGATATATTATAATAACAGTGATTGATAATCAAATTATCAATAATGACATATGTTAGGAGAAAGTATGAAAAAAAATTTAGCAAATATTGTTTCAGGTGCCAGAATCGTTGCGGCAGCCTTTTTATATATATTTCCGACCATAGATTGGCGCTTTTTGGTGATTTATACCTTTTGCGGTATCACCGATTTAATTGATGGTCCGATTGCGCGCAAGTTTAATTCCACCAGCGCTGTCGGCTCGGTTTTGGATACGGTAGGCGATATTGTCACCTATATGGCACTTGCAAAAATCCTGCTTGTGCAGCATTTTGTGCCCTCTTGGGTCGTGATTTGGATGATTATCACCGGTTTGGGTGATTTGGCGGCAGGGCTGCTTTCACTCGCGAAGTGCAAAAAGTTCTTTATTGTGCACTCGCTTTTTGGCAAAATCTTAGGCGGCTCGATATTTTTATTTCCTTTCGCGCTCAAAATTATTGAGGCGATTGGTGTGGAAACAGAGCTTTCCGCCCACATTTGCATGGGGGCGATTTGTGTGATTTCCACGATTGCGGCAATCGAATCCTTTGTCATTCAAACCAAGATTACCGACCCCGAAACCAAGGTGAAGACAATTTGCGGGTTTATCCGTTATTGTAAGAATCAATAATCTGTTATTTATTACAGAGTATCATTAGCTTCTCTTAATAGTGAATAGAGAATTGACTGAAAATTTACAAATTGCAAAAAAAGCCCTGCTCGCATCATGCGAGCAGGGTAAAATTTATGGAAAGTCAGTCGCCGGTTTTATTAAAGTTGTTGGGAATGAGCACCGTTACGACGGTTCCGCCGCCTTCACGGGGCGCTATTGTCAGCGTGCCGCCGCACATCATTTCGAGCCGCTCCTTAACATTTGCGAGGGCAATATGCGGCTCGTCATTTCTGTTTGCCGCAAAGCCGGGGCCTGTGTCCTCAACCGTGATTTCACTTGCGTTTTCGGTCAGCCGCGTTTTCACCTTAACATGCAGAGGATTGAGCTCGGGGTCAAGCCCGTGCTTGATAGCGTTCTCCACAATCGGCTGCAGGGTCAGCGGGGGAATGCGAAAGCGAATGTGCGGTGTGTCAAATTCCACAAATAAATCATCCTCAAAGCGGGTCTGCTCCACTGCAAGGTACGCGCGCGTGTGCTCAAGCTCTTCGGTAAAGGCAATGCTTTCATTTTTCGCCAATGCCGTGAAATTCTTTCTGAGATAAGTCGAAAAATCGAGCGTGATTTTCTGCGCCTTTTCGGTGTCTTGTGCAATCAAATAGTAAATGCTCATCATCGTGTTGTAGATGAAATGCGGCCGCATCTGCAATACATTGATGCTTGCCTTTTGTTGCGCAATCTCCTGCTGCTGCCTGAGATGGTCTTCTATTTGTGCCGAGAGTATCAGACCGAACATGGAAATCGCGGAAAGCACGGTGCTGATATCAACAAGGAGTGTGACATCGGTAAAGGAATGTATCACTAATGCCGCTGTCATCGGGAGCGAGGCAATCAAAAAGCTGTAAAAATACTTGCGAGAAAGCTGCTTGCGCGAGTAAACGGTTGCGGCAAAATTCAAAATGGAGATGATGATAATCGGCAGCAACAGAAGCGGGAACCATGGACCGCGATGGAAGTCATAGTTAGACTCGCTGTAATAGATAAAGTCCGTAAAAAATGTGCTCCCGAGCAGGATGAAAAAGACAAACCACAACCCTGTCACTAAATGAAACAGTTTACTTTTTCTTAAATCCTTTTTGAGGCAGTGCACTAAATATGCCGTCAACATCGGGAATGGAAATGAAAGGAAAAGAATTTCAAAAAAGAGCAACGCATTTGACAATGACGGCGAGTGATAATACCGCAAGAAAATGATATCAAAAATGCTCGCGATGCAGCATATCATCAAAACAAAGAAATAGGAAAAAAAGAAGCGCTTGCTCCACCGCTCCAGATAGGGCAAAATCGCAGTTAGTAACAGCCCCAGCACTGTCAGCAGCATCGCTGCGCCGATGATGAAAAAATAAAAGGGAATCGACCACTCGCTCATTGTGCCGTACCTCCTGCCGTGGTGCCGATGGAAATCGGGTAACGCAGTGTTTCAAGCTGTGCACGAATGCCTTCGGCAGTCAGCGGCTTCAGCATAAACCCGCTTGCTCCGGTTGACCAAGCATCGAGTGCATAATCGGTGTAAGCGGTAAGAAAAATAACATTTGTTTTAGCATTATATTTTAAAAGCTCTTTGCAAACATCAAAGCCGCTTGTCATCCCCATTTCAATATCCAGCAGCGCCAAATCAACCTTGTGGCTTTTTGCGTATTCAATGGCGCTTGAAGGCTTGGTAAAGCCCGTAACCTCAGCATCGGGCATCACTTGCTTTAAAATCGGGATACCGCCGTTAAGGATGATTTTTTCATCGTCCACAATAATGACATGCGGTGCATCGCTGTCCTCGGCGATAGCATTCATCAGCAGTGCAACATCAATATCCAGGCACTCTGCGATTTTCAAAATCATTGCGGCATCGGGCATACGGCTGCCTTTTTCCCACCGGGCAACGGTAGCCTTTGTAACAAAAAGCCTGTCTGCCAGCATTTGCTGCGAAAGCCCCTTGTTGATTCTGACTTGTTTGAGAAAATTTGAAAAACCGCTGTTCATTTTTTACCTTCTTTTATCATATGAAAACCTAATTGAAACTGACTCAATCGTGGCTCTTTTACCTATAAAAAAGAACCAATCTTTCTTTATCGGTACTTTTCGTAAAGATAGCCGCACAAAATCATTTTTTGCAATTTCTTCACAAAAACCGTCAACCGGCATCAGCCAAGTTGACTTTTTACTTCATTCCAACAAAACGGATCGGTTTTCTTGCATACTTTTTCATTTAGTATACCATATTTCGCAGTAAAATCAAATAAATAATTATAAGGCGGATATGCTCTTACAAAGCTCTGTGAAAGCTTTTAATAACGAAAAATGTAAAAAATTGTATTTCGGGGTTTCCATTCTGGAAACATATATAGATTTTTTTTAATAAATGTTATAAAATAAAGAGGCTAATGCAAGGTTTCGCTTTGCACCGGATGTTGTTTTTACGGTTTGCGTGTTTTTACGCGCCGTAACAGCGACTGTTTTATGTCATATGAAGTTGCGATGAGTACACATCGCAACAAAAAGATATCTGCGAGAACTTTGTCAGTTTCAGGTTGCCGCCGGTACTTTTGCTTATATTCCGATTTTCGGCATAAAGGTATTCCCAAAAAGCCGCTTGAAATCGGATTATTATTATGTGATTAACGGCAGTTTTGCCGTTAAAATATGCAAAAATTTTTAGAAGAGGGGATGTCATGTTTAAACTAATCTTCAAAAACATGAAGGCGAAGGATTGGGTAGCTTTCTTTGGAATTTTTGTTCTGACGTTATTCCAAATCGCATTCATGATGAACATCGTCAGCTGCATCGGTTTGCTGACCGCTGCCGTGCAGAACAGCA
>ODAI013622083.1_pt1 | contig 20578 bp, 14 predicted proteins | sample 1539321 | NCBI WGS metagenome assembly ODAI01 (sample SAMN02144231, study PRJEB22623) | gut metagenome | biome: sheep rumen | host: Ovis aries | place: New Zealand
CGACTTCCCAGAAGAAAGGATGGAACTTGTAATCCAGACGGTCTTTTCTCATCTCCCAGATCACCTTGATCTCGTTGACGTCTGCCTGGAAGTTGCTCCATACGTCGTGGTGGATCGGGATAACGACCTTGCAGTTCAGGGCTTCTGCCATACGCAGAACGTCCGTGCACTCCATCTTGTCCTGGATGCCTACGGGGTTGAGGCCGAAGGCTGCCGTTGCCACGTCGATGTCATAGTCCTTGCCGTGCTTTGCGAAATAAATAGAATAGTGGGAGTCGCCGGAATGGTAGATGTTTCCGCCGGGAGTCTTGATCAGATAGTTGACAGCCTTCTCGTCCATATCCAGAGGGCACTTGCCGTAAAGCTCTTCGCGGTCTGCACCGGTGGAATCGGTTGTTACAAGGATGGTCCTGTCGAATGCATCCAGAGCAACGATCTCGATGTCCTTGATCTTGACGCTGTCGCCGGGCTTTACAACGATGCACTGCTCACGCGGAACGCCCCAGCCTACCCAGATATCAACGCACTTTGCAGGGCCGATGAAAGGTGTGGGAATGGTCTTGCCGTCGGCGGTGGTGGTGGTCATGCCGGTGTTGACGACCTGTGCCGCCAGCTCAGCGCTCATGTGGTCCTGATGAAGATGTGTTGCAAGAACTGCGTCCAGGCCCTGGATCTTGAAAGGATCGATCACGAAGGGAACGTTGCGCAGGTTGGGCTGCATGGCGCGTACGCCTGCCATGTTGGCCATCTGATGGCCGACCTTCATCTTGCCGTCGCCGTGGGAACGCTTGCCGTTGCCTGCCCAGAAGTCAACTGTAATGTTGGCGCCGCCGGGGGTCTTGAACCACATGCCGACGCAGCCGAGCCACCACATGGCGACCGAACCGGGCTTTACGTCCCAGCCTTCGATCTCCTCTGTGAGCCATGTTCCCCATTCCGGGAAGGTGCTGTTGATCCACTTCTCTCTCGTCATCTCAGAGATTTTGCTCATGTACCTACCTCCTATAAAAGATACTGGTTGTTTTGAGTGCTTTCCCGGAGGACGGGCGCGCCTCTCCGGTACGGTTGACAGTTGCATCATTCGCTTTATGTTCTTTATTCTCAGTCAATTATAAGGATTTTTTCGATTCCATTTCAAGTAGATTTATGTTCGGTATTTACGTTCACTCCTTGGTTAGTTTAGGCTAATTAGTCAAAATGACAATCCGCCTGTTCTGTAAGTTTTTCGCATAAATACGGGATTTTCTAAACATTTACATGTGTGATATTTTGTTTATTTCTGTTTTTGTTCGATAATTATGGTAAAACTGCCAAATTTTCCAGTTATTTAATTAACAATCATGCATAGATTATTTATTGATAATCCTTGTTTTTCCGCCATATCTGCTTTATAATAACATAAAATTCGTTCGCTTGACTTCCTTATTCTGATACACGTTCTTTTGCTGATGTTCTTTTTATTCTGTTATATGTTCGTTTATATGTTCATTATGTTGCTTTGGCAGGAACGAAGTTCGTTTCCGCCATTTCGTCAACAGGAGGTTGTTTTAATATGAAAGTTGAAAAAAAGGTCATTTCCGATCTGGCAAAATGTTATGCAATGGGTGAGATCACCGTAGAAGGAAAGCACTGCTTTCTGGTAGGCGCCGAAAAGGATGATCCCTGCTATCTGTTCGCAGAAGACGGCACAAAGCTGGAGACCGTCTGGTCGGATATGGGCGGCGTCATGACCATCGCGCCCGTTCCCGGAACCGAGGGACAGTTCCTGTCCACAAGGCAGTTCTATTCCCCTAACGACGGCTTTAAGGCCAGGATCGAGATCGTTACCCGCGTAGGAAAGGACAACTGGCAGGTCCGCACCCTCTGCAAGGCTCCCTTCGTACACCGCTTCGGCATCCTGAGAAGGGGCGGCTTCAACTACCTGATCGTCTGCTGCATCAAGTCCGGCATGGAATACAAGAACGACTGGCGTTTCCCCGGTGCCTGCTACGGCGCATTCCTTCCTTCCGATCTGTCCGGTTTTGACGACGAGCATCCCCTGGAACTCACTCTCCTGATGGACAACATGCTCAAGAACCACGGCTATTCCAAGGTCAGCCACGGCGGTTACGACGCTGCTCTGGTGGGCTGCGAGGAAGGCTCCTTCCTCTTCTCCCCGCCCGCAGTTCTGGGCGCCGACTGGGAGATCGAGCAGATCACCTCTGTTCCCACCAGCGATTCCGTTCTGATCGACCTGGACGGCGACGGAAAGCCTGAGCTTGGCATGATCTCCGATTTCCACGGCAATTCCCTCTGCATCTATCACCAGGATGCCCACGGCAACTATGTGCCTCAGTGGAAATATCCCGTTCCCGAGAAGGATACCGAAATGCTCCACGCCACATGGGCGGATACCGTTCTCGGAAAGCCCTCATGGATCGTCGGCTGGAGAAAGGGGACCAAGGATACCATCCTGATCACCTGGGACGCAGAGGCCGGCACCTATAAGACCGAATTCATCGATAAAAACACCGGCTGTGCCAACGCCCTCCACTTCATCGACAAGGACGGAAAGGACATCATCGTAGGCACCAACCGTGAGATCAACGAAGTAGCATATTACACTCTGACAGAGTGATTTCATTCTGAAAGGAACCGGGCCATGGGTTTTAAGGCAGTCTTTTTCGACCTGGACGGCACCCTCTACGACTATGACAGGGGCGACCGTCTGGGCAAGGAAGCCATTGTTTCCTATATGAAGGAGCATTTCGGTCTGGATCAGGATGTGACCCGGGCGGCCCTTAGCCGGGCTTTCCGGGAATCCAGGGAGAGGATCGGCTATGACAGTGGCTCCACCCACAACCGGCTGATCCGCTATCAGATGATGCTGGAGGATCTTTCCCTCCCCATTCATCCTCACGCCATGGCCCTGGCCGCCCTTTACTGGGATACCCTGATCGGCAGCTCCTCTCCGGAGCCGAGCCTGGTTCCTCTCCTTGCCGCCCTGAAGGCCGGGGGATACGTGACAGGCGTCGGCACCAACATGACGGCCATGATCCAGTTCAGAAAGCTGGAGGCTCTGGGCCTGTGGCCCTATATCGATATCCTGGTGACCAGCGAGGAAGTGGGCACGGAAAAACCGGACCGGAAGGTTTTCGACTGGTGTGCCAGGAAAGCAGGGCTCTCAAACAGGGAGTGCATCTATATCGGCGATACCTGGGGACACGACATAGCCGGCGCTGAAAATGCCGGCATGACCGGAATCCTTTACAGGGGAAAAGACCGGGATCCCGTCCCGGAAGAGGAGCGGATCCTCTCTTTTGAAGACTGCCTGCGGGAAGACGGCATTCACCTTGGAAAAATACGGCTTCCTTACCATACCGGATCCTGAAGGAAGGAACATAACAGCATTTACTCAAAACGTGCGGAGCCTTCCGCACAGAAACGGAGAAATTATGGAATATTCACTGGGTCTTTATGAAAAGGCCATACCTGTCGGATTTTCCTTCCCCAAGATGTTCGACATCACCAGGGAATGCGGCTTCGACAGGCTGGAGATCAGTGTAGACGAAACAGACTGGAGACTGGAAAGACTGGAGTGGTCTGCCGAAAAGCAGAGAGAGCTGGGCATCCTGGCAAGAGCCGCGGGAACGCCTATCCGCACCATGTGCCTGTCCGGCCACCGCAAATACCCTCTGGGAAGCCACGACCCGGCCGTCCGGGACCGGTCCATGGACATTATGAGAAAGGCCATTGAATTCTGCGTCAATGCCAATATTGCAATCATTCAGCTGGCAGGCTATGATGTTTATTACGAGCAGGGAGACGCGGATACCGAAAAATGGTTCCTGGAAGGCCTGAAGGCTTCCGCGGACTACGCGGCAAGATGGGGCGTGATCCTGGGCTTCGAGACCATGGAGACACCCTTTATGGACACGGTCGGCAAATCCATGAAATACGTGGACGCGGTCGGCTCCCCCTATCTGGGCGTATACCCCGATATCGGCAACCTGAAGAACGCCTCCGTGATCTACGGAAATGACGTGGTGGAAGACATGCTCCTGGGCAAAGGCCATATCTTTGCGGTCCATCTCAAGGAGACAAAACCCGGTCTTTACCGCGACATGAACTTCGGCGATCCCACGGGCCACACCGAATACGGCCGCTGCATCGATGCATCCCTGCAGATGGGCGTACGCACCTTCACCGGTGAGTTCTGGTACCAGAAGGGCCAGGATTATGTACAGACCATTACAGACGCTTCCGCCTTCCTTCGTGCCAGGATCGAAGAATCGGCCCAGAGGCTGGGACTTTAAGCTCCATCCCCGTCCCTTTTCCTCTGCCGGCAGACCGGCACAGGGTCAAAAGAAAGGACTTTTTTATGAACAGGATCAAATTTGCGCCTTCCATTCTGTCGGCTGACTTCAACGTTCTGGGAGCTCAGGTCGCGGAGACCGCCAGAGCCGGCGCTCCCTATGTACACATCGATGTATGCGACGGCAGCTTCGTTCCCAGCATTTCCTTCGGCATGCCCGTGGTGAAATGCCTGAGAAAGACCTCCGACCTTTTCTTCGACGTCCATCTGATGACGGTCCATCCGGAAAAGTTCGTCAGACCTTTTGCGGAAGCCGGCGCAGACGGCATCACCTTCCACTATGAAGCAGCGGAGGATCCCGGAGCGGTCATTGCCTCCATCAACGAAGTAGGCAAACGGGTGGGCATGGCCATCAAGCCCCAGACCCCCATCGAAGCCATCATTCCCTACATTCATCGTCTGGATATGCTTCTGATCATGACGGTGGAGCCCGGATTCGGCGGACAGAAATATCTGAAGAAGTCCACCCGCAGGATCATGGAAGCCAGAAGGCTCTTTGACGAGGAAGAGGTGGATATCGACATTCAGGTGGACGGAGGCATCAAGCTGGACAACGTGGACGTGGTCCTTAATGCCGGCGCCAATGTCATCGTGGCCGGCTCCGCCGTCTACAACGACGACGTCTACGGCAGCACCAAAGCCTTTATGGACCATTTCGCCGCCTACGAAGCCTCTCACTGACCTGAGACCAAAGGCATCCGGAAGATCAAAAGCGGAGAAATCAAAAACATAGTAAATCAAAAAGCGGAAGACCCTCAGTAATCATCTGAGGTCTTCCGCTTTTTTATGTTCTCACTCTCTGGGGGCAGGTCATACTTCAGTGCAACAGCCCCTTTACCGTTTCCTCCACCTTTATGCCTGAGCGTCCTGCCCGCCGGCGCCGAAGGTCCTGGGACGGATCTTCCGTATATCGTCCAGGGTGAAATGGTAGGACTTGCCGCAGAACTGGCAGGTCATATCGATATCCTGTCCGTCCTCTATAATGGAATCGATTTCCTCCGTTCCCAGAAGGATAAGGCCCCTTTCGCAGCGGTCTCTGGAGCAGTTGCAGCGGAAGGCTACGGGAAGCGTCTCTGTCACGGTAAAGTCAAATCCCTTCAGGACCTGCTCCAGGATCTGCCTGGGAGACAGGCCGTCCTCCAGCATGACCGTCACGGAATTTAGAAGGATCAGGTTCTCCTCCAGCTTCGCCACGGTCTCTTCCGATGCCCCGGGCATGATCTGGACCACAAAGCCGCCGGCCTGACGGACCGTATTGTCCTTATTCATCAGAACGCCCAGTCCAACAGAGGAAGGGATCTGCTCCGACTCCGCATAGTAGTAGGTAAGGTCATCGGCGATCTCGCCGCTGTGCAGGGCGATCTGGCCCACATAGGGGTCCTTGAGGCCCAGGTCCCGGATCACCGTCAGGGTGCCTTTGCCTACGCCCCCGCCCACGTTCAGATGTCCCTGGTCGTTGGGAGGCAGGATGACATTCGGGTTCTTCACATAGCCCTTGACGCCGCCGTGGCTGTCGGCGGTGACCGTCAGCCCCTGCAGAGGGCCGTCTCCGGCGATCTGGATGGTCAGCATGTCCTTATCATTTTTCAGCATGTCCGCCATCATCAGAGCGCCGCTCATGAGCCTTCCCAGGGCCGCGGTGGCGATGGGGCTGGTATTGTGGGCCGCTCTGGCAAACTCTGTCAGGTTGCGGGATGTGACTGCAAAAGCGCGGATCTGGGCGTCTGCCGCTGTGGCCCGGATCAGATAGTCATAATATTTATCCATAAATAACACTCCGTTCATAAAGCTGTTTTGAACCTAATGATACCACAGCCTGTCAACAGTTCAACGGAAAAGGTCCTTAATGCGCACAGACGCGGCAAAGATCATGGCACCGGGCATTTAAAAAGCAGGAAAAAGCGCTCCGGGAGAATCTCCCGAAGCGCTCCGGTATTCTGCAGCAGGGCTGTAAAAGCGGCTGCCCGGGAATCAGAAGGAGTGGCCTCCTCCGCCTCCGGAGAAGCCTCCTCCCCCTCCTCCGCCTCCTCTGCTGCCGCCGCCTCCTCCCGAACTGGAGAAGGGCGGATCATAGACTCTGGTGGTATGGGTCATGACGGCGCTGGGATTTGACATGCGGAATCCGATCCTGACCGCCCCCAGGATCGTGTCCTCGGAGGGCTTCCTGCTGCCCGCTGTCAGAAGGACCAGCAGGTAGTTGAGCATAAGGGAAAGGATCAGGGAAAGCAGCAGGTTGCTGATGTATTTCATAGGCTGGGCGATCCTGCCCCCCGTAAGAAGGATGTTCAGCTGCTCATAGACCGCCAGGGCGCATCCCAGGTAGTCTCCCTCGACCGCATAGGTATATACGTTGTCGGTGATGGTCATGGACCGGCCCTTATTCACCACGGAATAAATGTAGCCGTCGTTTGCCAGGTAGAGATAGCGGTTATCCATATCGATCAGGAAGAGGGTGCCGCTGCCGTTCCCGAACAGGGTATAGTAGCTGTCCTGGGCATATTCGACGGCCCCCATGGGATTGGACGCGGTGGATACAAAAGCGGCCCCGCCGAACTCTGTGACCTTCTTCATGGCTTCCGACAGCTGTGCCTCCTCATCCTCCGACAGAAGGTCCGCTCCGTCGTCGATATAGACCGAATAGCCGGTGGAAGGATTGGTATAGACGGTCTCCGGCGAGGCCAGTGCATTTCCGCCGCAGAGGCCCGCCAGGGAAAGGGCAAGGAAAAGCCCCAGCATGGCCTTTCCGGTCTCTCCGCCCTTCCTGTTAAAGAAATCGGGCAGAGGCCTGGTGGCCAGGATATTGTATCTGCGGATGACCTGGATCAGGGAAAATCCTATGGCCGCAAAGGAAAGGGCCGAGGCCGAATAATACCAGAGATCGGCGGCCGGATTAAGAAGCCTGACGCCAAGGCCCGCCAGGACCGCCAGGGCCGTCCCCAGAATGCCGGGAAGAACCCTGCCGGTCTGTCCCTCCTGGCATGTTTCCAGGGTCAGACAGGAACAGACGGCCACGGCCGCCAGGGCCGCGAAATGGATCATAAAGGAAGAAAAAAAGCTGACAGCCGAAGCTGCAAGCTCGCCGGCAAAGAGGACCGCAATAAAAGCCGCCGCCATGATCGTTCCCATGCTTCTTCCCGCAGCTCTCTTTCTTTTCTTCGGCTTCTTTCCCTTCTTCATCTGAAGGCTGCCGCCCTTTTCCCCGTTGACCACCGTCCGGTAGCCCAGATCGTCGGTCCTCATCTCACGGGCCGTCAGGGCTTTGATCTCCCGGTAATACAGAAAGGAGCTGACAGCGGCCAGCACGGAAGAAAGAGCCAGGACAGAGGGCGGCGAGATGGTCAGGAACATATTCAGGAGAATAAAGAGAGGCAGGGCCAGGACCAGGGTCCCCGCCAGAAACCTGCGCAGGCTCACCGGCAGGGCCACCGCGATCTTTCCGTCCAGCCCGTTGACCACCGAATAGGCGACCCGTTCGTCCTTTCGGTAGGTGGCGAACCAGACCGGAAACAGGGCAAGCTTGGGTCCGCCGGAACGCATGGGGATCTGGCTCTCCAGCTTATAGGCGCTGTCGGGCGGCGTCAGGTCGAAATCCTCCATTCCGGGATCTGTACTGATCCGGTACCACACATCCCGCTCCGCCAGATTTCTGGCCCTGTCCGCATAGAGTCTGGCCGGCACATCGCTGGTATCGGCATAGAAGCCGCACAGCATGGATGGGGTGAAATCCCGGAGAGCGTCCGCGCTGAAGGGAGCGATCCGCTCGCTGACATCGTCGCTGAAGGAGCTGGAAGCGTCGTAGGAGATTCCTTCATAGGAGGCCTTCACGTCGTTTCCCAGATCGTAGTGGTCTGTGATGACATAGTTTCCGCTCCGGTGGACATGGGTCCCCTTCAGAACGATCCGGGTGTCGACTTTTCCGTTGTAGACCCAGTAGGGGATATAGATCCCCCGGAAGCTGTCCATGAAGGTCTCGTCCCGCATGCCGGCCGGGGTATAGATGGCGCGGGCGATCCGTTTTTTATAGGCCTCCCTGCAGTCCTTTCCCGTCTTTTTAAAGGGAATGATCCATGTGGGTCTCTTTTCCCTGGCCATCCTGGAATCCAGCACCGTGGATGCGCCGCAGTAGGAGCAGAAGCCGGTGACAGAAATATTGGTGGTCATGATCTCGCCGCCGCACTGGGGGCAGGTAAAGATCTGTACGCCGTAGGCATCTTCTGATATATCCGCATCATGATCCTTCTCGTACTGATAGGGATCCAGCCGGGTCTGGCAGTAATCGCATACCAGATCCTGGCCGGCGGGGTCAAAGCGGAGTCCTCCTCCGCAGTTGGGGCATTCGTACATGAGATGATCCTCTTGTCAGATTTTTGTGTCAGGCACGTTCTCCTTATTATATCACAGCCCCTGTGCCTGCCGCCGTCCCTGCCTTTTCTTCAGAAAATTTTAACAAATGGCCCTTCCTGCCATTTTCCTACCTGGGAAACTCCAGCATCCATTCCGCGTTCCCCAAAGAGCCTTCCTCCCCCTGTCCGCGGGCAAGGACGCCTGTCCCGTTCCCGGCCTCCGGCCCTGCGGACAGGGCATTTCCGTCACTTGCCAGGATCCGCATCCTGTCGCCGCCGGCGTATACCAGGCGGAAGATCTGACAGGGATCCTCAGGGTCCATTTTCCGGACCAGGATCCTGCCGGTCTCCTTCTCCAGGGTCAGGCAGGAGGCAAAGTCTCCGTTCTCCCAGAGGGGATAGATCCTGTATCCGCCCAGGTCCGCCGTACAGTCCTCCACATAAAATTCCTGGGTCTCGTCCCAGACCCTTTCCCAGACGATGATCTCCGGCTCCGTCAGCTCCGGATCCCGGGATACGGAAAAGAGCAGGTCCCCCTCCGGGGCGCCCGAGATGTTGAAAAGGCCGCTGATCCCGGGCATCAGGTCACCCTCCTGCATGGCAGGGGGCTGGTCCGGGGGAGCCTCCTCCAGAGGTTTTTCCTCCTCTGCCGGCGCATCATTCTCCGCCGCCGGCCCCTCTTCCTTTTCCAGGAAGGCGTCCCCGCTGCCGGCTCCTCTCATATACCAGAGGCCCGCGGCCGCCAGAATAAGGGCTGCGGCCAGGACGGCCCAAAGGATCTTTTTCCGATCGGTTTTTTTATTCATATCTTCCATCATTTCCTCCATTGTCTGATAGCGGTCCTCCGGCCGGGGCTCCATGGCCCTTTTCAGGAGGCGTTCTGTCATTTCCGATACCTCCGGATCATCCCCCGGACTGTCCGGTCTTCTGCCGGTCAGGGCAAAATGCAGGACCGCCCCCAGGGCGTAGATATCCGCGCAGGGCAGGAGCCTTGCCCCCTTCACATACTGCTCCGGCGGGGCATAGCCCGGCTTAAAGGAATACATAGTGCCCAGGATCTGGGCGTACAGGTTGCGGGACAGGCCGAAATCGATCAGCCTTACGCCCCCGTCCCGGGTCAGCATGACGTTCTCTGGACTGATGTCCAGATGCAGGATCCCCTTTCTGTGCAGGCTCTTCAGGGCCCCGGCCAGGATCCTGATGCAGCGAAGGGCCTCTTCCTCTTTCATGGGCCCTTCTCTTTCGATCTTCTCCTGCAGAGTGACGCCTTCCAGATATTCCATGACCAGAAAGATCGTCCCCCTGTCCCGGAAGCAGTCCAGGATCCGTACAGCCCCTTCCTCTTCCGTCCGGGAAAGGGTCCTGGCTTCTTCCAGGAAGGCCTCCTGCAGGGCGGGAAGCGCCTCCTCCCGGCCCTCCTCCGCCAGGACCGAAAAGCCGTCCTCTCCTCTCCGGGTTATCCCCCGGATAAAAAGTTCCTTAAGAGCGACTCTTCTCCCCAGCTTGCGGTCCCTGGCCGCGTAGGTGATGCCGAACCCGCCCCGGCCGATCACTGCCCCGATCAGGTAGCGGTCTCCCATAACAGTATAAAGAGGCAGGGCGTCCTCCGGTCCCTCATAGGCGTCTTTGTCAAAGCCGCAGACGGGGCAGGCGCCATCCTCCCTTCCGATCTCATTCAGGCATCCGGGACAGATCCAGCTATCCTTCATTCAGTGCACATCCTTTCTTTTTACCTTCCGCCGGACAGATGGCGGACTGCTCTCCTTAAAAGGTCCGGAAGGGCCTGCGCCCTTTTCCCTCCTTCTTCCGGACTCCGCCGGGGAGGGGAAGAAAGAAAGCCGGCTTCCGAAAGCTGGTCCCTGAAAAGGACCCCCGCCCGGATCTCCCCGCTGCCCCCGTAGACACGGTCCTCAAAAAGGAAGGGGGCAAACAGGGCCAGATCCCTGTCCGACATGCCGGCCAGCATTCCCTCCAGAGGAAGAGAGGCTTCCCGGGGATCGATGTCCGAAAATCCCCGCTCTTCTCCAAAGGTCTCTCTGAAATCCTCTGCAAAAGCCAGAGCTCCCCGGCGGATCCTCTCCAGCACCAGTCTCTCTTCCCTGCAGGGCATTCTTTCCTCCAGGACCGGCAGGACCCTTCCCTTTTCTTTCCGGTAGCCGGTGCAGGCGCCGCCCGGGTCGGAGACCAGGATCTCCCGCATCATGCCCCGGATCCTGGGCAGAAAGGGGTAGAGGCTCCGGATCCGGAAGCCCCCTGCCTGCTTTGTCCGGAAGCTTTCCTCCCTGTCCTCACAGATATAGAAAACATCCGCCGGAAAGCCGGCGGCCCTGCAGAGAGCTCCCTGGATCCTGCCGCTCATGCCGGTATCGAAAAACAGATCCCCGGGCCTGACACAGGAAAAATACTCCCGGATCCTTTCCATGGCTTCCTGATGTTTTTCCCGGCTGTAGCAGCTTTCCAGAAAAATGCGGACCGCCTCTTCCATGTCCTCCCTGCCGGCAAAGTGCTTTCGAAAGCTCTTTCCCGCCCGGCCAAAGATCTCTTCCGTCTCCTCCATGGAGGGGCCTCTGCAGAAATCCAGAAGGCCTGAGAGACTCTCCGGCGTATGTCCCCGGGGCGAAAGAGGCAGCTGATAAAAGTCCGCAGGGGCCAGGGCCATAAAGGGCAGAAGGGCCCTGCGGGAGCAGTAAAGATATCCCGCCCCCTCGTCTCCCATCAGGATCCTCCTGACCTGCAGGGGAAGATCCCCGTCCCTGGACAGATACCAGATCCTTCCGGCGCCGCAGCGCTTTCTTTCCTCCTCCATCCACAGGGCAAGGCCTGTCAGATGCATGCCCAGGCCGTAGTAGCCCAGGATCCAGGGGTCCCCGCCAAAGGCTCCGCTTCCCGAAAGGGGCCGGTAGGGATCGTCCATGCATTCCCGTATGACCAGGGCCTGCATGCAACGGAAGAGGGGGCTTCTTCTTCTTTCAAAAAGCCTTCCCCGGAAGTGAGCGGCCGGATCTGCCATCCGGCCTGCCCTGCTCTCCCTGATCCGGTCCTCAAAGACCTCCCTTTCAGAGGGGAAAAAGAGGGAGGGTATGCCTGCCTTCCGGCTGCCCTCCACATCGGCCTTCCAGGAATCCCCCACATGCAGGATCCGGCCTATGGCCTCCGGGTATTTCTGCAGGCACCTGCGGTAGAGGTCCCCTTTTTCCTTCAGGACCCCTTCCTCCGAGGAGACCAGGATCCCTTCCCAGCCCTCATAGCCGCTTTCGGAAAGCAGAGCGGCCAGCAGGGAGGAGGGCAGATACATATCCGACAGGATCAGGATCTTTTTTCCCGCCCTGCGGGCCCTGTCATAGAGCCTGCCCCCGGACCGCCGCCGCCTGCAAAAGCGCATCTCCAGGCGGATCTCTTCCTCCTCCAGGGCCTTCAGGACATCCCCGGGGATCCCGAAAAGAAGTCCCGTGACAGAGTAGATCCGGTCAAGATCTATGTCCTGCAGCCCCTTCAGGCGGCCGCCGGCCCTGGCGGCCTGCTCTCCCCGGATCCGCAGGGCGGCAAAGCTTCCGGAAGCGCCGGTCAGCTTCCTGTAAAGGGGATCCAGAAGCAGGAAAAGATCGGAGGGTTCATAGAAGGGTCTGGTCAGCAGGGTGTCAAAGCAGTCAAAGCTGATCCATTCCCAGTCCCCTCCCCCAACCTTTTCTGCCAGGTAGGACAGGCCTCCCGTCCAGGGATCCTTTGCGGATTCGTACCAGCCGTCCCCAGGGTCCGGGGCTCCGGCGTCCGGACAGAAGTCCCGGACAAGTGACAGGGCCCTTTTCCGCGCCCTGCCCCGAAAGCCCTCTGCGGCCAGATGCTTCCAGAGCCTTGCGTAGCGCCTTCGCCCTTCATGGAAATGACCGCGCAGCCTCTCCGGCGCCTTCTTTCTCAGAAGATAATCCTCCCCGAAGGAAAAGACACATGTCAGGTCCTGCAGGCGTTTTCTGAAAGCGGCAGGATCCATGCCCCGGGCGTCCGTGGCGCTGCCCCTGGTCCTGCAGTAGTGATATACTTCCGGATCCTCCCGGGGGACCCCGGTCAGACTCCGGGCCTCATAATACAGGGCGGTGGAAAAGGCGATGTCCTCCGTCATGACGATGTGGCCCTGCAGCCTCTCCAGATCCGGCAGGGCCCTGTCCCAGAGGGATTTTCCGATCAGGCGGTTCCACATGGTATGAAGGCTGTAGCAGGCCAGTTCTCCTCCGAAAAAGAAATCTCTGACGGCATCCCCCTTCAGGGTCCCGCAGTCCAGGGCCAGAGCGTGAAAAGGATAAGTGAAGCACCCGCCCTCTTCTTCCGTCACAAAGGATCCCAGGCAGATCTCGGCCCCGGAGCCTTCAGCCCTTTCCAGCAGGCTGTATAGATAGCCGGGAGAAAGATAGTCGTCGGAATCCATGAAATAAAGCCAGGTGCCGGATGCGGCAGAAGCCCCTGTCAGCCTGGCCCTGTACAGGCCCAGGTTCCTTTCATGCCTCAGAAGAATGATCCTGTCATCCTTCTCCATATATGGGGCCAGGATCCCGGCGGGGTCTCCCGGGGATCCGTCATCCACCAGGATGATCTCCATTTCCTGTATCTCCTGGACCAGGACGCTTTTCAGGCACCTCTCCAGGGTCTCCTCCGTCCCGAAGACAGGTATGATCACACTGATCAGGACCCCCCTTTTTCGTTTCCTCATGGTCCGCAATCTCCTTTCCGCCCTCATTTTCCTCCCGGAGCCTGTCCTCCAGGTACCGGTTCCAGTCCTCCAGCTCCCGGTTCTGCTCCTCCAGCCATTCGTTGAACTCGCACAGGTCCCGGATCAGAAAGTAGTCCCTGCGCAGAGCGTCCTTCTGCTCCGAATCCCGCAGATTCACCAGCTGCTGATAATGGCCCGGGTCCACGGCTCTCTTCAGCGCGCCGATCTTTTCCGCAGAGGGCGACCAGACGCCCAGACCGAAGCTGAAGGGAAACTCCATATGTCCGCCCTCTTCCTTCTTCAGATCCTCAAAAAAGCGCCGGCTCCCCATGGGAGAACCGTAGAGAAGGTCCTCTCCCGTATCGTGGAAAAAGATGGCCCCGTCATCCTTCAGCTTGGGCCTCCATACGTCAAAATCATGGGCCACGTCTTCATAGCGGTGGCTCCCGTCGATATGGATCAGATCCAGGCTCCGGTCCTCTATCTCCAGAGCCGCCCTGTCAAAGGTGGTCTGCATGACTCTGACGTCCAGGCCGGCGTAGTGCTTCTCCAGGATCCTTCGGAAAACACCGGAAACGTCCTCCCGGTAATCGGAGGCGGTAAAAGCGTCGCCGATCCAGGAATCCACCGCATAAAAACGGGTATCCAGTCCCCCGTCCAGCACCGCCTGCAGAAAGGCGAAGGTAGAGCAGCCGTAAAAGCAGCCCAGCTCCGCGATCCGCCCGGGCTTTATATTCCTTACATAGTCATAGGCAAAGGGCCTGTGTCCCGACCAGGTCCCGTAGGCCATCATCTCCCGAAATTCACTGTCACAGGCAAAGACCGGTTTATAACAGGTCCACATCCTCTTTCTCCTTCCTGATGGTCAGATCCTCCATCTGTCTGTTGAAGATCCCGAAGATGACCTCGCCCCCGGGATCGCTTTGAAAGTGCACGGCCCGGTTGACCCAGCACTGCTCTGTCTGCCTGAGGACCTCCCTGCCTTCTCCCAGGCCCAGGGTCATGAAATAGTCCCCGTCCCGGATCTGGGGCCAGGTGAAGGAAAAGGAGACCCTGTAAGAGCCGGCCCGGCAGAGGGCCGCCTCCTTCACATCCCCCGAAAGGGCATGCAGGCTGGTCTCCCCGAAGACCTCCATCCCTAAGCGGTTCAGGATCTGGTAGCCTATGATCAGCCCCTCCGGGTCTCTGGAAAGATATATGTCCAGAAAGACCCGGACCCTGGTCCCTTTCCGGCAGTATCTGCCGTCGGGGACCTTGTCCGTCTCCCAGCCGTAGGCCTTTATCACAAAGTCCATCTTTCCGCTGAGGCTCTCCGGGGAAGGCAGATGCATGGAAGGGCCTCCGGGCGCCGCCGGATGCAGGAGGCCCTCCCGCATCGGGACCGCCCCAGGTCCGCCCTGGCGGATCTGTATGAACCGGGTCACGGCCTCTGCCGGATCTCCGTCCCAGACAAGGCGCCCCCTGTCCAGGACCAGGATCCTGCTGCAGAAGCGGACCGCCGCCTCCAGGTCGTGGGTCACGAGAACGATGGCGGATCTTTCGGACAGGTCCTGCATCCTGCCAAGGCACTTCTGCCGGAAGAAAACGTCCCCCACGCTCAGGGCCTCGTCCACAAGAAGCAGGTCCGGACCTCTGCAGACCATGCAGGCAAAGGCAAGGCGCATGAACATGCCGGTGGAATAGACCCTGACGGGCTGGTCCATAAAGGGCCCCGTCTCCGCAAAGTCTGCGATCTCCCGGGCCAGCGCCTGGGCCTCCTTTCCGGTGATCCCCTGCAGAAGCAGCTGCAGGCGCACGTTCTCCCAGCCTGTGTAATCCGGATGGAATCCCGCTCCCAGCTCCAGGATGGCAGACCGGGTCCCCCGCACCGTAAGGCTTCCCCCATCCGGAAGGCTGACCCCGGCCAGAAGCCTTAAAAGGGTGGATTTGCCGGATCCGTTCAGACCGATCACCCCGATCCATTCCCCTTTCCGGACCCGGAAGGACAGATCCTCCAGGGCCCGGAAGGACTGCTTTTTTCCTCTTCCTCCGGACAGGACATAGGTCTTTCCCATGTGAAAAGCTTCAATGCAGTATTCGCTCATAAAAAAGTCTCCTTTCCTAATGCAGGCGGTCCGCAAGGCGGGGCCGGACCTTCCGGTAAAGGCAGGCCCCCAGGACCCATACGATCCCTGTCAGGACCAGATAGGCCAGGGCCGCCTCCCGTCTTTCCCAGATCCACCGCCTGCCCAGCAGGGCGTCCCGGTATCCCTCCAGGATAAAGCTCAGGGGGTTCAGGGACAGGACCTTCCATATCTCCTTTCCCTCCATGGCATCGGGATTCCAGAGAACGGGAGAAGCCCAGAAGAGCAGCTGCAGAAGGCCCTGGAGCAGGGCTTCCAGGTCTCTTATGCAGACTGTGCCCAGGCCCAGCACAAGGGCAAGGCCCAGTCCCAGCAGAAAAAGCAGAAGAACATAAAGGGGAAGCTGAAGCAGATATTTTCCGGAAAGGCCCCTGGAAAGCAGGATCCCGGTCAGAAGAGCCAGAAAAAGCAGGTGGAAAAAGAGAGCGCTCAGAGCCCGGACCAGAGGAAGGAGGGGCACCTTGAAAGGGATGCGGGTGATCAGAAAGCTGTAATCCATAAGGCAGCGGCAGCCCCCTGTCAGAAGATCGGAAAAAAAGATCCAGGGAAGATAGGCGGATGTGAACCAGAGAATGTAGGGGACATTTTCCACGGGCGGATTGCCAAGTCCCCTTTCATAGACATACCAGAGGACCAGAATGGTCAGAAGAGGCAGGGCCATGGACCAGAGGGCCCCCAAACGGGCGCCGGCATAGCGGGCCCTGATGTCGTTCCGGGTCAGCAGAAGGATCTGCCTTCCTCCCATTGCGGGGGGCCCGGAAAAAAGTTCATGAAGCATAGGTTCCTTTCTCCCTGTTCACAGATTTCTCCTTTCTCTGAAAGATCCTGTAAAAGCCTCTGCACAGGTCGTAAAGGCCCTTCCAGGACCTGCTGCCGCCAAGGAGCAGGCGCAGAAAGCCCATCTTCCACCGGGACTCCCGGAAGTCCTTCAGGAGGCGTATGGGCCGGACCAGATAGAAAAGAGGGGACCTGGGCCGCGCCAGGACAAGGACCCTTCCCTGGTCCAGAAAGGGGATCCTTCCAAATCGCCGGGCCTCTTCCGTCGTCGGCTCCATGCCAAGCCGCAGGAGGGGGGCGAAAGCCTCTCCGGGGGTAAGGTCCATGTCCCCTTTCAGGTTCTCCAGCGCCTTTTCCTGCAGGGAAAGGATCATCTCCCCCTCCGGCAGCAGGGCCCCCTCTCCGGTCCGGAACTCGCAGACACCCCTCTCGGGCAGGACCTCTCCCCCGGCCAGGATCCGGTATCCCGCCACAGACCCCTTCATTTCCAGAAAGAGACTCTCAAAAAGCCCGATAAAGGGAGCCTCCGGGGTATAAAGATGCCGGCTTCCCGGGCAGGGCGGGGCCTTGATGGCGTCGAAAAGGAAGCCTCTGGCAGGAAGCGGAGGGCTTCCCTCCTGCCCTGCGGCGGATTCCGAAAGTCCCATATACAGGCCAAGAAAGGATAGATCCATTCCCCGGGCCGCCGCAAAATCCGTCAGCATCCTCTGCATGGTGCCGCCCCAGCCCAGATCGGCCAAAACCACCCTTCCCTGCAGGCCAAAGCCCTTAAGGTAGCGGAAAAAGGCCTCCCCCTGGTCCTCCTCTTCCAGAGCCCTTCCAAGGCTCTCCCTGGAGCACTCCAGATGAAAGGCTTTCAGGCAGGCCTGAAAACCCAATTTTTCCCAGGCCTTCAGAAAAAATCCTCCCTCCCGGGACAAAAAAAGGATCCCGGAGGCATGGCAGGACAGACTTTCCCCGAAAAGCCATCGCAGATAGGCGCCGGTCAGAGGCCCCAGAAGGTCTTCTTCCCGGACTGCCCGTTCCCGTAAGCGGCACATACTTTCTCTCCCCCTTTCAGACATTTCTTCTACCCACGGAAAAAAGACGCCCCGGGGGATGCCTGAAAAAGACTTTTTAATTTTGTAACTGGAATTTTTCCGGCGAAATGCCGGCATGAAATGAATCGGGCGCTGGCCCAAAAGATGTGTCCCCGGAAATGCCGCGCGGGCATTTCCGGGTTATTCATAACAGATTTAATAATATACAAACAGGTCCAAAAGAGCAAGCCCCAAATCGGAGCCCTGTCCGCTCCTTCCTATTCGTCGTCTTCTTTTTCTTCCAATTCCGGAGCTTCTCCGGTGATGTCCTCCACTCTTGCGCCGCAGTTGGGACAGAATCTGGCTCCCTTGGTCAGGATCTTGTAGCAGCTGGGACAGCGCAGCTCGCCTCTGAGACGGTCGATCTTTGTCTCCCGGTCGCTGATCAGGTCCAGATCCTCCAGCATGGCCAGAAGAGTCTCCACAAAGGGCTTCCAGTTGGCAATGGTCAGGACCAGAGACTCGCTCTCGTCCATGGACAGCAGGTCCTGGATCTCTTCTTTTGTCTTTCCCTCGAAGTTTTCGGAGAAAACGGCCTTTCCCAGTTCCTCTTCCATGTCATAGAGCCTGGCCTGGGCTTCGGCGATGTCCGCATTCCATGTCACGATGGAAGCCGCGTCCTTTGTCCTGCGGATGGCCTCCTGAGAGCTTTCCGTTATTTTTTTACTGAATTCACTGAAAAACGGCATGAGAGGCCTCCCTCTTACTTAAGCGTACTTGCCGATGACGCCGGTCACAATGGGAACGATCTGCTTCTTTCTGGATACGATGCCGGTCTGGAAGGAGTGCTGTTCGTTTTCCTTGTTGGGGAAGGCCTCCAGGGCCCAGGCCGCCTTTTCGCCGGAAGCGTAGAAGATGGAACCGTTCTCCAGGATGCTGGTGACGGCCAGGATGCACAGATCCAGGTTCTTCTTGCGGGTAAATACATCCAGCTTGTTCTGGATCTCCTCCTCGGACATGGTCACCTGCTCCTCCTCGGAAACGATGACCTGGGAGATCATGGTCTTGCAGCCCTCGATATCAAAGAATTTGATATCCTGGTTGATCAGCTCCTCAATGGTCTTTCCCTCCAGGTTGGTGCCTGCCGAGAACATCTCTTTGGCAAAGGCGTCGATGTCCAGATCCGCCAGGGCCGCCAGGATGTTGGCCGTTTCGATGTCCCTCTTTGTGCAGGTGGGGGACTGGAACTTCAGGGTATCCGACAGGATGGCTCCCAGAAGAAGGCCGGCGATATTGGGCGGGATGGGGATCTGGTTCTCGCGGTAGACCGTAGCCACGATGGTGGCGGAGGAACCCACGATCTCGTTTCGGAAGTTGACCGGCTGCTTTGTGGAGAAGTCGTTGATCCTGTGGTGGTCGATGACCTCCAGCACCTCGGCCTTTTCAATGGATTTGACGGACTGGGTGAATTCGTTGTGGTCCACCAGGATGATCTTCTTGTTCTTTGCGTTCATGATGTGGTAGCGGGAGGCGTAGCCCACCAGCTTCCTTTCGTCATTGATGACGGGATAGGAATGGAATCGGGACCGCATCATCTTGTTTCCCACGTCCTCAGCGAATTCGTATTCGAAGAAGGTGACCAGATCGGTGGTCATGATCTCCTTGACGGGAGCCGCAAAGAAGACGTAACGGGAGGTATTCATGGTGCCCTCGCCCGAAAGAATGATGGGCACATGACGGAGCTTCGCTTCCGCAATGACTTCCTCGCTGACAGAATCCGTACGGATCAGGATCAGCATGCCTGCCCCGCGGTCCATCAGGTCGATCAGGGAATGCTGGCTGTCGCCGGCGATGACTATGCGGTCCACGAATTTGTACTTGCTCAGATCGCCGTCGGTAATGGGAATGATACCGATGCGGCCGTTGATATTTCTCTCCGGATCGTCATAGATCACGGTCCCGTTCAGGGTCCTGGCAAAGTACTCGGTAGGGGTCGCCTTCACCAGCTCGGCATTGTGCTCGGACCTGTCCAGAGCCACGTTGGCAATATCGTTCTTGGTGACCAGGCCGATCAGCTTTCCGTCTTCGTCCACTACGCCCAGGGTCTTTTTCCCGGTCTCCCGGATAATGTTGCGTGCTTCCAGGATGGTGGTATCGGGGGAAATGGCAATAGGGGCGTCGATCTGGATCTCGGAGAGACGTACTCTGGCGTCGTCCAGATACATGGGCTGTTCGAAACCGAACCGTTTCAGAAGGAATTTTGTCTCCATGCTCAGCTTGCCCAGACGGCAGGGAACGGCCCTGACTCCGTGGGCTCTTTTATAGAAAGCGTATCCGATCGCCGCTGCGATAGAATCCGTATCAGGGTGCTGGTGGCCTGTAACATATACTGTATCCTGCAACATATTACTCCTCCGTATTCAGGATTTGCGTTCCACCTATACTTTATCAATTTCCGCCCTTTCTTTCAATGCGCTGACGCAATGCTTTTCACGCAGCTTTTTAAAGGCAGAAAAAAAAGACCCCGGAGGGTCCCCGGCCCGGGAGAAAAAAGTCCCTGAAACAGCAGGAACGCCCTTACACCTCGTAAGGACGTTCCTACCTGACTTCATCGTACAATGGCTTGTACCTCCCGTCTGCGCCTGTGCTTTGTACCTCCGGCAGATGGATTTTTATTCTATCTGTTCCTGTGGAAATCGACTGTTCAGCGTCATACAAATCCGGTTCCTTTCGCGGTGACCGTTTTGTATAGGCTGACTCCTTCACGATCACTGTCAATGCTCCATTTCCCGGAACAACTGATTCTTTATTAAATCGGATCTCCCGAAACGCTGCCCGGCGGGCAGCTCCCGGCTCTGAACACAGGGCACGTTTTCTCAGATCATACGAATTCCGGGTATGGTTCTTTCAGCTTTTAAAGCGCGCCGGAATTTTCCTGCGTATCTATCTGATAAAATTATTATGACAGAAGATTCCGGAAAAGTCAAGGGGATTTTTGTGCACTTTGCATGGAGGGCGCTTGATCTTTTTTAATATTTATGTGCAATCTGCAAGATTAATAAACGCTACATCTTGTGGTTCCGGCTAAGCGAAGACACAAAAGAGGCGTCCCGGGACCCGGGGCGCCTTATCCTGCCTTATTAACGGGAAAGATATTCGATCACATCTGTCAGGTCCCGGCCTGCATCGCGCCGCGCAGCATATACGCTCTCCCCCAGAGTCTCATCCCTGTACAGGATCATATCAAAGTCATCCGTAAA
>ODAI011560105.1_pt1 | contig 20575 bp, 16 predicted proteins | sample 1539321 | NCBI WGS metagenome assembly ODAI01 (sample SAMN02144231, study PRJEB22623) | gut metagenome | biome: sheep rumen | host: Ovis aries | place: New Zealand
ATACCAGTTTCACGAAGCGCTGGTCACAGCTGCTCACCACCATCATCGCCCAGGGAGGGAAAATCAAGATTGTCCACACCATCCGCCGCAATATCGAGGAGCTGGTTGAAGCCATCAAGAAGTGGGTGCCCATCTATATGACGGGAAAAATCGAGACCTACTACTGCCCGCGCATCCGCGACAATATCTTTCACCGCACCCTTTTCATCGCGCAGAAGCAGTCCGCCCTCATGTCCCAGTCCATCATGGACACGAAAAAGGCCATGGTAAACATCCTCATCCGGGATAAGGCGGCGGTCAGTGCCCTGGAGGATGAATACTTCGACTATCTTGCCCTCTGCCGCCCGCTGGTAAAGATTTTCGGCATCCACAATGTGGAGGATTTCCTGCACACCTACTTCGCCTTCGCCAAGGCAGAGGACAGCCTCATCATGCTGCGTTCCATCCCCTCCCGCTATACCATGCCGGAGCGTGTGAACAAGAACATCGCCGAACGCATCAGGCATCCTATCTTTCAGCAGGAAACAGCGAAGCTTCAGGCTCATTTTTCCTCCCAGCTTGCCCATGGCTGCCACATAACAGAAATCCTCTGTCTGCCCGATGCCGAGCTGGTGACTGACGGCTCCCTGCCCATTCCCTTCCGGGATCTTTTGGGACAGCCGGAGCTTTCCTATACCGTGGAAGAATTCCGTCAGCACATCGAGGCCATCATCGAACTGCTGGAAACCCAGCCCAACTATCATGTCATCCTGCCCCCAAGGCCGGAAATCAATCCCTTTTCCTCACGCCGCTATTACGCAGGCATTGACCTCTTCACCGGCTCCCAGGACATCATCATGCTCATGGTAAAGGAAAATACCGGCGTCCTCATGCACAATGCAGGCAAGGACACCATAGCATTTTTCTCCAGCGAATCAGACATCACCACCGCCTTCTGGGACTACCTCAGCCGCATCACCTTGCAGGAGAACCGGGCAGAAGCCATCACCAGGCTGCGTGAATACAGCAGGGATTTAAAATAAAATCCCCCTTCTGGCAGCTCCTGCTTCCCCCCATTCGTCATACGACCGCCAAAACTCTTTTTGCAAGCAATGATGAAAAAGTGATTTGTCAATGACAATTTTGGCATTCTCTTGATATTCCGATGACAATTGGCCGCACAAAAATAGATATTCCTGCTAAAAAACCGCCTTCCGAACGGAAAGCGGTTTTTCATATTTTCAGTACTCCTCCCGCATGGACTTCCATCTGTCGTGGAGCCAGAACCAGTCCTCGGGATAGCGGCGGATATGCTCTTCCAGCATGTGGTTCAGCTGCTGGGTGGTGTTCCTGATATCCTCTTTTTTGTTTTTGGTCCTCTCCACCCGCAGGGGAGGATAGATATGCAGGGTGTGGCGGCCGTCCTTTTCCTTGTGGATCTGCACCATGAAGACAGGCACATCCTTGAAGCGGGCCATGGTGGCTGCTCCCACCACGCAGTTGGTGGGGCGGCCGAAGAAATCCATCACCATGCCGTCCTTGCGGCTGGGGTCCTGGTCTGAGAGCAGGCCGATAAACCAGCCCTGACCCAGCATGTCGTACATTTCCCGCACCCCCTTGCTGTAGGTGACGTGCATGCCCATAAGGGCGCGGTACTCATTGATGAACTTGTCCATGCCCCGGGAGGTCTGCTTCTTGGCCACCGCCACCAGGGGAATGCCATGATGGGCCAGAGCTCCCCCCTCCAGTTCCCAGTTGCCGGAATGGGAGGTGGCAAAGACACAGCCCTGCCCGGAGGCGGCCTGGGCTTTCAGCTCCTCCACCGCCCCGGTGAGGGTCACATATTCGTCCATGTGCTCCTTAATGACAGGGGAGCGCAGCACCTCAAAGAGCATGGGGCCGAAGCGCAGGGTGCTCTCTTTGGCAATGCGCTCTGCTTCCCTTTCATCCACCTGCAGGCAGTCCATGATCTGCTGTTTGGCCAGCAGCTTCCTTTTCTTCGGCACAAAGGGCCAGAGCATCAGAGCAAGCCCCCTGCCCAGGCTGTCGCTCAGCCCCTGGGGTACAAGGCACAGGATATGGCTTAACCCCTTTACCAGATAATATGCTAACATAATCAACCTCAGTGCTTACAACTCACAACGGCAGCAGCAGCAGCCTCCGCCGTCCTTCAAAAAAGGAGCCGCCCCGGGCAGCTCCTTGCTCATTTACTTATTGGCCAGCTCTTTTTCCAGTTTCTTGACCTTCTTCAAAAGCTCCGGCAGTTTCTTCATGGCTGCCTGCATACGCAGCCATTCCGTGTGGGACTGCACCGGGAAGCCGGCACCGAAATAGCCCTCGGGCATATTGCCTATGATGCCGGAACGGCCGCCATAGACGGAGTTGCCGCCAATCTTGATGTGCCCCACGGTGGCCGACTGTCCGCCAAAAGTAACATTATTCCCCACTTCCGTAGAGCCGGAAATGCCCGTCTGGGCCACAATCAGGCAATTCTCGCCAATCTTGCAGTTGTGGCCGATGTGTACCAGATTGTCAAGCTTCGTGCCCTTGCCAATGACCGTGGAACCCATAGCAGCACGGTCAACGCCCACATGGGAGCCAATCTCCACATCATCTTCCAGCACCACATTGCCCACCTGGGGCACTTTGGTATGGACTCCGTCTTTGGTGGTGAACCCAAAGCCGTCAGAACCAATGGCAGCAGATGCATGGATGACGCAGCGCCTGCCCACCCGGCAGCGCTCCCTTACGGTGGCGGAAGGATAGATGACCGTATCATCACCGATCTCAGTGAATTGTCCCACATACGCGTGGGGGTAGATAACCACCCTGTCACCGATGACTGCATGGCTGTCCACCACTGCGAAAGGCATGACAATGACCCCTTCGCCGATTTTCACATCCTGGCCGATATGAGCCTTGTCGCTTACTCCCACAGGGAAATCCAGCTTCGGGGTGAAAATCTCCAACAGCTTCGCAAAAGCCGCCCTGGGGTCCTCCACATAGATGGCAGCCTTGGGGAAGTCCTTCGCCGCAGCCTCCCCCTCCGGCAGCATCACTGCTGCCGCACGAGATTCCTTGGCTTCTTCGATATGAGGGTCAACAGCAAAGGTCAGGTCACATTCCCCGGCCCCGGCTATATTATCCAGACCGGAAATGAGGATTTCCCCATCACCTGCCACCCGGCCCCCCACCAGAGAGGCAATCTCCTGCAAAGTCTTCTTCATGGCATGCTCCTCCGTGGCTCTTACTGCAACTTCTCGATGGCCTTGTCCGTGATGTCGATGCAGCCAGATACTGCTACAGGCTGATCCGGAACATTCTGCACCACGGCATCCAATTTCTCATCACGTGCAATGTCGCCCAGAGCTACATCCAGCTTCTGGCGCATCTGCAGGGCGTAGGACTGGTTGATGCCCTGGAGCTTCCTCTGCACATCCATCTGTGCCTTCTGGGCATCTTCCTGCGTCATGTCCTGGCTCTCCTGAAGCTTCTTCTCTGCTTCTTCTACAGCTTCCTTGTACTTCTGGCTGCCTTCCTCGTCAAGGGCCTTGATCTGGGGAGCTTCCTTCAGCACCCTCTCTGCATCTATATAACCGATCTTGGCTTGACCGCAGCCACCCAGCAGGGCAGATGCCATCAGGATCCCTGCCACCAGCAGGGCTTTTTTCTTCAAATTCATCTCTTGCTCAGCTTCCTTTATCTGTTACTATTTACTCGAACTCTCAAGGGTACGGACCTCGGCTGCCAGTTCCTCAGTCACATCATCAAGATTACCCGTGACTTCTCCATAGAAGGATTCCGAGAAATCCCTGCCCAGGGCACCGGGGAAAATCCCCTGCAGCTTGGGCATAGGCACGGAAAGTATCATGGTGTAGTGGTGAAGGATTGCTACCTTTGCTCCCTTGCCCTCAATGTCATTGGCTATGTGGTTTTCCAGCGCCGCCAGCTCCTGCTTCACCTGCATCAGCTGCCGCTGCTTTTCCAAGTGCTGCTGCACTTGCAGGGAAAGAGCCATCTGCCTTGACATGAGCTCCGCATTCCTGGCCTGGGCAGCTGCCTCAGCAGCCACTGCCTCAGCCTTTTGCTGTTCCAGGGCTTCCTTGGACTTCTTGTCCCACTCAGCCAGCTTGGGGGCCATGACAGAATCCACATAATCCTGCACCTGTTTGTCCCAGGCGAGCTTCAGCTGATACTGGCGCTCTCCGCGCTCCTGCTTCAGCTGCAGGGCTTCCTGCTCCCAGGCCGCCCGCTCCTCATCCAGTTCCTCCTGTTTGGTCCAGGGATGGTGCATCTGCTGCTGGTTATCCAGCTTCAGATTGATGTTGAGGATGGCATTGAGGTACTCATCATCAAGGGCTGCCCGCTGAGCCTCATAAGCAGCACGGGTCGCTTCCCGATAATCCTGCTCTATGGCCTTGCGCTCCCTGTCCAGCTGCACCCGGCCGCCGATGACGGTCTGGGCGTTCTTCTGCCAGACAGAATCCTTGAAGGGCTGACTGTCAGTTTCCGGGGGCTGCACTGTGAGCAATGGCAGCTCCTGCAAGTCCTCCAGTTCCATTTCCAGGCTGAGGGCCTGTGCCCGGAGCTGCTGCAGCCTTTCGTAATCCGGATGGGCCGGCCACACCTTGCGGGCATCCGCAAATGCTATTTCGCTGACCGGCTTCACATTTTCCTGTGGTTCATTTCTGTCCAGCACACTTTTAAGCACCAATCCCGTGCCTGCCGTCAGCAGCAGCACGAGGACAGCAGCCCCTGCCAGTACCTGGCGACGGTGTTCCTGCCAAAGCCCCTTGAGGCTTACTTCTTCCTCACTGCCCGGAGAACTTCCCTTGAGGGATGAATCTTCTTTATCCTTCAAAGCCTGCCCTCCTCTGATTGCACCCACTACGACAAATACCGAGCACCAAGGCCCGGTATTTGCTCTTATGCCATTCGGCTATCTTCCTTACTTGCCCAGCTTGGACACAACGTCCTGGGTAATGTCCTGGCCGCCATAAACCACAGCGCCCTTGTCAAGGACAACCTGCAGGCCCTTGGCCTCGGCCACCTTCTTCACCGTTTCCTCGATGTTCTGGCGGATAGGCTCCATGAGCTCGTTGTTCTTCTGCTGGAGACGCTGCTGGGTCTGCTGATAGTAGTCGCCCTTCTCCTGGTCGTTCATGCTGGCAGATTTCTCCTCGAAATCCTTCTGGGCATTCTGCACTTCGTTCTGCATGGTCTGCTCAGCCTGCTGGAGCTGGGGATGCTGGGCTGCTACCGTGCGGTAGTCAATCACACCCACGCTGGAGCTGGCAGCGGAAGCCAGGCCGGAACCGGACTGGGTCAGAGCCAGAGCCACCACAGAGCCGATGAAAGCCAAAGCGATAAGTACGCTTACGATCTTAACCTGTTTCTTTTCCAATTTAACCATGTTTCATTTCTCCTTTACCCTTTGAGGGCTGCAAAATTTCCATCAAACTTGCACAGAAACAAAGATATTATACCTCATGTGAGGAAATTTTGCCAGAGGCAAATGCATCCCCACACGCGTTTCGCGCTCTAAAAATATCCTATCACTCTTACCCAGCTGTCATTCCTGTCCACCACATACTCCAAAGCCATGAAATCATGGAGCTGATAGCGCAGGGCAGTTTCCCATACGCGACCGCCCCAGCGATACTCATAGCGCAGGAGCCAGCGTTTGGACAGCTGCTGGCTTGCGAATACAAGCCAGTTATGGTCGCGCATATCATAGCGTATCTCTGCCCGCCCCTTGGAGCTCAGGCCGCGTCCATAGCCCAGCTGCCAGCCCCAGTCAGGCTTTTCCGGGTAGACATCAAGCAGGGTAAAGACCTCGTCCTGTCTTGAGAGCATAGCTCCCGCATGAAGCCGCAGGGTCAAATCCCTGTTGCGGTCCTTCTCTGTCCTGTGTCCCACATCCAGCCAGCCTTCCAGACGCACCCTGTAGCGGTCCGTGTTGGAACGGCTCATTATCTGGGTGTTTTCCCCGGGCTGGATCTCAACCTGGGTGGCAAGTTTCCAGCGGCCAAGGCCGCCCTTTGCGTCCAATTCCCGGGCCAGGGCCTTTTCAAAGGTTTCCCTGTGCCTTGCGACAAAGCTCACAGGCACCCCTACCAGCATATTGCATCTATCCTGCATTTCGCTGCGATGGGCCAGCAAGGTCATATTGGGTATGGTATCTGAGCGCATTGCAAGGTCTATGGTACGCACCACAGGCAGACGAGGATAGAGCGTGATCTCAGCCCTGGTATGTCTGCCCGGGCTGACTTCAAAATCCGCCCTGAACTCCGGCAGGTGCTTGTCCAAATATCTTTTGACCTCCTGCCGGATAAGTCCCGCAGTCCAGTCACCTGCCGCCACAGGCAGCCCCAGCAGGGCCTGCTGGAAGACCTCCCCCAGCCCTGCAGCATCCTGGCGCACCAGTTCTTCCACCAAAGGGGGCATGCCCTCCACAGAGATGACCGGTTCCACTTTTTCAATAGTTGCGTCCCAAGGGACCAGGCTTACCCTGACAAAGGTATTTTCTCCCGGCTCAATGGCTGCCCCCACAACAGTGTAGCCTATGAGCACCTTGTCAAATACCTCCATGATCAGAGCTTCATCCTTATCTTTTCTCCCCTGAAGCTCTGCTATCTCCTGACCTGCCAGCAGCTGAACCGCAATGGCCTCTACGCTCTTTTCCATGCGCTCCCCGGCAAGCTTCGGCAGGGAATGTGGTGCCGTGACCTCTGCCTGTACCGTTTCCACCCGAGCAGAGGCCTCCACCCGGCCGCCAAGCAGTACGCCCAGCATAAGGCAAAGGCAAAATAACCTTATCGCCTGCAATGGCACGGCTCCATTCACCGCCTTAGAAGCTGCCGCCTACGGTGAAGTGGACACGGCCGCCCTGATCGCCGCGGCCGTAGTCTAGACGCACGGGACCGATAGGCGTATTGAAGGAAACGCCTATACCCACGCTGGCGTGAAGCTCGTTGGAGTGCGGCAGGAATCTGTCACTCCAGGCACCACCACCATCAGCAAAAACAGCACCCTGGACTTTGTTGGCCAGAGGGAATCTGTACTCTATGGACAGAAGGGCCATGCGGTCACCACGGAACTGGTCATCACGATAACCGCGCAGGGTATCCTGACCACCGACGCGATACTGGTTAAACTCAGAAAGATGCCCATGGCCGTAGCCATACATGCCCCGGACAGCAATAACACGGTTGCTGCTCACCTTGAAGTAACGGGTATCCTCAATGGAAGCCTTCTGGAAGTCAAAATCTCCGCCAAAGCCTGCCACCTCGGCAGTAAGGCTGACCTTGCCGCCCTCGGTAGGGTTGTAGACATTGTCACGGGTATCCGTCACATGCTGGAAAGTAATGGAACGGGTAGTGCCGAAGTTGTACTCCTTCCAGGCCTCATCATGATAACCCCAGTGGATGCTGCCATCAGGATTCGTCCAGACCACGTTGCCGTCATCCTCATGCCTTACGTAAGTGTCCTTGCGGTTCCTGAGGGTGAGGTAATTGGTAGAATACTCGCTGACAGGGCGTCCAAAGGTGATTTCTCCCCCGGCATACCTGCGCATATAGCTTTCTTTCTTATCACCGTTAGTATCATAATCTGAATACTCATAGGTGCGGTTATAGATTTTCAGAGTACCCACAGTTTCTCTTTTATCAATCCAGGGACGCCTGTAGGAGAATACAAAGCCCTGAGCATCGCTTTCGCTGCCAGACCTCTGATAAGTAAGGGTAACAGCATCACCAGTGCCCAGGAAGTTCTTGTCACCCACATTTATCATGCCCAGTATGCCGTCAGAGCTGCTGTAGCCGGCACCCACGCCGAAGGTACCCGTGCGCTGTTCCTTGACATCCACTTCCATGATCACAGCGTTGGGCTCCACGCCGGGATTCATCTTGATATTCACATCTTCAAAGAAACCCAGGTTGTAGACGCGCTGAACGCTGCGGCGAGCCAGCTTGGAGTTGAAGGGCTCACCAGGCTTCTGACGCATTTCACGCAGGATAACCCTGTCCTTGGTCTTCTTATTGCCCTTGACTGCATAACCTTCCAGCTTGCCCTCATTGATCTTGATGACCAGCTTGCCAGAAGGATCTATATTCATATCGGAGACCTTCATGAGTATGTAGCCATCTTTATGGTAAAGCTCCTGAATGGCCTGGATATTCTCATGGAGGATGCGGCTGTTGAGGATTTCCCCCTTCTTCACGCCCATGCGGTCATAGAGTTCCTCAGACTTCTCCACAGTGTTGCCAGTGATTTCAATATCCGTCAGCACGGGGTTTTCCAGCACATGGAAGGTGACAATGACACCTTCCGGCACTTTCTCAAAAGAGGGGAAAATATCATAGAAATAGCCCGTGTTGTAAATGGTGTCCCTGGCCTCATAGAGCAATTTTGAGGTGAACATATCACCTGCATGCATGGACACAGCTGCCTTGGCCGTGGGCTCCGTCTTTTCCGTAGCTCCTTCAAAACGGATATCCACGATTGTCTGGCCTTCGAACTGGCCCAGCAGGTCCTCTATAGCCTTTTCATCCGGGCGGTTCTTATTCCAATTTTCGGTGCGCTCGTCTACCTGAACCGGTGCCTGAGCACTTTCCTCCGTTGCGGCCGTCTCATTTTCAGCCCCGTCTGCTGCCTTTGTCTCCACAGCTTCTTCCGGACTGACAGCTGCCATATCAGCAGCCACATTATCAGCCTGGACACTGCCTTCTGCAGGAACAGTTTCCTGCTGGGCAGCCATTTCTTCCGCTGCATAGGCATAACCGGGCAGCACAGCTGCACTGGTGGCCATAGCCACTGCAGCAGCCAAATATCTGTATCGCTTTTTCTTCAAAAGTCAAACCTCCTAAACATTTCCCTTGGGGCCAAAAATTTTCCTTTCTCTCCCCGTGCTCCCTGCAATCAATAATAATATATCAAAATTCCTTGGAAATACAAAGAACTTTTTACCGCCTTAATACTTCTCCCGCCTCCTGCATCAATCTCTGCTGGTCAGTAGAAGGTACCCTGGGGGGCGCGTAAGTAAGGTGAGGACTGGCTGCAGACTGGGGGGTGCCGGCCTCAAAGGTGCCCTCCCTTGCTTCAGCACGCTCCTGCACCTGAAGGGGCGCAGCAGCCCTTTCCTCCACCGGTTCACCCGGGGGAATAGGATTTTCCCCTGTGCCATGTATTTCTTCCTCAGCCTGCCCTGCAACAATCTCAGCCTCCTGTGGCTGGCTTTCCAGACTCCTGACAGGCACTGGCGGAGAAATATCTTCCTGCACAGGCTCCCGGCCAAAGGGCCAGTTTTCTATGGCCAGCACTATAAGCACCGCCACAGCAAGAGCCGCCCCCCTGGATAACCATTTGCGCAGTCTGAGGGTTCTCCTGCCCGGAGAAGCTCCTTCAAGCTCAGCTTTGGCCAGCATAAGCTTCAGGTCCCCCTGCAGCTCATCAGCCCGCTCCAGCGAATCATCAGCCTGACCCAGCCAGTCCCGGGCCGCCTTTATGCGCGCACGCTTGCTGTCCTTATCCATGCTCCCGCCCCCTTTCATCTATATAATCCCAGGGAGCAAAGGTGATTTTGCAAAGCAAAAATCAACATATCCGGGCTTTGCGCTCTATCTGGCAGCGAAAACTATTTTATTCTTGCCTAAACAACACATTTCCTTCTTTTTTCATGTCCAGCCGCTCTTGAAGCGGGCCAGCATTCCCCTGACTCTTCTTATGCCCTTATCCCTCAGCCTGTAGACATGAGCCAGCGAGACACTGAGATCAGCCGCCATCTCCCTGGCATCAGCCGTCCCCAGATACATGCCTTCCAGTACCGCTTTCTCATTACCTGGCAACCGGTCGAGGGCATGGTGCAGGCGCTCGGAAAAAACAGCGTTTTCCACTTGCTCAGGCACCGTCAGCACAGATCTGTCAGCCAGGCTTTCCTTGAGGTTAAGTTCTTCCCCCTCCTCTGTGGCGAGGGACTCCAGGCAGGGTGTATCTGCCCCGCCCTCTTTCCTCAGAAAGTCAAGTATCCTGCCTCTGATGCGGTGCATGCCATAAAGGCTGAAAGCCACGCCCCTTTCAGGGTCATAAGTCTCCACCGCTTCAATCAGCCCCACCGTCCCCTCCTGCACAGCGTCCATGATATCCGGACGGCTGCGCCAGGGCATAGCCTCGCGGCAAACCAAGGGCTGATATGATTCTATGAGACGCTGCCTGGCCTTTCTGTCTCCTGCCTTGCACTGGCGCCAAAGCTGACGCTCCTCCTCTGGAGCAAGCAGCCTGACATCAGCGATAGCTGACAGATATTCTCCAAAATTCATGCGCCTGCTCCTTTCTTCTCAAAGTCAGAATTTGAAACGGCTGGTAAAGCCCACCACAGTATCGTGGCCTTCACGCTCTACCACCAGGCTGAAATGGTCATTGACATCATACTCCACACCGTAGCGCTGCTTGTGGGCAGAGCCGATGCCCTGGCTGAATTTCAGCATAAGTCCCTTGGTGACGTACTTGCCAATTTCCACGCTGTACTCATCTTCCCGGCTGTTGCTCTCGGAAGACGAAGACACGAAATCGGACATAGGCCCGCCCCGGTGTATGCTGAAGTAGTCAAGGAAAAAGACATTCCTCACTGCCTGCTCCAGCTCCGAAAGCACCGTCAGCTGGAGGCCCAGGGAAAGCATATCCCCGGCGGTGATATTGCGCTTTCCCGCCTCGTAGTCACGCCCCAGAGTCAGCACCTGCATGATTTCCGTCTGGCTCAGTTCCGGCAGGGAGGAAAGCTTCAGCTCCATCTCCCCCAGGGGACCATCCAGATTCAGGAAAATCTTTGTGCGCCCCACTGTGGCATCAGCCACGAAGTCCAGACTGGGCAGGAAGGAATCCACCTGATTGAAATATGCCACTCCCTGGCGTATCTTGAAGGGGGTCTTCAAATAGCTGACCGTGCCGCCTTTCTCTACCTCCACCTTGCCGCTGGTCCTGGGGTGCCTGGTGGTGCCGCCAAAATGAACAGCGCCTTTCAGGTGCATATCATAGAGATAAGAGCTGTAGAAATGAACCTTCTTGTTCACATTCAGCTGGAAATCGAGAATGACATCCGGCAGTTCCCCTTCGGTATCAGGGATGGTGGGCACTGAAACGGTGCAGTCATGAAGATCCAGTTTGCCCGAGAGCTTGGGCATGACCATGCCGTAAATCTCACCCTCCTGCAAGTGGAGCTCCCCGTCCAGAGGTCCCTGGAAGAAACTGCTTTGAACATCCAGCCTGCTGGCCGTAAAATCAAAATTGTAATTAACAGGCGTCAAGCCTTCCAGCTGAAGGCCTCCAGAGCCTTGGTAGCTCCCTTCGCCCATTTTACCAGAAAAGTCACTGACTGTCATTTGAGTCCCATTAAAATCAAGCTTCGCCGTCATCTCGGTGATAGGCAGGCGCAGCTCCTTCAGCTTCACAGCCCCGCCAGTGATGGTCATCGCACCATCAAACAAGGGATGGGCTGCCGTACCTGTAATAAGGAGTTTGCCCTGGGTGGGGCCCATGGCCCAATCCACCTGCTTGTAAAGGGCAGGCAGCAGGGACAGATCTGCATTGTCCAGGGAAAGTTCCAGCCTTATCTGCTCATAGTCATTCAGGGCAGCGGGGTCATCCACCTGAAGGGCCCTGGAGGGCACAATGCCCCGGGCACTGGCCTGATATGTTCTCTCCCCCACGGTCTTCTGCACCTGCATGCTCTTTATGTCGCAAAGTCCATTGCGCACCTGCAGCACTGCCTCCAGCGTATCAAAGGTAGAGCCTGCCACACCGCCGTCGCGTCCCTTGATTTCTGCATCAAGGGACGGATTATGCAGATAGCCGCCAAAAGCCGCTGTAATATCAGCCCGGCCTGTAATATCAGCCTTGATTCCCCCCAGCTTGGAAAACATTCCCAAGGAAAGATCCTGGGCCGAAAGATTGGCAGCTATCTCACCGTCATGATTGAAATCAACCGTTCCCCTGGCAGAGAACGTGCCCTCCCCCTGTGAGCCGGAAAGCTCCTCCAGGGAAAGCACCCTGTTCTGCAAATGTCCCTTTAGAATCACATTGCTGATATCATAGCCCGCTGCCGTGCCCTGGGCAATTTCTCCCTGCATAGTAAGATCAGGATTTCCCAATGAACCTCCCAGCTTCACTCCCGTGGAAATCTTTCCTGCCAGCTTGTCATTATGCTGATTCAGAAGGTCGCAAAGGGCCTCGATGTCAAAATCCTGAACCACGGCATTGCCGGAAAGGCTTTCATCCTCGGTGCCGAAGGAGGCCTCCAGGCCGCAATAGCCATTCTCCCCCTGGAAAAAGCCAAACTCCGACAAGGATATCCTGTGCGCAGCATATTCCACCAAACCGTGGATTTTGTCTATCTCCTGACCGTTCAAAGTCAGGCTGGGCGCATTCAGGGTGCCATGGAAAACAGGCGCAGACAGGCTGCCCCTGATGCTGCCGTCAAAAGTGCCATGGCCGCTGACCTCATAAGGCAGCTTGTGCTGTATGCGCTTCATGTCAATGTCGTGCACCTGGGCCAGCAAATCAAGATTGCCAGACCTGTCCACCATGCCGTTTACATCCATATCCACCATAGGTGAGTAGATATGGAAATCCTGCAGCCGCACTTTGCCATCCTGCAGATAGTAGTCGCCATCCATGCCGGAGAGCAATACTCCCATGTAGCTGCCCAGATAGAAATGAATGTAGCCAACAGCCTGGGGATTGTCCAGCGTGCCGGTGAATCTGATGGTATTGTCCACATTGCCGGTGATGGGCTGGTCCGGGGCCACCAAGGCTGCCAGATTCTCCATGCGCACCCCCACCGTATCGGCACGAAGGTTGATTTTCTTTTCCCCCGTAAGGCCCACAAAGCCATCCACATACCAGGTCTGCTTCCCGTCTTTCTCCAGCGAGAAGTCCTCTATGGCTACTCTGTCCAGACTCCCCAGGGCATGAAAGCGCAGTGAATCAAAAGGCTGCTTGAAAAGCTCCCCCCGGGTGGCAGAAAAGGAAAGGTCAAGGTCGGGGTTGCTCCGGGTACCAGAAAGAGTGCCCTTGAAATCAGAGAAGCCTCTCACATCTGCTTGAGGCAGAAGGGCCTGCAGGAGCGACAATTCCACATGGCCCCCGTAAAGTTCCAGCTTCAGCTGGGAGTCACCGTAGAGATTGGTGATCTTTCCCTCCAGCCCCACATCGCCATGCTGTGGCAGACGTACACTGAGGGCATCAATGGTGAGTTCATCCCCCAGCAGGGCAAAGGAAGTCCCGGCTCTCTCTATGGGCAGGCCCTGATAAGAGCCCTGCTCCAGCTTCAGGCTGCCATAATATGCCATTTTTTTGTAGTCAGTCCCTCTGCCGTTGAAGCCCACATCCAGGGAAGCCCTGCCCGTCAGATCCCTGAGGACAGCAACTTCCGGCAAGGCAGCGGCAGCACTTTTCAGATCTACGCCCTGGACTTTGGCATGACCCGTAAAGGACCAGTCAGCAGCGCTAAGTTCCAGTTCGCCCTGCACCGTGCCTCCCAGGGAGCTGACCTTAGCATCCTGCACATAGACCCTGCCATCTTCGTAGCGCACTTTGGCGCCGCCATTCTCAAAAGAAAAGCCATAGGCCTCCCCCGAGGCCCTGGTTATCCGGGCGTTTACCAGCGGAGCGGTCGCCGTGCCAGAAATCCTGGCCTCAAAGGCAGCCGTGCCATGGCAGGGAATATCCTTCAGGATGGCAGATGGAGCAAAGGCATCAGAGGATGCCTCTATGTCAAGATAGGGAGTGCCTTCAAGGAAGGTCACCTTGCCATGAGCCCTGGCCTGCTGTCCTGCTGCCTGGGCTTTGGCATCAAACAGCACCTGGCTGTCGGTAAAGAAGGCTGTGCCTTCTATGTCCTCCACCTCCGTGCCCAAAGCTTTCAGCCTGCCTGCCTTGACATCAGCTGAACCAGTAAGGCTTATGAGCCCTCCCTGGTAGACTACTGCAGCCTCGCCCCGGTTCAGATGCCCGCCTTCAAGCACTATTTCCTCTGGCAAAAGTCCCGCCGGCAGCAGGGGCAGGTATTTATCCAGCTCTGCCTCTCCTGCTTTCACCCGGATAATCTGCCGGTCGCTGCCAATGGTGCCAGCAAACTCCAGGTCAGTTTCTCCCTGGCAGGCCCTGCCCTCCAGTTGCAGCACAGGATATTCCCCAAAGTCTAGAGAGCCCGTCACCTGCGTAAAGGAAAGTGCCTCGGGCAGGCGGAAGCTTTTCACCTGCACACGGGCATCCTCCACCTGCACCTTGCCGGTGAATTTCTTTTGCCCCCCTGTGGAGGAAACAAGCTCCTGCACATTCCAGCTGCCGTCCTCTTTTTCCGTGAGCACAGCCTCCACACCTTTCAGGGTTACAGTGCTCCCCCCTTCGGCCGGTTCTTCAAATACGTCAAGCAGGCGGAAGCCCACCCGCGCCTCATCGGCATGGAGCATGGTTTCCGCCTGCTTGTCATAAATATTTATGTCGCGTATGGTAAGTTCATGAAGGGAGCTGACTTCAACAGAGCCCACCTCTGCCACAGTCCCCAGGGAGTCGGCTGCTATGCTGCCTGCTGCCTTTCCTGCTTCCTGCATGAAAGTTTCCGTGCGGGCGGCAAAAAAAGCTCCTCCCCCCAGCAGCGTGGCAGACAAGGCCAGCCCGATTCCGACTTTCAATAACCCCTTCATAAACCCACCCTTTTTGCCATCATCTCTTACTTGGCCATGGATTCAGCCACAATCTCTGCGGTGTCAGGCTCTGCCCTCTTCTCCATAGCCTTGGCTTCCTCTGCCCGCTTTTCTTCCACGGTTTCCTCTTTGGCCTCAGCCTTCTCCTTCTGCTTCTTGGCCTTGGCCGCAGCCTTTTCTTCCTTGTACTTCTCCTTGGCAGCCTTTTCCCTGGCCTTGCGCTCTGCCCGGCCTTCCTTCAATACATCCTTGATGATCTCCTTCGGAGTCTCAAAGACAGCGCCTTCGTTGAGGCGGCCTGCTTCACGTGCCTTGACAGCCGTCTCGCCGGCCATGGCAGCATCACTGTACTTCACTGTATCAAGATCCACGGGAATGCCCATAGCTTTGTCCAGCTCGGCCTTGCTGACGTTGTACTTGTAGAGAGCAGTGTAATAGTTGGTACGGGCAGAGGTGAGCTTCTCCTCTGCATCCATGACGCTGAGGTTGGTGCCCACACCTGCATTATAACTGACCTGGGCAATCTTGTAGTCTTCCTCAGCCTTGGTAACGGATACCTTGGTAGTCTGGATATTCTTCTCAGCTGCCTGGAGGCTCAGAATAGCCTTGCGCACATCAAGACGGATCTGCTCGTCAGTCTGGGCAGATGCCTCCTGGGCTTTCAACAGGCTGGCCTCTGCCGCATGTACATTGGCAGAGGTCACGCCATTATCAAAGATATTCCAGGTGGCAGTAAGGCCCACGGACCATACATCGCTGCTGGTGTGGTTGGTCTTGAAGGGACGCTCACCGGCAATGGCATCGCTGCCGCTGGCGTTTATCGTAGGCAGGAAGCCAGCTTTGGCAGAGTTCACACCTGCCTCAGCCTGCTTCACGTTGTAGTAGGCAGCCAGACCGTCTGCCCTGTTCAGCAGGGCAAAATTGGTGCAGGCATCAATGTCAAAATCATATTTGGTGTACTTCAGCTCATCCTTGATTTCCAGCACCGTGTCCGTAGGCAGGTCGAGATAATTATTGAGGGTTGCCATTGCCACATCGTAATCGTTCTGAGCCGTCACCAGGGACTGCTGGGCATTGGCCAGCTGCACCTCGGAAGCCAGCACATCAGACTTGGCCACCGTACCCACCCGATACTGGGCATTTACCTGATCCAGATGGGCCTGAAGGGTCTCCACATTATCCTGATATACCTCGATTAGATTGCGGCACTGCAGGATATTATAGTAATAAGTAGTAGCAGTCTTGACTGTAGTCTGCTTGGTGTCCTCCAGATTCATATCTGCCGCATTAAGAGCATACTTGGCAGAGTCGCGGCTGGCCCGCAGTGATTCGTTATACAAGGGCATGGTAACACTGCCCGTGTTGCTGAAGTTATAATCATAAGCAGGATCAACAGCACCGCTGTACGCCCTGCCACCGATACGGTTAGCCCCTGTATTCCAGGTAAGGGACGGACCCATCTGGCGACGGGCCTTTGACAAGCTCCAACGGGCATTGTCCACATTGGCATAATACTGCTTGAGAGTGAGGTTGTTCTCCAGGGCCATGCGCACCGTATCCTTCAGGTCAAGCTGCACCGTATCGGCAGCCAGGGCAGGGGAAGTGCTGATAGCCATCAGCCCGCCCAGTACCAGGGCCGTAAGTTTTTTATGAAAATTCTTCTTGTTATTCAAGACAATGTCCTCCCTTGAATTACTGTAATGATTGCAATTTTATTGTTTTCTATAAAAAGGCCGGTTCCTGCCGACCGGGATTATCCTGTTCAAAAACTCTGCCTGATGCCGAAGTAGGCACGACGGCGCTCATGATCATTGACGTGATCCCACTGGGCTGCCAAGGCAGTGCCTTTGCCCGTAACATCGTAGGATGCATCCAGTCTCAGCTGCATATCATCGGGGTCATAACCCTCAACCGCCAGCTGAAAGCGCTTGCCTCCATATATATCAAGGCCCACCCCGGGTTTGCCGTTTACGACGCCTCCCCGGACGCCGAAGTGCCCCTTGGAAAACTTCTTGCCAATCTGGGCATTGAGATTGTTCTCATCACCGATGTCATCAACCCCCAGCCTCAGATAGGGGCCATCCTTCTTGCCCACATCTACATTGAAATCAGTCTTCCAGTCATGGGCACCGCCGCTGTAGAGCACATCAACCTGCGGCTTCACCTCTATCTCGCTTACCTTCTTCAACATGCCATCAGCCCGCTCAGTGAGCTTTCTGGCATTGCTGATAGTGGCCTTCAGATCCTCCTGGGTCTTTTCATCTGCCACTACATTTTCCAGCCCCTGGGTGATGCGCACCACCCGGGCAGAAGCATCCGCCATATTGCTGAGAGTCTGTCGCAGATTCTCCGCCGTCTGGGGGTCGGCTCCCACAGTTTCCAGATTAGTCACCATGGCTTCCACGCTCTGCATAGTGCGGTCCATGCCCGCCGTGGCCGAGTTCAGCTGGGAAATGATATCATTCACCTGTCCCTGATTGCTCACAGCCAGATTTTCCAGCACCGCCATGGTGCGGTCAATGCGCTTGGTCACATCCTGGATGTTCACCATGCTCTGCACCAGGGAGTGCTGCAGGTCTTTGTTGCCCAGAACGTCATTGACAGACCCCAGAAGCTCCTGTACCTGGGCCAGCGTCTTGTCTATGCCCGCCATGAGAGTGTCCATGCCCTTCTCATCTTCCCCGATGAGATAGTCTCCATCAGAGACCCAGCCATTTTCTGCCCCGGCAGGCAGGATATTGATGAACTTTTCTCCCATGACGCCTGCCGAACCAATAGTGACCCGGGACCCCCGGGGAATCTTCACATCCCCCTTGATATCCATGGTGACAGTGACACCGCCGCCATCATTGACCACCTTGCGCACAGAGCCTACCGGCACACCAGAAAGACGCACCGTGGACTGTGGCTCTATGCCCACCACTTGCCGGAAGCCGGCATAGAGCGCGTACCCCTTGCTTCCTCCCAGGCTCACTCCGGAGAGAAGCAGCACCGCCGACACTAAAAGTGCCAGCCCCGCCAGCGTAAAGGCTCCCACCTTGGCCTCTGTACTCATGCCGCCCCCTCCTTTTCCGCAGTGCTAAGTGTTCTGAAGAACGCCTGCACCCTTTCGTCCTGTATCTTCTTGAACTTTTCCACCGTATCCACGGCAATGAGTTCTCCTGCATAAATCATGGCTATGCGGTCTGCAATGCGGCAGGCGCTGGCCATATCGTGGGTCACCACCACCGAAGTAACGCCCAATTTACGCTGTGTGCTTACAATGAGCTCATCTATGCGGGCCGTCATGATGGGGTCAAGGCCGGAGCTGGGCTCATCGTAAAAAATCACCGAAGGCTCACAGGCAATAGCCCTGGCAAGGCCCACCCGCTTCTTCATGCCGCCGGAAAGTTCATTTGGCATCATTTGCTCCACGCCCTCAAGACCCACCAAAGCCAGCTTTTCCCTGACGATGCGGCCTATTTCTGCCTCGCTCTTATCCGTGTGCTCCCTAAGGCCAAAGGCCACATTATCACCCACGGTCATGGAGTCAAAGAGAGCTGAATACTGGAACACCATGCCCATGCGCAGGCGGATTTTGTCCCACTCCGCTTCGCTGAGATTTGCCACATCCCGCCCCCGCACCAGAATCTGGCCGGAGGTGGGGCGGATAAGGCCGATCAGCAGCCGCAGCAGTGTGCTCTTGCCAGAGCCTGAGCCGCCGATGATAGCCAGGGTTTCCCCTTCCCTGATATTCAGATTTATATGGGAGAGAGCCATATTCTTGTCAAAAGACTTGCAGACATCAACTAATTCTATCATGATAACTTACATCCATCAAAATAAAATGAAAGTCAATACGGCATTGAGCATAAAGATGACGATGATGGAAGTCACCACCGTGCGGGTGGTGGCCCGGCCAACGCCCTCTGCCCCCTCGGGGCAGGTAAGGCCGTAATAGCAGCCCAGCACAGCAATGACGTTGCCGAAGAACACAGCCTTCACCATGCCCCCCGTAAGGTCAAAAACCTCCACGAAAGTGTGGATGCCGTTCATAAAGGTGTAGGAACTGATGCCAGAGTAATAAACCGCCGTAGCCCAGCCTCCTGCCACCCCGATTATGTCTCCGAAAACCGTGAGGATGGGCACCACCACCATGCAGGCTATCATGCGGGGAAGAATCAAATATCCCTCCGGATTTACCGCCATGACCCTCAGGGCATCTATCTGCTCCGTGACCTTCATGGTGGCAATCTCCGCCGTAATGGCAGCCCCCACCCGGCCTGCACATACCACACCCACCAGCACAGGGCCAAGCTCACGGCCAATGGCCATGGCTACCACGCCGCCAATGGTGCTCTGAGCGCCGAATTCGATGAACTTCGCCGCCGTCTGCAGGGTGATGACCACCCCGGTGAAAAGCAGGGTCAGGCTCACGATAGTGAGGGAGTCCACCCCCAGATGTGACATCTGGGCAATAATGGAACGCCAGCGCAGACGTCCCCTGAGCTGCCTCACAATGCTCACATAGAGAAGCACCATGGTGCCCAGCTCGGCACAGCGCTTGATGATAAACGCGCCTAGTGTCTCAAGTATCCTGGTTGCCATGCCTGGCCTCCCTCCACATTCTCACCCTTCGATTCTAGCAATTTTATCCCAAATAGTAAAGTCTTATTTACTATTCACATCTCACATATATTTCATAGCTTCCGCCTTGGCCAGCTGGTCACAGCGCTCATTGGCCTCAACCCCCACATGACCCTTTACCCAGTGGAACTCAACTTGTCTGGCGTGGAATGCCTCATCCAGAGCCAGCCAAAGTTCCTTGTTGAGCACCGGTGTCCCCTTGGAAGTTATCCAGCCCTTCTTCTTCCACCCCTCCAGCCAGTGTTTGGTGAAGCCATTCTTCATGTACTGGCTGTCGGTATAAAGGGCGATCTTTGAACCTGCCGGCACGGCAGACAAGGCCTTGATGGCCGCCGTAAGCTCCATGCGGTTGTTGGTAGTGGAAGAGTCACCACCGGAGAGCTCCTGCACATGTCCTGTAGCCTGGTTGGTCAGCACCGCCGCCCAACCCCCGGGGCCGTCAGGATTGCGCAGACAGGAACCATCTGTGTAGATGATATAGTCAGCCTCTCCCACAAAAGCGGGAGCTTCCTTCACTCCGGCAACAGGCTTTTTCCTGACAGGAGCAGCCCCCGGGCTAAAGAGGAACTGCTCACCCAAAGGCACCGCCGCAGGTGTTTCCTCACCTGCCAGCCAGGCCATAGCCTCCTGGGCTGTCATAAACCCTTTGAATTTAGCCCCCATAAAGCCTTTCACCTGAGCTTCGCATTCCGCCCAAGTATTGAAAAGCCCCGTCTGCCGTCCCACTTTCACCGCATAAACTTTCTTCTTGGCCATTCTCGTCTCCTTTGCAAATTTATAGCAAAGGGGACGCTCAAAGCGTCCCCTTATATATAGTCGGTAAGTAAGTGAGGGCCACAGGCATAGCATAAGCGGAACGTGTGGAATTTTACCATAAATCTTAGCGAGCACAAACCGCCGCAGGCGGTGCAGTGGGAGCTTAGATTCTATGGTAAAATCCCAAGTGAAGCGTTGCTATGCCTGTGGCCCGAACGCCTTAGCAGGTATGCTTACTCTGCAGGCCTGATGACCTCTACGCCGCCCATATAGGGAACCAGTGCCTTCGGAATCACCACGGAGCCATCCTCCTGCTGGTAGTTCTCCAGGATAGCAGCCACCGTGCGGCCCACAGCCAGACCAGAGCCGTTCAGGGTGTGCACGAACTCAGGTTTAGACTTGGCATCCCGGCGGAACTTGATGTTGGCACGACGGGCCTGATAGTCAAGGCAGTTGGAGCAGGAAGAAATCTCCCTGTACTTGCCCTGGCTGGGGAACCACACCTCAAGGTCATA
>ODAI012214525.1_pt1 | contig 20572 bp, 16 predicted proteins | sample 1539321 | NCBI WGS metagenome assembly ODAI01 (sample SAMN02144231, study PRJEB22623) | gut metagenome | biome: sheep rumen | host: Ovis aries | place: New Zealand
GAACGGCGCAAGGGGCAGACCGTTTTCCCCAAAGAAGCGCACGATGGCGTAATCCGTCCAGGCGTAGCGGGCGGAAACGGGATGAGGAACAGCGGCGGAGGAGAGCAGCAGGGCGTCCCCTTCCAGCTGAACAAACGCGGGATGGAAGCAGCCATCCGTTCCGGCCAGCTCCATCAGCGTGTCTCCCTGGCCCCGGTCGAGAACCGGCGCGGACAGCCTGACCTGCATCACACCGTCCTTCACCGCCTTGGACAGGGCAAAGGGGGAGAGCCGGGCGGGCAGGTGATATACCGCGTCCAGGGCGCATTCATACAGCCGTTCGCCCACCACCCGCTTGTTGGTGGGGTGAATGTTGTCAAATTCCCCCTGATCCAGCAGCACGGCCAGGCCGCTGTTCCGGGTGGCCCGGTACACAGTCTGCTGGGCCTGGCGCAGGCGGGGCCACAGCTTGCTGTCGCTTTCCGCCGCCCCATCGATCCACATGGGCAATTGCACGTTCAGGAAGGGCAGCTCTCCGTCCATAAACAGAGCCCGCAGCCGGGCGATGAAGGAGGACAGGAGGATGTCATAACGCTCCGTTCGCCAGGAATCTTCTTCTCCCTGATAAAACAGCACCCCCGTCAGGGTGGCGGGAATGACCCGCTCCAGCATGGTATGGAACAGCCCTGCCGGACGGAAGGGCGAGCCGGGGCCCGCGGGCGGGTTCCAGGGCGGGCAGGGGCCGATTTCGGCGTTCAGTTCCTTGGTGGTGTATTCCGGATGGACGGCTTTCAGGGCGTCGGCTTTTTTCGCCCACACGTCCAGGCCGTCAAAGAAAGCTTTCTCCGCTTGAATGTACGCTTCCATGGTCACGCCTTGGCAGCGGGCGTCGTATTCGGATAGGTAGCGCTGGCCCTCGGCGGTTTCCTGCAAAGCGTCTTCGTCCATCCAGCAGGTGATGGAGGTGCCGCCCCAGTAGCAGTCGATGATACCGATGGGAATTTGCAGCCGGGGCTGGAGCTTCATGGCGAAAAAGTAGGCCACGGCGCTCATGTCTTTGGCGGTGCCGGGGGCGATGGGCAGCCAGCGGGCGGCCCGGTTGGCGGCGATGGCTTCCTCATCCCAGCGGGCACGCTTGGGCACGTTGAAATAGCGCACCTGGGCGTTTGCGTGGGTGGGATACAATTTTTTTCCCTCGTCGGCGTTTTGCAGCTCCAGCTCCATGTTGCTCTGGCCCCCGGCCAGGTAGACGTCGCCCACGGCGATGTCGCAAAAGAGCAGGGTATCCTGCCCGTCGGTGATGGACAGGGCGCAGCCCACTTGCGCTTCCAGCGGCGGCAAATACACGCAGAACTTCCCGTTTTGGGCGGGGGCCGTTCCCTTGGACAGCACCGCGCCCCGGGCGTCGGTCAGGGTGGCGGTTAAAACCAGGCCGTCCGGAGCGGCGCCGAACACGCGAATCTCCTTCCGGCGGCACAGCACCGCGCCGTCGGAAAACAGCGCGGCAGGGGTAAAACGAGGCATGGCATAATCTCCTTTTCTGTCAGAAAAATAGTTTCGTTGAACAGGGAGGAGTTAATCGTTAGGCAATAGGCAATAGGCATTAGGCAATAGGAAGAGAGTGCAGCGTGCAGAGTACAGAGAGTATAGTTGAATACAAGAAGCGGAGCAAGATTTGGAAAAACAATAATAACTGAACTCTAAGCTCTTCCCACTGAACTCTTTTCCATCTGGCGCGAAGCGCCTACTATGAACTCCTCACTCCTCATTCCTCACTCCTAACTTTCTCGACTCCTCACTCCTAACTGAAAAATCAGATTTCCGGCAGGCTGGCGGCGGCGACGCTCTGGCCCACCCGGCGGCTCTTTTCATCGGGAATGTGCAGGGTGAGGCGGGCGGCCAACTCGGGGAATTCGGTGTTCAGCACCTCCTGGGCCTTTTTCAGCAGCAGGCTGCCGCCCTCGCCGGAGGTGACCCGGCCCATGATCAGCACATGGTCGATGCAGTAGAACCGGGCGTACCAGGCCAGGGAATAGCCGAAATACACGCCGATGGTTTCATAGATTTTCGCTGCGGCGGGGTTCCCGGCGGCCATTTCCTTTTGCACCACCTTCAGCTTTTCGGCGGGGGAGAGGCTTTCCTCCAGGGCAATGCCCGCGGCGGGGGCCAGCTTGATCACGCTGTCCTGGCTGAAATACTTGACGCCGCAGCCCCAATCGCCGCTCCACTCGTCGGCCATGGAATCGGGGTTAAAGTCCACCGGCGCGAAGGCCAGCTCGTTGAGCCAGCCGGTGATGTTCATGTCCTTGTCCACATAGCCCGCGGCCTCGCTGGTGCCCATGGCCACGCCGAACACATTGCCCACGTTCAGCTCCATGGCCCCAGCCAGAGCGGTCACGTCGCCGTCGTTGGCCACCTCGATGGGCGCGCCGATTTCCTTGGCCACGTCCAGATACATGGTCTTGACCCGCCTGGCAAAGTCCTCCTTGGGCACCTTGAGGAACAGGGAAGCCACCATCACCTTGTTGTCGATGTATACCCCCGCGCTGGAAACGCCGATGGCGTCCACCCGGGGCATATGGCTGGCGGCGGTTTTCATGGCGGAGAGGATGCCGTCGTAATGGTATTGGGGATCGGAATTTGTTTTGGGGAACCAGACTACTTCTTCGGAATATACCGGCTCCCCGTCGATGACGGCGGACACCTTCCGGTCGCTGCCCCCGGCGTCAAAGCCGATGCGGCAGCCATTCAGGTGGCGGCCCACGCTGTTGGCGGAGGAGCGGGTGAGCAGCACGTCGTTCAGGCTTTCCGCCTGCTCCACCTGGAAGGGCTTTTCATACACGGTGGACATAAAGTCCGCGTCAAAAGCCCGCTGGCCGCCCGCCTGGTAAGCGGCCTTCAAATGGGCGTACACTTCCCGGGAGCCGAACACCACGATCTTGTATCCGCCCCAGGCCCACAGCAGGGTTTTCACCAGCCGGTCCATCAGGGGCACGGTGCGTTCGTCTTTCCCGTCGGGGAAAATTTTCATTTGATAATGCTGGCAATAGCCCTGGTTGCGCAGGATCAGCACGCCGAAATCGGTGGCTTCCTTGGAGGCCAGAGCCTCCTGCTCATAGGCGCGCAGCTCCATTTCCAGGGGGCGGAAGCCGGGGTCCAGCGGGGCGGGAATTTTCAGATTTGCCATAGTCGCATTCTCCTTTTTGGCGTTTGAGGTGGGGCGCTGTTTTTTAGAGGGATGCTGTCTGGTTTATTCAGCTTTCTGATATTTGCAAACCCCTCGGACGATGGCGGCCTTCACGGCGCAGCTTTCGTCCATGATCACGATATCTGCGTCCTTGCCGGGGGTGAGGGAGCCCTTGGACGCCGCCGCCCCGATGGATTCGGCGGGAGTTAGGGACGCGGCGCGGACAGCCTCGTACAGGGGAACGCAGCCAAAGTCCCGCAGGTTTTTGACCGCCTGGTTCATCCTGAGCACGCTGCCCGCGATGGTGCCGTCGGTCAGGCGGCATTCAATGCCCTTGAGCACGAACACCTGGCCGCCGTTTTCGTACTTCCCGTCGGGCATCCCGGCGGAGCGCAGGGCGTCGGTGATCAGCACCAGGCGGCCCTTTTTCAGCTTGGCCAGCATGGGGAACAGGCCCTTGTCCACATGGAAGGTGTCGCAGATGAGCTCGGCGTAAACGTCGCTGTTCAGGGCCGCGCCCACCACGCCGGGCTTGCGCTGGTGCAATCCGGACATGGCGTTAAACAGATGGGTGACCCGGGTAGCGCCCAGGCCGATGGCATCCATGGCCTGGTCAAAGGCGGCGCTGGTGTGGCCGATGGATACGGCAATATTGCTTTCCGCTTTCAGGCGGCGGATGCAGTCCAGCCCGCCGGGCATTTCCGGGGCCAGGGTGATCACCCGCACAATGTCCTGATAGGGCAGCACTTTGTCTGGGTCCGGGGGCAGGATGAATTCTTCATTCTGGGCTCCCTTCTTTTCCGGGTTGATGAAGGGCCCTTCCAGGTGCACACCCAGGATTTCCGCGCCGCGGAAGCCAGGCTCCCGGCTTTCAGGGGCCAGAACGCGGATGGATTCGCAGATGCTTGCCAGGGTGGGGAAGGCCACGGTGAGGGTGGTGGGCAGGAAGGAGGTGACGCCGTTTTCTATCAGCCCTTCCGCCATGTGCCGCACGTCCTCCGGCCGGTCATCCGACACGTCCACCCCGCCGTAGCCGTGGGTATGGGTGTCGATAAAGCCTGGGGAAACGTAATGGCCTTTGGCGTCCAGGATTTCATCCGCCTCCCTCAGGGCCGTTTCATTTGAAACGATGCCGCGAATCCTTTCGTCGTACAGCAATGCCTTTCCGCGCAGCTCGCTGTCCGGCAGCAGGATGATCCCATTGATGATTGCTTTCATGACATGATCGCTCCCGTCTCTTTTTCGTTGGGTTGATACGCCGTTCAAGCTCATTTTTCTTTTATCTGTCGATTCTATTATATATGATTTTTTCGGAATTGGCAAGGCGGAGAAAACGGTCATTCACGGTGGAAAAATCCCGTTGACACCGCGCCGCGTCCCGTGATACCATATTTTTACCGTTGGAAGCTGCGCGGGAAAAGGAAGCGATACAGAATGCAAAAGCCGATGAAACAGACGGTCAGTTATGCGGAAGCGATGGAAATGATCAGCCGGGAAATGAAAGGAAAAAAGCGGCTGCTGGTGACGCTGGACGGCCCCTGCGCTTCCGGGAAAACCACCCTGGCCCGGCGCCTGGCGTCGGCGCTGGGAGCGGCGGTGATCCATACGGATGATTTCGTGATTCCCCACGTCCAAAAAACGAAAGAGCGCCTGGCCATCCCCGGGGGCAACTGCGACGCGGAACGCCTGGCCCGGGAGGTCGCCGTGCCTTTTCGTCAGGGCGGTGCCGTCCGCTTTCGGAAATACGACTGTCAGGGGGATTGCCTCCTGCCGGAAGAAACGCTGCCTGATACGGACGCACTGATCATTGAGGGCAGCTACTGCAATTTGCCCATCCTGAGGCAATACGCGGACGTGCGCTTGTTTTTGGACGTGCCCTGGGAAACGCGCCGGACCCGCCTGGAGCAAAGGGAATCCCCCGCTTCCCTGCGGCGGTTTTATGACCTGTGGATTCCCCTGGAAAACGCTTACTTCCAGGCGTACCGCCTGCCGGACAACGGGTGCGTTGTGATTGAGGAAAGAACGTTTTCAATCAGTGAGGAGTGAGGAGTGAGGAGTTAATAGTTTGCGCTTCGCGCATTGAACAATTTTCAACTCCTCACTCCTAACTCCTAACTTAATGACTTAAAGCGCTCTTTCCGCAACAAACCCCCGCGGCGCTCCGGCCGGACAGGCCAACGCGCCGCGGGGGGTTGAATGTAAAGGAAAGGGTTATCTTCTGCCGATTTCGGTATCGTCGGCAGTGGTTTTGGAGTTGTCCTTGATATAGTCGATGATCTCGTCCAGGTTGCCGAAGGCCAGGCCCACATAGCTGTCCGCCGCGCCATAATACACGGCGATGCGCCCGGTTTCAGGATCGTGGAGGGTGGCGCAGGGGAAGGTGACGTTGGGCACGAAGCCCCGCTCCTCGAACCATTCTTCGGGGGTGAGCAGGTAATTCTGGCAGCGGTACTTCACGATGGAGGGATTGTCGATGTCCAGGATCGCTCCGCCGATGGAGTACACGTAGCCGTTGCAGGTGTTGGTCACGCCATGGTAGAACAGCAGCCATCCTTCGCTGGTTTCAATGGGGGCCGCGCCGCCGCCGATTTTCAGGCCCTCCCACCAGTTGTTGCCCCGGCTCATCACATGGCGGTGCTTGCCCCAGAACTGCATATCCGGGCTTTCGCTGATGAAGATATCGCCGAAGGGCGTGTGGCCGGAATCGGAGGGACGGCTCATCATCATAAAGTTGCCGTGCACCTTCCGGGGGAAGAGCACCGCGTTGCGGTTAAAGGGCAGGAAGGGATTTTCGATGCGCACGAAGGTTTTGAAATCCTGGGTCTTCGCCACGCCGATGGCCGCGCCGTAGAAATCCTGGCACCAGATGATGTAATAGGTATCCTCCACCTTCACCAGCCGGGGGTCGTAGGCGTAGATGGGCATGAAGGGCTTGCCTTCCTCGTCCACGAAGGGAATCTTGTTGGGCTCAAAGTCCCAGTGGATGGCGTCCTGGCTCCAGCCCAGATAAATATAGGGCACGCCGTTGGTCTGCTCGCCCCGGAACACGCCCACGAACTTGCCTTCGTAGGGCATCACGGCGGAGTTGAAAATCCGGGCCACGCCGGGCAGGGGATTGCGGCCGATGATGGGGTTGTCCGTGTAGCGCCAAAGGGGAGAATTGATGTGGCCCTGGGGCTTTTCCTGCCAGGGAATGTTGGGCAGGGCGGGAGCGATCATCTGGTACTTGGGCATGGAAAATCATTCCTTTCTTTCATTGATTGAAATCATGTTCCGACTGCGTTATTTCGCTTCCGGCAGCTTTTCGTATCCGGCGTATCGGCTCAGGGCTTCCACGATTTCAGGATGGGGGAAGGAGCAGTCCTTGCGGTTCAGCAGGCCAAAGAGTTCGCCGTTGCCGGAGAAGGCGTTGTTGTCCCACCAGAACACGGGGAAGTTCCGGGCGCTGGCGGTGGCGGCGTAGAAGGCGGTCCAGTCCACCCGGGCCTGCACGTTGCCCTGCTTTTCCATGGCCCCGAATTCGCCGATCACCACGGGGATGCCGTTGACGGTGTACTTGTTATACAGCCCGTTCATAAAGGAAACGATGTCCTGCTTCTGGCTCGTGGAGCCGAATTCCCTGACGCCGCCGATTTGCAGGGCGAAGGAATAAGGGGTGTAGGCGTGCACCGATACGATGATTTTGTTGTCCGCTTTGTCGCTGGGCAGCACGAAGGAGGAGCGGATGGCGTTTTCCGGGCTGGCGTCGTAGGCGGGCACCATCAGATACCGGTCGGCGTTGTTCCCGCCGGGGGAACGCACGGTGTCCACAAAGAGCTGGTTCAGCTTGTTCAGGCATTCCGCCGCTTCCACGCATTCCGGCATAACGGGGTTAAAGCTCCATTCGTAGGCGGTATTGATGAGCCGGGGCTCGTTCATGGATTCCAGGATCAGATGCTCGTCGTAATCCCGGAACCGTTCCGCCAGCTGCTGCCAAATGCGTTCCACGTAATGGGCGGATTCCTCATAGTGGGCGGCGGAGGGCAGGAACTGATCCTCGTCGTGGTGGATGTTCAGAATGATGTAGAACCCCCGCTCATAGGCCCAGTCCACCACCTGCTGCACCCGGGCCAGCCATTTTTCGCTGATGTCATGGTTGGGGCCCGTCACATGGTCGTGCCAGGAGGCGGGAATGCGCACGGAGGAAAAGCCCGCTTCCTTGAGGGCGTCAAACATTGGAGCGGTGGTTTCCACCCCGCACCATACGGTTTCCAGGGTCATTTCGTCGGCCCGGGCATTCCAGCCCTGCTTGATGGCGTCAAAGGTGTTGCCCAGGTTCCAGCCAAAGCCCAGCTGTTTCAGGAACGCCATGGCTTCGTTGTCGGGAATTTCCCGCCGGGCGATGGTCAATTCCGGCACGGCGATTTCGTTTTCCGCCAGCGCCCACCCGGCCAGCAGGGAGAATAGCATACAGACAACCATGATTGCGCTGATCCCTTTTTTCATTGAAAGTTCCCCCTTATCCATGATGTACGGTTCAGGCCATGAATTGCTTCAGGGCGTCCGCCAGCGTTTGTTCCTCCCGGGCGGCGGCTTCCCTGTCCGGAGCGAACACGGAAATGTAGGTTTTCAGCTTGGGCTCCGTGCCGGAGGGCCGCACCACCACCGACGCGCCGCCGGAGAGATAGAACTTGAGCACGTCGGACTTGGGCAGCCCGTCCAGGCCGGGAGCATAGTCCAGGCATTTTTCGATGGCCCGGCCCCCGATTTCCTTTAGGCCTTGCCGGAAGGCGGCCATAATGCCCTGCATCTTTTCAAAGCCCGCGGCCCCTTCAAATTCAAAGCTGTGCAGGGTGTTCAGGCAGTAGCCGTATTCCCTGTAAAGCTGGTTCAGCTTGTCCATCAGGCTCACGCCCTGCTTTTTATACCAAGCGAACATTTCTGAAATCAGGAAGGCGGCGTTTACCGCGTCCTTGTCCCGCACATAAGCGCCGGAGAGATAACCATAGCTTTCCTCAAAGCCGAAGATGTAGCGCTCGGGATGCCCTTCCGCCTCCAGGCGGCCGATGGTTTCCCCGATAAATTTAAAGCCGGTGAGCACGTTTCGGGTCTCCACCCCGTAATGGGCGGCGATTTTTTCGCCCATGTCCGTGGTCACGATGGTTTTGACCATTACGGGGTTTTTGGGCATGTTTCCCAGGGCGATCCGGCGGGAGCAGATATAATCCAGCAGCAGCAACCCTGTTTCGTTGCCGGTGAGCAGCTGATAATCTCCCCGGGCGTCCTTTACCGCGATGCCGCAGCGGTCGCAGTCCGGGTCGGTGGCCAGGAGCAGATCGGCGTTCAGCCGGGCGGCGTATTGCAGGCCCAGGGCCATGGCCTCCCGGATTTCGGGGTTGGGGTAGGGACAGGTGGGAAAATGGCCGTCGGGCTTTTCCTGCTCCTTGACCACCGTCACGTTGGTGTAGCCGCTTTCCCGCAGGGTGCGCAGCACGGGCTTGAGCCCGGTGCCATTCAGCGGGGAATACACGATGGCCACGTCTTTATCCACCGTTTCCCCGCCCAGCAGGCTTTGCTTTTTCACTTCTTCCACAAAATCGGTATACACCTGATCGGGGATATACTGAATGCGGCCCGCTTCCATGCCCGCCGCGAAAGGCATTTGGCGAATATCCGTAAAGATATCCAGCTTTTCGATTTCACTCAGGATTTCGGCGGCGGCCTCCGTGGTGATCTGGCAGCCGTCGGGGCCGTAGACCTTATAGCCGTTGTACTTGGAGGGGTTGTGGCTGGCAGTGACCATCACGCCCGCGGCGCAGCCCAGCGCCCGGACGGCATAGCTCAGGCAGGGGGTAGGCATCAGCTCCCGGTAGATCAGGGCCTGGATGCCGTTTCCGGCGAACACGCCGGAGGCTACCTTCGCAAAGGTGTCGCTCAGGATGCGGGAATCAAAGCTCACCGCGATCTTCCTTTGTTCCGGGGGAAAATGCTTTGCCACATAATCCGCCAGGCCCTGGCTGGCTTTAGCCACGGTATGGATGTTCATGCGGTTGGTGCCCGCGCCGATCACGCCCCGCAGGCCCCCGGTGCCAAAGGCCAGGGAACGGTAAAAGGCGTCCTCCTGGGCGGCTTCATTCATGTCCCGCAGTTCTGCCCGCAGGGAGGCGTCCGCCTCCTTCAGCCAGCGGCGGTAGGTTTGCTCGATGCTCATAGGCGTCTTCCTCTCATTCCAGCCGAAGCAGCTTTTTCAGTTCCGCTTCAATTTCCTTTGCGGCCTGGGCATGGGCGTCCCGGCTGGGGTGCATGCGGGAGCCCAGGGTGGCGGCCTGGGTCAGATGCAGGTAATGCACGTTGCTGTCGCCGTCCCGGTTCATATCCTCCACTGCGCCCTTGAGGATATCCTCCACCGTATCGCCGCACAGGCCGTAAGCCCACAGGATCAGGGCCCGGGGATACCGCGCCCGGACGGACTCCATCAGCTGCACGGCCCGGGTGCGCAGCTCGGCCCGGGCAAAGGGAAGCTCACCGGCGCTCATTTTGGTCAGGGCGGAGGAATCGTTGGTGCCCAGGTTGATGATCACCGCGTCGGCCTTCTTTTCGCCGAAGGGCGCGGGCACATAGCCGCCGGGGGTCACGGCGCAGAGCTGATTATAAATCCGGCCGATGCGGGATTCGGGCTGGTTGTCCCAGCTGCGGGCGGCGCCCCAGCCGCCCAGGGCGATCACCCGCTTGTCCGCTTTCAAATCCTCCGCAACCAGGGTGGGGAAGGCGGGCATGTGGGACACGAACAGCATCCGCCATTCCTGGCCTTCTCCCCAGGGCCCCATGGTGCCCTCGCCCACGGTGAGGCTGTCGCCGATGAATTCCAGGGTCAGGGCCCGGGAGGCGGGAGCTTCCGGCGCGCCGTCGGTGATGATGGATTGCAGCACCACCGGGCCCGCCTCGTCATAGCTGGGCTGGGTGTCCCGCAGGATGGTGAATTCATGGGGGAATTTCGCATCCAGCCCCGCCAGCAGGGTGTAGGTATGGGTGCCCTGGGTCAGGGGAAGCCGGGTAACCGGCGCGCCGTCCACCAGCACGCCCAGCCACTGGGCATGATCCGTGGAGGTGGAGGTCACTTCGGCGTCGATCCGGGTGCAGCTCAGCTTCACGCGTACGCCGGAGCCGCTCCACCACAGGTTCGCCTGCTTTTCCCGGGGGTCATGCCGCCCGATGGGGAAAAACCGGGAGTCGGGAAGAAGATAACGCTGCATGGCAAAAACTCCTCTCTTTATTAGGCAATAGACATTAGGCAATAGGCATTAGGCAATAGGGTTTGGAAATCAGAGGGCTTCCTCGGCTTCCCGCAGCAGGAAGATGGCCATTCTGCCGTTATGGTAGGGGCACTTCCAGGGCTCCACGATGGGGCGGTCCGCTCCGGGCGTGCCGTCCTCATGGAGATACCAGAACCATTCGGAGCCGGGGCGGGGGTCGATGAGCTTGTCCCGGATAAAGGCCCACTGCTTGAGGGCCGCCTGGCGGAAGGCTTCGTCGCCATAGCGGTGCCACATATTCATGAAGCCCATCACCGCCTCGGCCTGCACCCACCAGATCCTGTTCTGGTTCACCACGCCTTTTTCGCATTCGTTGGCGAAGCCGTGGTCGGTAAAGGCGGCTTCCATGGCGTGCCGCGCCATGGCCTGCAGGATGGGCCGGATGCGGGCGGTGAGCCCTTCGTCCTCCAGCACGTCCAGGGTATGATCGGCCAGCCAGCTGGTTTCAATGTCGTGGCCGAAGGAATACAGGTCGATCAGCGACCGGTATTCGTGATCGAAGAACACCTCCTGCCGCCGCTTGACCGGGTTCCAGATATGGGTTTCCAGAATGTCCAGGATGAAGTACAGCCGCCTGCGCACCTGGTCGTCCGGCCAAGCTTCGTACAGCCCTGTGTACCCCTCCAGCACGTGGAGCAGGGTGTTCATGGTGCGGCTGGCCATCACCCCGTTTTCGCTGAGCTTTTCGTTGCTCTCCGGCTGCCAGTCGGCGGTGAAGGCTTCCAGATAGCCGCCCGCGTCCCGGCACTTTTCCTCGATCAGCTGAAACAGCGCCCGGGCCCGGTTCAGGGCGTCCCGGTTTCCGGTGGCCCGGAAATAAGCGGACAGGGCGTAAATGGCGAAGGCCTGGTTGTAGGTGTGCTTGGTGCCGTCGGCCACGGAGCCGTCCGCGTTCAGAGCCCAGTAAACGCCCCCGTTTGTTTCATCCGTCATGCGCAGGAGCATTTGATAGGCTTGCTCCATGTGCGCCCGCAGGGCTTCGTCGTGAAGCAGCATATAGGCTTCGGAAAAAAACCAGAGGATGCGGCTGTTCAAGATGCAGCCCTTTTCCGCTTCCGGATGCCGGGTCAAATCATAATCCACCCAGCCGATATACCCGCCGTTTTCGTCGTCTTTCAGGCTCATCCAGAAAGGAAGAATGTGTTCCGTCAGCTCCCTGCGGATTTCCTTCATCATTCGCTCCATGGCGCTCTCCCCGTTCAGAAAAAATAGCATTCTTATTATATAACAGTTTTCCTCCTTTTGCTACCCCAAAAATGCTTTCAATGATCATCAATTATGGAACGCTTTATGTCACTGGCAATAGGCATTAGGCAATAGGCAGTAGTAGAAAGAGTGCAGTGTGCAGGGTTCAGAGTACAGAGAATATAGACGGACACAAACAACGCATCCAGACTTGGAACGGCAAAATTATCTGAACTCTGAACTCTTCACTCTGAGCTCTCTTTCTATTGCCTATTGCCTATTCGCTTAAAGCGTTCAAAAAAGAAAGAAGCAGTCGGCTTTCGCTGGCTGCTTCCCTGGGGTTTAGGTTATTCTTCCGGTTTTTCTTCGGGGGCTTCTGCCTCTGGCTGAGGTTCCTCAGCGGGGGTTTCCTCGGCAGGAGTTTCCTCAGCGGGGGCTTCTGCCGGGTCGGCAGCGCCGTCCTCAGCATGCAGGATTTCTTCCGCGGCTTCCCGGGCCTCGCGGGCTGCCTGGGCGGCGGCCTCAAATTCGTCCAGGGCCGCGCGCACGGCGTTCCAATCCTCCTGGGCCATGCCCCGCAGGGTGTCGATGATTTCTTCCACGCCGGGCTTGGCGTTCATGGATTGGATGCCTTCGCTGACCGCCTGGGCCACCTTGTCGGCGGCGTCGGTGACGGCGGATTTGGCTTGCTGATAAATGGGTTCGCCCTTTTTCGCCAGGGTTTCAAGGGCTTCCTGGGTTTTTTCCATGCCCACGGCCACGGCGCCCATACCGGCCTTGACCATTTTTTTCAGTTCATTGGTGAGTTGCTCCATGGTTGTTTTCCTCCTTTCAGAAAAGGCGCGCCGGGAAGGAATGCTCCCGGCATTGTCCACGGTGCTATTATGTCACAAAACGAAATGCTTGTCCCGGGCTTTTGCCTGAATACCACGTTTTTCCGTTTGAAATGTCGATGGAGAGGGTCAGGCATTAGGCAATAGGCATTAGGCAGGGATTAGGAAACTTTCGGGGAGAGTTATCAGCGCAAGCGGCTGACAGACGCTTCCATTTAAACCTTCACCTGGTCCAGCATGGCGGCGCCGATGATGCCCGCGTCGTTGCCCAGGGAGGCGGGCACCACGTCGGGGCAGCCGATGACCTCATAGCTGAACACGGTGTCGTGGAGGCAGGCCCGCAGGGGACGGAACAGCATATCGCCCGCGCCGCTGACGCCGCCGCCGATGAGCACGATATGGGGCCGCAGGATGGTGACCAGGTTGCCGATACCCACGGCCAGGGCCTTCACATAATTGTCCAGGATCTCCTGGGCCGCGGTGTTGCCCTCCCGCACGGCGTCAAAGAGCATCCGGGCGGTGGGCTTGCCGCCGTTCTCGGCGATAAAGGCTTTCAGGGAAGGAGAGTCGCATTCATTCAGCTCCCGGATGATGGCGGTGGCGGAAGCGTAGCTTTCCAGGCAGCCCTTTTTGCCGCAGGTGCAGGGCACGCCGTCCACCCGGATGGTCATGTGGCCGGGCTCGAAGCCGCAGCCGTTGCCGCCCTCGAAAAGACGCCCGTTGTAAATATAGCCGCCGCCCACGCCGGTGCCCAGCGTCAGCATCAGCACGCTTTGATAGCCCCGGCCAGCGCCCTGAAAATATTCGCCCACGGTGGCGCTGTCGGCGTCGTTGGCCACAAAGGTGGGAATGTCGCCCAGGTGCTTGGCCAGCTCGCCCTTGATGTCCTTGTTTTTCCAGCCTAAGTTGTTGGCGTAAATCACCATGCCGGTGCCGGGCATCAGGCTGCTGGGCACCCCAAAGCCCACGGTGCCCACGTCGCCCAGGCTCAAAATGCCCTCCGCCAGCCGGGCAATGGTATCCTCAAAGGTGCTGCTGCGGTCGGTGGGGATCACCTTCCGCTCCACGATTTCATACCGCTCGTTCACTACGCCCAGCTTGGCGGTGGTGCCGCCCAGGTCAACGCCCACTCTCAGTTTCATCCGTGTATCCTCCGTTTATTCAGCCAGTAAAATTTGGGCTGTTTTTGTCCATATGATATTTTAACAGATTATAGAAGAAAGAGCAAGGGAAAAACGAAAAGGAAATGGATAAGGGAAAATATGTAAATATTAAAAGCTCAGCTTTTCAAAATGATCATAAATGTGAAATAAAATGGAAAAATAATAATATTTCATGCTCGTTTTTGTCAACGTTTGTCGAATCTGGTTTCACTGCTTGACATCCAATTTCAGGTAGTTTATAATGGCGTCGTTCGCAAGAAGGACAAAATGCTGCCGGAGCGGAATGGAAAATCCGGCGCAAGGAGGAAGAATTCCATGGGCAAGTATTTTGGAACCGACGGGTTCCGCGGGGAAGCCAACGTGAACCTGACGGTGGAGCACGCCTTCAAGGTGGGCCGCTATATTGGATATTACTACGGAAGGGGCCACAAGGCCCGCATCGTGATCGGCAAGGACACCCGCCTGTCCAGCTATATGTTTGAATACGCCCTGGCCGCGGGGCTCACCGCCAGCGGCGCGGACGTGTATCTGCTGCACGTGACCACCACGCCCTCGGTGGCCTATGTCACCCGCAGCGAACGCTTTGACTGCGGCATCATGATTTCCGCCAGCCACAACCCCTACTATGACAACGGCATCAAGCTCATCAACGGCAACGGCGAAAAGATGGCCGACGAAGTGACGGACCAGATTGAAAAGTATATCGACGGGGAGCTGCCCGAAGCGCCCTATGCCACCCGGGACAATATCGGCCGTACCATCGACTATTCCGCCGGCCGCAACCGCTATATCGGCTATCTGATTTCCCTGGCCCGCCATTCCTTCAAGGGCGTGAAGGTGGGCCTGGACTGCGCCAACGGCTCCACCTGGATGATCGCCAAGTCCGTGTTTGAGGCCCTGGGCGCGGAAACCCACGTGATCAACAACACCCCCGATGGCGTGAACATCAACACCAATTGCGGGTCCACCCACATCGAGGGCCTGCAGAAGTACGTCAAGGAAAACCACCTGGATGTGGGCTTTGCCTATGACGGCGACGCCGACCGCTGCCTGGCCGTGGATGAAAACGGCAACCTGGTGGACGGCGACCAGATCCTCTATATCTACGGCACCTATATGAAGAAGCGGGACAAGCTGACCACCAACACCGTGGTGTCCACCGTGATGAGCAATTATGGCTTCACCAAGGCCCTCAAGGACGCGGGCATCGATTGGATGCAGACCCAGGTGGGCGACCGGTTCGTGTACGAATGCATGCGCCAGGGCGGCCATCTGCTGGGCGGCGAGGAAAGCGGCCATATCATCTTCTCCAAGTATGCCACCACCGGCGACGGCGTGCTGACCTCCATCAAGATCATGCAGGCCATGCTGGATCAGAAGCTGTCCCTTGCCAAGCTGGCCGAGCCCGTGAAGCTGTTCCCCAAGGTGCTTCAGAATGTGCGCGTGGCCGATAAGGATGCCGCCATCAACCATCCCGCCGTGCAGGCCGCCTATCAGAAGGCGCAGAAGGAATTGGAGGGCGACGGCCGGGCGCTGCTGCGCAAGAGCGGCACCGAGCCCGTGGTCCGCGTGATGGTGGAAGCCAGCAGCAAGGAAACCTGCCAGAAGTGGGTGGACTATATCGTGGACGCGATGAAGGCCGAAGGGCTTGTGAAAGCGTAATAAAAGGCAATAGACAAAAGGCAATAGGCAATAGATGTTTGGCTGATGAAAACAGGCGATTAACAAAACGAGATGGGAAAGTATACTTTTCTAATGCCTAATGTCTCATTTCAACCGACAGAATCAAACGAGGGAACAACATGTATAAGACGAAGGATTTATTTGACCTGTCCCATACCCTGGCAGCGCCTTTGCTGGAAAAAACGGAATATCCCTGGGAAGCCCTGGACGGCATCAAGGATTTTATCCTGGCCCTGGGCCCCACCCTGCCCAAGGATGAATATGACGAAATCGCGCCCCAGGTGTGGGTGGCGAAGGACGCGGTGGTCTACAAATCGGCGGCCCTGGGCGCGCCCTGCATCATCGGCCATAAAACCGAGGTGCGCCACTGCGCGTTCATCCGCGGCAGCGCTATGGTTGGCGACTGGGCCGTGGTGGGCAATTCCGTGGAAATCAAAAACGCCATCCTGTTTGACGGCGTGCAGGTGCCCCATTTCAATTATGTAGGCGATTCCATCATGGGCTACAAGAGCCACATGGGCGCGGGCTCCGTTACCTCCAACGTCAAGAGCGACAAGACCCTGGTGGTTGTGAAGGATGGCCAAGAGGAAATCCCCACCGGCCGGAAAAAGTTCGGCGCTATGGTGGGCGATCTGGTGGAAGTGGGCTGCAACAGCGTGCTGAACCCCGGCACCGTCCTGGGCCCCCGGGCCAGCGTGTATCCCACCTCCTGCGTCCGCGGCGTGATCCCCGCCGATCATATCTTCAAGAACAAAAACGAAATCGTGCTTCGGAAAAAGTAAGGGCTTTTTATCATTTCTCTTTCAGCCCAAAACAATTATCAGGCCGCAGTGTTTCAGATCAAACGCCGCGGCCTTTTTTGATTCCGCATTTTATTAACAACCTTGTTTCATGGTAAGGGGGAACGCTGGGCGCTGCGCGCGCCCAGACCTGCGCCAGGGTCCTGAGGACCCTGGACCCGCATTTGGCAAAAAAACGCTACTGGGATAAACCGACATTTTCCGCCTGTTGCGTTGGGGTTACGAAAAGTTAGAGGGCTTCTGGCCCCAGAAAGCCCGGGAAAATCCCAGGGGGAAAGTAAACTTTCCCCTCGGATTTTTCCCGGACTTTCCCCGGATGCTTTGCATCCGGGCTGGCGTCCAAAGGACGCCAAGCCAGAAGCATATGGAATACAAGCATGCTTTCGTTTCATATCGTAACGGCGGAAGCCAATATAGTAGATTCCTTTTATGATTTTACCGAATAGGTTTTCTTGGATGGGGGTCTGGGGGAAACCATTCTTTGGGCTCCAAAGAATGGTTTCCCCCAGAAAAATCCCCTTTAATGAACACAGAGTCATTGCTTGGGGGCGTAGCGGAAGGTAACGGAGATGGTTTCGATGTGGGAGAAGAGGGGATCGTTCCGGTCAAAGAGCTGGGCGGAGATGCCGATAGGCGGGCCGTAGAGCACCCGGGCGTCGTCGGGCAGCTTGGTCACCCATTCATTGAACAGGTTGGCGCGGGTGCATTTTCCGTCGTCGCTGGTGGTATAGGGGCGGCCTTTCAAGGTATAGGGATGGCCGTTGATCAGGCATTCCGTGATATGGATGCACCAGCCGGGGTGCAGGATTTCGCCGTTGGCAATGCCCAGGGCGCTGAAGGCCACGCCGCTGGAAAAGCCCTGCTGGGTGCCGGTAAAGTCCAGGGAAACGGTGAATTCTCCACTGTCCTCGATCAGCGCCACAGTGGGCTTTAAGCCCGGGGTCACGGAATCGGGGTCATAGGTATCGCCCACGGAATAGGACTGGGCCCAGTCGCCGCTGGACCACATGATCCAGGCCACGCAAGTGTCGTCCGTAGCCTGTACGGCGTTTTCCTGGAAGGTTTCCGGCGCAGCGGCAATGGCCTCCTGGATGGCCTTCTGCCCGGCCGCCGCCACGTCCTGGGCGCTCATGCCCGCCTGGGCGGCGGCGCTTTTTTTCAGGTACAGCTCCGCCATGTCCTCATCCGCCATGCGGCATTCCCGGCGGATGAAATAGCCACTGCAGTCCCACAGGCAGGAGGTAAAGTCCAGGGCGTCGCAGCAGTTTAGAAACGCCTGATGATAGGCGACCGCGTTGTCCTTGAACCCGTCGCTGCCGGGCAGCGCGCCATATTCCCCAATGACCACGCCATAGCCCTGGGCCACGAATTTCTTCATCTGGCTCAGGGTTTTGTACATGCTGTCCAGGTCGGCGGCCCGGCCCCAGCGGGTGGCCCCGGCAGCGGTGGACGCGCCGCAGTAGCTCCAGGGATCGTAATAGTGCACGGATACCATCAGCTTCTTGTCCGCCGTGTCCCGGGGCATCTGGAAGCGGCTGTCGAAGGTATCCTTGATGTTGGTGCCATAGCCCGCGATCAAAAGAAAGCGCTGGGCGTTGTTGCCGCCGGTGGCGCGCACGGTGTCCACAAAGGCCTGGTTGACCTGATTGGTCAGGGCATAGCGTTCGTTGTCCGGCAGATAGGACACGATGGAATCCCGGCAGAAGCAGGGGGAATTTTCGTCGAACCGCGCGCCCAATTCCTCATTGGCGCTTTCAAAAATCACGTAGTCGGAATAGTCCCGGAAATATTCCGCGATCTGCGACCACATGCTCTTGTAGGCTTCCAGGGCAAAGGCGGCGGTGTCCGGGTTCTCCGAGCCGAACATGCCCCACCAGCCCCCGTCCCAGTGATCGTTGAGGATCACGTACATTCCCGCGTTCCGGGCATAGTCCACGATTTCCTTTACCCGGGCCAGATAACGAGCGCTGAGCTTGACTTCCTTCATGTCAAAGGGCAGGGTGGAGGCGTTGGTCATCCAGGCCACGGGAAGGCGCAGGGTGTCAAAGCCCGCTGCTTTCATGGCGGAAAGCATGTCCTGGGTGGTCACGGGCTGGCCCCAACTGGTTTCATACACGGCGGGGTCGTCGGCATAATTGCCCCGGGTATTGTCGCAGGCTTCCATGGTGTTGCCCAGATTGATGCCGTTGCCCATGAGCCGGGTGGCTTCCACGGCGGTAAGCGCGGAGCGCATCGCGCCGTCATCTCCTTTCGGCTGTTCCGCCGCGGCGCAGGCGCACCCCGCCAGCAGAACAAAAGTCATCAAGAGGCTGATCCATTTTTTCATAATCGTCGGCTCCTTTTTTTATCCAGCGCATCTGTTCGGTGGGAATCATTTGAAGAACACTTTAAGGAACGAAAGCGAACTGGGGGGAAAAACCATTCTTTATTTTTTCCCGCATGCCGAAGGGCAGCCTGCGCAGCCGCCTTCGCCGGTTTCCCGGAGGGCGGGGGGCAATTGCTCGCCCACCGCCTTCATGGCGTCGATCACCTCGTCGGGGGGCAGCGGGCAGGGAATGCCCGAAAGGGCCAGGTCCGCGGCGATAAAGGCCCCGGCCACCCCGGACGCGTTACGGTATACGCAGGGCACCTCCACCAGGCCGCCCACCGGGTCGCACACCAGGCCCATCACGTTCATCAGGGCAAAAGCACAGGCGTCCGCGCTTTGCTGAGGCGTGCCGCCCCGCACGAATACCAGCGCCGCCGCCGCCATGGCCGCCGCGCTGCCGCACTCCGCCTGGCAGCCCCCCTGGGCCCCGGAAATGCTGGCCCGGGCCGCAATCACCTCTCCCACCGCTCCGGCGGCGATAAGGCCGTTCCGAAGCTGGTCATCGGTGAAGCCGTATTCCTCCTGGGCCGTCAGCAGGGCGGCGGGCAGGATGCCGCAGGCCCCTGCCGTGGGCGCGGCCACGATCTTGCCCATGGCGGCGTTGCATTCCGCAATGGCCAGGGCCCGGGCGGCGGCGCGGCCTAAAAATTTCCCGCCCACCGTTTCCCCCTTGATGGCCGCCTCCAGCAGCTTGGGGGCCTGGCCCCCGGTCATGCCGCTCATGGAGCGCAGCCGGGAATCAAAGCCCTTTTCCGCGCTTTGCCGCATCACCCGCAGGACTTCGGTCATGTTTCTGTCAATGGTTTCCCGGTCAATACCGTTATACTTGAGTTCGCTTCTCCGGGCGGCCTCCGCCAGGCCCACGCCCTCCGCGGCGGCCACCAGGCTTGCCAGGGAATGTTCCATCCCGTCCCCTCCTTTTTCGCGGCGCTTATATCTGATCCAGCAAGGTTACATCGGTAATGCCCGGCAGAATTTTCAGCGCGGAAATCAAATTCTCTCCCGGGCGCTGATCCAGCTCGATGGCCATAATGGCTTCGCCCCCGGCCTCCCGGCGGAACACCCGCATGGTGGCGATGTTGATGCGCATGCCGGACAAAAGATGCGTCACCATGGCGATGGCCCCCGGCGCGTCGGTGTGGCGGATCACCAGGGTGGTTTTCTCCCCGGAGAAGCCCACCTCCAGCCCGTCCAGATACTGCACCAGGATGCTGCCGCCGCCCACGGAGGCCGCCTGCACGGTGATGCGCTTGCCGGTCTCCCCGGTCACGTCCAGCACCACGGTGTTGGGGTGGGCGTCCCGCAGGCGCACGGGACGGAAGGAAATCTCCAATCCTTCCTCCCGGGCCAGGGCCAGGCTGTCCCGCAGCCGCTCGTCGTCCACGCCCATGTCCATCAATCCTCCGGCCACCGCCCGGTCCGTGCCGTGGCCCTGGTAGGTTTTTTCAAAGGAGCCGTGAAAGGACACCACCGCTTTCACCGGCTTTTCCCCCAGCAGCTGCCGGGTGATGCGCCCGATGCGGGCGGCCCCGGCGGTGTGGGAAGAAGAAGGCCCGATCATCACCGGGCCGATCAAATCAAACAGATTCACAAATTTTCCCCCTCCGGCGTTTCGGCGTCCGGGGCGATCAGATCCGCCAGGGTCACGCCGTCAAAAAACGTGTTGATCATATCGTTCAGCCGCTTCCACATGGGCAGCGTGTCGCAGCGCTCCCGCCGGGGGCAGGGCGCGCAGTCCTTTTCCAGGCAGGCCACCGGGGCCAGCTCTCCTTCTGTCAGCCGCAGGATATCGCCCACGGTATATTCCCGGGGCGCCCGGGTCAGCCGATAGCCGCCGCCCTTGCCGCGAATGCCAATCAGCATGCCGCCCCGCACCAGCCCTTTGATGATGCTTTCCAGGTATTTTTCCGATATTTCCTGGCGCTGGGCGATCTCGTTCAGCGGCAGAAACCCATCGCCCTGGTGCCGCGCCAAATCGGCCATCACCCGCAGCGCGTAGCGCCCCTTGGTAGATATCATCACGGCCCGCTCCCTCCTTTGCTCTGATGGTATTATACATCAATTTGGTGGGTTTTTCAAGAA
>ODAI012199891.1_pt1 | contig 20571 bp, 16 predicted proteins | sample 1539321 | NCBI WGS metagenome assembly ODAI01 (sample SAMN02144231, study PRJEB22623) | gut metagenome | biome: sheep rumen | host: Ovis aries | place: New Zealand
CCGCCCTGGTCGCCGCTTCTGCCGTCTTTGCGGGTGAATCCCTGTGCCTGGCCGCCTCTTTCTCTGGACCCGGCGCCGTAGCTGTCACGGCCTTCGCGTTCGCGCTGTCCGGTCTGCTGTTTTGCGTGGTCCTTGTTCTGAACGCGGTCAGACTGTACAGACGCCTCTTGTGCCTCTGCACTCTTTTTCGCTTCCGCATCGGCGGTTTCCGCTTTCACTCCATCCGCCGCTTTGCTCTGTGCTGCAGCCGTTTCCTTTTCGGGTTTCGTCTCCTGCACTTCTTTCACAGGCGCCTCAGCGGCTGTCTCCGTATTTACGGCCTGTTCGGGCATTGCAGCAGCGGCAGGCTCAGACGTCACTTCTGCTGCCATCTGCTCCTGCACTGCGGGCTGCAGAATATCCTGATTCTTCAGCTCCTCCGTTCTGACCGCTGCTTCCTCAGTCCTTCTGGGCTGCCTGGGTGTCTGTACCGGTTTGTGATAATCCACTTCCATCTGCGTAGGCTTAACGCTGGGACGGATGATCTTATGGGGCACAGCCTTTGTCTCGGTCCTTGTGCGACCGCCGAAACCGTCTCTGCGCGCACTGCTCTGCCCGCCTCCCTGACCGGCAGGCTTCGTCTTTTTCGGTCCGCCGGCAGAGTATGCACCTGTCCCTCCGCTGGAGTATGATCTGCTCGAACTAGAATAGGCACCCCGCTGTCCCGAAGATTGACGGCCTTTCTGGGCACCGTCGCCAGTCACGATAATGATCCTTTTCTTCTTTACAGGAGTCTTTCCGTCCGCAGGTCTGGGTCTTTTCACTCCTTCTCCTGCTTTTTTGTTCTCATTTGCACCTAAATTCTCTGTCGCCATTTACTCCTCTTTCTTCCCGCTGCTGAGCAGCTTATCTATGCTATTCGCCAGCCCCTGGTCCGTCACAGCAACGCAGGAACGCTCCCCCTTGCCAATGGCGTGGCCTAATGCTTCTTTGGTTCCGTAGAAGCAATACGGTATATTGTAGTATTTACACTTATTACTGATCGTACCGACTGTATTTTTCTGCGCGTCCTCAGCCAGAATGACAAGTCTTGCCTTTCTCGCCTTGATCGCATTCTCGCACAGAAATCCGCCGCTCTCGACTTTTCCCGCTTTCTGGGCGATCCCCAGCAGGGACAGCACTCTATCCATCCTGCGGCACCTCCCATCTCTTTTCTATTTCATCAAAGATTCCTTCAGGTATGGAAATACTCAAAGATCTCTGCAGCGAATTCTTCTTTCGGGCTTTCTTAAAGCACGAGAGATCATCGCATATGTAGGCACCTCTGCCGTTCATCTTTCCGGTCTTGTCTATGGCGATCTCTCCATCCGGCGTACGGACTACCCTGATCAGACTCTTTTTTTCTTTCATCTCGCCGCAGCCTGTACATCTGCGCATCGGAATCTTTTTTGGCATCTTATCTCCTGTACGGATCCGTATCAGTTCTCACTTTCCTCATCTGCGGTTTCTTCAGCATCAGCTTCAGACTCGTCGTATTCTTCCTCGTCGTACTCCTCATCCGCATACTCGTCTTCGTCATACTCGTCGTAATACTCGTCCTCGTAGTCCTCGTAGCGGAAGCCGGGAGCATCCTTGGCCTGTGTCTCGCTCTTGATGTCGATCTTGTAGCCGGTGAGTTTGGCGGCCAGACGGGCGTTCTGTCCTTCTCTTCCGATCGCGAGAGAGAGCTGATAGTCAGGAACAACGACTTTGGCAGTCTTTTCCTCGGGATCAGCGAATACAGCAACGATCTTGGCGGGTGAGAGCGCGTTCTGGATCAGATTTCCGGGGTTCTCATCCCAGTTGATGATATCGATCTTTTCGCCGCGAAGCTCATCCACGATATTGTTGACGCGGATACCGTTGACACCGACGCATGCGCCGACCGCATCGACATTGGGATTATTGGAATACACAGCGATCTTGGTCCTGCTGCCCGCCTCGCGCGCAATGCTTCTGATCTCGACGACGCCGTCCTTGATCTCCGTCACTTCCTGCTCGAAGAGTTTCTTGACAAGTTCCGGATGCGTGCGGCTGACCAGGATCCTGGGGCCGCGGCTCGTTGTGCGAACGTCCACGATATAAACTTTGATGCGGTCTGTGGGCTTTAACACCTCACCGGGCACCTGCTCCTTCTCGTTGAGAAGGCCGTCCGCCCGTCCGAGATTCACGCTGATATTTCCGCCGTTATTGCGCTGTACGATACCGGTCACGATGTTCTTCTGTTTGCCGATGTAGTAATCATAGATCACACTGCGCTCTTCCTCGCGGATCTTCTGCAGGATCACGTTCTTGGCGATCTGCGTGGCGATCCTGCCAAAAGACTGGCTGTTGATCTTTACATCCACCGTATCGCCGACCTCTGCGGAAGGATTGATCTTGACCGCTTCGGCAAGCGGGATCTCGAGAAGCTTGTCCTCCACGTCGTCCTCTGTCTCCACCACTTTCTTCTCTGCGATGCAGGAGTACTCAAAAGTGTCGCGGTCAACAGACACCCTGATGTTGTCTGCTTTGCCGAAATTGCTCTTGCAGGCAGTCATGAGCGCATTCTCAATTGCTTCGAATAAGGTTTCGCTGCTGATGTTTTTCTCTTTTTCCAGCGCCTCGATTGCCTCTTTCAGTTCTGTGTTCATCTCGTCTCCTTTTCCGGAACCAGTCTTTCAACTATCCAAACCTATGCAGCATCCCCTGAGCTGCAGCCGCATCAGATATCCAGATATAATCTGATCACGGCGATATCTTTTCTGGGAACAGTGACGACCACGGGCTCGTCCGCGTGTTCTTCCTGTTCCGGTCTTCCCTTTTTCTTTTTTTTCGAAGAGGGCTGTACGGGCTCTGTCTCGATCGTTACAGTCTCTTCGTCCCACGCTCTGAGGTATCCCTCGAATTCCTTGCCTCCGAGCTGCGGATGGGTTTTATACAATTTTCCCTCTACTTTTTCACCGAGACTGTTCTGAAGATGTCTGTCTTTCGTCAGTGTTCTTCCCAGACCGGGACTGGAGACGACCAGCGTATACGCATCGCTGATCAGATCTGCTTCATCCAATCGGTCAGACAGTTCTCTGCTCACTGCTTCGCAATCCAGGATCCCGACTCCGCCATCTTTATCGATATAAATATTCAGATAATACTCAGAACCCTCTTTGACATATTCCACATCATAAATGCGGACGCCGTTCTTTGCGGCTACGGGTTCTGTCAGTCTCTCGGCTTCTTCCTCGATCCTCGCCTTGCCGGATGTCTTTTTTGCCATATTCCTCCTTGCGGTTTCACAGCATCAAAAAAGTGGACTTGCCAGCCCACTTTTCACCATACCATATATTCAACATATGGAATTTAACACACTTTTGGTGAAAATGCAAGACATATTTAAACGCATAAAAAAGCTGTCAGATTATATCTGACAGCCAAGTGACCCGTACGGGAATCGAACCCATGATTCTGCCGTGAGAGGGCAGCGTCTTAACCGCTTGACCAACGGGCCGTTTATGATTTGCTTGACGCATGTATTAATCTATCACAACAATCCAAATGATGCAAGCGTTTTTTTAATATTTTTTAAACCATTTTTTTAATCCTGCTTTTTTTTCGGCAGATCAGGCGCGCAGCCGCCATCGGCTGCCGCCTTCTTATGCCGGATCCGTCAAAGCCGGATCTTCCTTATTTACATCGATCGGAATCTGGCCGCACCTGATTTTATCTGAGTCCTCTCTTTTCCGCCTCCTTCACGAGAAGCGAAATGTTTGCCTTCTCATACTCATTAAACCGGTCATTCTGGTTTGCATCGAACTCTTCCGCCGGGATCGTGCCCTTGTACCAGCTCTTGCTCTCGAAGTAGGATCTGAACTCCTCTCCGGTGAAGATCCTCCCCTTGCGGGCATAGATCTCATTGAGCGCGAACAGGACCTCCCTGTCCGTCAGAGACTGCACTTCTTCTTCGGAGTAGTAGCGGGACGAGCTTTCCGCAAGGATATAATCCCCGGAAAGGACTTCCTGTTCTTCCTCCAGCGCCTTTCTTTTTTCCTCGGCCTCTTCCTTTTTCTCTTCTGCCTCGGCCTCCCGCTCTTTCTTTCTCTTCTCGGCTTCCTCTTCTTCTTTCTTCTCCTCTTCTTCCTGAGCGGCCTTGCGCTTAGCCTCTTCTTCTGCCTGCAGAGCAGCCTGTTTCTCCTGCTCCTTCTTCTTTTCTTCCTCTTTCGCTTTGCGCGCCTCTTCCTCTGCCTGTTTCTTCTGCTCCTGCGTCAGTCCGCCGCTGACTTCCGAGCCTCCCTGCTGGGCAGCAGCCTCAGGACTGCCGTAGATCGGGTGCGCAGCTCCCGCGAGAAAGCCGCTGTCAATGAGGATAAACACAAATACCAGAAGAGACAGTACGATCAGCCCGCCCAGAAGGACGCTGAGCACGCTTCCCTTTTTCTGCAGCCTGCGATCGGCTTTCTCTTCCCGGTCAATCTCATCATTGGGAATGTAATCCCGACGCTGTCTGTTGTTAAGATCATTATTTCTGCTCATACACACCCCCGATCTCACAAAATATCGAAGAGGGAGATCTGGTTGCTCTCAGGAAGATCGCCCAGAAGTCCCATTTCATTCATCTTTTCCACGACAGTCTTGGGCACCTTCGTCCGGTTCCAGAAATCATCCCTGGAAATGAAAGGCCCGTCTTTGGCGGCTTCGACAACGGCATCCGCCGCTTTCTCACCCATGCCGTCGATACTCGTCAGGGGCGGCATGATCTTGCCGTCCACGATCTTGCACGTGCGGGATCCCGCTGTAAAAATATCGATCGGCGTAAATTCAATTCCTCTCGCATACATCTCCCTGACCACCAGGCAGTCGTCCAAGGTAGACAGCTCCTTAGGTGTGAGGGTATCTCTGCGCTTGTTGTACTCCTCCATGACTTCCAGCAGATGCGCCTGTCCCTGGCACATGATCTCATAGGAGAATGCGGAAGCGCGGATGCTGTAATAAGCCGCATAATAGGCCAGCGGATAGAAGACCTTGCAGTATGCGATCCGCAGAGCCATCATCACGTAAGCGGCCGCATGTGCTCTGGGGAACATATACTTGATCTTGAGGCAGGATTCAATATACCAGTCCGGTACGCCTGCAGCTACCATCGCCTCCTTCATCTGCGGTGTGAGTCCTTTACCTTTTCTGACGGATTCCATCGTCTTAAATGACAGCGATTTATCCATATTCATGCCGATCAGATAAGACATAATGTCGTCTCTGGTGCAGATCGCGGTCGACAGCGTCGCTTTTCCCGACTGGATCAGCGACTGCGCATTTCCCAGCCACACATCCGTGCCGTGCGACAGGCCGGAAATGCGGACCAGTTCCGACATGGATGTCGGTCTGGTATCATCCAGCATTCCTATGACAAATTTCGTGCCGAACTCCGGAATGCCAAGCGAGCCGACATCAATGCCTCCGTTCTGCTCCGGCGTGATGCCGAGCGCCTTGGTGGAACTGAAAAGGCTCATTACTGTAGGATCGTCCAGCGGGATCTCCATGGGATCGAGTCCCGTCAGATCCTGCAGCATTCGGATCATCGTGGGATCATCGTGTCCCAGAATGTCGAGCTTTAACAGGTTATGATCGATGGAATGGTAATCAAAATGTGTCGTGATGATATCCGTCGTCATATCATTGGCGGGATGCTGGACCGGCGTAAATGTATTGATATCCTCCCCGAGGGGAAGGACGACGATGCCGCCCGGATGCTGTCCGGTGCTTCTGCGGATCCCCGTGCAGCCCTGCAGAAGACGCTCGATCTCGCAGGTCCTCTTGCTGACGCCTTTGCGTTCATAATAGTTCTTCACGTAGCCATATGCGGTCTTCTCCGCAACGGTCGCGATCGTACCCGCCTTAAAGGTCTGTTCATGACCGAATATTACTTTCGTGTACGCATGTGCTTTACTCTGATACTCCCCCGAGAAGTTCAGATCGATATCCGGTTCCTTGTCTCCCTTGAAACCCAGGAAAGTCTCAAAAGGAATGTCGAAACCGTCTTTCTTCAAAGGCTTGCCGCAGCGCGGACAGATCTTGGGCGGCAGGTCGATGCCGCAGCGTCCCGCGTAGGCCTTCACTTCCGGCGAATCAAAATCCGAGTAAAAGCATTCCGTGCAGTAATAGTGCGGGGGCAGCGGATTGACTTCCGTGATCCCGGACATTGTGGCCACGAAGGAGGATCCGACAGATCCGCGCGAACCGACCAGATACCCGTCCTCGACAGATTTCCACACCAGTTTCTGCGCAATGATATACATAACGGAATAACCGTTCTTGATGATCGAGCCCAGCTCTCTCTGAAGTCTCTCCTCGACGATCGCAGGCAGCGGATTGCCGTACATGGAGTGGGCCTTATTATAGCAGATCTCCGTCAGCATTTCATCGGAGCGCGGGATGACGGGCGGGCACTTATCCGGCCTGACCGGTGAGATCGCATCGACCATGTCCGCGATTTTCTGCGTATTGGCAATGACCACCTCTTCCGCCTTTTTGGCTCCCAAATAGGAGAATTCTTCCAGCATATCGTCAGTGGTCCTGAAATAGAGCGGCGCGGGGTCTTCCTCAGACATGCCCATGCCGTCCTGTATGATACTCCTGTAGATCTCATCCTCCGGATCGAGGAAGTGCACGTCTCCCGTGGCTACGACCGGCTTGCCCAGCTGCTCGCCCAGCCTCACGATCCTCCTGTTGAGATCCAGAAGGTCCTCTTCCGTCTTGAGCTGCGGATACCGCTCCTGCATTCTGGGAGACTCCAGAAGGAAACGGTTGTTGGCCCTTGGCTGGATCTCCAGATAGTCGTAGAAATCCGCAATGCCGGCGATGGCCTCGTCTCCCCGCTCCTCCAGGATCGCTTCGAACAGCTCCCCTGACACGCAGGCGCTTCCCACCAGGATCCCTTCCCTGTGTTTCATGAGAAGACTCTTGGGAATCCTGGGTTTCTTGAAGAAATATTTCAGGTGAGAGTCGCTCACCATGGAGTACAGATTCACCCTGCCCGTGTTGTTCTTGGCAAGGAGGACGCAGTGGTGCGTCCGCAGTCTTTTGACAATGTCGGGATTTCTGTCGCTCAGGGCGTTGACCTCGCCGAATGTAGCGGCGCCCATGTCCGCCAGCATCGGAAGCTCTTTCCTGAAGATCCCCGCTGTGCACTCCGCATCGTCTACGGCGCGGTGATGGTTCTCTAAGGAGACGCCGAGGATCTTAGCCACCGCGTCCAGTGTATATTTGGCATGTCCCGGAAGAAGCGCCCTGGATATGCCCAGGGTATCGACCGTCGTAAACGGGCATTCGTACCCGAGACGTCTGCAGTTCTCCCTCACGAATCCGATATCAAATCCGACGTTATGACCGACCAGCACGCAATCTTTCGAAAACTCCAGAAACCGCGGCAGTACTTTTTCGATCGGGTCCGCGCCGATCACCATGTCGTCCGTGATGCCCGTCAGCTGCGAGATCCTGTAAGGGATCGGCACCTGCGGATTGACAAACTCCGAGAATCTTCCCGTGATCGCGCCGTTTTCCACCCTGACTGCGCCGAATTCGATGATCCTGTTCTTTTCAGGGGAGAATCCGGTCGTCTCAAGGTCAAAGACTACATATTTCTGTGCATCCACACGATCCGAGGGCTTCTCTTTCTCCCCGTATTCCACACTCTTTTTCAGGTCATCTACCAGATAGCATTCCATGCCGTAAATGATCTTGAAAAACTTCTGCGGATCCACCGGAGGAAGCCCCTGCTCTTTCCGCTTTTTGTTCTCGGAAGACAGAAGCGCATCCCTGACATGATTTGCATCGGGAAATGCCTGCACGTTGCCATGGTCCGTGATGGCAATCGCGGGCATTCCCCACGCGTAAGCCCTCTTCACGATGTCCTTGCACTCGGAGACACCGTCCATATCGCTCATCTTGGTATGGCAGTGGAGTTCGACGCGCTTTCGGTCCGCGCGGTCCTCTCTCTTTTTGACGACTGCGGGAATCTTCATGATCCCCTGGATCGAAGAGATAGACACTTCTTTGTCAAAAGAGTCAAAGATCGCAGTACCCCTCACCTTGATCCAGGTGCCAGCCCCCAGATCCGAGAGCAGTTCTCCTGCCAGGGGCGTCGGGACGAACACTTTGCAGTAGATCGAATCCGTCAGGTCCGTCATGGAGAACTTGACGATCGTCTTTTCATTGCGGATGTCCCTTCGGCTGTTCGCGATGATCTTTCCTCTGATCACGACTTCCCCGATCTCGCCCACGACATCGCTGATCGGGATCGCGTCCTCTGTGACCTCTCTGCCGTACACAACGTCCGGATTGGAGGTCCTTTTGAGGCTGACCGGTCTCTTGCCCGTGCTTCCGCCCTTTTTCGAATAACCGTTTCCTCGGGCGCCTCCTCTGGGAGCCCCGGCCTTTTCCGCACTGTCCGCCTTCTTAAATGACAGGCGGTCGGCAGGAGCAGCAGATTGCTCAGATCCGCCGTTCCGATCGAAGGACGCCGCAGATAAGACGGGTGCCTGCGCAGGATCATGCGCGGAAACGGCAAAGGCGGCGTCCGCACCCTGCAGCGGAATCTCTCGCGGCAGGATCTCTTCCGTTCTCCTCCTGCGCGCCTCGAGACCTACTGTCAGTGTCGCCCGGACCCCGCATCTGTCCCTGAATATTCTGTTGAGCGCCTCTTCCAGCTTAAAGGCGAGCTGTCTGCTCAGGCAGCTGTCCTCGAGAACGACGTGGATATTCTCCTCGTCTTTATACTCCAGCCTGGCATCCCTGAAATAACTCCCCAAAACGTGGGAAAAGTTCCCGATCTCACTGCTGAGAGAGTCATAGTATTCGTCCATCAGACGTCTTGGCGTGTACTGCGCACTCAGCTTGTAATGCTCGTCGATGTACACTTCCGTAGGTCTTTTGGAGAACACCTGTCTGGAGATCTCGTCCTGCATCCTGTAAATGCGGCTCTTGTGGATCAGGTGCCCTGAATAGAGCACGACCTTGATCCGCGTGTGCTCCCTGTTCGTCGTCAGCCGTTCGATTTCCGTCTCTTCGAAATAATCCTTGAGGTCGGATTTGACCTCAAGGGTGGGAAATACGTCAAAAAACCGTTTCATGTAATCTTCAGTCCTCTTTTAATTCATTGACTTCAATGAGTGTTTAATACTAATAATTGAGATTCATAATTGAGATTCATAAACGTAATAAAGGATCGAAAAAACTCATCGCAGCAAATGATCCTGTTAATGATCCTGCTGCTCGGTCCCCACGGGCTCCGCCCGGGTCAGAGCATCTTGTCCAGCTCCTGCCTGAGCGCGTCGAGCAGCTCTCCCTCGGGCATCTTGCGAATGATCTCTCCGTGCCGCATGAGGAGGCCCTCCCCGATGCCGCCCGCAATGCCCAGGTCCGCTTCCCTCGCCTCTCCGGGGCCGTTGACCGCGCAGCCCATCACTGCGACCTTGATATTGAGCGGATAGGCCTGGACCATCGTCTCCACCTGATTGGCAAGTCCGATCAGGTCGATCTTGGTTCTGCCGCAGGTGGGACATGACACGACTTCGATCCCGCCTTTCCGCAGTCCGAGCGTGCGCAGGATCTGCTTGCCCGACTTGATCTCCTCCACGGGATCCCCCGTCAGAGAGACGCGGATCGTGTCGCCGATCCCCTGATAAAGGATCACGCCCAGTCCGATGGCGGATTTGATATTGCCGCTGAAGAGCGTTCCCGCTTCGGTGATGCCCACATGGAGAGGATAATCGGACTTCTCTGCCAATATTTCATGTGCTCTGATGCACATCAGGACATCCGATGACTTGATGCTGATGACGATCTTGTCGTAGCCGCACTCTTCCACCATCCTGACCTTGTCCAGTGCGCTCTCCACGAGTCCTTCCGCCGTCACGCCGCCGTACTTCTCGACCAGAGCTCTCTCCAAAGAGCCGCTGTTGACGCCGACGCGGATCGGGATCTCCCTCTCCGATGCGCAGCGGACGACTTCGGCAATACGGTCTTTTCCGCCGATGTTGCCGGGATTGATCCGGATCTTGTCCGCCCCGTTCTCAATGGCCTGAATGGCCATCTTGTAATCAAAATGAATATCTGCGACCAGTGGAATGCTGATCTCTTTCTTGATCTGCGCGATCGCCGCAGCCGCCTCTGCATTGGGCACCGTGCACCTTATGATCTCACATCCCGCGTTCTCAAGCGCATGGATCTGGGCGACGGTCGCCGCGACGTCTTCTGTGCGCGTATTCGTCATGGACTGGATCAGGATCGGGTTTCCGCCTCCGATGAACCTGTCTCCTATTTTTACAACTTTTGTGTGGTCTCTGTATGCCATATATTTCCTTTCTGCATCCGGGCAAAGCCCGACCGATTCAGTCAACAGCCGGAGCTGTCCGGTTTCAAACTCTCTTACCGGAAGATCCTGGACAGATCATTGAACATGACGATCACCATGAGGAGCATGAGCGCCATGAATCCGGCCAAGTGCACCATTCCTTCTTTCTCCGGAGGGATCGGCTTGCCTCGGATCGCTTCGATGACGAGAAATACGAGCCTTCCGCCGTCCAGTGCCGGCAGCGGAAGCAGGTTGATGATCCCGATATTGATCGTAAGGAGCGTCGCCAGATTCAGAAGCGACAAGACGACCACCATAGGCCCGTAAGGCTGCGCTTCCGTATACGTGTCGTTGACAACCTCGACGACGCCGACAGGCCCCGAGATGTCGTCCTTGGAGAAGTGTCCCCCGAATATAGAAGCCAGCGATTTGGTCGTCACCCTCACCCAGTATTCGATCTCATAAAACCCGTAACGGAACACCTCCAGGGCATTGCACTTATGGATATCCGCGCCGCCCTGTATGCCGATATAGTAGCGGTTTGCCTCTTCGTCAAAGCGCGGCGTCAAAGTGATCGTATTGCGCTCCCCGTTCCGCTCATAGGTGATCTCGAGCGGCTCTCCGTAGTTCATCATTGACTGGAGACTGATCTCCCTGTAGAGATGTATGCTCTCGCCGTTGATCCTGACGATCCTGTCTCCGTCCTCAAGGCCGGCTTCCATAGCCGCCGAACCCTCGATCACTTTGTTGACGATCGGCAGATCCGTTCCTGAGAATGCCACAATGATCAGTGCGAAAACATATCCGATGATAAAATTCGCGATCGGACCCGCAAGCACCGTCGCGATCCTCGCTCCGACGGGAGCGTTGGGAAAAGCCTCCGGAGACAGGGCCTTCCGCTCATCTTCCTCCAGCGCATCCATTCCCTCAAAGATACAGGCTCCGCCAAATGGGAGAAGCTTGAGGCAGAAGTCTGTCTCCCCCAGTTTTTTCTTCACCAGCGTGGGGCCGAATCCCACGTCGAATTCGTTGACTCTGATCCCGCTGCGCCTCGCAACGGAAAAATGTCCCATCTCATGGGAAATAACGATCACTCCCAGAATCAGGAGAAAGATCAAAATACTGATGAACCAATTACTGCTCAAAATGATTGTACCTCATTGCCATATACGCAAGAAAAGGCGAACACAATGCCCGCCCCTTTCGTGATCCGTTTACAGTGTCGCCGTCCCTAAAAGTAATACCCCCAGAATGTAGATCAGGGGCGCGGTAAAAATAATGCTGTCAAACCGATCCATGATTCCTCCGTGACCGGGAATCAGGCTGCCGTAGTCCTTAATCTCGTGATTTCTCTTGATCGCTGATGCGGCGAGATCTCCGGTCATACTGATCAGGGCGCCGAGGACGCCGATGATCAAAAACTGGATCAGAAGGTCCGCCTCGGGGTCAACAGCCTTCACAATGAAGGAGAGAATGACCGAACAGACCGCCGAACCGGCGACACCGCCGACTGCTCCCTCGATCGTCTTCTTGGGACTGAGGACCGGCGCCATCTTGTGCTTTCCGAACATCATCCCCGCCGCCAGCGCACATGTATCGCACACGGAGCTGCAGATAAAGATCAGCGCATACATGAAGATCCCGTACGACAGCATTCTGGCCTGATAAACAAACGACAGAAGCACCGGCGCATAGATAAAGCAGAAAAATCCTGACATCACCTGTTCCGATCTGTATTTGGGAAATCGGAAAACATAGACGGTCATCATGGCCAAAAAGGATACGATGACGACCATCAGCAGGTAAAAGTTGGAGGCAGAGACCATCTGTTTCGGGTTCGTCCCCCATCGTGCCTTCATGATCATCAGTCCGCCGTACAAGAGGACGGTCATTGCGTACCCGACAGCTGCGAGCGCTCCGCCCTTCTCATCTTTGGCCTCAATGCCGACTGCCCTGACCAGCTCCCCGTATCCGATCACAGAACAGACAAGGAGGAGTGCCGCCAAAGGGTATCCCCCCAGCAGCCCGAATACCACGATCATTATCGCAATGATAACGCCGCTGATCACTCTCTGTTTCATGACATCAGTCCTCCGTAGCGGCGCTCCCTGTGGTTGAAGGCGTCCACTGCTTTCTCAAGCTCCGCTTTGCTGAAATCCGGCCATGCGACATCGCTGAAATAGAGCTCAGAGTACGCCGTCTGCCACAGCAGAAAGTTCGAGATCCTCTGCTCGCCGCCCGTCCTGATCAGAAGATCCGGGTCAGGGATCCCGTATGTATCAAGACTGTCCGAGATCAGCTCCTCGGTGATATCCGAGGGATCCAGCTCTCCATTGCGGACTCGCTCTGCAGCATTTCTCACCGCGCGGACGATCTCATCTCTGGAGCCGTAATTAATGGCGATCTGGAAGCTGATGCCCGTGTTGGTCTCCGTCTCCTTTTCCAAATTGGCAATGGAGGCCTGAAGATCCTTGTCCAGTCTCGATTTGTCCCCGATCACCCTGATCTTGACATTATTCCTTGCACACTTCGCCAAACTGGTCTTCATATAGGTCCGGAGCAGGTTCATCAGAGCTTTCACCTCACTGTCCGGCCTGCTCCAGTTTTCCGTGGAAAAAGCGTACACTGTAAGATAGCGGATCCCCATGTGATCCGCATCCTCCAGGATCTGTTCCACCGTTCTGGCCCCCTGCGTGTGTCCCACGGTTCTGGGGAGCCCTCTTTTTCTGGCCCATCTGCCGTTGCCGTCCATGATGATCGCCACATGGACGGGTATCTTGCGTTCGTTATCCGGCTTCAAAGTGTCATGATCTCCTTCGTCTTCTCTTCAATCATCTTGTCGATCTTCTTGATATTCTTCTCTGTCACCTTCTGAAGCTCGTCCTGCAGATCGCTGACTACATCCTCGGAAAGATCTTCCGTCTTTTTCAATTTTTTGAACGCTTCGTTTCCGTCTCTGCGGATATTGCGAAGTGCGACCTTGGACTCCTCGCCCATCTTCTTGACATCTTTGGAGAGCTGTTTTCTTCTCTCACCGGTTAGTTCAGGGAACACGAGACGGATCGTCTGGCCGTCATTGGTGGGATTGATGCCGATATCCGAACCTGCGATCGCGCGGCTGATCTCCTTGATCATTTTCTTCTCCCAGGGAGCGATCTGAATGATCCTTGCCTCAGGGACCGAGACATTGGCCACCTGCTGGATCGGTGTGGGGGATCCGTAATAATCTACACGGATCTTGTCAAGAACGTGCGGATTGGCACGCCCTGCGCGCACTGCCTGCAGATCGGTCTGCAGATGCGAAATAGTCTTCTCCATTTTCTCTTCGTAAGGTTTTACTCTCTCGTTACCCATGATAACCTCCCTGTGTCATTAATAATCCATGATCAATCAGCCTTGTTCTCTCAGGCTGTGACTGTCGTTCCGTTAAAGCTTCCGCTTGCAGCATGAATGATGCTGTTCTCTTCCTGAAGCGCGAAGACACGCATCGGCATGTGATTCTCCTTGGCAAGGATCGAAGCCGTCATATCCACTGCCTGAAGTCCTCTCGCTATGACTTCGTCGATGGAAATAGTATCGAACCGTTTCGCATCAGGGTTGACATTCGGATCGCTGTCATAAATGCCGTCAATATTCTTGGCGAGCAGGATCATATCCGCTTCCGATTCGATCGCTCTCAGAAGGATGCCCGTATCCGTAGAGAAATAAGGATGCCCGGTTCCGCCCGCATAGAACACGACTGTGCCGCTCTCAAAATAGGAAAGGGCCTTGTCCTTGGAAAACAGCTCCGTGAATGCCCCTACCGCGAAAGGTGTCATGACGACCGTCTTCATTCCCTCTGTCCTGAATATCTCCGAGACATAGATGCAGTTCATGACGGTAGCCAGCATTCCGATCTGATCGGCTTTCACACGGTCGATCTCATTTCCTGTGCGCCCGCGCCAGAAATTACCTCCGCCGGTCACGATGCCCACCTGGCATCCCGACTCGATCAGCTCGCGCACCTGCTTCGCAACGCCTCTGACCGTCTCTTCATCAAAACCCATGCGTTTGGAGCCTGCCAGTGCCTCGCCGCTCAGCTTCAAAATGATTCTGCTCATTTGTCTTTCCTCCAAATCTGTATGACCCTTCAGTATTATCACTCGTAAATCATATCAATCACAAATCATATCTTTACCCATTTTACATTAGATATCCGCCATTTACAAGGATGGTCTCCGATGCTATACTGTTTGAGTTTGTAGATTTGGTTTGCAAACGCTTATAATAAAGAACAAATAATCATAAGCATTAAACTAAAGAAGTTGGAAAATAGTCAAGCAGATATTTAAAGCAGCAGACAATAAATAAGCATGCAGTAATAAGGAGAAAAATGATACAGACAAGAGAAGATGTCAGAAATGTTGCCATTATCGCTCACGTCGATCACGGCAAAACGACCCTGGTAGACGGGCTGCTCAAGCAGAGCGGTGTTTTCCGCGAGAACCAGGCCGTCCAGGAACGCGTCATGGATTCCGGTGATATTGAGAGAGAGCGCGGCATCACGATCCTCAGTAAAAACACAGCCGTATTTTACAAGGGTATTAAGATCAACATCATTGACACGCCCGGTCACGCCGACTTCGGCGGAGAGGTAGAGCGCGTCCTGAAAATGGTAAACGGCGTGATCCTCGTCGTCGACGCCTTTGAGGGTCCGATGCCCCAGACCAGATTCGTTCTCAGTAAAGCTATGGCACTCGATCTTCCTGTGATCGTCTGTATCAACAAGATCGACAGGCCCGGCGCACGCCCCACACAGGTCATCGATGAAGTTCTGGAGCTTCTCATGGATCTGGGCGCCAGCGACGAGCAGATCGACTGCCCCTTCGTGTTCGCCTCCGCAAAGTCCGGCATTGCCACGCTGGATCTGGGCAGCGCAGGCGCCAGCATGAAGCCGCTGTTCGAAACCATCATCGACTACATCCCGGCTCCCCAGGGCGACCCCGATGCCGGCACCCAGATGCTGATCAGCACGATCGACTACAATGAATATGTGGGCAGGATCGGCGTCGGCAAAGTTGACAACGGCTCCATCAAAGTCAACCAGGAATGCGTCATTGTCAACCATCACAACCCCGATCAGATGCGGAAGGTCAAGATCAGCAAGCTGTATGAATTCGAGGGATTAAGGCGCGTAGAAGTCACAGAAGCCGGGATCGGTTCCATCGTCGCAGTCTCAGGCATCTCTGATCTGCATATCGGAGATACGATCTGTTCTCCCGATGCGCCCTCAGCGATCCCCTTCCAGAAGATTTCCGAGCCCACCATCTCCATGACCTTCAGTGTCAACGATTCGCCTCTGGCAGGACGGGACGGCAAATATGTCACCAGCCGCCATATCAGGGACAGACTTTACAGGGAACTCAACACGGACGTCTCGCTCCGCGTGGAAGATACGGATACGACGGAATCCTTCAAAGTTTCCGGCCGCGGAGAACTTCATCTCTCCGTACTGATCGAGACGATGCGCCGCGAGGGGTATGAATTTGCGGTCAGCAAAGCGGAAGTCATCTATAAGAGAGATGAGAACGGAAAACTCCTTGAGCCCATGGAGACCTGCTACGTCGATGTCCCCGAGGAGTTCGCCGGCACCGTCATCCAGAAGCTGAGCGAGCGCAAGGGCGAGCTCATGAACATGGGCATCATCAACGGCGGATATACAAGACTTGAATTCTCCATCCCTTCCCGCGGACTGATCGGCTACAGGGGCGACTTCCTCACCGACACCAAGGGTAACGGGATCATGAATACCATCTTTGACTGCTATGCACCTTACAAAGGTGATATCACATACCGCAAGCAGGGATCCCTGATCGCCTTCGAGGCGGGCACAGCCGTCACGTACGGACTCTTCGGCGCCCAGGAGCGAGGCCAGCTCTTTATCGGCCCCGGCGAGGACGTGTACGCCGGAATGATCGTCGGCCAGAGCGGAAAGGCTGTGGACATCGATGTCAATGTGTGCAAGACCAAGCACCTGACCAACACGCGTTCTTCCAGCGCTGACGAGGCGCTCAGACTGGTCCCGCCCAGGCTCATGAGCCTGGAACAGGCCATTGAATATGTGGATACGGACGAACTTCTTGAAGTTACGCCTCATCATCTCAGGCTCCGCAAGAAGATCCTCGATCCCAGGCTCAGAAAACGTGCCAATATCAGTGCCGCTATGAAGAATGCGGCTGAGCTAGAATCATAATAAGTTTGAACGGCGGCGTTTTTATTGGCAGAGGGATGGATGGGCCCGGGGAGAAGGTTTTGAATGAGCGGCAAGTTTTACTTGATCTTTCTGGAAGGGAGAGAGAGGGAGAGGGCGGCAGCTCCTGCCGCCCGAAAGCCCGGGGTGTCCGAGGCGGCCGGTCATCAGAGCGGACGCCGAGTTTCGGTGCGGTCCCTCTCTCGAACGACAGAAAGATCTTAGTAAAACTCCGCGAATTCAACACCTTCTCCCCGGGCCCATCCATTTCTCTGCCAATAAAAGAGCTGCCGCCCTAAGAATCATTCTTAGCTCGACAGCCCCTTTTTAATTATTCTTATCTGATATTTTCGTAAGAATACTTCGTTCCCTCAGCAGTCGGTGCGACGAGCGTCGAATAGTCCCCGGTCTCCTCGAGATCATCCTCGTCATTTCGGAAATGCACTGAACTGCCCAGGAATGTAGCCCATCCGTTTTCACTGTTGTAAGTGAAGTCATCCCCCGGTTCAAAGTACGTAATATAGTCCGTTGTCACCTGGAACAGATAATGATCGATCGTATTCCTGTACCAGTCGTCCGCTATTGCCTCTGACAGAATGCCTTCCTCCTCATCGCCGTGACTGTCGTGCACGTTGTCATCCCACGTGCAGTCAGTCTCATACCATTCCCCGTCAAGCTCCACCAGATTCCAGGCGTGCAGATCCATATTCTCTTCGCTGTCCCCGGCTGATCCCTGAATGACGATACATCGGATCCCTGACCTCTGGAGCAGGTACTGGTAAGCAGCTGCATAGCCGGCACATACAGCCATATTGGACTCTCCCTTGTGATTCTCCACAAGCGCCCCGTAGGCGGTATAGACATACGGTTCAGAGCCTTCGGCATCACCGGAACCGTCCTCATAAGACTCGTAATCATATTCCGTGAGTTCGAGCAGTTTGTCGTGAATCTGAAGCGCGATGTCGGGAGCTGACCGGGACAGATCGATGTCGGACATAAAGTCATCCACAGCGGCTTCCAGCCTTTCTGCCTCATCCCTGTACTCGGAAACATCAAAATCCCGTCTGAACACCACTTTATATTTGCCGTCCGGTTCCGGATCGGAGTAATAATCCCATCTGAAATTCGATCTCCAGAAGAATTCGGGGTGATCCGTGTGCAGATAATCCACTGCCTTGCCGAACACTGCCATGAATTCCTCGTCCGCGGGATTTGTGTCTACATACAAAGTCAGCTCTGACGTTGTCCCGTCGACCTGTGACAGCTCGAACATAGCATCATAGAGGATCCTTTCATCCCCCTCGGTCAGCGGCCGGAAATAGTACAGAGGGGAATCATTCCCGGCAGCTGCCATATAGCCCTTAGCAGGCGCATCGCCGGAAGGTTCCTCATCCGTATCCTGTGCACTGTCTTCTGGCAGCGCTTCGTCCGCAGGAGTGGTGTCCTCTGACTGCGCTTCGTCCGCAAGCGTATTGTCCTCCGGCGGTGTCTGATCCTCCGTCGGCGTCTGATCCTCCGGCGGCGTCTGATCCTCCGGCAGTGTCTGATCCTCCGGAAGGCTGTCCCCCGCATCATCGGAAGAAGGATCGGTCAGATCCTGCTGTGCCGCCACAGTGCCGCCCGAATCCGGGTCCTTTTTGTGCAGGGAGCCCCACAGGGCTGCGCCGCCGCCGATCAGGATTACGGCCGCTGCGACTGCAAGGATCACAGCGATGATTTTCGATCTCGACGAATCATCGTTCCCGCCCATGCCGGGACGCCTTCCTGCTTCTCTGCGGTTCCCGCCGCCGTAATATCCGCCGCTCCCGGCATCTCTGCCGCGGCCGTATGTGTTATCCCGGCCGTATGTGTTATCCCAGCCGTAGGTGCTGTCCCGGCCGTAGGTATTGTCCCGGCCGTAGGTGTTGTCCCGGCCGTAGGTGTTGTCCCGGCCATAAGTGCTGCCCCGGTCCCGATCCGCATTCTCTCTGCCGTAAGCAAGATCCCGGTCGTAGGTACTGCCGGAGCCCCGGCCTATGCTCTCTCCGCTGTAGGTGCTGTCCCGGCCGTAGGTGCTTCTCCGGTCATACGAACTGTCCCGGCCCCGATCCGCGCTGTCCCGGCCGGAAGGCGAAGGTCTGCGCCCGTCGATCCGCGTCCGTCTGTCCCGCTGATCACCGGATCCGCCGGACAGACTTCTTCCGCATCTATGGCAGACACCGGCTCCTGCAGGCAATGACGTATTGCAAAATGGACAATTCATTCCCATCCTCCAAAATCTATTTTCTTCCAGTCGTACTTCGAGGCACTTCCCCTCAGGATCCCAAGGCCGTGATCAAGGGTATGGGAGATAAAATCAAGGCTCTCCCGCACTGCCTTGGCACTTCCGGGCAGGTTGATGATCAGTGTTCCTTTCCGGAGCACGGAAACGCCGCGGCCGAGCATCGCTTTCTCGGTGATCTCAACAGATCGCATGCGGATATATTCCGCGATCCCGGGTGCATTGCGGTCTGCCACTTCCATAGTGATCTCCGGCGTTCTGTCGGTCACGGAGAATCCGGTTCCTCCGCTCGTGATGATCAGATCCACACATCGCTGATCCGCAAGGCGGATCAGTTCTTTTTTCAGGGTATCCGGCTCATTCGGAATGGCTATGGTCTCGACGACCTCATAGCCCTCCTCCCGGAGCATCTGAACTGCCGCGGAGCCGCTTTCTTCGATCCGTTCCTCTTTTTCCCTCTGATCGCAGATCGTTATGACCGCTGCCGTAAAAGGTGCATCCTTTACAGTCCTATTTAAGCTCTCTTCCATAAATAACCTCTCCCTTCGGCCGCCTCTTTCATAAGCTGTTTGTCGCGCAAAAACGTAATGTTATTATATGCCGAACGGCATAAAATAAAAAGGCAGATGTTGAAACATCCGCCTTTTATTCGAATTTTTAGCCATGCACTGTTTTACAGCATATGCGCCCTCAGTTCCTCTCCGCTCATAGGGGAAAGATAGGCAGGTGCGATGTCCAGAACTGTCTTGCAGCCGCACTGCCCTTCCTGATTGAGCCTGTAAGCCGCTCTCGCGAAAGCGACCAGGACGCTTCCCGTGAATTCGGGGTTGGAATCGAGCTTGAGCGTATACTCAATGACGTGCGTGTTTTCGTCGTTCGCGCCTGTCACTCCCGAGTACAGCACGCTTCCGCCGTGAGGCAGTCCCGCGTGGTCGCGCGCCATCTCCTCTTTGGAGATGAAGTGCACGGTGGTGTCGTACTCGTCAAAGTAATTCGGCATAGTCTTGATCTCGTTCTCGATCCTTGCAAGATCCGCGCCTTCCGCCGCCACTACGAAGCACTCTCTCGTATGCTTCTGTCTTGTTGTGAGCTCAGGAGCCTTGCCTGCGCGGACTGCTTCGAGCGCTGCCGGGACCGGGATCGTATACTGCCTGGCGTCGAGCACGCCGTCAATTCTGCGCACTGCATCGGAGTGGCCCTGGCTGACGCCCTTGCCCCAGAAGGTGTAAGGCGTGCCGCCGGGAAGGACAGCGCTGGCATAGACTCTGTTCAGGGAGAACATGCCGGGATCCCAGCCGCAGGAAATAATGCCGATCTTGCCGGCCTTTTTCGCTGCCGCGTCCACATCCGCGAAGTGCTCCGGAATGTGGGCGTGCGTGTCAAAGCTGTCGATAATATTGTAAAGAGCCGCGTATTTGGGACCCTGAACAGGCAGATCGGTTGCGCTGCCGCCGCAGAGGATCAGCACATCCATAGGAACTTCCTGTTTCACCAGCGCATCCTCGCTGTAGACCGGTACACCGGGTGTCTTTATTTTGACAGCGGCAGGATCGCGGCGGCTGAACACGCCGACCAGCTCCATGTCGGGATTGTGGCGGATCGCCTGCTCCACGCCTCTTCCCAGGTTTCCGTAACCGAAGATTCCTACTCTGATTGCCATGTTGAACTTCCTCCTTTTTATCAGTTGCCGATGTGACGGGGGAACCGTCCCCTATCACATTTCATGAGAGCAGACCCATGTCA
>ODAI012507466.1_pt1 | contig 20568 bp, 19 predicted proteins | sample 1539321 | NCBI WGS metagenome assembly ODAI01 (sample SAMN02144231, study PRJEB22623) | gut metagenome | biome: sheep rumen | host: Ovis aries | place: New Zealand
CCCGCCTGCTGCGCAAGGACGGCACCGTCTTCGACATCGCGATCGACGGGTTCTTCCTGGCTATCGGCCACACGCCCTCGTCGGCGCTTTTCGCCCCTTGGCTCACCCTGGATGCGGCCGGATACATTGTCACGGAGGGGAAGCCCTCCTGCACCAGCGTGCCGGGCGTGTTCGCCGCCGGAGACGTACAAGACCCCCGGTACCGCCAGGCCGTCACTGCCGCCGCCTCCGGCTGCATGGCCGCCCGGGATGCGGAAAAATTCCTGATTGAACAAAACAGTTAAGTAATGATATCCATCAAAAAGACTGCCCTGGCTGTTATCCTGGCCGCCACCACCCTTTCCTGCGCCACCCAGTTCGAGACCCTGCTGAACTCCAACGACGTGGACGCCAAGTATGCCGCCGCCATGGATTACTACCAGAACAAGAAATTCACGAAAGCCGCCCAGCTCTTCGAGTCCATGGCCGTGCTCACCAACGGAACCGCCCGGGACGACACCGTCCGGTTCTACTGGGGCATGTCCAACTACCGGAACAAAGACTTCTACACGGCGGAAGGCAATTTCGACAATTTCCTCCAGACCTTCCCGCGGAGCCCGTTCGCCCCGGATGCGGAGTTCTACCGCCTGGACTGCATGTACCGGGCCACCTACCGCTACGAGCTGGACCAGGCGCCCACCCGCGCCTGCCTGGTCGCCATCGGCGAGTATGAAAGGGAGCACCCGGACGACCAGGCCCACCTGCAGGCCTGCGCCGAGATGAAACACGACCTCCAGGACCGCCTGGACCGCAAAGACTTCGAAGCCGGCCGCCTGTATTACCGGATGGAAGACTACCTGGCCGCCCGCGTGAAGCTGCGCAATGTGCTCAAGACCAACGCCGACAATTTTTACCGGGAAGATGTACTCTACTATACCGCCATGGCCTCTTACCAGTATGCGCGCCTGAGCGTTCCCGCCAAGCGCAGGGAAAGGTACCTTACCTTCGTGGACGACTACCTGAACTTTGTGGGCGAGTATCCCGAATCCCGCTACCGGAGGGAGCTGGACGGCATTTACCGCAGGGTGCAGGGCATCCTGGGAAGCAGTACGGAGTCTCAGGAGGGCTAATCATTTTTTTGAAACTTCCGCCCTCCCGCTCATGTACTTTTTAATAGAGAGATAAAAAGCAAATTATGGACAATAAGAAGAAAATACCCGTAAACACGATCACCCGTGACATCAAGAACCTGGCCGCCCCCACCGGCAATATCTACGAATCGGTTGTCATCCTGTACAAGAGAGCCAACCAGATTGCCATGGCGGAAAAGAAGGAACTCACCAAGAAACTGGAGGAATTCCGCAACGACCGGGACACCATGGAGGAAGTCTTTGAGAACAAGGAACAGATAGAGATCTCCAAGTACTACGAGCGCCAGCCGAAACCGGACCTGGTGGCCATCGCCGAATTCGAGAACGGAGAACTGTTCTACCGCAAGGCCCAAAGCGAAAACCCCATCGACATCAAAGGCGAATAAGGCATGCTCTCCGGCCTCCACGTCTCCAATTACATCCTGATAGACTCTCTGGACATCACTTTCCCGGAGGGTCTCGTCATTATTACCGGAGAGACCGGAGCCGGAAAATCCATTTTGCTGGGCGCCCTGTCGCTGGTGCTGGGCACCAAGGCCGATGCCGGAACCATCGGCCCCCATGCCGACCACTGCAGCGTGGAAGCCGTCTTCTCTGTCCGGGGAGACGAGTCCGTGCTGCAGATTCTCCGGGACAATGACCTCCCCTGCGAAGAGGACGAACTGCTCCTGAGAAGGGTGGTCTCCAAAAGCGGCCGCTCACGGAGTTTTGTCAACGACGAGCCTGTGCCCGTGGCCGTGTTGCAGGAGCTGGGCACACGCCTGGTAGATATCCACTCCCAGCACCAGACCCTTCAACTTCAGGAAGGGCGGTTCCGCATGGACGCCCTGGACGCCTATGCCGGGAACAAGGAGCTCCGCCGGCAAAGTGCAGAGGCATGGTCGGCCTGCCAAGAGGCCGTACACGCCCTGGAAGAGCTTCGCACCCAGCGCAGTTCCCTGCTCAGGGAAAGGGATTATAACGCCGCCCAGTTCGAGCAGCTCCAACGCGCCCGCCTCCGGGAAGGGGAACTGGAAGAGCTGGAAGCCGAGCAGCAGCAGCTTTCCCACGCCGAGGAAATCAAGGAAACCCTTTGCGCCGCGGAAGCCCTGTTCGAACCCGAAGACATGGTTTCGGAACCGCTTTCCCAGCGTCTTCGTGAAGCCGTAAAACTGCTGGACAAGGCGGGACGCTTCCTGCCGGAGCTCTCTCCCCTGTCGCAGCGTGTGGAAAGCGCCCGGCTGGAACTGGACGACATCGCCGCGGAAATCAGCGCGGCCAACAGCCGTACCCAGGCCTCTCCCCAGAGACTGGAAGAGGTAGAGAACCGGCTGGCAGAGCTGTATGCCCTCCTGAAAAAGCACGGTGCGGCGTCGGTTTCGGAACTGATCGGCCTGCGGGATTCACTGGGCAGCGCACTGGAAGACACCGACAGGCTGGACAGCCGGGAAAAGGAGCTGGAAGAGGCCGTGGAAAAGGCTCAAAGCCATTATAACGCCATTGCCGGGGAACTGCACAGCCGGCGTCTGGAAGCATCGGCCCCCTTTGCCGCCTCTCTGGAGCAGCAGCTTCGGGAACTGGAACTGGACCGGGCCGTATTCACCGTTTCGCTGGAGAAAACCACCCCCGGTCCCACGGGAGAAGACAACGTCGTGTTCCTGTTCTCCGGGAACGGGCAGGCCCCCGCCGACGTGTCCAAGGCCGCATCCGGCGGCGAACTTTCCCGCATCATGCTCAGCCTCAAGGCCATCATGGCCCGCTTTACGCAGATGCCCACCCTGGTGTTCGACGAGATCGACACCGGCGTCTCCGGCAGCGCCGCAGACAAGATGGGTTCCCTGGTGTGCCGGATGGGGGCCGACATGCAAGTCTTCGCCATCACCCACCTCCCGCAGGTGGCCGCCAAAGGAAGCGCCCACTACCTGGTGAGCAAACAGGGCGGAGCCACCTCCATCAGCCTTCTGGACCAGGACGGACGTGTCCGGGAACTGGCCCGGATGCTCTCCGGCTCCACCATCACGGAAGCCGCTGTCGCCAACGCCCGATCCCTGTTAAACACGTAAGCCATGTCTCCGTCTTCCCTGCATACCGCCCCCACCCTGGACGAATTCCGGACACAGCTCCACCGTCACGGGCTCAAGGCCACCCGCCAGCGCCTGGCCGTGCACGAAGTGATGATGCGGCTGGGCCATGCATCGGCCGACATGGTCCGGGACGCCCTGGCCGAAAAAGAGGCCTCCGTGACCGTGGCTTCGGTCTATAACATCCTTTCCCAGCTGGCAGACCTCCGGATTTACGGCCGGCGCATGTCGGCCACCAACAAGATGTTCTTCGACGTGAACACCTCCAAGCACATCCACCTGTACGACCGGGAAAACCACACCTTCCGGGACCTCATGGACGACGAACTCTCCACGCTGGTGGGCCAGCATCTGAAGCGCCGCAAGTTCAAGGGATATTCCATCGAAGACATTGACATTCAAATTATAGCACGTCCAACCAGAAAATCAAAAACGATATGAGACATTTCCTCCGATACATCTTGGCCACCGCCCTGGTGGTCCTGGGCCTGAGCGCCTGCAAGCTGGAAGACACCTACTACGTCCAGGGTGTTCAGGATATGGTCACGGCCACCGCCAAAGACACGTTCATCAGCGATTACGGCGTCCGGTACACGGTGACGGATGACAAGACAGACCGTCAGTGGGCTCCTGAAAAACGCTACCTGATCGACTTCGACATCACCGACCGCAGCTACAACATCACCCTTAACTCCTATAAGGAAAGCACCATCGTCACCCCCGTGGCGGCAACCTGGGAAAAGCGCACGCCCGGTGCCCCCATCCTGGTAAGGGGACACTCGATCGGCGGAGGATACCTGAGCCTGATTGTCGCGTACTATCGGCTCAAAAACAGCAGTACGCCCCACCGGATCTCCATGGAGTACCGCGAATCCCCGAACCGGAGCGAGCTGAACCTGTACCTGGTGCACGAGAGCAATGGAGAGGTCCCCGAATCGGCCGACGATTCCGCCTATGAGCTCGTCGACGAGGTGTACAGCTTCAAGCTGGCGAATCTGCTGCCCTCCGGAGAGGTCCGCCTCCTGTTCCTGACCATCGACCAGATGGACAAGGACAAAGACGGGAATCTGATTTCGGAAGAGGAAACCTTCCGCCTCTACGATGAGAGCATCACTTTCTAGGTCATTTTCCAGGTCACTTTCTAGGTCACGTCCAGGGCCTGTGAGATTTTTTTTGTTAATTCAAAATAAATCCCTACATTTGCAGTCCCATACATGGTGGATGTAGTTCAGCTGGTAGAGCATCGGATTGTGGTTCCGAGTGTCGTGGGTTCGAGCCCCATCATCCACCCTCAAGCACCCCAGACGCCGTTCAGGCTGCCTGGGGGCTTTTTTACGCCAACCGAAAGCAGGCCGTTCCTTTTTTGGGAGAAAATGCGTATCTTTGTGAATTCACATTAAGCGCACTTTATATGGCAAAAAGAGAAATCAAGTTTTCCCTCGTTTACAGGGACATGTGGCAGAGTTCCGGCCGATACACCCCGCGGGTAGACCAGCTGGTGGAAGTGGCTCCGGCCATCATCGACATGGGCTGCTTTGACCGGGTAGAGACCAACGGCGGCGCCTTCGAGCAGGTGAACCTCCTGTACGGCGAAAACCCCAACAAGGCCGTGCGGGCCTGGACGGCGCCTTTCCACAAGGCCGGCATCCAGACGCACATGCTGGAACGCGGCCTCAACGCCCTTCGCATGAACCCCGTACCGCTGGACGTGCGCGAACTCATGTTCAAGGTGAAGAAAAAGCAGGGCACGGACATCGCCCGCTCCTTCTGCGGCCTCAACGACCACCGCAACCTGAAAGGCTCGGTGATCGGCGCCAAGAAAGGCGGCATGATCTCCCAGGTGGCCCTGTCCATCACCTACTCCCCCGTCCACACCGTGGCTTACTACATGGATATCGTGGACAAGGTGGTGGAATACGGCGCCGATGAAATCTGCCTCAAAGACATGGCCGGTATCGGCCGTCCCAACCTGCTGGGAGAACTGGTAGCCGACATCAAGAAGAAATACCCGCATATCAAGGTCCAGTACCATGGACATACCGGCCCCGGTTTCTCGCCGGCATCCATGCTGGAGGTGGCCCGCGCCGGCGCCGACTACCTGGACGTTGCCGTAGAGCCCCTCTCCTGGGGCAAGGTGCACCCGGACGTAATTACCATCCGCGAAATGATGCGCGCCGACGGCTTCCTGGTGAAAGACCTGAACATGGACGCCTACATGGAAGTGCGCCGCCTCACCCAGAAGTTCCTCGACGACTTCCTAGGCTACTGGATCAACCCGACCAACTCCCAGATGAGCTCCCTGCTGGTGGGCTGCGGCCTTCCCGGCGGCATGATGGGTTCCATGATGGCAGACCTCAAAGGCTTCCAGGGCGCCATCAACGCCGCCCAGCGCGCCCACGGCCGTCCCGAAATGAGCCTGGACACCCTGATGGTGAAACTCTTCGAGGAAGTGGAATACGTATGGCCGCGTCTGGGCTATCCGCCCCTCGTGACCCCGTTCAGCCAGTACGTGAAGAACACGGCCCTGATGAACTTGTTCAATATGCTCAACGACAAGCCCCGCTGGACCACCATCGACAAGGATACCTGGGGCATGATCCTGGGCAACATGGGCAAACTCCCCGGCAAGCTCGCCCCCGAGATCGTGGCCCTGGCCAAGGAAAAAGGCCTGGAGTTCAGCACCGGCAACCCGCAGGACAACTATCCGGACGAACTGCCCAAGTTCCGCAAGATGATGGACGAGGAAGGCTGGGACTACGGCGAGGACGACGAGGAACTCTTCGAGCTGGCCATGCATGAGCGCCAGTACAGGGATTACCGCAGCGGTATCGCCAAGGAGCGCTTCAACAAGGACCTGGCAGAGATGAAAGCCAAGGCCGGCGCCCCCATCGTGGTGGAACGACCCGTGGTGGAGATGCCCAAGTTCAAGATCGAGGACTACGTGGAGCGTTATCCCAAGGCCACGCCCGTGCAGTGCCCCGTCAAGGGCCAGCTCCTGTGGGAAGTGGATGTGGACGACACCTCCAAGGCTCCCGTGGTGGGCAAGAAGGTGAAAGCCGGCGAAGTGGTGGGCCATGTCCAGACCTTCTACGGCCTGGAAGACATTGTCGCCGCCGTGGACGGCCTCCTGGTTGCCGTACTGGGCAAGCAGGGAGACCAGGTTGCCAAAGGGGAGATTATCGCATTCGTGCAATAAGAAAAAACGCCCCATCTTAAAAAACAGAAAAATCTTCGTAAGAAACCGCACAATCTTTCAACCGATTGTGCGGTTTCCCGTTTTTGCGGCTTATCTTTGGACCGGACCGAAATGAAAAGAACGATGCGGATCAAAGACTGGTGCAAAGAGGAAAGGCCGCGGGAGAAACTGCTTCTGCGGGGAGCCAGGAACCTTTCCAATGCGGAACTGCTGGCCATCCTGCTGGGAAGTGGGACCGGAGGGAAGAATGTGATGGAACTGTCCATGGAACTGCTCTCCAGGGCCGAGGGCCGCCTGGCGATGCTTGCGTCAATGCCGGCGGAACAATTGGAAAAACTGAAAGGAATCGGCCAGGCGCGGGCCGTCACCATCCAGGCGGCGCTGGAGCTGGGAAAACGGAGTTTCGAAGAGCTCTCCATTCAGGACAAAAGGCCGATTACCTCCCCGGAACTGGTCTTCTCCCTGATGCTTCCGGTGCTCAAGAACCTGGACCACGAGGAGTGCTGGATCCTGCTGCTGAACAAAGCCAACTACCTGATAGGGAAAGAGATGGTGTCGGCCGGAAGCATGGAGAGCACCCAGCTGGACGTACACAAGATCCTGCGCCGGGGCATCGAGAAACAATGCTGCCAGATGATCCTGGTGCACAACCATCCCTCCGGACAACCCCTGCCCTCGGACGCGGATATCCAGCAGACCGACCGCTTGAGAAGGGCGCTCGCCGCAGTGGGAATCAAGCTCACGGACCATGTGGTAATCGCCGAAGATGCTTTCTTCTCCTTTTCCGAAGAAAGAGCGGGAAAAATGCTGTAAACTTTCCGTATATTTATTATATTTGTGCTTGGAACCTTTAACCCAAGCACCATGGAACTCATCAATCTCGGCCTGAACAATTCTGTCCTCAACACTTTTATCGCCCAAATGAGAGACAGGCAGATACAGAAAGACCGCCTTCGTTTCAGGACCAACCTGGAAAGAGTCGGGCAAATCTTCGCGTATGAGATTTCCAAGACCCTGGCCTACTCCGTGAAAGATATCCCCACCCCGCTTGGCGTTGCCCAGGTTTCCACCTGCGACACCCCGCTGGTAATCTCTACCATCCTCAGGGCCGGACTTCCCCTGCACCAGGGCATCCTGGATGTTTTCGATTCAGCGGAAACCGCCTTCCTGGCCGCTTTCCGCAAATATGGCAAAGGGGATTATTTCAAAATCCGCGCAGACTACTGCACCACCCCGTCCCTGGAGGGGAAAACCCTGATCCTGGCCGACACCATGCTGGCCACCGGCTCTTCCATCGACATCGCCATCCAGAAACTCATAGAGGAAGGCGGTTATCCCAGCCACATCCACCTGGTCTGTCCCATCGCCAGCCACTTCGCCGTGGACCATCTGGGACAAACCCTGGACGACAACACCACCCTCTGGGTGGCCGCCATTGACGAAGAACTCACCAGCCACAGTTACATCGTCCCCGGCCTGGGAGACGCCGGAGACCTGGCTTTCGGGGAAAAACTCTAGCAAATAAGGCCCCTACATTCCGTTTGCCTGCAGGGTAATAATCAGGCTCACAACCTCGTTGTACTCCTTTGCACCGGAGCTCACGCCGTTGTGTTTAAGGCTTTTGTCCATCAGAAAAGTCTGGACGCGGTCTATCCAGTCTACCCGGAGCGCATCCCAATGCTCCCGCTGGGCAACGTAGTCTGCGCGGATCTGCGCATCCACCGTCCGCATCCAGTATGCATAGTATTCCTCTGCCATGAACGTGCGGACATTGGCGGCCACATGGGGCAGGAGCGAATAATACCCGCTGTAACGGATGGCGGGACTGGCCGACTGGGTACAGAAGCGGTACGCCCAGTAATTGGCTTCCGCCTCGCTGGTGACTCCGGCCAGGTGGGCCAGCTCATGAGCCAGGGTGAAGGGATACTCATAGTCCAGTACATCCCGGTTCACCTGCGTTTCGCAGAAAAAAGGGCCCATGAAACCGGAGACCCCGACGGCCGAATACAGCCGGTTCAGCAGCGGGCGTTTGGGATGCTGCCACTCCCGAAGGGGCGCGTAGCCGTATGTGGGGAGCTCCCGGATGTAATACGTTTTGATGTCGGCCTCTATAGAGGATTTATCCGGCAGCGCGTCTTTGGAGAAACTGCCGTTGAGCGAATCCGTATAAGCATACAGGAACTGGTTGAAGCGGTCTTCCGAGAAAAACTGCCGCTGGATGCCGATCCGCTGCAGGAGCGGCGCACGGAAATAATTGTTGCCCCAACCCATATACAGCCACACCACCAGCCACACCAGCACGAGCGCCGTTTTTCCCAGCCACCATCCCAGCCGTTTTTTCGCGGCCAGCGTCCGGACCAGGACATACAGGAGCATGGCCGGGAAAGCCAGCACAGCCAGTTCCTCCAGGGAGAAGGGAAAGGCCGACGCCAGATAGGACAGGCCTGCGGAAATGGCCGGGTAACAGACCTTTGCGTAGAACTCTGCCACGGGGACAGACCACCGGCAAAGCAGGACGAACACGGCAAGGGCCAGCGCTATGTAATGTATCTTTTTCATCCGGATGCAAAAATAGCCATTTCCGGGATAACCGCCAAACCTCTTTTCGGGCGAATCTCATGGAAAATGCGTATCTTTGCAGGTTATGACAAAGAAAGCCTATATAGAAACATACGGGTGTCAGATGAACGTGAACGACACCGAAGTCATTTTTTCCATCCTGGAAAAGGCCGGTTACGAGCGTACGGAAGTCCTGGAAGAGGCAGACCTGGCGATGGCCAACACCTGTTCCGTGCGCGACAACGCGGAACAGCGGATCTGGGGACGGATCGAAGTGTTTAACCAGGTCCGGAAAAAAAGGCCGGGCATGGCCGTGGGCATCGTGGGCTGCATGGCCGAGCGCCTGAAAGACAAACTGCTGGAAACCAGAAAGGTAGATCTGGTAGTGGGGCCGGACGCCTACCGCTCCCTGCCCCGGCTGCTGGAGGCGCTCTCGCCCGACAGCCCGCAGATAGACGTGCTCCTTTCCCGGGAGGAAACCTATGCCGACATCACCCCCGTCCGCACGGACAAGAAGGGCATATCGGCCTTTATCTCCATCATGCGCGGATGCAACAACGTGTGCTCCTACTGCGTGGTGCCCTACACCCGCGGGGCGGAGCGCTCCCGGGACCCGCATTCCATCGTGCGGGAGGCCTGCGACGTGTTCAGGAAAGGGTACAAGGAGGTCACGCTGCTGGGGCAGAATGTGGACAGTTACCTGTGGAAAAGCGAGACGGAGACCGTGAACTTTGCCCGGCTCCTGTCCATGGTGGCCGCCGTGAGCCCGGAACTCCGGGTGCGCTTTGCCACCTCCCACCCCAAAGACATCAGCGACGAGGTCCTGGAAACCATGGCCGCCACACCCAACATCTGCCGCCACATCCACCTTCCGGTGCAGTCCGGCAGCACCCGCATGCTGGAGAAGATGCGCCGCAAATACAGCCGGGAATGGTACCTGGAGCGGGTGGCGAAAATCCGCAGCCTGATGCCCGAGTGCGGGCTCACCACGGACGTCATCGCCGGATTCTGCTCCGAGACGGAAGAGGATCACCGCGAAACCCTGAGCCTGATGGAGGAAGTGGGCTTTGACTGGGCCTTCATGTTCGCCTATTCGGAACGTCCCGGCACCCTGGCCGCCCGCAATTACCCGGACGACGTTCCCCCGGAGGTGAAAACCCGCCGGCTCAACGAAATCATAGAGCTCCAGAACCGCAAGTCCCTGGAACGCTATCGCGCCCAGATCGGGAAACGCCTCACCGTGCTGGTGGAAGGGCCGTCCAAACGGAATCCTGAAGAGCTTTGCGGACGGGCCTCCAACAACATGATGTGCGTGTTCCCCGCCGCTGGACAGAAACCCGGAGACTATGCCGATATCCAGGTCACAGGCTGCACATCGGCAACCCTGATCGGCAACAGTGTGCAGTAATGGTACGAAAACTGCAATACTCCCGAAAAAAACACTAACTTTGCAGATACGATGAGACCGCTAAGGAGCATACTCGCCGCGCTGGCGCTGGTTCTGGTAACCAGCAGCTGCGCCATTACCCGGATCAAAGATATCTCGCTGGTTTCCACCGGGGTTAAATATGTCGTTCCCACATCGTCCCGCTCGATGGACGCCATGCTGCTGCTGGAGGTGGACAACCCGTCCATCAGCTTCAACGTGTCGGATGTAACCGGTACGCTCCGCCACGGAGACAAGGCCCTGGCCCATTTCGTTTCCGGACAAACGTCCATCCAGGGCAAGTCGCACCAAGTGTACGAACTCCCCTGCACCATCACCCTGGCAGAGGGCGTCTCCCTGCTGGATGTCCTGATCTACGCCTCCCGGCGCAATAAGCTGGACGGGCTGAAAATGGATATAGACCTCAGGGCCGCGCTCAAGAACGGGCTCAGTAAAGTACTGGAATTCCACGAGATAGACCTCTCACAATTTTCCCGATAAAAGATGAAAAAGATTCTCATTATAGTACTTGTCCTCGTATGGGGCGGCATTGCACTGCACGCCCAGGATACCACCGGCGTGGCCCGGGTAGATTCCACCTATGTCGGCAAGGACATCCTGTCCGTGATGGGGCCCGGGGCAAAGGTGACCCAGTCGGCCACCGTGAAGCAGGCCCTGCAGAAATACATCGGCGGCAACGCTGAAAAAAGCATTTCCGGCTACCGGATCCGCGTTTTCTACAACAACGACCCGCAGGCGCGCAGCCGCTCGGAAGTCATCGAAAGAACCCTGAAGGAGCAGTACCCCGGAATCGGGGTGTACCGGAGCTTCGAGAGTCCCAATTACAAAGTGTGCATCGGAGACTTCCGCACCAAGGACGAGGCCTTGGGCATCTACAACGCCCTTAAAGGGACCTACCCCACCGCCTACATCATCAAGGAGTCTATCAACTATCCCAAGTAAACCATGGCCGCTATCGAACAAGGGCTTCAGCAGAAACAGCAGCAAAAGCTTTCGCCGCTTCAGATCCAGACCATCAAACTGATCGAGATGCCGGTGCAGGCCCTGGAGCAGCATGTTCGGGAAGTGCTCAACGACAATCCCGTCATCGATGACACCCCGCAGGGCGGCGGCGACGACGAGCCCCGGGACGTCTCCATCTCCGAGGTGGAAGAGCGAGAACAAAGCGGCGGTTCCCTGGAAGAGAATTACGGCTCCCAGGACGACGACATCCCTTCCTACAACCTCCACGTGAACAACTGGGGCAAGGACGAGCGTCCGGAGTACAATACCTTCTCTGTCAAACAGAGTTTCACCCAAAGCCTGCTGGAGCAGCTGGGATACCGCAATCTTACGGAGCATGAGCGCACGGTGGCCAGTTTCATCATCGGCTCGCTGGACGACGACGGCTACCTGAGAAGGGACCTGGAAGCCCTCGTGGACGACCTGGCCTTCCGGGCGGGCGTGGAGTCGTCGGCCCAGGAGGTGGAGCGCCTGCTGAAGATTATCCAGGAGTTCGAGCCTTCAGGCGTGGGTGCCCGGGATCTCAGGGAATGCCTCCTCATCCAGCTGGAGGACAAGAAACGCACCCCTTCCGTCGAAAATGCCATCCGGGTGATTTCGGAGCAGTTCGACGCCTTCAAGAACAGGCACTTCCAGAAGATCATGTCCAAGCTCCACCTGAGCGAGGATCAGATGAAGGGGGTCCTGGACGAAATCCGCCGGCTGAACCCTTCGCCCGGCGGCCAGATCGACGATTCCTACACAGACCAGGCCCAGCAGGTGGTGCCGGATTTCCGCCTGGACTACGAGAACGGCCAGCTCATCCTTTCCATGCCCCGCTTCTCCATTCCGGAGCTCCGGATCAACCGGAAATACTCGGAAATCATGGAAAACGGCAGGCTTTCCCAGTCCCGCTCCGACAAGGAAGCCGCCTCCTTCGTAAAGCAGAAGATAGACTCGGCCAAATGGTTCATCGAGGCCCTTCGCCAGCGCCAGAATACCCTCTACAGCACCATGCAGGCCATTATCGACTATCAGCACGACTATTTCATAGACGGGGATGAAAGTTCGCTTCGGCCGATGGTGCTCAAAGACATCGCAGAGCGTACCGGCTTTGACATCAGCACCATTTCCCGCGTGGTGAACAGCAAGTGGATAGAGACCCACTTCGGTATATTCCCGCTCAAGTACTTCTTCTCCGAAGGACTGGAGAACAAGGAAGGGGAAGAGGTTTCCACCCGCGAAATCAAGAAAGCGCTGCGTGCCATGGTGGACGGCGAAGACAAGCACAATCCCCTCACCGACGACGAACTGGTGGACGGCCTGGCTGCAAAGGGCTACAAGGTGGCCCGCCGCACCATCGCCAAGTACAGGGCGCTGCTGGACATCCCCAAAGCCCGTCTCCGCCGGGAGCTCTAAATTTCTTTCAGCAGCCAACTAACACATTCTCAATTGTTTTCACTTTTATTGGTGCACATTTTTGTGCACCAATAAATGTATAATGCCCTTTGTTTCAGGCGAATAAGTGCCGAAGGGAAAAACGCTGTTGAAAACTTTGTGGAAGAATTTGGAAAAAAATGTAAGAAAATGGAAAACTTTCGCTATCTTTGCAATCAGCGTGAAAGTATAAAGTTCAACTATGGTCAGATTTTACGGAACAGCCAGCGGAAAGGTGGACGACAAGGGGCGCATCGTGCTCCCTGCCGCCTTCCGTGAAGCAATGGTCCGCGGCGGTTCCGAAAATATGGCCATGATTGTGAAAAAGAACGTTCAGCAGTGCTGTATAGACCTTTTCTCCGCAGAGGAATGGGAAAACAGAAGCGACAAGGTGCTGAGCGGAATAGATCCGGAACTGAATACGGAAGACGCTGATTTTTGGACCAAGTACAATGACGGCGTTTACACCATCGTCCCGGACGGGAAGCTGGGCCGGCTGAACATACCGTCAGAACTGCTTGAGAGTGCAGGTATTACCAAAGAGGTAGTATTTGGCGGTGTCGGCTACAAGCTCCAGATCTGGAATCCGGAAACCCGGAAAGCCGGTCTTCTCTCTGACGAGAAGTTCAAAGAAACCGCCTCGAGACTATCCGCCAAAAAATAGGAGGGTCTCGAAATGTCTGAATATCATATCCCTGTGATGCTGGCGGAAAGTATTTCCGCTCTTGTCACGAATCCCGACGGAATATACGCCGATGCCACTTTCGGAGGCGGTGGACACACCGCCGAACTACTTTCACGCTTATCAGACGGCGGGAAAGTCCTCGCCTTCGATCGTGACATGGATGCCATAGCCCGCGCTCCCAAAGATGCGCGCCTGACCCTGATTCACAACAACTTCCGCTTCATCGAAAACTATGCGGAGCAGCTCCGCCGCACGGCAGTGGCCACCGGAGAGGCCATTAGTAAGGCCGATGCTTCGGCAGCAGACGCTGCCTCTCCGGTGGAGGGACCGGCGGTGTTCGACGGCATCCTGGCCGACCTGGGGGTGTCCAGTCACCAGTTCGACACGGCGGAGCGGGGATTCAGCTTCCGCTTCGAGGATGCGCCGCTGGACATGCGGATGAACCAGGAGGCGTCTCTCACGGCCAGGGATGTGGTGAACGGCTACGACGAGGCCCGCCTGGAGCAGATCCTTCGCCTGTACGGCGAGGTGGACGGCGCCCGGAACGTGGCCCGCCTGATCAAGGAGGCCGCCCGGCTGCAGCCCCTGCAGACCACCGGAGACCTGGACCGCGCCCTGCAGCGGGTGCTGCCCAAAGGAGCGGAGCACAAGGTGCTGGCCAAGATTTACCAGGCCCTCCGGATCGAAGTGAACCAGGAGATGCATGCCCTGGAGAAATTCCTGGAAGGGGCCGCCCGTTCCCTGAAGGTGGGAGGCCGCCTGGTAGTGATCACTTACCATAGCCTGGAAGACCGGATGGTGAAGAACTTCATCAAGACCGGAAACATTGCGGGCACGGAAGAGAAAGACCTGTACGGCAGGACATTCGCGCCTCTGGAGGCCGTAAACCGCAAACCCGTCCTGCCCTCGGAAGAAGAGATTTCCCGGAACACCCGCGCCCGCAGCGCGAAGCTCCGGATAGCGGAAAGGAGGGCGGACGTATGACAGCGCACACCATCTGGACCGCCATTAAAAACTCGGCCAGGGCCCTGCGAAACGGGGAATTCCTCCTGCGGGTAAGGGCCGACAAACTGTACATGCACATCCTTTACCTGTTCCTGCTGATGTGGCTCACCATCATGCTCAGCCTGCAGGTAGATAAAACCCTGACGCGCGCCGGAGCCAACAAGGCCGCCATCGAGGAGCTCAAGATCCACCATGCAGAGCGCGAAGCCGCCCTGGTGAAGCTGCGCAGCGCATCCGGGATAGAGGAAAGACTGGAGAAAATGGGCTCCAAGGCCACCCTGCCGGAAGAACCCGCCACCGTGATCAAGAAACGATGAGACAGAAGGACGAAATACAGGATACCATTGAGAACCGCGACAGGATCCACGTGGTGATGTTCTTCGTATCCATCGTGGTGCTGGTGCTGTCGGCCTTGATCCTGATCAAGATCGTACACATCCAGGCCACTTACGACGTGGATTCCAAGGTGGTGAACCTGTTCCGTCCCAATTCCCAGAAGCACGTGGAGGAACCCGTGCGCGGCAGGATCCTCGCCACCGACGGACGGCCGTTTGCCATATCGGCCCCCCTGTACGACGTCTATATGGACTGCACCATCCGCAAGCGGGAATTCGAGGAGAAAGGCGACACGGAGGCCGAACGGGCCTGGCGGGAAAAGGCGCGGGAACTGAGCACCTATCTGGCGGCCGAATTCCAGGACAAGAGCGCAGACCAGTACTACAGCACCATCATCCGCGGCCGTGACAACGGGTCCAAGTATCTGAGCATCAAGAAGAATATAGACCTTACCACGCTCCGCCGCGTGCAGTCGTTCCCCCTGTACAAAGAGGGCGCCTACCGGGGCGGTATCATCGTGGAAGCCCACGAAGAGCGCATCTACCCCTACGATTCCCTGGCCCGCCGCGTGATCGGCTATGTCAAAGATACCCTCCGCAGGGGCCTGGAAGCCAATTTCGACTATGAACTGCACGGCCAGGCCGGCTATGAGTGGAGAAGGGTCACGGACGACAATTCCTGGATCCGGGACCTGGACTCCAGCGTAGTGCGCGCCAAGGACGGCAACGACATCCGCACCACCCTGAACGTGGATTTCCAGGACATTGCCGACAGGGCCCTGCGCAAGCAGATCAACGAGAACGACGACATCCGTGCGGGTATCGTCATTATCATGGAAGCGCAGACCGGCGCCATCCGCGCCATGGTGAACCTGTCCCGCGGCAACACGCCCCAGACTACGCTCTGGGAGCGGGAGAACCTGGTCCTGAGGGAAGTCGGCGAGCAAGGGTCCGTGATGAAGACCGTCTCCCTGCTTTCCCTGGTGGAAGACGGCCACGTGAAAAGCCTGGAACAGACCATCCCCACCAACAACGGCTTTGTCCCCAACTACCGCCAGGACGTGCACATCCTGGACTATCAGCGGGAGACCGGACGGCGGGAAATCAGCGTGATGCACGGGTTCGAGATTTCCTCCAACTACGTGTTCACCTATCTGGCCGAGCATTACTACGGCGACCACCCGCAGGAACTGTTCGACCACATCTATTCCTACCGCCTCGGAGAGGCCTTCGACTTTGACATCAGCGGCCTGGGCACTCCGGTGGTGAACCGCCCCGGAACGCCCGGCTGGAGCAAGACCACCCTGGGAACCACAGCCTACGGATACGGCATCAGCGTGACGCCGCTTCATGTGGCCACCTTCTACAACGGTATCGCCAACAAAGGCCGGATGATGAAACCCTACCTGGTGGAAAGCGTAGAGAAAGACGGCCGGGTGCTCAAGCACTACAACCCCTCCGTCCTAAACAATATCTGCTCCCGGAACACGGCCGACACGGTAACACGCGCCCTGCGCTCGGTGGTGGTGAACGGTACCGCCACCCGCCTGAAAGGCGCCAAACTGTCCGTGTGCGGAAAGACGGGCACCGCCCAGGTGGTGCTCACCCCCCAGGAGCGCAAAGGCAGCACCGACCCGTACCACGACACGATGGGCCGAAAGAAAAACCAGGGTACCTTCGTGGGATTCTTCCCGGCCGAAGACCCGAAGTACACCATCCTGGTCACCGTCTATTCCTATCTTTCCGGAAAGAGCTTCTACGGCGGCACGCTGCCCGCCCTGGCCGTCCGGGAAATCGTAGACAAGATCTACGCCCTGGATCCCGAATGGCAGCCGGTACTCCCCCGGACCGGGACGGTGCCCGTGATGAACGACAACCCAGAAGACAAAAAACAGAAATGAGATACAGTGATTATACCAGCATAACCTCGGATTCCAGGAAAGTGATTCCCGGATCGCTGTTCGTAGCCGTAAGAGGCTATAGCAGCGACGGGCACGACTACATCCAGTCGGCCATCGATAAAGGCGCCACGGGCATCATCTGCGAGGAAATACCCGAAGGGATAGTGGCGGAGCAGGGGGTCTGCCCTGCCACAGTTCAATTCGAGGTGGTGGAGAACTCCCGGAAGGCCCTGGCGCTTGCCGCAGACGAGTTCTATGGCCACCCTTCCCGGAAACTGAGCCTGGTGGGCATCACCGGCACCAACGGGAAAACCACCACGGTGACCCTGCTGTACAACCTGTTCCGCAGCCTGGGCTACCCCTGCGGCCTGCTTTCCACCATCGCCAACTACGTAGACGGAAAACGCCTGGAGACAGAGAATACCACGGCCGACCCGGTGACCATCAACGCCCTGCTGAAGGACATGGTGGACCATGGCTGCCAGTACTGCTTCATGGAAGTGAGTTCCATCGGCGTGGAGCAGGAACGCGTGAGCGGACTCACCTTTGCGATGGGTATTTTCTCCAACCTCACGCACGACCACCTGGACTACCACAAGACCTTTGCCGAATACCTCCGCTGCAAGAAACTCTTCTTCGACCGCCTGCCCAAAGAGGCCACGGCGCTGATCAACGCCGACGACCGGAACGGCTCCGTGATGGTGCAGAACACCAAAGCCCACCAGGTTGTCACCTACTCCGTGAAAGGCCTGGCGGACCACACAGCCCGCATCCTGGAACAGAGCTTCGAAGGCATGCAGCTCAAGATAGACGGCGTGGACACCTGGTGCAAGCTGATCGGCGAACACAATGCCTACAACCTTCTGGCTATCTACAGCACGGCCGTGTGCCTGGGCATGGACGCCACCGAGACGCTCGTCGCCCTTTCAAGGCTGGAGCCCGCCCCGGGACGCCTGGAGAACCTGCGCGGACCGCGCGGACTGAGCGTGGTGATAGACTACGCCCACACGCCGGACGCCCTGGAGAATGTGCTCAAGACCCTGCGCACCATCGCCCCGCAGCGCCAGCTGATCTGCCTGTTCGGCTGCGGCGGAGACCGCGACCGGACCAAGCGCCCGGAGATGGCGCAGGTGGCGGAACGCCTGGCAGACCGTCTGGTGATCACCTCCGACAACCCCCGCACGGAAGACCCGGAAGCGATTATCACTGAGATCCGGAGCGGACTCAGCGCCGCGGCCGCCGTGAAGACCCTCGTCATCACAGACCGCAGGGAAGCCATCCGCACCGCCATCCTCACCGCCCCGGAAAGCGCCACCATCCTGATCGCCGGAAAGGGTCACGAGACTTACCAGGTCATCGGCCATGAAAAACGGCCCTTCGACGAGAAACAAATAGTGAACGAAACCTTCAAGCTGTTTAACGAATGATTTACCATCTGTTCCAATATCTGGAGCGTATCGGTGTCGATTTTCCCGGCATCGGCCTGATGCATTATCTGAGCTTCAGAGCCATCCTGGCGGCCGTCACAGCCGTCCTCACCGCCCTTTTGGCCGGCAAACGCATCATCCGCTGGCTGCAGCTGAAGCAGATCGGCGAAACCGTGCGCGACCTGGGCCTGCAGGGGCAGATCGAGAAGAAGGGAACCCCCACCATGGGCGGCATCATCATCATCCTGTCTGTGATGACGGGCGTGCTGCTGTTCTGCGACCTCACCAGCATATACGTTATCCTGCTGATCGTGAGCACGCTCTGGTGCGGCGCCCTGGGCTTCACCGACGACTATATCAAGGTGTTCAAGCACAACAAGGAAGGCATGTCGGAGAAGGGAAAGCTGCTGGGACAGATTGCCCTGGGCTTCATCGTGGGACTCACCGTATGGATGAGCCCGGACATTGTCGTGCGTGAAAAGGTGGAAGTCCCCGAAAGCGTGGAACGTGTGCTGGAGACCGAAACCACCGTCACTTCGGGCCGATACGTACAGGAAGACGTGGTAAAGAGCACCAAGACCACCATCCCCTTCGTGAAGAACCACGAGTTCGACTACAAGTGGCTCTCTCCCGTGAAAGGGACCTGGGGCTGGTACGCCAAATGGGCCATCTACGTACTGATGATCGTGCTGGTGATCACGGCCTGCTCCAACGGAACCAACCTGACCGACGGGCTGGACGGACTGGCCGCGGGGACATCGGCCATCGTAGGAGTTGTCCTTGGCATCCTGGCCTGGCTGGGAGGCAACCTGATTAACTCCAATTATCTGAATATCATGTATATCCCGGGGTCCGGAGAAATCGCCATCTTCATGAGCGCATTCGTGGGCGCCCTTGTCGGATTCCTGTGGTTCAACTCCTTCCCCGCCCAGGTGTTCATGGGCGACACGGGCAGCCTGACCATCGGCGGAATCATCGGCGTAGGCGCCGTCCTGATGCGGAAAGAGCTGCTGCTCCCACTGCTGTGCGGCATCTTCTTCGTGGAGAGCCTGTCGGTGCTGCTGCAGCGCTTTTATTTCAAGGTTACCCGGAAAAAGACCGGCGTGGGACACCGGATCTGGAGCATGACCCCGCTTCACCACCATTATCAGGACAAGAAGGCGCCGGAAGGCCCGGTCATCTTCCCCAAACCCGTCCCGGCCCAGCACGAAGCAAAGATTACGGTCCGTTTCTGGATCGTGGGAATTATACTGGCAGTTAGTACACTGGCATTGTTAAAGTTAAGGTAGCGTATGTCAAGAGTTGTTGTTCTTGGAGGAGCAGAGAGCGGCGTAGGAGCCGCCGTGCTCGCAAAAGTGAAAGGATTCGATGTGTTCCTCAGTGACAAGGGACAGATCAAGGAGCAGTATGTGGAGACCCTGAAGAAATGGGACATCCCCTATGAGGAAGGCCGGCACAGTGAAGAGCTGATCTTGAATGCCGACGAGGTGGTCAAGAGCCCCGGCATCCCCGGGACGGTTCCCATGGTGCAGAAGATCCGCGAAAAAGGCATCCGGGTGGTGTCCGAAATCGAGTTCGCCAGCCGGTACGATGCAGCCAAGAAAATCTGCATCACCGGGTCCAACGGCAAGACCACCACGACGTCGCTGATCTATTACCTGCTCAAGAACGCCGGGCTGAACGTGGGCCTGGGCGGCAACATCGGCCAAAGCTACGCCTATCAGGTGGCCACCGAGCACTTTGACTATTATGTACTGGAAATCAGCAGTTTCCAGCTGGACGACATCTACGATTTCCGTCCGGACATCGCCATCATCACCAACATCACCCCGGACCACCTGGACCGCTACGACCACAAGATGGAGAACTACGTGGCCGCGAAGTTCAACATCACGAAGAACCTCACCCGCGACGACTGCTTCATCTTCGACAGCGACGACGACATCACCATCGGCCACCTGGACAACATCATCCTGCGCTGCAAGATGCTGCCCTTCTCCCAGGAGAAGGAAGTGGAGCAGGGCGCCTTCCTCCGCGACGACAAGATCGTCCTCCGCTACGAGGAGGAGGAGACCGACCTCTACCTGCAGGAGCTCGCCCTCGGCGGCAAGCACAACATCTACAACTCGATGGCCGCCGCCCTGGCCGCCAAGGCCTCCGGCATCGACAACGAGGTGATCCGGAACTCCCTGGCCACCTTCCAGCCCATCGAGCACCGCCTCGAGCCCGTCCTCTCGATCAAGGACGTCCTGTACATCAATGACTCCAAAGCCACCAACATCGACTCGGCCTGGTACGCCCTCGAGTGCCAGAAGCGGCCGGTCGTCTGGATCGTGGGCGGCACCGACAAGGGCAACGGCTACTCCATCTTGAACGACCTCGTCCGCGAGAAGGTCAAGGCCATC
>ODAI013606433.1_pt1 | contig 20565 bp, 14 predicted proteins | sample 1539321 | NCBI WGS metagenome assembly ODAI01 (sample SAMN02144231, study PRJEB22623) | gut metagenome | biome: sheep rumen | host: Ovis aries | place: New Zealand
CGTGGGTGCCATACCCGTTCCCATCCCGAACACGGAAGTCAAGCCCCACAGCGCCGATGATAGTGGCCCTGCGCCGCGAAAGTAGGAGGCCGCCGGCTTTTTTTTATAGAGAAGTTGGCATTGGAGAGTTTTTGAAGCTGTAAGACCTTCGTAAGGGGGCTTTATGCAGAGTTTGAAATTGAAATCTATGAAACTTAGTTGTTTCTAAAAATTATACGGTATTTGATGCCGGTGACCATGGCGTGGGTGCCATACCCGTTCCCATCCCGAACACGGAAGTCAAGCCCCACAGCGCCGATGATAGTGGCTTTGCGCTGCGAAAGTAGGAGGTCGCCGGCTTTTTATTTTTCCTGTTAACATTTGCTTGCCTACTGACATATTTTATATATGCCTTTCCATGAGTTTATAAAATCCATTTTTTGTTGCTAACGAGATGTTGCAATGCATAGCTGTTTGTATCTTGGTAAGTGAAGCCAACGAAAGCATGCAGTTTTTACCGGTTAATGCCTAGTGAAACGCTGATTAATCCAGGACGATGTCATTATGGTTGTGTGGCACAAAAAAACGGCGCTGTTTTTGTTTTACAGCGCCGTTTTGTGTTTTATGGGGTTGTTGGAAGGAGTAAAGGCTTAAGAAAGCTTGAACTTGTTGATGTTTTTTGAAAGTTCTTCCATGTCTTTGGAGTTGTGGATTGAGGCTGCATTTACGGCTTTTACGGAAGAGAGGATTTCGTCCGTGCCAGTTGCCATCTGAATCATGGTGTTGTCGATTTCAACACTGTTTTTGCCTAAGCGCTCCATTTCCACAACGATTTGCTTGCCAGAGTTGAGCATTTCCTTTGCACCATCGCGAACATTGATTGTACTTGCATTGATGCTTTCCATTGCTTCAAGAACCTGAGTAGAACCTGCGCTTTGTTCATTCATGGCGCTCATTACAACCTGTTCCTGATCTTTGACTGTCTGGGTAAGTGTAAAGATGTCTGCAAACTGCTTTTGCAAAATCTTGATGCTGGAAGATACGCTTTTGATGACTTCGCTAAGGCTCTGCAAACTTCCTGTGATGTTTTTACCCTGATTATTGCTTTGCTCGGCAAGCTTTCGGATTTCGTCTGCAACAACAGCAAAGCCTTTACCGGCTTCTCCTGCATGGGCGGCTTCGATTGCTGCGTTCATAGCGAGAAGGTTTGTCTGTTCTGCGATGTTCTGGATGATATTTGAAGCGTCCATAAGACCGCTGGATTCGCGTACGATTTTGTCTGACATGTTGGCCGTATTTTCTACGTTTTTCTGACCGATGTTAGAAGCATTGAAGAGTTTTGTTACAGCATCCTGGTTTTTGCCAAGGATGGAAGAAACGCTTTGTATGTTTGCGACCATCTGGCGGACAGCAGCGGAACTTTCTTCTACTGCGGCTGACTGCTGGGAAACCTGCTCGTTGAGGTTTTCGATTTCCCTCATTATGCCTTTTACAATCTGGGTGTTCTTTTCTGAACTGTGGGCCTGTTCTGTGATTCTATCTTTGACAGAGTTGATGTTTGCAACAATCTGTTCTACGCTACTTGATGTACGGGTCATGCTTGAGTTCAAGTTGTTGGCGGTTTTTGTGGAACCACTGATGTTTACCTGGACATTATTGAGCAAGTCTTTTGTCTGCATAAAGAATGCATTCAAGTGGTTTACAAGAAGACCGAATTCGTCACGGCTGATAACAGGAATATTGCTTACTGTATAGTCTCCGTTTTCTAGGCGGGCACTGAAATTACTTACGTGGTTCAAGCGCTCTACAAGACCGTGGGCTATCATAAAGAAGTCTATGATAACGACGACAAGTCCGAATACGGAAATAGGAAGTTGGGTCGTAAAGAAGAGACGGGCACTACTTATGTTTGCGTTACCCTTCATGAATACTGGAGCAAATTCCAAAAGTAGGATGCCGACGATTGCAAAGCCTGCTACGAGGATGTTGCGACTTAGGATGGTGAATTTTAAGTCTTGGACTCCGAATGGGAGGAAGGAAAGCCAGTGTTCCCAAGCTTCAATCCATTTAATATAGAACAAAAGTGAGAACAAGAAGACGGTTCCCGTGTGAAGGCAGAGGAAAGCAAGCGTTTCGTAAGTGTCTATGTTTCTGGCTCTTGCGGAGATGCCTAGAAGGATTGGATAGATAAAACAACCTGCAAGAAGTACTCCAATTAAAAGAGCGGGAAGCTTGTTGTTTGCTTCGTTTGCAGCGTGACTAGAAGCTAGGCTACCGTCGTAGGCATAAATTGCATTTACTGTGCGTCGCTTCATAAAATGGAAAGCGAATATATTAAGTATGTCAAATATAAGAACGAAAGGAGATAGGTGTAGCAAAAAGAAGTTTGTGATTGTGAAGGTTTTATTGTAGGCTCCGTATCCAAACGAAAAGACGTAGGGAAAGAGGATTATAAGCCAGTACAATACTGTAACTTTTGTGGGCAATTCAGGAACCTGAATCTTCGCTGTTTTTTTATCCATTGGAAAAACACTCCTGCGTTGTTCTTGAGTCCTAAAAGACATCGATTGTAATCTGTTGAAATCTGCGCGAAAACAGAGAAAATTGAAGTTTTAGAGACTATCACCCTTGAATTTATCACACAAAATGGCTGATGTCAATGTTTGGCTCCTTTTTTTCAAGTAAATTCAATTTTTGTGGAGTTGCATTCTTAAATTATTTTTCAAGGTCTGGCCCTTGTAACCTCCGATTTTCCTACGTTATAGTTACACTGATTGGTTTTATAAAAAATTGACCTGAGCAATGGAAAGTTTTTGTCAGGGATTGATATTTTTCCCATAAAAATAACAGGAGTTCAGCATCAGTCCGGCTATTAGCGGTCAAAATGAGTCAGTGGGACGTAGGAAAAAAACTTCTTGCGCTAGGCTATGGAGAGGTGGCCGGAGGCCAGCCACCGCAGGGAACGCAAGTGAGCGAGGAGGCCGCGCGTTAGCAAGCCTCGGAACAGCCGACCTGCCGTAAGGCAGGTAGCGCCCAGATGAATAAAATTTGAAAATTTTAGACTTTGAACTGGTCGAGCTGGGAACCGATGTTGCTGATGGATTCGTCCATTTTGGCGGAAAGGTCGGAAAGTTTTTCGCCGGTTTGGGTGATGGTCATGGCACCGGATGACATTTCGTCCATGCCGTTTTGGAGGTCGCGGGCGGCGTTTTTGAGCTTGGCGATTTCTTCCAGGATGGCATTGTTGCCGTTTTCCATTTCTGCAGATGCGCTCTTGACTTCGGCTGAGTTGTCGTTGAGAATGCCCAGCGATTCGTTGATTTGCCTAGAGCCGTTTTTCTGTTCCTGCATAGCACTGGTGATTTCGTCGACCAGCATGTGGGTCGAAGAGATGTCGAGTGAGAGCGAGTTGAGCATTTCGCGGGATTCCTGGGAGGCTTTTACGATGTCTGTAACTGCGCTCTGGATGTTTTGCAGCTGGTTACCGATGGTTTTTGACTGGGAAGATGAGTTTTCGGAAAGCTTACGGATTTCGTCTGCAACGACGCTAAAGCCTTTGCCTGCTTCTCCTGCGTGGGCGGCTTCGATTGCGGCGTTCATGGCAAGGAGGTTTGTCTGTTCAGCTATGGAAGATATGATTTTGTTTGCATCCTGCAGCATCTGGGACTGCTCCTGAATCTTGAGGATTCTGTTGTTGACATCTTCCTGTTTTTTGACACCGTTTTGGGTTTTGTCTTGGAGGCTTGCGAATGAGCGTGAGAGGTTTGTTACCGATGAGTTTACGCTGTCTATGTTGCCGACCATTTCTGCTACCGCTGAAGAGGCCTGGCTTACGCTGTTGGACTGGGTGTTAATCATGGAGCCAAGGGATTTGATGTTTGTGCTTATTTCGCTAACGCTACCTGCTGTTTCTTCCACGCTGCCTGTTTGCGCTTTGATGCTCTGTCCCATGTTGCCGATGATGGCGCTTATCTGGGAGATGGCGCTGGTGGTGTCATGGGTACATTCCTTTAGGTTTTGTCCGGTTGTGTCAAGGTCGTTTCTTGCTTTTTTGACTTCCCCGACGATTTCTTGCAGTTTTATGATAAAGGCATTCACGCTGTCTACGACTTCTTCAAAGATTTTGAAAAGCGAGCGGGCTGGTTTTTTGATGCGCTTGGTAAGGTCTGCGTTGCCGGATGAAAGCTCGTCTACTGCGTCTTTTAGGACTTTCATCTGGCCTATGATGTTTATGATTGCGAGTGTGAGTGCAACGATTACCAGTATGACAAGTATTGCCCGGATGAGCGAACTGTATGCGTTCTTGAAGAATTCAGCCTGGGTGTAGGGGACAAAGAGAACCATGTGCCAGTTTACGAGTGTGATTGGCGCAAGGACGTACTGACCGTCCAGGCGGGTATGGCTTGTACATTCTTTGGGTACGTTGTCAAAGTCGTTGAGGGCAGGGAGTTTGTCTGTTACCTTGATTTTGTCCTTAAGGATTGTCTCGTCTGCCGCACCGGTTATTTCTAGCAGGTCGTTGTAGAGGTACATTTCTATGTTTTCGTCAAGGCCTGAGTACATTGTGCGGATGAAGTCTGTAAGGGGAACGCCTGTTCCTACTATGCCGACAGGGTTTCTGTTCTTGTCGCGGACTACGGCGTTGAGCCAGAGCATGGTTGTTCCCAGGTTAGCGTTGTAGTTGATGTTGAAGTTGTATTCTTCTGTTTCGTACATGGTCATGTTGAACCAGTATTCGTTGGGGTCGTTGGGGTCTACAACGTAGGAGAATTTCATTCCGCTCCAGAATTCCATGTTTTCTTTGGAAATCCAGAAGACACTTTTGCTTAGGAAGGAGTCGGAATAGGCCTCGAAGTCTTTAAATGCGCTTTTTCGTATATCTTCGTTGTCTGGGTGTTGCATGAATTCTACGATGGAAGGGGACTTCATCATCTGTCGTACGAGAACCAGCTGGCTGTTCATGCTGGCGTTGAATTCCAGAGTCTTGATTTCTACGTGCCTCTTCATCTGAGTGTCTTCTGTGCGTACAAAGCTTCTTTTTGCCTGGATGTTTACGAAGAAAAATACTACGGCAAGTACTGCAATCGCAGCAAGGATAACCAGGGCAACTTTGGAACTGTTCTTTTTCATTTTGTTCTCCACGCTTGATTTTGAGGGAGATAAGCTGGTAAACACTTCTCTTAATAGTATTTTATAGCCTGAAAGGTGATTTTTCAAGGAATTATTAGGAAAATTTTGAATTTTTTTTAAGGAAATCTTTTGATGAATTCATTTTTTTTGTTTTAAGAATTAAGGTTGTTTTAAGTGTTTACCGACCCTTCGACAGGCTCAGGGATCGCTTTGGCTGTAAGATTTTATAGTTTTTAGACGGTCTGGGGCCACTACGATTTGTAGTTTTTTTGGGAATAGAGACTAGCCCCGATTGGAAGGGCGCGGAACGCGTTGCGTTAGCAATGGAGGCGAAAGCCGGTTCTCGCAACGAAGTTTCGAGCGACCCTGGAAAGCGGGTAAAAATTGCGTCCTTGCAATTTTTACCCGCAAGTTTTCTTTTGAAAACTTGCCGAGTTTTTGCGCAAAGAAATGACGCGCCGTCCATGGCGCTGCTTGTTTGCGATTTAGGGTAAAAATTGCAAGGTGCGGTTTGCATTTTTAACCGACGGTTGAATTTGCAGTATGCTCCAAATTATTGAAGAGATGCCGAAACAAGTTCGGCATGACAGGTTCTTTTGTTTGGCATGACAGGTTCTTTTGTTTGGCCAACTTTTACACCGCCCTTCGAGAGCCTCAGGGACCGCCCTCCATGGCGCTATTGTTATTAAAAAATGGCAAATGTTCTTTTGGGACGCTTGTGTTTTGCAGGAAAAAGCGCCGCAAAAAGAAAAAGAAGCTAGAGCTGGGAAAGGGCACCTGCTATGCTGTAGGCACGGTCGCCGAACTTTTCTATCTGGCGCACGAGGTCTATGTACAAAAGCTCGGTCTTTACGTCTGCACCTGCTTCAAGCTTCTTGCGGGCAACTTTCTTTAGGTTGTGGCGGAATACGTCTATCTGGCTTTCTATTTCCTTTGCAATGAGGAGCTTGTCGTGGTCGAGGTGCTTGTTTATGTTGTCGCGGATAAAGTACATAATCTGGCGGGCAAGGTCCAGGTAGGGGTCCAGCCTGTCCATGTCTTCCTGGGCGAAGGTCATGTTCTTTTTGACTGACTTCTGCAAAAGTAGGGCAACGTTGTAGCAATCGTCGGTCATTTCCTCAAGGTCGTCAACTATTAGCTGCATTATGCTTAGGCTGTCCTTCTGCTGCAGGCTTAGCGGAAGGCGGGAACAGTTGATGATGTATTTTGTTAGCTGTTCCTTCATCTGGTCCGCAAAGTCTTCCTGGTCGGTAAGTTCTTCCATGTGGTTTGCAATGAAGGCTTCGCTCCTGTCCTTGAATCCTGCCGCAACACCTTCGAACATCCTTGTTACAAGAAGGGTCATGTCCTGTATTTCTTTTTCTGCGCGGATTATGTAAGATGCTGCGTTTTCCTTTCCGCCAGTCTCGCTGAATTCCAGGGTGTAGGTCTTTGGTGCAAGGCCTTCCTTGTTGTCTTTTATGAGGGCTGTGGCAAGGGCTGCAATCTGTCTGGTGAAGGGGAGGCAGAGAATAGATGTTATTGTCTTTAGAACCGTGTGGAGGGTTGCTATGTGCCAGGTGATTTTTTCTGTTGGGCTTCCGGGAACCAGGTGGTCAATCAGGTTCAGGAAGGGGGTAAAGAATATGCAGGCAAGCACTACCGTTGCAACGTTAAAGAGTACGTGGATCAGGGCCGTGCGTTTGGCGTTTGCGCTGGAATTCATTGCGGCCATGATTGCGTCTATTGTAGAGCCTATGTTGCTTCCGATTACCAGGGCTGCTGCAAATTCCCAGTTTACAAGATGATTGTAGGCCATTGTGATTACGATTGCGCTTTCTGCGGAAGACGAATGGATTAGGGCTGTGATTATTATGCCCACCACAACTCCTATTAGGACGGAAAGAGCGCCCATGTCGCCAAACTGGGTCAAGAAGTTGAGCGTTCCCTTTTCCGGGCTGATTGTGGAAGAAAGCCAGCTTAGGCCAATGAAGAGCATTCCAAAGCCCATGATTGCCTGGCCGAGTGGGCCCTTCTTCATTTTTTTTGATGAATAGAAGAAATAGCCAAGGCCAAAGATTGGTATTGCAAAGGCCGCTATGCTAAAGCTGAAGCCAAAGAGTACTACGATCCATGCCGTTATGGTAGTTCCTATGTTTGCACCTAGCGTTACGCCCACGGACTGCTGCAGAGTCATAAGGCCTGCGTTTACGAAAGAAACTTCCATGGCTGTGGTTGCCCCGGACGACTGTATTATTATAGTAAGAAGGAAGCCTGTTATAAAGCCCGTGAAGCGGTTGCCCGTCATAAAGCCCAGTGCCTTCTGCAGACCCGCACCAGCGCTTTTCTGAATACCGTCGCTCATCATCTTCATGCCGTAAAGCAAAAAAGCAAGGCTACCCAATAACTGTAAAATTGTTCCGAGGAGTTCCATGTCAAAAGTATACAATAAAATTCAAAGTAAAATCAATGAGTGGAAAACTCTAAACAATCCTTTTGTAAAGCCTGCGTATTTCTTCATATAGAATGGCATCTCCGCCTTTTGGGTCGCTAAAATATATGCCAGTATTTATAAGCTTATATTTTCTGCCTGACGCATCTGTAACGGTATAGAGCGTAGAAGTCCCTGATTTTGCTTCTTTTTGCAAACTGCCGAGCTGCTTTAAGGCCTCTTCGTCAAGTTTCATACCGATTGCTATGTCGCACTTTAGGATTGCAATCTGTTCTTGCAGCAAAGACGGATCTTCAACCTGGCTTTCGTCTGTATTCTTAAACACATTTATGCGAGCAAAAGAAAAGCCGTTATCTTCTCCAACGATGTCTGCAAGGTCATTAGCCTTCGGTATGGCTTTGTAGGGAAGATTGTTCTCTATTCCATACACGTATTTTAGAGAGCGCCTGTGGACTATGTGGGCGGAAGGTGTCATTGTTCCGTTTTTTGATTTTATTGCATGAGCTTTGTAGGCTTTTATCATAGCTTCACTGTATTCCGCTCCGTCTATGCCGTTTGCATTTTTGCCTACAAAAAGGATTTTTACGTTCTGTTTGTAGTAGCCGGGGTAGGAGCCGTCTAGTAAAATTTCGTGACCAGGGTTTTGCTTTTTTATCTTTTCCAAAAGTTGAACTTCTGCCTTGCTTCCGTCGTATTCAGAAGGCTTTGTGGCGCTAGGTTCAAGTCTACTAGGCTCAACTTTAGTTTCGCTTTCTGGTTTTGTAGCATTCACTTTGGAAAGCTGATTTTTTACTTCTTCTAGTTCCGATTTTTGCTTGCGATATTTTAAGTACAGCAAGAGTAAGAGAACTAGAAGTAAAAGAATTATCAGAAGAAGCAGAATGCAGTGCCAGCATGGAAAACAGTTGCAGCATTTGTTTTCTTGTTCAAGTGGTTCACTCACCTTTAGTTCAACATCTTCTAAGGGCTCTTGCAGCTCTTGATTTCCTTGCAGTTCCAATGCCTTTTCTACGGAGGAAACAGAGATGTCTGCGCTTCCTGCTGCTTTGTGGGGAATCAGGATACGGGAATTGGGCCATTCGCGGTAGTCTTTTGAAAGTCCTATGCTTTGCGTTTTGTCAGAAAAAGGCGCAAGTGAAGCTTCATCATAGAAGCGGGAAAAATATTCTTTATTGTTGTAGTTGTTTGTGTTCCAGTTGCAAACCGCTTCTGCAATGCTTTCACTTTCTTCCCTGGTGATAGCGAATGCGTTTTCTATGTAGCCTGCAAGCATAAGTCGCAGAGGTTTTATTTGCTCAACTCCAGCATTTTCTGCAATGTAAAATATGTCAGCGCCGGGTTTATCCCTTCCATAAGTGCGACTGGCACTGTATTTTTCTCCAAGGCCTACAGGGCCGGGTGTGGCTTCTGATTTTTCAGTTTGCATGCGGACGCCAAGGCTTTGACCTATTGCGCGGATTTGGTCCCTGGAAGAGATTGCCCCGTCTGAATACGAGCCTGTGAACTCTACATAATTGGGTGCAGCGTCAGAGCCCAATATAGAAGAGTCAACTACCGCACTTTCTTGTGAAAAGGCCAAGGTGAAACAGGTGAATGTAAGTAATGAGCAAATAAATCTTTTCATGGAAACCTCTTGTAAAAAGTATACACCGCTTTTGTAAATAAATAAAGGGATGTTAGGAAGTAGGAGTTAGGATGTAGGATAAAGGGGGGGAGAAGCCCCTCCCCTGTCTCCAGCCGGCAAAGCCGTCTTCCGCCACCCCACCCAGCGGGGCAATCCCTTTGCAAATGCCCCGCAACGCCCCTTGATTTCCGAAACTGCTGTCTTTCTACAGAATGGCTCCGCAACTTTTACAGCTGTCGCGGTTGCTCAAGTTGGATGCCCCGCAGTTCGGACATTTTATGGTCAGAGGGCTAGCCCCTGGGGCTGTGTTGCTCTGATTGCCGTTCAATGAAAGTCCGTAGAGCGGAATGGATTTTTGGTTTGAAGTTTCCTGCTTTCCTTTTTCAGACAGATTCACTTTTAGGCTTCCGTTTACTTTCCGTATGGCATCAAACAATGCCTTTTTATCGCTCCATGTTGAATTCTCCAGATAGTTAAAGGTCACAAGTTGTCCTTTAACGCATATAGTCCAAATCGGAACTTCTACAATTTCTTTTTCATATTTATTTTTTTGCCTTTCTTCTTTCTTGTATCTGAGGTTTACTGCCGAAATATCTGCAAAGTAGTACTTCTTTTTTCCTGGCCAGAACAAATGCCTTTCATATAAGGCACTCTCATCGTACTCAACATAGGACGTACAGAAAAAGTTAATTAGAAAAATTATTATTATAAGCGGTATCAAAAGCAGTATAAACGGATTCATGAATCCCAATACCTTGATAATAAACAACTCCACCAAAGCAACTAAGGCTGCATAAACTAAGCCCAAAAGAAGGATTTTGATGCTTGTGGTAACTACACTGAATTTGCTTTTGTGTGCAAAAATTGTTTTCTTTGATTCTTCCATAGATATTCCTTTTTAATAAAGCAGAGTTCCTATTTACTCCTTACAGTTCTCTATAGCTTTGAATTATCTCCGATTTCAAAGACTATGTCCTTTTTTATACGGCGCATTAAATCGAAAAGTTTTTTTAACTCATCTATAGATGCTTGGGAAAAGTATGGAAATTTTCTTTCCCTGTAATTAACGGATATGTACCACAGGTTTTTGTCATCCTTAAGCTCCCTTCGGATTTTTGTTATGTCGGAAAAGTGGATTGTGCGCTTTATGGGAAGGAAAAGAGGCCGGATGTACAGGGCATTGTCATCATGTTCGGCATAGGTCGTAAACAGCATGCTTATAACTGTGGCAAGTAGAATCCCAAGCGGAATAATCATCTTAAGGTTAATCGGATTAAATTGATTTTCTGGGAGGTTACCAGTCTTCATGTATGTTATGGCAATCGGTGCAAAACTGACAAAACACGTAATAAGAAAAATCTTGAGAATTCCTCGTATCTGACTGCTAAAAATTTCGCCCTTGTTTTTGTAGCCAAGGATTGTTTTCTTTGCTGTATTCATTTTGACACCTCCATTCATAAGTATACACCTGTTTTGCAAATAAATAAAGGAAGTTTAGGAAGTTGAAGTAAAGGCTATGTCCTTTTTTATACTGAAAAATGGGAACTTAGCCGGGATTGGAGCCCCGAAGTTGCCACGAAGTGGCAATGAGCGGTAGCGAAGGGCGGAAAGCCCGTAACACCAACGGGCGAATGTATTTGTATAAGCGTGCACAGTAAAAAAAGCCAGCTGCTCCAGAAGAGAAAAAAGAATTCAAACTTTTTTCCGTAAGAATTTAAACTTTTTTTTGAGTTAGCTTTGGCTTTCTCTGCTTTGGCGTTAAAAAAATCATAAAAATATACACTCAAATACTTAAAAAATTGCATTCAAAATTTAAGGATTCTCCCTTATAGTACAATCAGAGACACACAAATTGGAGGAATCTGGTATGAAAAAAATTTTATCTATTGCTGTTGCTGTTTTGGCTGCCGCGACTTTGTTCGTAGGATGCAAGGGAAAGAAAAGCGGTGCAATTAAAGTTGGTATCATTAACAACCCGCCGTCAGAATCAGGATACCGTGCTGCAAACGTTAAGGACATGGAAGAAGTCTTCTCTCCGGCAAAGGGCTACGAGGTAAAGACTTTCTACAGCCTTAAGAACGACGAGCAGTTGAATGCGGCTTCTCAGTTCATTACAGAAGGAGTTGACTACATTCTTCTTTCTGCCGCCGCAACAGACGGATGGGATGCAGTTCTTAAGAATGCACAGAAGGCAGGAATCAAGGTATTCCTCTTTGACCGCATGATTAACACAGACGAAAGCCTTTACGAAGCAGCTGTTGTTTCCGACATGGCAAACCAGGGTAATACTGCCGTAGCATGGCTTAAGTCTTTGAACCTTCCTGAATACAAGGTAATCCACATTCAGGGTGCTATGGGTTCTGATGCCCAGATTGGTCGTACAGCAGCTTTGGACAAGGAATTTGCAGCTGGAACAATGACAAAGGTTGTTCAGCAGACAGCTACATGGGACGAAGCAGAGGCAAAGAAGATTGTTGAATCAGTAATCAATTCAGGCGAAGACTTTAACGTTGTATACGCAGAAAACGACGGTATGGCTAAGGGTGCAGTTGCCGCTCTTGACGAAGCAGGTATTACACACGGTGTAAACGGAAAGGTTAAGATTATGGGCTTTGACTGCAACAAGTGGGCTCTCCGCGAACTCCTTGCCGGAAACTGGGACTACGACGGACAGTGCTCTCCATTCCAGGCAGCTGTAATCGAAGACATGATTAAGAGTGGAAAGGTTCCTTCTAAGAAAGTAATCTCAGAAGAAAAAGGTTTTGACGCAACAAAGCTTACACAGGCTGATATTGACAAGTACGGTCTTGGCGACTAATTTGCAGAAAGCTGGCGCGGTGTAAATACTGGCGGCTGCTTAACATGTGTCGTGTTGGGTGGCCGCTTGTAGCACCGCTTTTTTTTTGAAAAGTTGGGAAATCAGAATGGAAAATAATGTTGTTTTGACCATGCGGGGAATTTACAAGGAATTCCCTGGTGTAAAGGCCCTTCAAAATGTAGATTTTACTTTGTGCAAGGGAGAGGTCCATGCACTTATGGGTGAAAATGGAGCGGGAAAATCCACTCTCGTAAAGTGCCTTACCGGTGTTTACGAAAAGGATGCCGGTGAAATCCGTATTGACGGAAAGGAAGGCCCTGTTAGTATCCGTTCACCGCAGGATGCCCAGAATCTTGGCATCAGCACTGTTTATCAGGAAATTACACTTTGTCCAAACTTGACTGTTGCAGAAAACATGTTCATTGGACGGGGAAACTATAAATTCATCAACTGGTCTGCCCAGGAAAAGAGGGCGGATGAAATTTTGGAAAAGCTTAACATTCCGGCTAAGGCTTCACAGCAGCTTGGAACCTGTTCGCTTGCGGTTCAGCAGATGGTTGCAATTGCCCGTGCCGTTGACATGGAATGCAAGGTCCTGATTCTGGACGAACCGACATCTTCTTTGGACGAGAGGGAGGTTGAGCTTCTCTTTACGCTGATGAGGGAACTTAAGGCTGACGGAGTAGGCATTATCTTTATTACCCACTTCTTGGACCAGGTTTACGAGATTTGCGACAAGATTACAGTTCTCCGTAACGGTGAGCTTGTTGGTGAATATTTGATAAAGGACATGCCCCAGGTTGAACTTGTTTCTGCAATGCTTGGCAAGGCTCTTGATGATATTTCAAAGCTTAAGGATGAAAAGGGCAGGTTCAACGAAGCTTCCGAAACTGTTTACGAGGCACATGATCTTTCAAGTGCAGAGGGTGTAAAGCCTTTTGACTTTAAGATTAGGAAGGGAGAGGTTAACGGCTTTACGGGGCTTTTGGGTTCCGGCCGAAGCGAAAGTGTCCGCGCCATTTTTGCGGCAGACAGGGTTACGGGCGGCAAGATAAAGGTTAACGGTAAGGACGTAAAAATTACCAAGCCCAAGGATGCAATGAAGAACGGAATTGGCTATCTTCCCGAAGACAGAAAGGGCGACGGTATTATTGCAGACCTTTCCGTAAAGGACAACATTCTTCTTGCCCAACAGGTTCTTAAGGGCTTCTGGCATCCATTTAAAAAGGCAGAGGCGGAAAAAATTGCAGATGAATACATAAAGCTTTTGCAGGTTAAGACCGCTTCTAAGGAAACCCCAATCAAATCGCTTTCCGGTGGTAACCAGCAGAAGGTAATTCTTGCCCGCTGGCTTTTGACCCACCCCCAGTACCTTATTCTGGATGAACCCACACGCGGTATTGACGTTGGTACAAAGACGGAAATTCAGAAGCAGGTGCTAAAGCTTTCCAAGGACGGTGTTGGCATTACCTTTATTTCTTCGGAAATACAGGAGATGCTAAATGTCTGCACAAGGCTTGTGGTTATGAAAGACCGCAATATTGTTGGAGAGCTTAAGGATGACGAGCTTAGCCAGGAGAATATCATGAAAACTATTGCGGGAGGAAACTGATAAATGAGCGAAAAGAAAACTTTTGCAGAAAAAATAAAATCGCTAACATCATCACAGTTAATCATTCCTGTTATTGCGCTTTTTATTCTGGTTGTTTTTAACCTGATTCGTGACCCGGGATTTTTTTCACTTGGAATTAAGGTGAATAATGTTGGCAACAGGGTTCTTACCGGAAACCTGATTAGTATCTTGAACGGTGCTTCGGAACTTGTAATTCTTTCCATAGGAATGACCCTTGTAACTTCTGCTACGAAGGGACAGGATATTTCTATTGGTGCCTGTGCCGCTATTGCAGGAAGTATCTTTGTTAAGGTTCTCCGCTCTGGGCAGATTACGGTTCCTTCAATTTTCCTTGGCGTGATTGCGGCTTGCTTTGTTGCGGTAATCTTCTGCCTCTTTAACGGACTTTTGATTGCTAAGTTCAACATTCAGCCTATGATTGCTTCTCTTATCCTATATACGGCTGGCCGTCCAATCGCTTACTGGATTAACGGCGGTGCAACCCCCAACGTAGAGAGCAACCTTCTTGGCTACCTTGGAGGATTCATCCCTGGCTGCCCAATTCCAAGCCCAATCCTTATCGTAATAATCTTTGTGCTTTTGATTCTTCTCCTGCTCAAGAGGACTACCCTTAGCCTCTTTATTCAGTCTGTGGGAATTAACGAAAGGGCAGCAAAGCAGAACGGTATAAACCCTGTCTTTATGAAGATGCTGGTCTTTGTAATACTGGGCATTTGTGTTGCCTTGGCGGGGTCAATGAATGTTTGCCGCATTGGTCTTATTAACCACGAGAAGATTTTGCTTGATATAGAAATGGATGCCATTCTTGCGGTTGCCATTGGCGGTAACTCTCTTGGCGGAGGAAAGTTCAGGCTTGCGGGTTCCATAATCGGTGCCTACATTATTCAGGCTTTGACAACTACTTTGTATGCGATGAAGGTTTCTTCCACAGACATCAAGGCTTACAAGGCAATCGTAATCGTAATTATAGTTGTGGCCGGTTCTCCTGTGGTAAAAGAGTTTGTCGGCAAAGCGGTAAAAAAGATTCCTGCTAAGGCTGTAAAAGCGGAGGGCAAATAAGATGAGCGGTATTACTGTTTTTTTTAAGAAAAAATTTAAGCAGCCTGTTTCCAATACAGCTTTGCTTTTGACGATTACAATCTGCACTTTTGTTGTAATGTACATTCTTGCAATGGCGGTGTGGGGCGGCGGCTTTTTGAATCCGCAGCAGTTCTTTAACATCTTTAACAACAATGCCTATCTGATTATCATTGCCTGCGGTCTTACAATCGTAATGATTTCCGGTGGAATTGATATTTCCGTTGGCGGACAGGTTGCCCTTATTACAATGACAACGGTCTGCTTTTTGGAAAACCGTGGCGGCAGCGTTTTTGGCGCTCTTGTTATAGCACTTGCCATTGGCCTTGCATTTGGTGCGGTTCAGGGATTTTTGATTTCTTACCTTAAGATTCAGCCCTTTATTGTAACGCTTGCAGGTATGTTCTTTGCAAAGGGTATGACTACAATCGTTAGCGTTAATCCTGTTACGGTAAAGGCAAACGAATTCTTCCTTAAGCTAAAGGAATTTACCATCAACATTCCTGGCATTGGTCAGCATACAAGATCCGGCATGTTCATTAATTCCTATCTTGAAATAGGTGCGGTTGTGGCAATTCTTGCAGTTGTAATTTTGTGGGCAGCTCTTAAGTGGACAAGGATTGGGCGCAACTTTTATGCAATTGGCGGCAACAGCGAAAGTGCCCTTATGCTTGGAATAAACGTTCAGCGCACAAGGTTTTTGGCTTACCTTATCTGCGGCCTTTTGGCTGGAATTGCAGGCTTTGTCTACCTTTTGCACACAGGGGCTGGCAACGCTTCCAATGCAGACGGTGCAGAGATGGAGGCAATTGCTTCTTCGATTATTGGCGGTACATTGCTGACTGGCGGTGTTGGTAGCTTAATCGGAACACTCTTTGGCGTAATGTCGCTTAAGACAATTACAACGATTGTAATTACGTCCGGTTTGACACAACCTTGGTGGCAGAAAATTACAACCGGCCTTATGCTTTGTTTCTTTATCCTTTTGCAGAGCGTAATCCTTTCTGCAAGGAAAAAGAAGCTTGGAACGGCTGCGCAGTAGCTTGGGTTTCATAATTGGTAACTCCTATTTGCCAATTTTTATAAAGTAAACGCGGCTGACCTAAAAAGCTGAGCTTTCCGGTCTTGCCAGCGGATATGTCAAATGCGTTTACGCATGCACTTCTGTTAGCGCGGAAGTGCATTTTTTTTGCAAAGAAAGCAGTTTTGTGCTCCACTACCAGAAAAATCTGGCTGAAAATCCATGATGCGAGGTAATAGGAATCCGACTCCCTTCGGTCGCACCTCGCAAATGGATTTTCATCCATATTTTTCTTCCCGTTGCGCACAAAACTGCTTTTTTGCTTCTTATAGGTTGGTCTTGTACTCGCGGGGGGAAAGGCCTGTGTTCTTTTTGAAGATGTAGCTAAAATAGTGGGGGTCGCTAAAGCCGCACTCGTAGGCAATGTCGTACCCCTTCATGTCCGTGGTCTTTAAAAGCCGCTTTGCATTTTCTATGCGTACGTTCGTAAGGTATTCAATAAAGGTAGTGTTGCATTCCTGAGAGAAAATTGTGCTAAAGTGGTTGGGACTAAGTGCCACCACATCTGCAACCTTGGTAAGAGTCGTGTTTTGGTCTGCATAGTTTTCCGCAATGTATTTTTTTGCCTTAAGAATTACGTCCTGGTACTTGCCTATAACTTTTGAATCGCGGTAGTCAAGGGCAAAGCTAAGGATTGACTGTAGTGCCTGCGAAAAAGCCTCCGCGTTTTGTATTGCGGAATCTATGTAGTTGCGCTGAAGAATCTCCGGCTTTTCCACTTGTATGTTTCCGCCAAGACTTTCTATTAGTTCAGATACGGAAAAAATTACATCACCAAGTAGATAGGATGCCACAAACTGGAACTGTCCCGGGTTGCTTTTGATAAGCTTCATGGATTCATCTATGATGATAGAGATGTCGTTTTTGGAAGCGTATTTTAACCGCTCAACCATGGGGTCGTTTTCCTTTAGGTGCAACAGTTCTGTTCCTTCTTCCAAAAAGTCGTCGCTGCTTATGATTCTGGTCTGGGTGCTTGCCTTGCTTAGCTCAAGAATTTTTTTTGCGTCTTCGTAGCTTTCTGCCAGCATGGAAAGATGCTCAACGGTTTTGCCTATTGTGGTAAAAACCTTGCAGTCCGGGTTTTGCGTTGCTATGTGTTCAATTGTTTCTGCTATGTGGTAGCTTTTGTCGTCAAGATCCTTTTGGTCGCTTCCCTTGCAGATGCAAACCAGTGTTGAATTTTCAAAGAAGGAAATGGTCTGTTCCCATGAGGAAGAATATGAGTTTACAAGTGAACATGCCATCTTCTGGTTTTGACTGTTGCCGCTTGTGCTTTCTATCCTGCTGATTATAATTTTGTAGTAGCGCGAAAGCAGGTCTATCTTTAGCTCGTGGCACTTTTGCCTTGCGGTTGAAGAGTCTATTGTTCCGTGAACAAGTCCGCTCAAAAAATCCTTTTGAATTATGCGCTCGGTTGACTTTAGCTCTTCCTGCATTTTTGTTATGTCGGAAAGCTGCTTGCGTTCTTTGTCTATTTCTTCCGCCGCTTTGTTAAGGCTTGCGACAATTTCCTTTGACGTGAAAGGTTTTAAAAGGTAGTCTTCAATTCCTATGGAAATGGCTTTTTTTGCGTAGTCAAATTCATCGTGGCCGGAAAGAATTATTATCTTTATCCAGGGCTGGGTCTTTCTTATTGCCGCGGAAAGTTCAAGACCGTCCATAAAAGGCATCTTGATGTCTGTTATAAGGATGTCCGGTTTTATTTCCTGAATCATGGAAAGTGCAATTTCTCCGTCCGAGGCCTCTCCTGCAAAAGAGAAATTTGAATTGTCCCAGTCTATGGTGGTGCGGATTCCTTCCAATACAATGGGTTCATCATCAACAATAAAAACGCTGTACATCTACTTACTCCATGGAATCTTAAAGGAAACAACCGTTCCCTTGTCTAGCTCGCTTTTAATTTCTAGGTTAACGCTCTTATCGTAATACAGATTCAATCTTTTGTTAACATTGTAAAGGCCATAAACAACCTTAAGGTCATCCGGCTGCTTTTCTGCCTTTAGCTCTGCCTTAACCTGTTCAAGACGTTGGTCCGTAAAGCCCTTGCCGTTGTCTTCCACGGAAAAAACAATGTCGCTTCCTTCTATTTTTGCAGAAACTTTTAGGTTGCCCCTGCCGCGCTTGTTTTTTATTCCGTGGTAGATTGCGTTTTCCACCAAAGGCTGCAGCGTTAGCTTTAGCACCATTGTTCCGTAAAGCCTTTCGTCAAAGTCTATTGAATAGTTGAGTATGTCCCTGTAGCGGATTTTCTGAACCGTAAGGTAGCTTTTTACATGCTCAAATTCCTGCTCAATGGGAATCCAGTCGTGGCCCTTGCTTAGCGATATGCGGAAAAAGTTGGAGAAGGCTTTTGTAATTTCCACAACCTGCTCAGTCTGGCCGGATTCAGCAAGCCAGATGATTGTGTCAAAGGTGTTGTAGAGGAAGTGGGGCGTAATCTGTGCCTGCAAAGTCTTCATTTCTTCCTTCTGCAAATTTTTTTGCTCACGGATGTTTGCCTCTATAAGCCCCTTAATTTTTCCAGCCATGCTGTTAAGGTTGTCCGAAAGATTGTCCAGCTCTTTTACGTTGGGGCGCTCTATGCGGGAATCAAGGTCTCCGCTTGCAATTTTTGTGGAAAGAACTTCCATGCTGTGAATGGGGTTTCGTATGCTTTCGGAAATAGTGGACATGGAAAAGAATGCCAAAAAGACTACGAAGATTACGATTAGAATTTGTATTATCAGCAAAAGTATGGATGAATGTAAGATGCTGTCGTTTGTTTTGGAAAGCGTCTCTATTTCTGCAACTATAAAGTCTGCAAAGATGTCGTCCATAAGGGAGCAGCAGCCTCTTATTTCTTCCAGCGTTTCTTCCTGAACGGAAACAGGCGTGTTGCTTTTTATCTGGTTTCCCAAAAGGTCTATGTATTTTTTTAGCGTCTTTTCTGCCCTGTTTGCAACTTCAAGCTTTTGCTTGTTGTCCTTTAGGTCTGTTGTTGTAAGCATGTCGCTAATGCCGTTTTCTATGGCCAAAAGAATATCGTACTGCCTTCCTTCTGCAAAGGATTTTTTTCCGGCCACGATTTCCCATATTTCACTGGAGATGTCCTGCTTTATAATCTGGTTTATTGTGTTTGCCCTGCTAACATTTTTGATTATCTGGTTGTACTGGTTTGTGTGGTGCTGGGTGATTGCCATTGAGCAGACTGCCGGAATAATCATCAGCGTAAGGATGAGGATGTAGAAAAACCAGAGGGTCTTTTGTATGCTTTTTATTTTTTCTTTTTTGCGCTTCATTTTTTTTCTTTGCCTTTTGAATCTGTAGCCCAATCAGTAAATCAGTAGCCACGGCTTTCAATCTGCTCGGGAAGGTTGCCCTCTGCAAAAACTGTTTCTGGAACATAGGTTACAGCCGGAATTGGCCTGTTGCTTGCCAGCGTCTTTACAAAGCTAATTACCTGGTCGCCCATCTTGGGGTTGCATTCTATTACGCAGTTGATTTTTCCCCTTAAAAGCTCGTCGATTGCGGCCTGCTCTGCGTCTATAGTTATTATTACAATGTCTTTTCCGCTTTGAATATTGTATTCATCAAGTACGCTCAAAAAGCCAAGCGTCATCTGGTCATTGTGGGAAAATATTGCATTGATTTTTTTTCCGTTTACAACAAGGCTTTTTCCTGGGGCGGATGCACAGAGGTTTTCTGCAATTTCTTTTCCGCGTGAACGCAAGAAGTCACCGGACTCTGTGTATACCACGGAAAATTTTGGGTCTGAATCTATTATCTCGTGGAAGCCCTTGTTGCGCCCCTCGGAAACAGAAGAACCTACCGTGCCGTAAAGCTCCATGATGTTTACGCTTTCTTTTGAATCCTTGAATTTGTTTACCAGAAAGCGGCCTGCATTGTGACCTTCCTTGATGCTGTCTGTTCCAATGTAGCCCGCATAGAGAGAGTTGTCCTTTGTCCTTATCTTTCTGTCTACAATGATAACCGGAATGTTTGCTTCCTTTGCTTCCAAAAGAACGTTGTCCCAGCCGTCCTGCACGATTGGGCAAAAAACAATTACGTCAACCTGGTAAACAATAAAAGAACGGATCGCCTTAATCTGATTTTCCTGTTTTTGCTCGGCATTGGAATAGATTACCTGGATGCCTGCCTCTTGCGCCGCCTGCATTATGCTTTGGGTGTTGCATGTCCTCCATTCGCTTTCCGCGCCAATCTGGGAAAAGCCCATGATTATGCTCTTCTCTGATTTGCTTTCGTCGCCGGGGGAATCCTTTTTTTTGCAGCCCAAAAGTGTTGTGCAAACCGTAAAACTTGTAAAGGCCATTAGAAAAACAGCTGCCGTCAGATTAAAGCGATTCTTCATTCTGCCACCTACTTTGCCTGTCCGTAGTATGCGTTCTTTCCGTGCTTTCTTTGGTAGTGCTTGTCCACCACATAATCGGGGAGCGGCTTCCATGCAGGATTTACCGTCATGGTAACCCAAGCCATCCTTGCAATCTCTTCAAGAACGGCCGCATTGTAAACAGACTTATCCGCATTGCTACCCCATGTAAAAGGACCGTGGCCTGCTACCAGAACCATAGGGTTTTCGGAAGGAACAAGCGGCTTTAGTGGACTTCCGTCGTAAGAAGTTGCCCCGACTTTTTCCGGGTGCAAGAAAGTGTTCACGATTAGAACACCTGTTTCTTTTTCGTAGGCCCTTTCAACCGCATCCTTTTGAATCATCGGAGTGCATACGACTGCATTTGCACTGTGGTCAGCATGCGTGGTTCCCAAAAGCGGAATACCCTTGCATGCCTGTGCCCAA
>ODAI012787077.1_pt1 | contig 20558 bp, 18 predicted proteins | sample 1539321 | NCBI WGS metagenome assembly ODAI01 (sample SAMN02144231, study PRJEB22623) | gut metagenome | biome: sheep rumen | host: Ovis aries | place: New Zealand
ATCTACGCCAAGATGGACGCACAGGCGAGAGGTGCTCTCGAAATCCTCTCCAAACAGGCGCAGGGATTCAACCAGATGGTTGCGGCAGCAGCCGGTGATCCCCAGAAGGCTGTCCTCATGCTCATCGCAGACAAACTCCCCGAGCTGGTCAAGACTCAGGTCGAGGCAGTCAAGGGCATCAAGATCGACAAGGTCACCGTCTGGGACGGCAACGGTTCCAAGGACGGCAAGACCTCAACCGCTAATTTCATATCCGGGCTGATGGGTTCAGTTCCCCCGCTTGAGGACCTCTTCAAGATGGCCGGCATGAACCTTCCTTCATATCTCAAGGGAGAAAACGCTGACGAACAACCCGCCGCTGCCCCCAAAGAGGAGGAGTAGCATATGCCGATAGTGATCAACATTGACGTGATGTTGGCCCGAAGGAAGATGCACTCAGGAGAGCTTGCCGAAATAATCGGCATCTCCGCGGCGAATCTTTCGATCCTGAAAACCGGCAAGGCAAAAGCGGTGAGATTCTCCACCCTCGAGGCGATATGCAAGGCTCTGGACTGCCAACCGGGCGACATCCTGGAATACGTTCCGGCGAAAGATGAGCCGGATACGCAGTGAAATATCCAACAATGAGGGCGGCCGGTGGCCGCCCTTTATCATTGGTTTCATTTGCTTCAATCCGTCATCTTACTTAGGATCCATCCTTCAACATGGGGATTCTCCAAGCGGTGTCAGAAAATGAGGAACTTCACGAACCCGAATCCTGCCAGGAGAGCGAAGAGGAATGTCGAAATCACAAGAAGCGGGAGCATCCTGTCAAGATCCTTTCCATTCAGTTTCCATACGCCCGAAACATGCTTTATGTACATGGGAAGAGTAAGGATGAAAAGGTAATGCCAAGGATCGAAGAATCTCAGAAGACAGAATGCTATCATACATACCCAACCCATTACGATAAGCACAGTCTGATAAATCCTGGCTCTTTTTTCTCCGAGCCTTATCGCTACGGTCACCCTATTCTCGGCATCGGTCTTCATGTCCCTTATATTGTTCACGTTCAGAACCCCGACGCTGAAAAGCCCGATCGAGGTGGCGGGAAGAAGGAATATCCATGAAGGAATGGTATGGGCCGCCACGAAATACGACCCCAGAACCGAGACGAGGCCGAAAAAGATGAAAACGAAGATGTCTCCGAGTCCCTGATATCCGTACGGATTCCTACCGAGGGTGTATTTCATCGCCCCTGAAATCGCAGCCGCTCCGAGCATCATGAGGCAGACGGATTCAAGGCTGAAAAGGGTTCCGAAAGAGGCTCTTATCATCAGAAGGCCGAACACTATGCAGCAAAGGATCGCCCCACCGATGAGCAGTTTCATGTCGGACACTTTCAATCCTCCTTCCATAAGACCGTAATTGGGCCCGAGACGGTCAGCGGTATCCGTACCGTGATAGTGATCCCCCAACTCATTGCTGAGGTTCGAAAGGACTTGAAGAGAAACTGTTGTGAGTATCGTGAATATCGCTACCGTAAGCGAGACATGGTAGTCGGATGCCGCAAGCAGCATTCCAAGACACACTCCTGACAATGACAGAGGAAGGGTTCTCAGTCTCATCGAACGGACTGCAGAAGAGAATTTGCTCATACGCTTTCCTGACCTTTACGTGATGGAAACAGCACTTTGAAGTTTATTGAAACGGCATGACCTATGGCCCAAAGGATACCGCGGTCACGGGTATCGAAGAGGAACTGCTCCCTGGGTGGTCTGCCTTTGGGACTCAGAAGATAGGCATATCTTTCTTTCAGGGGATATCGCGAATCCCTCCACTTGGGGATGCCGGGATTCCTGCTGCAGACGCATACGGTTCCCGGAGCCACAACCCTCTGGACGGAAGCCTTCACGGCCCTCACTCCGTAATCGTAATCCCCGAAAGTGTGATGGTACTTTTCTTCCAGGTTGCCCAGAATATTGTATACGTATTTGGGAACGAGAACCACATTGCCGTTGAAGGTGTAGCACGGGACCGGAATGGTGGGTTCGGGCTCGATTATCTTCCCGTAACGGTTGCGTCCGCCGTAGGTGAACTCCCCTTCTGGATTGACCGCCGTCCCAGCGATTATGACCTTATGACGGAGGAACTGGGAAGTCTCCATGATGGATTCAAGGGCGCCTTCCACGAGAACGGTGTCGTCATTCAGCCACAGGTAGAAATCATAATCTTCCTTCGCGGCCTCACTCCACGCCAGTCTCATTCCCTGATTCCAGAACAGGTTTCCGTCACCTTTGAGAATATGGACTTGGGGATACTTTCCTTCCACGGCCTCGGAAGTTCCGTCGGTACATCCGTCGTCGACAAGATACACTGAAAAGGAATACTGTTCCTGCGCTTTCATCGCCTCGACTTCCCGGAAACATGAGTCCAGACAGGCGAGAGTCTTCTCCCGTCTGTTGTAGGAAGTCATAAGGATGGCGACTGTCAGCATATCAGCATATTATTGTCAATCCAGTTTCAGAACGGCCATGAATGCGCTCTGCGGAACCTGCACGGTTCCTATCTGACGCATCCTCTTCTTTCCTTCTTTCTGTTTCTCGAGCAGCTTTCGCTTACGGGTGATATCTCCTCCGTAACACTTGGCGGTGACGTCTTTCCTCACCTGACGGACTGTCTCCCTCGCGATGATCTTTGCCCCGATCGCGGCCTGGATGGCGATATCGAACTGCTGACGCGGAATAAGGTCTTTGAGTTTGAGGCATATCTTCCTTCCGAAATCATACGCATGATCTTCATGGATGAGGGTGGAAAGGGCGTCGGCGGGATCTCCGTTCAGAAGGATATCGAGCTTCACGAGCCTTGCCGGACGGTAACCCATCACGTGATAATCGAAGGAGGCGTAGCCTTTGGAGATGGATTTGAGCTTGTCGTAGAAATCGAAGACGATTTCTGACAGAGGGAGGTCATACGTGAGTTCGACCCTGTCGGCCGTTATATAGTGTTGTCCCTTGAGGGTTCCCCTCTTGTCCAGGCACAGCTTCATTATGGGGCCGTAGAAATCCGTATTCGTTATTATCTGCGCCTTGATGTAGGGCTCTTCTATCCTCTCGATCAGGGTCGGAGCGGGAAGTCCCGAAGGGTTGTGCACATCGAGGCATTCCCCCTTGGTAGTATATACCTTGTACGAAACGTTCGGGACTGTCGTAATGACGTCCATGGCGAACTCGCGGAAGAGCCTCTCCTGAACGATTTCGAGATGGAGAAGGCCAAGGAATCCGCATCTGAACCCGAATCCCAAGGCCAGGGAAGACTCCGGTTCATAGACAAAGGACGCGTCATTGAGCTGGAATTTCTCCAGTGTGGCACGAAGGTCTTCATACCTGTCCGCCTGAACGGGATACATTCCCGCGAAGAGCATGGGTTTCACTTCCTCGAATCCGGCGATGGCTTCATCGCAAGGTTCCGAGACGTGGGTTATGGTATCACCGACCTTCACTTCGGCGGCAGTCTTTATTCCGGAGATGATGTACCCTACATTGCCGCATCCGACCTCATCGGTGGGGCAAAGCTTCATCTTGAGGACTCCGACCTCGTCGGCCTCATATTCCATACCGGTGTTGAAGAATTTGACCTTGTCCCCTTTGCGGATGACACCGTTCTTGACCTTGAAGTATGCGATGATGCCTCTGAAAGAGTTGAAGACGGAGTCGAAGATGAGGGCCTGCAAAGGAGCATCGGGATCACCTTCAGGAGCGGGGATCTTCTCGATTATGGCGTCAAGGAGAGGTGCGACGCCCTCGCCCGTTCTTGCGGACACTTTGTAGACATCCTCCGGATCACATCCCAAAAGATCACAGACTTCATCAGTGACCACCTCCGGCCTTGCGGAATCCATGTCTATCTTGTTGAGGACCGGGATGATCTCAAGACCGTGGTCGATCGCCTGATAAAGATTCGATATGGTTTGGGCCTGGACTCCCTGCGAGGCGTCCACGACCAGAAGGGCACCTTCGCAAGAGGCTATTGACCTTGAGACTTCGTATGAGAAGTCGACGTGACCGGGAGTATCGATGAGGTTGAGATAGTATTTCTCCCCCTTGTACATGTACTCCATCTGAATGGCGTGACTCTTTATCGTGATACCCTTTTCCTTCTCCAGGTCCATGTCGTCAAGGACCTGATTCTCCATATCACGATCGGCTAGAGTCTTCGTCAACTCAAGGAGCCGGTCGGCGAGAGTGCTTTTCCCGTGGTCAATGTGGGCTATTATGCAGAAATTCCTGATACGTTTCATCGGACGAATGTCTATAAGGTGCAAATATAGGCATTTTCCGTGAATTGCCTTTTAAAGCCAAAGACCCCCATAATGAATATTCTGTCCCTAAACATGTCATCCTAAGGATTTCACGGGAAGAGGAACAGTTCTATAGCACGAAAATTGCATTGGAATACACGGGCGTTCCGGAAAAGACGCTGACCGAAAACAAAAAATCTGATGAAAAGATATCTCACTATCATAGTTTTGCTCATAGCTGCCGCTTTCTCCGCATCGGCTCAAGGAAACTACGGTTTCAGAGGAAGCCTTTCCGACTTCTATTCAAGAGGCGAAAGCGAAGAGCCGGCCGGCCATATGATGTTCGAGGGCGTCGAAATCAACGGCTCCCTTCAGAGTTGTATGGGAAGACTCAAGGAACAGCTCAAGTTCAAACCTTCTCACAAGGACAAGAACGAACCCTTCATGGAAGGTAACTACGGCAAGGAAAAGGTCGAAATCCGCCTCGGTACCGTTCCGGGACACGATCTGGTTTATATGTTCGTCGTGACCTATCCCCGGAGGAACTCCTGGGCTACACTCAGCACCCTGTATGAAAGTGTGAAGATGAAACTGACCCTCAAGTATGGTGCACCAGTAGGAACGGACGAGAACAACCCGCCCGAGTATCTGGCTGTATTTGACACTCCTGAAGGCGACATCACCCTTTCAACAACGGAAGAAGGATACGTGAGGATTTATTTCCAGGACAAGATAAATCTGGAGCTGGCAAGGCACGAAACTTACAATTAGTCTTCCGGGACGAACTGTTACGCTTCATAAGGACGACAATGGCGACCTTCCGAAACGGAAAGCCGCCATCTATTTTATCCCAAAGTCCGAAAGGCCTACTTCTGAAGCAGTTCCTCAATCTTTGGAGCGATTGCGTCGTAGCCGGCTGTCGGCTCGAATCTCTCGACAACGTTTCCGCTCTTGTCGATCAGGAACTTTGTGAAGTTCCATTTGATGTCGTTTTTCTCCTTGTAATCGGGATCAGCCTTGGAGAGCATATCGTCAAGAAGCGAAGTGAGGGGATGGTTCGGATCCCATCCGGCGAAGCCTTTCTGCTCCTTGAGGAATGTGAAGAGCGGGGATTCGTCCTCACCGTTGACCTTGATTTTCTTGAATCTCGGGAAGTCGGTACCGTAGTTCAATTTGCAGAACTCATGGATCGATTCATCCGTGCCGGGAGCCTGGTGACCGAACTGATTGCACGGGAAATCCAGCACCGTGAATCCCTGGAGATGGTATTTTTCATAAAGTTTCTCAAGGTCGTCATATTGGGGTGTGAATCCGCACTGGGTGGCTGTGTTGACAATCAGCATCACTTCTCCAGAATAACTCTTGAGGGAAACATCCTGACCTTTTCTGTCCTTGACAGTAAAATCGTAAACTGTTTTCATTTGGATTTGTCTGTATGTTTGTATGTTGAGCGGCTAAGATAATCATTGTCCATGACAACGGCAAACCTAAAGATCGATTTGTCTGCGAAGTGGTGAAGAACCCGCATTCGGCATCTTCCCGTCCAGAACCATTATATACCATTCATTTAGCGAACTTCGCCGCTGGAACCATAGCAGGCATTTCCATGTCAATAATCGCCGTAATATTGCTATTACCGGTATTCAGCATCAGTAATCATCAGCCCCATTCATAGCGGAAAATCTCACCAAACAAAAAGCCCCTCCGAGAAGGAGAGGCCAGGGGTGCCCGGGGCCGGGCTCGAACCGGCACGTCTTTAAAGGACACAGGATTTTGAGTCCAGCGCGTCTACCAATTCCGCCACTCGGGCATATGGTTTTCGGCGATTGTCGAATAACGGGGCAAAGTTACCGAAACGGTCGCAATTTTGCAATTTTATTTGCAGTGAAAGCTTTTCTCTACCGTTCTTCACCGAAAACACTTATATTTGTGAGATATAAGTTTTCTTGAAAGAAACAGATGGAACGCCACAACGACATAGAAATCATTGAAGACGGGAAGGTGATAAGCCGCATCGTGAAGGGAGCGCACCTTGACGGTATTTTTCCACTACTCGCGCCCTATGGAAAAATATTCGTCGTTCATGACAGTTCGGTATCCCCCATCGCTGAAAAGGTTTCATCTTACCTTGAGGAATCATTCCCAGCAAGATTTGGAGGCATTGTTTCCATAGAGGCGACCGAGAAAAGCAAGAACATCGATACCGTTCTTGACATCTGCTCTTTCCTTCTTGAAAATAAAGCGGACAGGAATTCTCTTGTCCTCGGCATCGGTGGTGGCATAACCACCGACATGACCGGATTTGCCGCTTCCGTTTACAAACGTGGGGTCCACTTCGCTTTCATTCCCACAACTCTCCTTTCACAGGTAGATGCTGCCATCGGAGGGAAAACCGGAGTAAACTTTCTCCACTTCAAGAATATGCTCGGTGTAATCAGGCAGCCTGATTTCACCTTCCTTTGTCCCGAGCCTCTGGAAACACTCTCCGAAAGGGATTTTGTTTCCGGTTCTGCGGAAATGCTGAAAACATTCATCCTGGACAACGGTCCCCAGGACAATTGGTACGGACAAGCCTGCTCCGTTCTTGAGAAAATCCATTCACATAAAGACGGGATTTCAATTTACTCAAAGGAACTTCTTCCCCTCATTTTTGCAGCGGCTTCAGTCAAAGCCGGAGTCGTTTCAAGGGACCAGTTCGAAAAAGGCGAAAGGAGGCTACTCAATCTCGGACATACCTTCGCCCATGCGATTGAGCATCTTGCGTCAAACGCTACGGAAGGAAACGGAATCACCCACGGGGAAGCTGTAGCGATGGGTATCATACTGGCCGCCAAGCTCTCCGCCTCCCTTGGGTTATGCGAGAGCAGTCTATCTGGACGATTGATGGAAGATTTCAGGAAAGTGGGACTTCCTTATGAATGCCCTTTCACCCTCGAGGCAATGAAAGATGCCATGTCCATCGACAAAAAGGCGGAAGGGAACATAATACATTTCATCCTTCCGGAGAAGATCGGCCATGCACTGATCAAGAACCTCACGGTGGAAGAAGCCATCGATCTCATTTCGAAACATACTTTTGACATATGATTTGCACCACAATACAGAACCGTACTTTAGAAGAAATCCTCGAAATCCTCGACCGCCCGGACATCGGCATGGCGGAAATCCGGCTTGACAAATGTCCCATGGACAATGAACAGATCGAGGAACTGTTCTCCGGGTCAGATGTCCCCCTTGTCGCGACTTGCCGGGTCTCCGATGAGATGACACCGGCGGAGGCTGAATCGAAACTCATAACCGCTGTCCGCTCAGGAGCGGCTTACGTCGATGTCGAAATCGAGGCTCCCGCCATGATGGCGAAGAGAATAAGGCGGGAAGCCCACGAATGCGGGACCACCCTTATCCGCTCTTATCATGACTTTGAGGGGACGGATTCCCTGATGGCCCTTGAAGCGATCTGCGAGAAATGCCGCCACCTGGGCGGAGAAATCGTCAAGATCGTCCCCACCGCCAGAAATGCCCAGGAAGCCGAAAGGGTTCTGCAGCTTTACAGTTCATCGGAGCCTGGGACGCTTGTAGCCTTCGCCATGGGTGAAGACGGTAAATACACCCGCCTTGACTGCCTGAAGAAAGGTGCGCCTTTCACATATGCCGCATTGTCGGAAGAAGAGGCTGCCGCTCCCGGCCAATGGCCGTACAAGGAGATGAACAAGGCGGTATGGGGAGAATGGCTTCCCATAGGATATTCCTCGGACCCCGAAAAAAATCCCCCCGTCATCAAGATGCCGTGCTCGAAGAGTTTCGCCCAAAGGGCTATAGTTGCCGCCGCACTTTCGGAGGGAACCTCTGTTTTGAGGGGATATTCTCCCTGCGGGGACAATGAGTCAGCGATTTCCCTGGCAAGAGAACTCGGAGCCGATATCACAGCCGATGGAAGGACGATAACAATAAAAGGAACCGGAGGAAAAGAATTCAGCGGAAAGACGATCCACACGGGAGAATCCGGATTCCTCACCAGGATGATGATCCCCATCCTTTCCAAGATTTGCAAGGAAGAAGTCCTTGTCACCGGAGAAAAGACCCTGCTCCGCAGGCCTCTTAAAGGTGCCATCCGGATGATGGAGACTTTCGGAGTGACTCTTGAAAGCGAAGGCCAGGTTCCTGAAATGATTCCGCTGCACATCAAAGGGCACTTATCCCCGAGACCCGATGCCATAATCTCCGGGAAAGACGGATCGCAACTCGTTTCCGGTCTTCTTGCGGCCCTGCCTCTTTGCGAAGAGGATACGGTATTGAGACTGACCGATCCCAAGAGCATCCCGTACATCTACATAACGATCGATGTCCTCAAGCAGTTCGGCATCAGGATCGAAAGCGAAATGGAAGGAGGGGAAGATTTCATGGAGACGCAGGACTGGAGTCTTTGCGAAGCCATAACCTTCCGCATCAAAGGAGGCCAAAGATACAAGGCCGCGGACATAGACCTCGAAGCGGACTGGAGTTCGGCAGCCCCTTTCCTAGTCGCCGGAGCCGTTTTCGGCAAAGTGGAAATTGAGGGCCTGGACACCAAATCCCTCCAGGCTGACCTCAGCATCCTCGACATCCTTGCCCAAGCGGGAGCCAGCCTGTGCCAGATCGACGAGAGCGGAAACATCCGTGCCCAAAGGGCCCCGCTCTGCTCTTTCGACGTGGATGCCAGCAATTGCCCCGACCTGTTCCCTGTGATTTCCGTTCTGGCGGCATTCTGCCAGGGAAGAAGCCAGATTGGAGGCGTGGGAAGACTCGCCGGAAAGGAAAGCGACAGGGCCAAAGCGATTCTTGAGATGTTGACCAAGATGGGAGTCAGAGCCTTCATCAAGGGAGACAACCTCATCATTGACGGCATGTCCCTCGCCCAAAGATGTCTACTTGGCAAACTGCTCAAAGGCGGAGCATATTCCTCTTCACACGACCACCGCATGGTGATGGCCCTTAAAGTCGCCTCCATTGGAGCGGACGGTCCCATAATCATTGATGACGAAGAATGCGTCGAAAAATCCTTCCCGGACTTCCACGATGTGTTCTCGGTCGCCACAGGAAAATAGAAAACAAGAAGTCATGAACAGTTTCGGCAGAAAATTCAGAGTATCGATATTCGGAGAGTCACATGGTGATGCGATAGGCATCGTAATTGACGGGGTTCAGCCTGGCATCCCGCTCTCAGAGGAAGATTTCGTGAAAGATATCGCCCGCCGCAAGAGCGGCGCCAAAGGCACAACACCCCGCATAGAAACGGATGAGCCTGAGTTCCTCAGCGGAATATACAACGGCCATACCACAGGCGCTCCCCTCACGATAATATTCCGTAACCGCAACACCCGCTCCTCTGACTACCGGCTTTTCAACGACGTTCCGAGGCCAGGCCATGCAGACTACACTGCCAGCATCAAATGGCTTGACTTCAACGACCCCAGGGGCGGCGGACACTTCTCCGGAAGAATAACCCTCCCGATAGTCGCCGCAGGAGTGGTCGCCAAGAAGATGCTGGCCTGCGAAGTGAAGGCTTCCCTCATCGAAGTGGGAGGAGTCTCCCGCGAAGAAGCGCTCTCATCCATTTCGGATGTCGCCCTCCCTTCCGGAGGACGTGAGCGTCCCGAAGACCTCTCCCCTTCCGAAATCTGGGCAGATGTCCTTGAACGTACAATGCGCGAAAAGGATTCGGTGGGAGGCATCGTGGAATGCCGGGCCGACGGTATCCCTGCTGGACTCGGTGAGCCCTTCTTCGACTCTGTTGAGTCCCTCATATCCCATGCTATATTCTCGATTCCGGGAGTACGTGGCATAGAATTCGGCGACGGATTCCAGGCGGCGAGGATGAAAGGATCCGAGCATAATGATCCATTTGACAAGGTTGACAAATCTTCGAGCCTCACTCTCCATACCAGCGTGAAACCCGGAAAGAACGGGGCCGGCGGAATCAACGGCGGAATCACCAACGGAAATCCCATCACATTCCGTGTCGCCTTCAAGCCCACATCCAGCATCGGCAAAGGTCAGAAGACCTTCAATTTCGCCTCGGGACAGATGACTTCATTGGAGATTCCGGGAAGGCATGACGCCTGCATCGCCCTCAGGACTCCGGTCATCGTCGAAGCCATGACGGCCATAGTGCTTGCCGACCTGACAGGTCTCATGTAGTATTTTTCACTATCTTTGCAGTCCCTTAAAGGGAATCTACAATGGATACAGAACAGGAAAACCAGATAATAAAGGAATTCACCTCGAAGGAATACAAGGAAGGTTTCGTGACCGACCTTGAGCAGGAGTATGTTCCGAAAGGGTTGTCGGAGGACATCATAAGGATGATTTCCCAAAGGAAGGAGGAACCCCAGTGGCTGCTTGACTTCCGCCTTGACGCTTTCCGCCGGTGGCAGAAGATGCCCGCACCCCATTGGGGACATCTTGATCTTCCGGAGATCGATTTCCAGGATATAATATATTACGCCGCCCCCAAAAAGGACTCGGACAGGCCCAAAGAGATTGACCCGAAACTGGAAGAGACCTTCGAGAAGCTCGGAATTCCTCTCCGTGAAAGGGAAGCCCTCGCCGGGGTAGTAGCCGTTGACGCCGTCTTCGACTCCGTTTCCGTCGCCACGACCTTCCGCAAGACCCTTGCCGAAAAGGGCATAATATTCTGCTCATTCTCCGAAGCGGTAAAAGAACACGGCGACCTTGTGCGCAAGTACCTGGCAAGCGTCGTTCCCGTGGGAGACAATTACTACGCCGCCCTCAACTCCGCCGTCTTCAGCGACGGATCATTCTGCTACATTCCCAAGGGCGTAAAATGCCCCATGGAACTGTCGAGTTATTTCAGGATAAACGCAAGCGGAACCGGACAGTTCGAAAGGACGCTTATCGTTGCGGACGAAGGCTCAACCCTCAGCTACATGGAAGGTTGCACAGCCCCCATGAGGGATGAGAACCAGCTCCATGCCGCCGTCGTCGAAATAATCGTCGAGAAGGATGCCGACGTCAAATACAGCACCGTCCAGAACTGGTATCCCGGAGACGAGAACGGCAAGGGCGGAATCCTCAACCTCGTAACGAAAAGAGGCATCTGCCGCGGAAGCGGGTCACACCTGAGCTGGACTCAGGTCGAGACAGGCTCGGCGATAACTTGGAAGTACCCTTCAACGATACTGAAAGGGGACAACTCCTCTTCCGAATTCTACTCCGTAGCCGTAACGAACAACTACCAGCAGGCGGATACCGGCACCAAGATGATCCACATCGGAAGGAACACCCGCAGCCGCATCGTCAGCAAGGGAATCTCCGCGGGCCACAGCCAGAACAGCTACCGCGGCCTCGTACAGATCCTGCCGGGAGCTGAACACGCCAGGAACTTCTCCCAGTGCGACAGCCTCCTCATAGGATCGCTTTGCGGGGCTCACACCTTCCCCGACATCAGGAGCGCCAACCCCAGCGCCATAGTTGAACACGAAGCCACCACTTCAAAGATAAGCGAAGACCAGCTCTTCTACTGCAACCAGCGCGGTCTGGGACCTGAAGACGCTGTAGGACTGATAGTGAACGGATACGCAAGGGAGGTCCTTTCCAAACTCCCCATGGAATTCGCGGTGGAAGCGCAGAAGCTTCTCCAGGTTTCCCTTGAAGGGTCCGTCGGATAACGAACTGATATAAAACAACTTATTGCAAATGGATTGGATAAACACCCCGCTTTTCACCTTGGGTAATGACTACCCGGTGCTGATCATAGACCTCATCACCTCCATCCTCGGAATAACTTGCGTCGTTCTCGCAGGCAGGAATTCGAAATACAATTTCTGGGTGGGATACCTCTATACGGCGGGACTTTTCCTGATGTTCTGGAACAAGGACCTGTACGCAAGCCTTCTGCTCCAGCCTGTTTCCCTGGCGATAAATGTCCTCGGACATTACCGCTGGACTCACCCCAGGGAGGATGAAAAGAGTTCAAAGGATTCTTCGGCCCTGAAGGTCTCGATGCTGTCCTGGCCGGAAAGGCTTCTGGTGATCTGCTCCGTATTCCTCGTGGCAGGTCTCTGGGGATGGATCCTGGACAGCCTCTTTCCCGCGGATCCGCATCCGTACCTGGATTCCTGCGTGACGGTGCTGATCCTGATGGCGCAGCTCCTCTCGGCGATGAAGAAGTGGGACTGCTGGATAGCATGGCTGATAGTGAACATCGCGCAGATAATCCTCCACCTGTCGGTAGGACATGTGTTCATGCCTATCGTCTGCGCCCTGTACCTTGTCAATGGAGTGTGGTCGCTCCTCACCTGGATGAAGCTGTACAGGAACAAAGCGTAAGAATTTTGAACAAAACCAAATTGATATGGCAGAAACCATATTGCTCAGCATAAAGGATCTCCACGCGTCCATAGGCGAGAAGGAGATATTGAAAGGGATCGACCTGGAAATCCGTCCGGGCGAAATCCATGCGGTCATGGGACCCAACGGAGCGGGAAAAAGCACCCTCTCCAGCGTCCTTGCCGGCAAGCCCCAATACGAGGTCACGTCCGGAAGCATAACTTTCCTCGGAAAGGATCTCCTCCAGATGAGTCCGGAGGAAAGGTCCTGGGCCGGAATCTTCATGTCGTTCCAGTACCCGATAGAGATTCCCGGGGTTAGCATCACCGCATTCATGAAGGCGGCAATCGCAGCCAAACGCAAAGCTCTCGGGCTTGAGCCGATGAAAGCGGGAGACTTCCTCAAACTTTTGAAAAGCAAGATGGCCTTCGTTCAGATGAAGCCCGAATTCGCCAAGAGGGAAGTCAACGTAGGCTTCTCAGGCGGAGAGAAAAAGAGGGGTGAAATCTTCCAGATGGCCATGCTCGAGCCTGTTCTCTCCATTCTCGATGAAACGGACAGCGGACTTGACGTAGATGCTCTCAAAATCGTCGCTGAAGGAGTGAACTCACTTCACACTCCCCAGAATGCTTCCATTATCATAACCCATTACGAGAAACTGCTCGAATATGTCACCCCCGACATCGTCCATGTCCTCAAAGACGGCAAGATCGTGGCTACCGGAGGTCATGAAGTCATAGACATCATCCAGAGCAAAGGATTCGAAAGTTTCTGATAAGCGTATTCTCCATGGCAGATTCAAATAAACCGTTCGTTGACAAAGGGCATTACACTGAAGTTCCCATCCCTACGGGAGAGGGGGTTCTTACTGTGAAGTGCGGCGAAAACTGCGAAAAGGTGTTCATAATGGATTCTCCCGAAAGGAGCGTCATGCCGATAAGCGCAGTGATCGCGGAGGAGGATTCCTCCGTCGACATCTGCATAGTGGTGCTTCCCGGAGTTGACGCTTCCGTTCCGGTGGACGTTTTCATGTGCGGGAAAGGTGCCAAGGTATCCCTGTCCGGTATTTACCTTTGCAACGGCAAGGAAAAGGTATCATTCAGAACACAGGTCCATCACCTGTGCGGCGAATGCGTTTCCGACCAGAAGTTCAACGGCATAGCTTCCGGTTCTTCTTCAGCCTCTTTCTTCGGACGGATCGTCGTAGCCCCGGACGCCCAAAAGACGGAAGCATATCAGTCCAACAGGAACATACTTCTCTCTGAGGACGCCCGTATAAACACCAGGCCCCAGCTGGAAATCTACGCCGATGACGTCAAGTGTTCGCACGGCGCCACTACCGGGAAGCTCGACGAGAACGAGCAGTTCTACATGCGTTCAAGAGGCATTCCGGAAAAGGAGGCTATGGTTCTTCAGATGATTTCTTTCATATCTCCCGTCATAGAACATATCGCTGATCCCGAACTCAAGGAGAAGATTTCTTCCTCAGTCGAAAAGGCGATAAGAGAAATGGTTTGATTGTCATGATACGGTATCCGAATGTGAAAATCAATCTGGGACTGTCGGTCCTCAGGAAAAGGGAAGACGGTTTCCATGACATAGAGACCCTCTTCGTACCTTATTTCGGCATTCATGACACCCTGGAAATCATTCCGGGAGATTCTTTCAGTGAGACTTCCGCCGCTCTCTTCGCCAAATACGGTCCCATTCCCGAAACTGTCCCGGAAGGATATTCTCCGAACCTTTGCCAAGCCATATCGGAAAACGGGAAGGTCATGATCACGATAGCCAAAAGTGACGGTGTAGGTTGGAATCCCCTCAAAGACCTTACGGTCAAAGCGTATTCCATCCTGGATGAGGAATTCAACCTCCCTCCCGTGAAGATATACCTTGAGAAGACATCCCCTGTCGGAGCCGGCCTTGGAGGAGGATCTTCCGACGCGGCGTTCGCTCTCAGGATGATTTCGGAGATGTTCTCCCTCGGACTCGACGAAAATGAACTTGCGAAAAGGGCCGCGACCCTCGGAAGCGACTGCCCCGTTTTCATTTACAACAGACCGATGATCGGCAAAGGGCGAGGCGAAATCCTTTCCGCTTACCATCTCGATTCAATAGATTACGGACAGGGAGGTTCAGCCGAATATGAACTGACCGTTCTGACACCGGAAGGAATAGCGGTTTCAACAGCGGACGCCTACAGGGGCATCACCCCCAGAGAAAGGATGGAGAACCCTCCAATGCCCCTCATGGAGGCCCTCGGGAAAGGTGTAGGACAGTGGAAGGACTGTCTCGTCAACGATTTCGAGACGACGGTTTTCGACAAATACCCCGGTATCCGAAGCATCAAGGAATCCCTCTATGAAAGCGGAGCCGTTTACGCATCCATGTCAGGCAGCGGTTCCTCCGTTTTCGCCATATACAGGAAATAACTCAGAGAACATGACTCATACAATACATATCAAGAATCTGGAAGACATCGACCGGGCCGCGGAACAATTCCTCAGCGAAATCGGTGACAATAAGCTCATCGCATTCTATGCACCCATGGGAGCCGGCAAGACGACTTTCACAACCGCCATCTGCCGCCATCTCGGTGTGAACGGAGATGCGGTAAGTTCCCCAACCTTCGCAATAATAAACGAATACCGTACCGGCAACGGGGAACCGATGTACCACTTCGATTTCTACAGGATAAACAAAGTGGAGGAAGCCTATGACATCGGCCTTTTCGATTATCTGGACAGCGGCTACCTCTGCATAATGGAGTGGCCCGAGAATATCGAGGACATTCTACCGGAACAGACCCTTAAGGTAAGCATCGCTGTCAATGATGATCTCTCCAGAACCATAAGTTGGGAAGACTGACGTTTCCCGACGGCACAGAATGATGGAAGCCCCCGTCCCGAAGGATGAGGGCTTCCGCCTGTTATATATATATTGTAATAGGGTTGCTACTTGATATCGAACCTCAGACCGGCCTCAAGATTCATAAGAAGGGGCATCTGGGTTCTGATGCTGGTAGGCTGGCTGTTCCCGAAATAGTACCTCAAGCTGGGGTCGAAATACAGATTCAAGCCTCCGACGATTCTGAACTGGATGCCAAGGCCGAGCGCGGCGGAATATTGCACACCGTTCACACTCTCATGGAAGTTGGCGCTGTTGGGGGATGCGGGAATATGATAATTGTTCCTTATCGCCTTTTCCACCATTCCTCCGGCGTAGGAGTAAACCCCTATTCTTCCGTTGTCGAGGAAACTGTAATAGAAGTTCACCGGGATACCGACATAATGGAGAGTATTGTGGATGTCAGCGTTGACCTTCCTTGTGATCACACCATTCTCGACCTCGGTATATATTCCGTTGAAAGTTCTCTGAAGGCGGGAGTAAACGATTCCGGTACCGACGGACCACTTGGGAGAAATGGAGATACGGGTACCCAAACCTATGGAATAAGGCAGAGAGTAGTTGCTTTCTTTGCTGACTTCCTGAACCGTGGACTTGGTTGGAGCGGCTCCCGGAGCCATATTGGGATTGAAACCTCCGGTAGGAGAAGGCGAGCCGTTGCTCTGGACATTTCCGCTGAGGGAAACTGACACCCTTCTTGCGTTGCGCTCATTCCGCTCGTCCTCCCATTCCATCGCGGCGAAAGGATCAGTGAAAACGGTTTCCTCCGAACGGACTTCTTCTTCACCGGCGGTCAAATCGGATTCAATGGCCTCCTGAGTGAGAGTCGTGCGGGTATCATCCGAAGAAACTGCGGGGATTTCTCCGGACTCTTCGGACTGTACATCAGCGGTAGTATCGTATAGGGATATGGGTTCCGCCTCGGAAGAAGATTCGGAAGCGGTTTCTGCAGGCTTCCGACCGACACTTTCCTTGCGTGAAGGGAGTGATTGTGCAAGCGCGGATGCTCCACCTTCTTTCTCCACGACGGCAAATTCTACCGTACTGTCAATCTTTTCCCGAACTGCATTCTCATGAACCGTTTCGGATGCGGTAGTTTCTCCGTCGGCGACGAAGGTGCCCTTCTGAACCGAACGGGAAGAGCGGTCTCCTCCGAGAATGAATGCACCTATCGCTATCGCGGCGGCTGCGGACGCGACAGCACCGACCCATCTCCACACGACAACACGGCTGCGCTTGGCGCCAGCCGCATCAAGACGCGAGGAGACGGAGTCCCACACACGGGAAGGAACCTCCTCCTGTGCGTTCTCCATCATTGACTTCACGAGGAAATCAAACTCTTTATTGCTGTCTGTCTGCATCTTAATATTTCTTTATCTTCTCCTGCAACATGTTCCTGGCCCTCAGGAGCTGGGATCTCGACGTGGTTTCGGTTATACCCAAAGCGGCGGCGATTTCCTTGTGGTTGTAGCCTTCGATGACGGACATGTTGAACACTGTTCTGTATCCGGAGGGAAGTTCCGATATCATCTTCATCAGTTCCTTGTAACCGATGTTCTGGATCTGGGTAGTGAGATCGCTGCTCACGTTCCATGCCGAATCGAGGTCTTCACTCATCTTCAGAGCATCAACCTTTCTGAGGGACATCAGTGCAGTATTGACAAAGATCTTGCGGGCCCAGCCCTCAAAAGATCCTTCGCCCGAAAACGTATCCAGTTTCGTGAACAATGTCACGAATCCGTCCTGAAGCACGTCTTCAGCAGTATCCCGGTCGCCCATATACCTTATGCATAGAGCGAACATTTTGGGAGAAAGAGCGTCATAAAGCTTCTTCTGAGCGTTTCTGGAGCCGTTTCGGCATTCCTCGACAATCTGCAGAAGGACGTCCTTTTCCTCAATGGGCGGGTCTTTTCGGTTGCCTTCCCGTTTGTTAAGATGCATTTTCCCACCTAAACGTTGCATGAATAATTGCCTTGATATTCACTTTTGTTCACATAAGAAGAGAACTTACGCTACCGGGCCGGTCCCTTCTCCTTCGGAAAATACACTTCCACAAACTTCAAAATTACGCAATTTTGTGGAAAATGCACTATTTTTGTAATGGTGGTATTATGGCCGGAGAGGAACAGGTCTTTCCGGTATAAGCATTCCTCAGATGAAAAGATTTTACAAAAGCATATTCTCCCTTTTCTGGGTCCTCGTCTTGATGATTCCCATGGAAAAAACATCCCATGGCCAAAACCTCATCGATGGAGTCCAGCTGTTCACCGATCAGAAATATTCCCAAGCGCTTGACATATTCAAGGCGCTGACGGATTCGGATCCACAGAATGACGCCGCATGGTATTACCGCGGACTGTCCGAGTTCTACACCAGAAAAGCCGCCGAAGCCGAAGTTTCCCTCAGAAACGCCATCGCACTGGACAGCACAAACTACTGGTACAGGGACCGGTTGGCCGTACTGTACTCAGCGATGAGGCAGCCCGCAAGAGCGATTCGGGAATATGAAAAGCTTCTGGAAGATTTCCCAAAGAAAACGGACATCTATTACAGCCTTGTCAACGCATATATGCAGACCGGTCAGATGGACAAGGTCCTGGAAACCCTCACCAACATAGAGACTATCCAGGGCAAAACGGACCAGACCGTAATGACGAGGTTCAATATCCTCATGCAGCAGGGAAAAGCCGATGAGGCCTATGCCGTACTGCGGGAATACAACGACGAATACATTTCCGCCCAGGTCCTCACCATGCTCGGCGACCATGAGATCAGCGCCTATCACGATTCCCTTGCCATCGCATACTACAACGAAGCCTTGAATCTGGACAAGGATTATTCCCCAGCCAGACTGGGAATAGCCGAAGCGTACAGGGTGACAAGGCAGTATGACAAGTACTTCCCTTCACTGAACGATATCCTTTCCGACAAGTCTATCGGAGCCGAAGCCAAGAACAGCTACATTCAGGCCCTCATGCAGCACACCGAGCAGCGTTTCTTCCAGAACTATCAGAAGCAGCTCGATTCTTCGATAAACCTTTCGCTGTCCGTCCACCCTTCGGACTCCGCACTCACGGAGACGGCCGCCGTCTATTACTACAGGACGGGAAGGCCCGAAAAGACCAAGGAACTGTTCCGTTCAAATATGGCCAACAATCCCGACAACATCGGGACTGCTGTCACATACCTGCAGGTCCTGAGCACCCTCCAGGAATGGGATGAACTTTCAAAGGAAAGCCGCGAAGCGTTCAAGCGTTTCCCCTCGGAACCCGGATTCCTTGAAATGGCCAGCAGCGCGGAATACAACAGAGGCAATTACGAAGGCGTCATCCGTCTTTCCGAAGAAATTCTCGACCATGCCCATGGGGACAGCACCCTGACCATGTATGCCCTCTCAACCATGGGTGACATGTATCACCAAATCGGCAACTCGAAGATGGCCTACAAGACTTACGAGAAAGCGCTCAAGGTCAATCCTGATTACGCCCCGGTCCTGAACAACTACGCATACTACCTTTCGGTTGAAGGGAAGAACCTGGGCAAAGCGTACAAGATGAGCAAGAAGACCATCGAGCAGGAGCCCGACAACGCCACCTATCTCGACACCTTCGGATGGATCCTCCACCTGCAGGGCAAAGATATCGAAGCGAAGCCTATGTTCAAGCACGCGATGCTTTACGGCGGAAAGGACAGTTCCACCATCCTCGAACATTACGCAATCATACTCGAAGCCCTTGGCGAAAATGACCTTGCGGCGAGCTACCGCCTGCAGGCCAAAAACAAGGCCGCCGAGGAGGAAAAGGCAGGACAGAACCAATAGCTGAAATTACCAGATGAGGATTCCGAAGACAATTCTGACGATGTTTCTCGCCATATTGATGGTGGGGCTTCCTTCCTTTGCCCAGAACACGAAAGAGCAGGAATCCAGGAAAGCGAAACTCGAAAAGGATATCGCCATCATCGATGCCCAGCTCAAGGAAAACAGTAAAAAGACCGGCACCGCCCAATCTTCCCTAGCTCTTGTCCAGAAACAAATCGAGAACAGACGGGAACTTCTTGCCGAGAGCGAGAAGGAAATAAACCGTCTCAATGGTCAGATTGCGTCAAAACAAGCTGAAATCGACATTATCCAGGCCCGCCTGGACACACTTTCCGCATACTATTCCAAGCTGGTCAAAAGCGCATACAAAAACCGTGACGCCAAGGTCTGGTACATGTACATCCTCTCCAGTGACAACATCGGACAGGCCTTCAGAAGGATAGGATACTTAAGGGGACTCTCCGGAAAGATGAACACCCAGGCCGAAAAAATCATGGCCGCGAAGGAGGAACTCGAAAAGGAAACGCAGAAACTTCTCGTTCTCAAGGATGAGGCCGAGGCTCTCCGTCAGCAGCGCGAAAAGGAGATGGCAAACCTCAGAGCGGAAGAAGCGCAGTCCAAGACTCTCATCGCTTCACTCCAGAAAGAAAAGAGCAAATACCAGAACGAACTCACCCAAAAGCGCCGCCAAATGGAAGCCCTCAACCGGGAAATCCAGAAGATCATCAGGGAGGCCACCCAACAGCAGTCAAAGAACCAATCGAAATCCTCTTCTTCGAACAAGTCATCATCCTCAAAGAACAGTTCTTCATCCAACAAGACGGTTATCGACCAAGCCCTCAATACCGAGTTCGCAAAGAACAAGGGCAAACTGCCTTGGCCGGTTGACGGACCGGTGGTGGACAAGTACGGACAACGTTACCATCCCGTCTACAAGAACGTCAAACTCCCTTTCAACGACGGTATCGGAATAGCGGTTTCGCCGGGAACCCAGGTCAAGGCCATCTTTGACGGCGTGGTGCAGAGAATAGCGATCATCCCGGGATACAACCAGTGCGTGATCGTACAGCACGGCAATTATTTCTCCCTTTACTGCAAACTGGGAAGCACCAGCGTCAAAGTCGGGGACAAGATAAAGACCGGCCAGGTTCTCGGCACCGTGGACACGATCAACGGAGAAACGCAACTGCATCTCCAGATCTGGAACGGGACGTCACCGCAGAATCC
>ODAI013820832.1_pt1 | contig 20558 bp, 18 predicted proteins | sample 1539321 | NCBI WGS metagenome assembly ODAI01 (sample SAMN02144231, study PRJEB22623) | gut metagenome | biome: sheep rumen | host: Ovis aries | place: New Zealand
ACCGTATGGACCAAATCCCGTCGAAGGACTCTATGCCTGGCTCGTTGTATTCCGACTTGGCGAAGATCTACGAAAAGGCCGTGCAGCTGCCCGATGGCGGTTCCATCACTATCATTGCCGTGACGACCTTGAATGACGGCGACATCACCCACGCCATCCCCGACAACACGGGTTACATCACCGAGGGCCAGCTGTTCCTTCGTGCCGACCCCGATTCGGGCAAGGTCATCGTGGACCCGTTCCGCTCGCTGTCGCGTCTGAAACAACATGTGCAGAACAAGAAGACCCGCGAGGACCACAGCGCCGTGATGAACACCTCAGTGCGCCTCTACGCCGACGCCGCCAACGCCAAGACCAAGTTGGAGAACGGCTTCGACCTGAGCGACTACGACCTGCGCTGCCTCGACTACGCCAAGGAATACGCCACCCGATTGCTCGCCATCGACGTCAACATCCCGATTACGGAGATGCTCGACACCGCTTGGGAACTGTTCGGCAAGTATTTCACCAAGGCCGAGACGGGTTTGAAGGAAAAGCTCATCGAAAAGTATTGGAAAGCAACTGAAAACTAACAACTGTTAACTCCAAACTGATATAAATGGCCATCAAATTTCAATATAACAAGACCTCGCTGAACGAGCTGAACAAACAGCTCAAGACGCGTACCCGTGCCCTGCCCACGCTGAAGAGCAAGGAGAGTGCGCTGCGCCTTGAGGTGAAGAAAGCCAAGCAACATTCGGAGAGCCTTGTCGCACAGTTAGAGGCCGAACTCAAGTCGTATGAGTACATGGCCCGGCTTTGGAATGAATTTGAGCCAGGACTGATTTCGGTGACCGATGTCAAGCTGAAGACCGTCAAGATTGCGGGCGTGCCAGTGCCGGCCTTGGAGGAGGTGCTTTACGATGTGAAGGACATCAACCTCTTCACCAAGCCGATGTGGTATGCCGACGGGGTGCAAATCCTGAAGAACTTGGCGCAGCTGGGCATCGAGTCGGAGGTCTACACCGAGGTGAGCCGCGTTTTGGACTACCAACGGAAGAAGACCACGCAGAAAGTCAACCTTTACGAGAAGGTGCAAATCCCTGGCTACATCGAAGCCATACGCAAGATCAAGCGATACATGGAAGACGCGGAGAACCTTGACAAGGCTTCGCAGAAAATCGTGAAAAACAAACACATACTTGAAGAAGAAGAGGAGGCTGCCTATGGTAACTGAAATGACGAAATATGATTTCATCCTGCTGAGTGGCGATGCCGACGCTTTCCTCCGCAAGTTGCAGGAAGTGGGCGTGGTCGATATCACGCGTTCCGCCAAGGCGATTGACGATAAGTCGGAGACGCTGTCGTCGAAGGCAGGGTCGTATCGCAAGGCGCTGTCGTTGCTGAAAAACGTGACACCCGCCGAGTTTGCCGAAAAGAATTATGGCGACCTTGCCGAAAACGTCATCGAGACGGTTCGCGAGATTGAGACGACCCAAGAGCAGTTGTCCCAACTTCAGAAGGAACTCGAAGAGCGCAGGCCTTGGGGTCATTTCGACGCGAAAAGCATCGAAAAGCTCAAGGAACGCGGGCTGAACATGCACTTCTACAAGGCGAAGGCCATCGAACCGGCATGGAAGGAACAATACGCGCTGAGCGAGATTGCCTCGGTGGACGGCTACAGCTATTTCGTGGTCGTTTCCGATGCCGACGACTACAGTTTCCCGCTGAAGGAAATGCCAGCCCCTAACGCTGATTTCTCTTCCATTGAAAAGAAAATCAGTGAGTTGGAGTTTAAGGTTGAGACAAAGGAACGCCTGCTCTCGGAACTGAAATGCCACGAAAAGGACCTTCAGAACGAATTGGACAAGACACTCTCAAAACTCGACCTGCATTTGGCTCACGTTTCGGGAACCAAAGCCGCCGAAGACTACATCACGGTCTTTGAAGGCTTCGCGCCCGCCGAGACCGAACACGCCTTGCGCGACATGCTCGAAAAAGAGAACGTGCTTTACATCGAGGACAAGGCCAAGGTCGACGACAATCCACCGATTGCCTTGAAAAACAACAAGTTCGTTTCGATGTTCGAGCTGCTGACCGACATGTACGGTCGCCCGAAATACGACGAGTTCGACCCGACGGTGTTCATTTCCATCTTCTTCATGCTCTTCTTTGCTTTCTGCATGGGCGACGCGGGCTATGGCCTCGTGCTCATCTTGGGAAGCCTTGGGCTGAAGAAGGTTTTGGGCAAAATCGCGCCTCTTGGCGTCACTTTGGGCATTGCTACGACGGTGATAGGATTGTTGTTCCACACCTTTTTCAGCATGGACATGCTGCAATGGAGCTGGATCCCTGAAGGCGTGAAGAAGTGCATGTTGCCTTCGCAAATCGCGGGCTATGACGGCACAATGGTGCTGGCTCTGCTTGTCGGTATCGTGCATATCTGTTTGGCCTTGATTGTCAAGACCTATCAGGCAACCAAGGTGAAAGGCTTTGCCAACTCTTTGGGCACTTGGGGCTGGACTTTGCTTATTGTCGGTGGCGTCATCGTGGGCGGTCTCGCCCTGATGGGTGTCATGGACAAGGCCGTGACCAAGTGGGTTATCATCATCTTGGGTGGTTTGTCCGCTTTGGGCATTTTCTTCCTCAACGACCTGCACCGCAATCCTTTGAAGAATTTCGGCTCGGGCTTGTGGGACACCTACAATACGGCCACGGGCTTGCTCGGCGACGTGCTGAGTTACCTGCGTCTCTACGCCCTCGGCTTGGCGGGTGCCAAACTCGGCGAGGCCTTCAATGCCATTGGCGTACAGGCCTTGGGCGACGGCGGTTTCGGCTGGGTCGCCTTCATCCTCATCGTCGTCATTGGCCACACGCTCAATGTGGCGATGTGCGTCCTTGGTGCTTTCGTTCATCCCTTGCGACTCAACTTCCTCGAATTCTTCAAGAACTCGGGCTACGAAGGTACAGGCCGCAAGTACAAACCTTTACAACAATGAAGACGCGAGACTACGAGACACGAGACGCGGGACGGTAGAAAGTCTCGTGTCCCGTGTCCCGAAGTCCCGAGTCAAAAAGAGAATCAACAATTAAACAATAATCAATAAACAATTAAACATCATGTTAGCAACAATTTTAGGTTATCTCGGCTTGGGCCTCGTGTTGGCTTTGGCCGGTATCGGAAGTTCAATCGGCACTTCGACGGCGGGCAACGCTGCCGAAGGCGGTCTCAAGAAACGTCCCGAGGCATCGGGCAATTTCATGGTGCTGTCGGCACTGCCGGCCACCCAGGGCATCTATGGCTTTGTGGCATTCTTCATGCTGCTGAGCAAGATGAAGGCTGACCCGACGCAAGGTCTCATCATCTTCGGTGTGGGCCTCTGCGTGGGCTTGGTCTGCATGATTTCCGCCATGCGTCAGGGACAGGTTTGCGCCAACGGTATCGTGGGCATCAGCCAAGGCCATGACGTGTTCACCAACACGCTGATCTACGCCGCTCTTCCTGAGTTCTACGCGATCTTGGGCCTTGTGGGCGCACTGATGGTGTGATTTGGGAATGCGGAATTAGGAATGCAAAATCATTCCGATTCAACAGTGTAGAGACGTGCCATGGTGCGTCTCTACACGTTTTTCAGTCCGTTTCCTCCAAGAAGAAAATCTCCTCCACCGGTTTTCCGAATACCAGCGCCATCTTCAAAGCCAAAACCGTGGAAGGTACATACCGTCCTGATTCGATGGCGTTTATCGACTGCCGACTCACACCTATAAGTTTGGCTAAATCTTCTTGCGTGAGGTCCTTTTCGGCCCGCGCCACTTTCAAGCGGTTCTTCATTGCGTGCCTCCTTTGTTGTAACGATGCAGCTCAAATCGGAATTTGAGGATAAACAGGATGAGAAAGACGAAAAACACCAAGTAAGGTACAATCATGAATGGCATTCCATAGATGAGGAGTGTCACAACGATAAACAATGCAGCTGTGACGTAGGTTGACCAAACCAAGCTCTGCTCACGAACCTTCGTAACAAACTCATCTTCAATTTTTTCTTTGGAAAAACCTATCAGCACAAGTCCGATGGTCAAAAGGGGAAACACCAGCGACAAGATGGTGGTTGTCGCCATCACGAAAAAGCCATGCGGGGCAGGGTCGTCGTCCATGAATTCGTAAGCGCCGTCATAATACAAGGCGGGCATCTTGAATTGGAAATTCGGGAACCAAAGATGTTCCGCCACAAATGCTGCCACCGCCGCGACGACCAGCACCCATCCGATTGCTCTGAACCGATGGGGAAAGAGATAGTTTTTGTTCATTTTATTGAGTTTTTGACACGAAGCGACGATTATTTTTCCAAAAGTTTCACCAAATCCGCCTCCAATTCCTCTTCCATGCCTTTGCCGAAGCCGACGTGCATCTTCGCTATCTTACCCTCGCGGTCGAGGAAATACAAGGTCGGATAGCCCGAAACGTGATAAGTTTCAGCCAATTCGCGCTCAGAAAAAAGAATGGTGTAGTTGATGCCTCGCTTGGCCAAGAAATCGGCCATCTCGTCCTCTTCAGGGTCGTCAATTGGGTCGATGCCGATCATCATCAAGCCTTTGTCCTTATACTTGTCGTAAAGACTTTGCAACACGGGCATGGCAGCACAGCACGGGGCGCACGACTTGTAGAAGAAATCGAGAAGAACCACCTTTCCTTTCAGGTCGGCGAGGCGGATGCTGTCGCCATTGAGTGCGGGCAGCGACCAATCCGGGGCCAATGTGCCTTCAGCCAATGGTTCGGGTGCCTGATAGGGCTCGTAATCCTTCAAGACAACGTTTTCGGGAATGGATTCCAAGGTCAGTTTTGACTCGTCAACTATCGTGTCAAAGGCAAGCAGCTTGAACACATCGTATTGATACATCGTGTCTTGTTGTTCCACAATGTCGAAGGCTATGGCATACTGGATAGGCAGATAGTCTTTCTTGTCGATCCAAAGATTGGTTTCGTAACGAATCGTTTGCATACCATAAATGCTGTCGGGTTCTTCATCCGTTGGACCAAGAATATCAACAAGGTAGCATGGTTTCCCGTCTAATTTGGTCTCCGACATTGAATAGGTGTATGTGGAATCGGCCAAGCCTGCCTCGCTTGGGACCGGATAGCAACTTTTGGTGGTCAAGGGTTGATAGAAAGTCCGGTTGTGTCGCCCAGCGATGATGTCGTCGGCCCACAAGTCGCACAACATGATAGTACCTGTAGTGTCCTTATAATAAACATATTCCTCGCCAGTGTAAAGGAAATGGTAGCGCCAATCGCCGAGCAAGTCTTCATCATAATAATGAAAGGCCTTCCCGAAAATGAGGTCATACGGCAGTTTCTTGAAATCGCAGGTGTAGCGATTCAAGGTTGTGTCGGAATGAGACATGTATTTCTTTCGGACTTCCATGACATAATGCCCTTGTTGGATGGACTGGCATTTCTGGTAGGATTTCCGAAGGACTTCTTCGACGGTAGGCGTAGGCTTGCTCGTGCAGCCCGCAAGCACGACCGCGATGGCGGTCAATGCCAATGTGAATTTGATTTGGTGTTTCATTTTATGTTTGTTTTAGAGTTTGACACCGCAAAAGTAAAACAAACTTTCCAATTAGACAAATTAATTTGTCATTTTTTTTTGTTTTCACATCTCGTCCTTCAGCCGTTCAATCATGCGGCGTTCCTTCTTCGTCGGGCGGCCTGCGCCACGGTCGCGCCACTCGGCCTTGTAGGCGTTCATGAACTCGATGCGCTCGTATTCCTCCTTGGGCGTGAGGTCGTTGTAGACCTCGGTCACCTGCTTGGGCGAGACGCGGTTTTTGATGACGGTTTTCACTTCCACCACCTTGTGCAGCTGCTCGATCTGCACTTGGATGACATCGCCCACCTTCACCTCACGCGAGGGCTTGACGGGGTTGTCGTCCATCTTCACCTTTCCGCCCTTGATGGCATCGGCAGCCAGCGAGCGCGTCTTGAACAGTCGCGCCGCCCACAGCCATTTGTCCATCCGGACGATGTTTTCTTCATTTTCCATTTTTTTTTGACGCGAGACGCGAGACTGCGAGACGTGGGACGATGGTCTCGTGTCCCGTGTCCCGCAGTCCCGTGTCAATAAATTACTTCTCCTTGAAAATCAATTGAATAGGTACTCCGTTGAAATCCCATGTTTCGCGAATCTTGTTCTCCAAGAAGCGTTTGTAGTTCTCTTTCACGTCTTTGGGCAGGTTGCAGAAGAAGATGAACTGAGGTGTGCGGCCCTTTAGTTGGGTGATGTACTTGATCTTCAGGAAACGCCCGCGCGAAGCTGTTGGCAGCGGCACGGAGTTGATGATCTCTAACATCTTGTCGTTCAGCTCGCGCACGGGGATGCGGCGCTCGCGGTTCTCGTAAACCTTGTGCGCCGTTTCCAACACTTTGTATATACGTTGCTTGTTGATGGCCGAGGTGAAGATGATGGGATAGTCAGTGAAAGGTGCCGTTCTGGAACGAATCAGTTCTTCGTAAGACTTGTGTGTGTTGGAGTCCTTTTCGACCAAATCCCACTTGTTGACGACCATCACCAAGCCTTTCTTGTTTTTCTCGATGAGGCGCAGGATGTTCATGTCTTGGGCCTCGAAGCCTTGTGTGGCATCGAGCATGAGGATGGCCACGTCGCAGTCCTCGATGGCGCGGACGGAACGCAGCACGCTGTAGAACTCGATGTCTTCCTCCACCTTGCTCTTCTTGCGCAGGCCGGCCGTGTCGACGAGCATGAACTCCATGCCGAAGGCCTTGTATTTGGTGTAGTTGGCATCGCGGGTGGTGCCGGCGATGTCGGTCACGATATGGCGGTCGGTGCCGAGGAATGCATTGATGAGCGACGACTTACCCACGTTGGGCCGACCTACCACGGTGAATTTCGGCAAGTTGGTGTCGAAGTCGGTGGTGTCTTTGGGCAACATCTCGCAAATCTTGTCCAACAACTCGCCTGTGCCCGTTCCCGTCATGGCCGAGATGGGCCACGGCTCGTCGAGGCCGAGGCTGTAGAACTCGCCCATCAAGGCTTCCTTGTTGGGCTCGTCGATCTTGTTGACTACCAACAAGACGGGCTTTTTTTGCTGTCTCAGGATCTGTGCGACATCTTCGTCCAAGACGTGAAGGCCTTCGCGACCATCGACCAAAAAGATGATGACATCGGCCTCGTCCAGGGCCAGGTCCACCTGCTTGCGGATTTCTTCTTCAAATATGTCGTCCGACCCAACCACATATCCGCCGGTGTCGATGACGGTGAATTCCTTTCCGTTCCAGTCGCTCTTGCCGTAGTGCCTGTCGCGCGTCACGCCGCTCGTCTCTTCCACGATGGCCATGCGCTGCTTCAGCAGACGGTTGAAAAGCGTCGATTTTCCCACGTTGGGTCTCCCCACTATTGCTACAATGTTTGACATAATGCTTTGAATTTGAAATCGGCTGCAAAAATAAACAATTTTTTGATGCGGAATGCGGAATGCAGAATGCGGAATGAGCGAGGCGAATCATCGCTTTGCGTCATTCCGCATAGACTTCGTCGAATACTTTGTATTTCCTAATCCATAATTCCGCATTCTTACGCCTCGTATCCGAACCTCTTTAGTTCCGTTTCATTGTCGCGCCAGTCCTTGTCGACTTTCACGAAAAGTTCGAGGAAGATTTTCTTTCCCGTAAACTCCTCAATATCAGCGCGGGCCTGCATCCCGAGTTTCTTGATGGCACTGCCCCCCTTGCCGATGATAATGGCCTTCTGCGAGTCGCGGGCCACATAGATGATGCTGCGGATGTGGATGTGTTTTTGCGTCTCTTCGTAGCTTTCCACTTCAACTTGAACGGAGTAGGGGATTTCCTGCTGGTAGTTGAGCAGAATCTTCTCGCGGATGATTTCGGTGATGAAGAAGCGCATCGAGCGGTCGGTGAGCTCGTCTTTCGGGAAATAGGGTGGACATTCGGGCAGTTTCTCCAAGATTTGCTTGAAGATGAACTCCACGTTGGCGTTGTATTGCGCCGACAGCGGGAAAACGGTGGCGTTGGGCAGCGTTTCGCGCCATTGCCCCACGGCTTGTTCTACCTGCTCTTGTGTGCTTAGGTCGATTTTATTGATGAGGACAAAAACAGGTATCTCGATGGTTTTCAGTCGCTCCACAGTCTTTTCCTCAATTTTTTTGTCGGTGATATCGACGACGAAAAGGATGAGGTCGGCGTCGATGAGGGCCACGTTGACGAATTGGTTCATCACCTCGTGCATCTTGTAGGCCGGATCCTTGATGATGCCGGGTGTGTCGGAGAAGACGATTTGGAAGTCGTCGCCGTTGACGATGCCCAAGATACGATGTCTCGTGGTCTGCGCTTTCGAGGTGATGATGGAGATTTTCTCCCCGACGAGTTGGTTCATGAGGGTCGACTTGCCCACGTTGGGCCGACCTATAATATTGACATAGCCAGCTTTATGCGTCATAACGAAAAATTTTTCTTGTTTTTAATCATGCAAAGAAACAAAATTATTATCTTTGCAGCCGATTTCGAGAGCAAAAAAGTTTGTTTTCGAGGTTTTTTTGACACGATGCGGGGTAGAGCAGAGGCAGCTCGTCGGGCTCATAACCCGGAGGTCGGAGGTTCGAATCCTCCCCCCGCTACGATTGACGGATGGCTCAAGTCGTCCGTTTTTTTGTCGTGTTCGTCCCATGTTGAAAACCTATGAAAAAAGGAAGCCACATGTGTAACTTCCTCGGTTTCGTTGTGGGAATTGCTGGATTCGAACCAGCGACCCCTTGCTTGTAAGGCAAGTGCTCTAAACCAACTGAGCTAAACTCCCTCGTTTCTGGCTGCAAAAATAGGAAATCTTTGGTTCGGCAAACCCAAAAAAATCGCTTTTTTGCGCAAGAAAGACTTTTTTTTCAAAGTTTTTACTATTTTTGTACGAATCAAACCTATCTTGAAACGAAGACAATTCTTTATGAAAAACCTTAATTTCAGCAAGTTAAGAAAATTTCTGCCTTTGATATTGGTGCTGTTGGCTGTTTTTTGCAGCCTAACGGCAATAGGCGACGTGGGCAACCAAAACCGCTATAGTTCGGGCGACAGTGGCTTCGGCGGCGGCGATTTCGACATCGGTATGCTCGTCGGATTCCTCATCAATCTGTTCATTGAAAGCCCAGTCATGGGCATAATCGTGTTGGTTATCATCATCGTCGCCTACCGCGTGATGAAGAAAAAAGGGAGCGACACGACCTATGTCAACCAAAACGTGAACCGTCAGGCCGAAAATGAGGTGACACCCGACTTCACCGCAGCAGTGGCAGCAGAAATCCAAACCATCGACCCCAACTTCTCGTCCGACAAGTTCATTGGATTCGCACGCGAGGTGTTCATGAAGATACAAGAAGCATGGACCACTAAAGACTGGAAACCCATCCGCTCGTTTGAGAGCGAGACACTCTTCAATCAGCACAAGCAACAACTCGACGAATACATAAGAATGGGCAAGACCAACGTGGTGGAGAAAATCGGAATCAAGCACTGCTCGCTGCACGAGTTCAGGCAAGACGGCGACAAGGAAGTGCTCACCGTGTGGCTCAACGCCGTGATGCGCGACTACGTCATCGACGACGCCACCAAGAAAGTGCTCGAAAGCGACCCCAACCGCGACTGGTACATGAAATACGAAATGGTGTTCAACCGCAAGGCGGGATTGAAAACCGAACTCGCAAAGAAAGGCAATGTCATCACCAACTGCCCGAACTGCGGCGCACCTACCGAAATCACCTCGGCAGGCCAATGCACCTACTGCGGAAGCGTAGTCACCAACGGCGAACATGATTGGGTGCTTACCGATATACATTCGAGGAGTTAGGAGTTAGGGGTTGGGAGTTAGGAGTTAGGAATTAAGAACGCGGAATCTTGAAATCTTAAATCTTAAATTTGAAATCTTGAAATCTGAAATCATAAATCAATCAATCAAACAACATCATGGGACTTATCAAAGCAATTGCAGGCTCCATCGGCGGCACCTTGAGCGACCAATGGTTAGACCTCATCAAATGTGACAACATGGACATGGACACCCTGATGGTGAAACAAACCACCAAATCGGGGCAAATCTCCAAGAAGAGCCGCATCATCGTGGCTCCCGGACAAATCGCCGTCATCTACGACTCAGGTTCGGTGCTCGACGCCACCGCCGAGGAAGGCATCTACAACTTCGACCAAAGCTCGTCGCCGTCGTTCTTCGCGGGCGAGTTTGGCCCTGTCTTCAAGGAGATGTGGGAACGTTTCACCTACGGCGGCACGCCCGCCAAGGAGCAGGCCGTGTTCTTCTTCAACATCAAGGAAATCCTCGACAACAAGTTCGGCACCGCCACGCCCATCCCGTTCCAGGACTGGTCGCACGCCATCCCGAACCAAATGACCAACTCGCTGATGCCCATGGGCGTCAATGTGCGTTGCTACGGCAAATACACCTTCAAACTCGACGATGTGGCCATCTTCATGCGCAACCATGCCGGCACAGCCAACGTGGTGAGAAAGCAGGACATAACCGAGCAGATGCGCAGCGAAGTGATGGCTTCGTTCCAGAACGTGCTCAACGAAATGGGCAATAGCCAACACCGTGTGCCCGTTCTCGAACTGCCGAGCTATACCGATGAAATCAAGCAGGTGATGGATGAGAAGGTTTTCGACGAACCTATCCGCGCCCGTGGTGTGCGTTTGGTGAGCTTCACCATCGAGAGCGTCTCGCTCGACGATGCCAGCCAGCAGAAGATCGACCGTTACGAATACAGCTCCAACTCCATGATGCAGCAAGGCAAGATCATCGACGTGATGGGCGACGCTGCCAACAACGCGGCTGGTGCAGCAGGCGGCTTCATGGGCATCGGCATGGCCAACATGGGCACTGGCGGCATGACTGGCGGTGCAATGCAGAACGCATGGAACAACCAGGGCGGCCAAACCAACTACGACCCCTACAACCAAGGCGGTCAGGCCGCCCCACAAGGTGTTCCTTGCCCGAAGTGTGGCACGCCCATCACCGGAAAGTTCTGCCCCGAATGCGGCACACCCGCCCCGGCTCCGGCAGCCAAGATGAAATGCCCCAAGTGCGGCACCGAAAGCAACGGCAAGTTCTGCCCCGAGTGTGGCACGCCCATGGCGGCAGTTGGCCCGAAACGCTGCCCGAAATGCGGCAACGAAGTGACTGGCAAGTTCTGCCCCGAATGCGGAACGCCTGTGGAATAAAGCCATAAAACAATTGTAGAGACGTCATATTATGGCGTCTCTACATTGCGAGCGAATAACGGGGTTCGAACCCGCGACCCTCAGCTTGGGAAGCTGATGCTCTACCAACTGAGCTACATTCGCGTTTCAAGGCGCAAAAATACAGAAAAATTGGAATACTACAACCAAAAAGCATTTTTTTTCGGACACAAGCACTGTGTCCCTATAACCGACAACTGAAACTGTTAACTTTAAACTGAATACAATGCCCATTACTGAAAAAGAAGAACAAATCATCCACGAAAGTTTCCATCCTAAATCGTGGAACGACATCAAGACTCACAACTCATGGTCGGTGTTCAAGATCATGGCCGAGTTTGTGGAAGGCATGGAGAAAATGTCGAGAATAGGACCTTGCGTGGCCATCTTCGGCTCGGCACGCACCAAGCCCGGCGACAAGTATTATGAAATGGCCGTCGAAATTGCCGAAAAGCTCGCCGACTACGGCTTCGGCACCATCACCGGCGGCGGCCCCGGCATCATGGAAGCAGGCAACAAAGGCGCACACAATGGTGGAGCCACCAGCGTGGGACTGAACATCAACCTGCCTTTCGAGCAGCACTTCAACCCCTACATCGACCGCGACAAGAACATCGAATTCGAGCATTTCTTCGTCCGCAAGACCATCTTCATGCGCTATGCCCAAGGCTATATCGCCATGCCCGGCGGCTTCGGCACGTTGGACGAGCTTTCCGAGGCCATCACGCTCATCCAAACCAACAAAATGGTCGACTTCCCCGTGGTTCTGGTCGGTAGCGAATACTGGAAAGGCTTGATCGACTGGTTCCGCGACACCTTGCTCCGCGACAAGATGATCTGCGAAGAAGACTTCGACATCTTCCACATTGTCGACACAGCCGACGACGCAGTGAAGGTCATCAAGGAGTTCTACAAGAAATACGCCATCAAGCCGAATTTCTGATGCGTCGCTACATAGAAATCCCACTTCTATTCATCGACATCGAAGGAGATGGCTTCCATATCATGGTCAAAGGCTTGATTCATGGTAAGGAAGCCAACTTCTTGATTGACACGGGGGCTTCGCGTTCCGTCTTCGACCCCGATACCATCGCATCTTTCATCGACAACCCCGCGTTTGAGAAAAAGGAAGGCATGACGGCAGGCGTTGGCAGCTCCGACCTTGAAAGCGCCACGTTCCACATCGACACTTTGTCAATAGGCAATTTGGAAATCCATGATTACGAGGCTGTTGCGCTCGACTTGGAGAACATTCACGAGATGTACGCCAAGCTCGGCCTGCCTCGCATCGATGGCATCATTGGTGGCGACTTGCTGAAACGCCACAAGGCCATCATCAACTACAAGGCGAAGAAAATCAGGTTTTTACCGTAAGTCATGAATAGGCTTGACGGCGCGAAACGGCAATAGATTTCTGCGGTTTCTGCGATTTCTGCGAGAGAGAACAATCTATTTCACCACGACGCTCCGTACCTGTCCGTTGAGCTTCACAAAATACATTCCGCTCGGCAAGACTACCGTCGTTGGCCCGTCGGTTTCGGCCTCTTTGACGGTTTGCCCAAGCAGGTTGATGATGCTCAGCCGACCCTTTCCATCCACCGTGAACGGACCGTTAGCGGGATTGGGATAGATGCTGAAAATGTCCGGTTTTGCATCTTCAACACCATGATTGACAGCTATATCGCCGTTTATCAATTCCAAGCCTCCCCCGAAATTGCCCGCCACCATTTCCAAAGCGCCGTCGGCGTTGAGGTCGGCCAGGGCGCAGGCGGAACGAAGCCCGAAACGGTTGTCGAAAGCGCCAACACAATCGCTCCAACGGTCTGAAACATCGGTGAATGCGTGGTTTTGCAAATTATTGAACAAGAACACCTTGCCTTGCTCAGACCCGACCGCGAGCAACACTTCGTCGCCGACTCGGAACAAGGTCGGGACGCTGTAGCCGAAATAGGAAGCCGCATGGTCGCACACATCGACCTGCCCCCAATCGTCGGCAGCGGGTTGGAACAGGCCTTGTCCAACACCTTGATAATGTGTTAGTTTGCCGCTCTCATCGCCAACCACCAAGTCCAAAACGCCATCGCCATCCACATCAAACAGACATGGTGTCGACCAAGGTTTGCCAAAATGCAGGAAATCAGCGTCAACCAAGTTGAAACCTGCATCAAGCAAAAGCAAATGACCCCCAGCCGTGCCAACAATCATCTCATTGCGCCCGTCGCCATCCAAGTCGCCGAAAGTGGCGACCAAGCCCATCAGCTTGTGTTGGCCCAAGCCTGCAAAATCGTTGTCAAACAATTGGAAGACAGGGTTTTGGCGTGTTCCAACGTTTTTGTAGAGCGACAGACGTGCTGTGCGGTGCGTTTGCAGACTGCCATATATATAATAGGTGGAGTCGAGGTCGCCAATGTTGCCGACAATGAGGTCGGTGAGGCCGTCGCCGTCCACATCGGCGAAAACGGGAAACGCGCCCGTGCCGACATCAATCATTTCGCTTTGCAAAAACGACTTTGTATAAAGCTGGAAATCAGGGGTTTCATTTGTTCCTTTGTTCAAATAGAGCCACACGGATTTTTGCCCTTCGCAAGCCATGGGGTTGGGGTCGAAGGGCGAGACGAGCAGGTCGTCGACACCGTCGTTGTCGATGTCGGTGAAAAACGGCACGGGCATGGAAAACAAGGAGACCGGCTCGTTTTGAGGAAACCGTGCTTCTTGGCTCACCATCAGCGCATTGTCGGGTGTGCCGCCGTTTTTGAGGAACGTCAGGCCCGGATAGTCCACGTCAGCCAATATCAGGTCGGGCAGGCCGTTGCCCGTCAGGTCGCGCACGGCGAAGGTCGCCCCGCGATGGCGTAAGTCGTTTTCGTTCATTATCAGCGACTTGCCGAACAAGCAAGTGTCTAAAAACATGGCGTTGTTCTCTTCGCTCTCGGCCACGCGCCCCCAGCAGTGGTCGGTCTTCTCGAACACCAACGAATCGCGTGTGCCGTATCGTTCCACGGAAAGGTTGCGGTGCTTTTCGATGAAGGTGCCAAGCACGCCGAAGGCGAGGATGTCCAAGTCGCCGTCGCCGTCGAGGTCGGCGATGGAGGGATAGTCGGCGTTGGTGGCGATGATGTTCACCTCGCCGCCGCCTTGCCACGAAGTCAGATAAGGGCACGCAACGCACTCAAATCCAATTTGTTCCGCTGAAGCATTGCGAAACACTTTCATCCCTGCCCAGCCTTTGGAATAGGTGAAGATGTCCTCGCGCCCGTCGCCGTCGTAGTCGGCGAAGATGGTCCAGTCGGTCAGTTTCGGGAAAAACTTGGCGTATTCTGGGGCAAAGACATAGTCGATTTCGCCCGTGCCGCCTCGGTTGAGGAAGCACAGCAGGCGGTTTCCGTGGCGGTCGAAGGCGATGAGGTCCTTCACGCCGTCGCCGTCAAGGTCGATGCGCCCGAACTGGCAGGCGTTGAGGCCGCCAGCCCATGGGGCCGCCAGCGTGTTTTCGCTTGTCCTGACTTGTATTTCCATGCCTTGCTGTGCCTTTGCGCGAAGCGAAAGGAGTAGCAGAAAAAGCGCTATGCCGATTCGGGGTTTCATTCTGTTTCGGTTTCTGGCGTTTCGTCTTCAACGTATTTGGCGTCGAGAGCCAACCTGAAGCCGCCAAAGGAGTTTTGGAGGTCGGGCAGGCGTTTGCCGCGCCACGTCACGCGGCACGACGATTCGGGCAGCTGCCATGCGCCGCCACGGATGACGTACATCTCGCCGTCTTTGCCGAGGCGGGCGTTGCGTTCCTTGTCGTAGAAGCGGTAAAGCGTTGAGGTCCACTCCCATACGTTGCCGCTCATGTCGTAGAGGCCGAGCTCGTTGGCATTTTTCTTCCCGCATTTGCGCAGGCGGCGCGTGTTGCCATTGTGCCATGCGATTTTCTTGGTCTCGTTGGCACCGCTATAGACGCAGCCCCGGCTGTTGTTGCCGCCGCGAGCCGCAAACTCCCATTCCTCCTCGGTGGGCAGGCGGAAGTGCATCCCCGTGAGGCTGTCCAAAATCCTAATAAACTCTTGAACCTCAATGTATGACACATTGGTTACAGGTTTTTTTTTGCATTTTTTCTTGCTTGGATTGTAGCCCATCACGGCCTTCCAAAGTTTTTGCGATACCTCGGTTTGGCCGATGTAAAAATCTTCGTTTATCCTGACATGGTGCACCGGCACTTCATCGGTTTGCGCGTGGCGGTCGTAGTTGAACTCGGCGGTGTCGGTGTGCTGGGCGCCCATCCAGAAACTGCCTTTTTCGACATGTATCATGTTGAATGTCACTCCATTGACGTTGTATGATGTCGGTGCAGGGATAGAGTCTTGTGCGTAGAGAGATATGGCAGCAAAAACAAAAAAGCCAAGAAGGAAGGGTAATCTTTTCATTTTGGTTTGAATTGGAAGGCAAAAGTAGGAAAAAAACGCTATCTTTGCACAAAATTACAGCAATGCCAAGAATTCTCATCATTGACGACGAGGCCCCCATCCGGCGCGTGCTGCGCGACATCCTCGAAAACGAGGGCTACCATGTGGACGATGCCGCAACGGGCATGGAAGCCATACAACTTATTAAGGAACAAGATTTTGACGCTGTTTTTTGCGATATCAAGATGCCGGAGATGGACGGCATAGAGACCCTTGAGGCCATCCGCAAGGAGTCGGACGTGCCGGTCATCATGCTGTCGGGCCACGGCACCATAGAAACCGCCGTGGAAGCCATCAAGAAAGGCGCTTTCGACTTCATTCCCAAGCCCCCCGACCTCAACCGGCTGCTTATTACGCTGCGCAACGCATTGGACAACAAGATATTGGCTACCGAGAATAAGGTGCTGAAAAAAGCCGTGAAACTCCAGAGCCAGATGATAGGCGAGTCGGCTCCGATGCTCGAAGTGAAAGACATGATCGGGAAAGTGGCACCCACCAACGCCCGTGTGCTCATCACCGGCGAGAACGGCACGGGCAAGGAGCTCGTGGCGCGGCAGTTGCATGAATTCAGCGCCCGGTGCAAAGGGCCGTTCATTGAGGTGAATTGTGCCGCCATTCCTTCAGAATTGATTGAAAGCCAATTATTTGGACACGAAAAAGGTGCTTTCACATCCGCCGTCAAGCAACGCAAGGGCGACTTTGAGCTGGCCGACGGCGGCACCCTTTTCTTGGACGAAATTGGCGACATGAGCCTTTCGGCCCAGGCCAAGGTGCTGCGAGCCCTGCAAGAGAACAAGATCGTGCGCGTGGGCGGCGAGAAGGAAATCCCCGTCGACGTGCGCATCTTGGCCGCCACCAACAAGAACCTGAAGGCCGAAATCGAGAAAGGCAATTTCCGCGAAGACCTCTACCATCGCTTGAGCGTCATCGTCATCCAAGTGCCGCCGCTGCGCGAGCGCAAGGACGACATTCCGCTGTTGGTGGAGAGTTTTGTCGCGAGGATTGCGCAAGACATGGGCAAGGCAGCACCCGCATTCGAGCCGGAGGCCATCGAGGCACTCCAGCAGTACCAATGGACGGGCAACATCCGCGAGTTGCACAACATCGTGGAGCGACTCATCATCTTGTGCGACAGCGCAGTGACTAAGGCCGACGTGGAGCGTTTCGGGAACCCGCTGAAGTGACAACGGAATCAGTCGCCGTTCTTTTTCTTCACTTCCTCAAACTTCGCCAAGGCCTTTTTGAAGTGGTCTTTCAGTTTCGAGACGCTGTCGAAAAAGACCTTTTCCTCGCCATACCGGTCCATCACGATATACCAATTCGTTTGCCTGTTCTTGACATAGTAACCGATTTGGAAACCGTCTTCGGTACGGTAAAAGCTCTCGCTGTAGTCCTTTCGCACATTCCTTTCTTCGCGTTCTTCCTCCATCATCGAATCCAGCAAGTCGCTGATTTCCAAAAAGTCTTCGTAAGCCACAAAAACCTCGACAGCCGGTTTCTCTTTGGTTTCCTTACGGAATATGCGATAGAAATAACGGACGGATCCGTCTGTTTCGACCGTTCTCACCGACGTCTCCATGTCGTGGAAAAGCCGTGCATACAATGTTGCAATGTCGTAGTCCGCCAGATGGCATCTGATCCCATTTTGGCGGGTCATCTGTTCGTATTTCGTCTGGAATTCATCCACCTTGACGTATGGCGCTTGGGCCATCAAAAGCCTGCCCGCAAACAGCAGCGCGGCAATGACAATCAGCTTTTTCATAATGCTTGCTTTTAAGTTGTTACCATGATGTTAGAGATTGCAAAGATACGGATTTCGCAAAACCGACGCACATTTTTCTTTCGGGGGCACTTGCGGGATAACGAAAAATGCTGTAATTTTGCAGCCTGTTCTTTGAGGGGATGTATGGTTTTGACAGCAAGACGAATTGTCATGTAAGCATGCCGAGCCTCGCAGTGACGCTCGTAAATCTTGACTGCAAAAAAATAATTGGCGAAAACAACTACGCTCTCGCTGCCTGATTGAAGTACAGTAGATCACTGGCTTAATCCTTTCACAAGGTGAGGGGACGAGACATCCCGCAGGTGGAGATTCCTGATTCCGGCCTGGTCACGGGGTGCTAAGCAATTTCGGGATAGCCTTGCCGGTGCTCCGACGGCATGGCGAAACCTTAGGGGATAAGGTCTGGTTTAGGGCGTCCGCTCCCTTGCCAGCCACGAAAACCAACAGCGGAATAAGCATGTAGAAAGCCTGGGGGTTCCTTGTTTGGACGAGGGTTCGACTCCCTCCATCTCCACAGATTTCATGGAAGCACTTTTGGCAAGTGCTTCCTTTTTTTGTATTTTTGCGGCATTGATACCCTACAAACAGAGAAGAATGAAAAAACGCACCTTATTATTAATTAGTACTCTATGTGCTGCGGCAAACCTCTTTGCCCAAAGTTTCAACCTGCCTTGCGGAAACATCAACTACAAGCCTGATATACAAACAGTCCAGCTCTTTGCCGACGACAACCAACTGAACGACCCCATCGTTCCGCTTGACGACATGATGGGTAGGCTGACGCTTTCGTTCGACATCATCGACGGCGAAGGCGAGGTGCTCAACTACACCTTCATACATTGTAGTCACAACTGGCAACCTACTGAAATACAACGTGTTCAATATGTTTCGGGCTTTGATTCCGATAGAATCGACAATTACGCCTTCTCGCGCAACACATTGATTGAATACGTCAACTATCAACTCAAGTTTCCGGAAGACGACATGATGCCCCTCATTTCGGGAAACTACCTGCTCATCGTGTTTGGCGACGACCTGAACGACCTCTATTTCACGCGCCGTTTCATGGTGGTCGACGAAAAAGCCCACATCGGTGCCACCGTGCCGCGCTATCCTGACGACCTGGCACTGACCGACACGCACCAACAACTCGACGTGTCCGTGAGCATGAACAACTATATCTCGACCAACACGCAGCAATTCAGCCATTTGACCATCCGCCAAAACGGACGTTGGGACAATGCTGCCGAGGGATTGAAGCCCACATACGTTTATCCTGACTACATCTCGTTTGAACACAATCCGCAAACCGTTTTTGAAGCCACCAACCAATATCGTCGTTTCAACACAAGCAACTTCTATTTCCAGTCGGAGAACTTGGCCCACATCCGCCAGACCGACGAAATGTTTGAAATCGACATTGCCACTTGCGAATCGCGGGCGCGGAAAGCCTACGCGAGCTACGAAGACATTCACGGCGAGAAATTCGTCTATGTTGAAAACGAGAACTTGGACAACAGCACAGAGGCCGACTATTGCCGCGTCAACTTCTTCTACAAAAGCGAAGCCCCGCTGACCCACGAAGACCTTTACATCATGGGTGCCCTCAACGACTGGCGCTTCGACGAAAGCAACAAGATGCGCTACGACTACCGTTTGCACGGCTACACCTGCTCAATGGTGCTCAAGCAAGGCTATTACAACTTCATGTTTGCCACCCTTGACCGCAAGACTGGCGAAGTGATGACCGACCAAACCGCTGGCAACCATTGGGAAACCAACAACATCTACAAGTTGTATTTCTATTTTTACAATGTCGTCAAGGGTTATGACGAGTTGATTGGTTATGCCACGGTGAATTCACATTAAGTTTCACGCTGATTGTTTTTGTTATGGATTGTCTCACGCAGAACTCGCAGAATACGCAGAACCTGACGGCTGCATATTTTGTGTCGCATTGCGATTCATACAATTCAGCGTATTCTGCGTGCAAAAAATAGTCTTCCCATGAGCGACTCCCGAATCACACTTTTTGCTGAAATCTTGCTGCCGATACCCGTGCCGGGCACTTTCACCTATCGTGTGCCGTTTGCCTTGAATGACCAAGTGCGCGTGGGCCAAAGGGCGGTGGTTCAATTTGGCAAGACCAAAATCATGTCGGGGCTGATTGTCGCGCTGACGGAAAAAGTGCCGTCTGTTGAGGTGAAATTCCTCATGGATTTGCTTGACGACCAGCCTGTTGTGAACGAAAAACAGTTGAAGTTTTGGGACTGGGTGAAGACTTATTATATGTGTCATCTCGGCGAAGTGATGCAAGCCGCGCTACCTTCGGCCCTGAAGCTCAGCAGCGAAACCACTGTCGCCCTATCACCCGATTATGTCCTTGATTCCGTGACGCTTAACGATTTCGAGTACATGATAGTGGAGGCCCTGCAAATCAAGCCGAAAATCGCCATTAGCGAAGTCAGCAAAATCATCGGTTTCAAGAAGGTGATGCCATTGATTCATTCGATGATGGAGAAGGGCATTTTGGTGATGGAGGAGGAACTGAGTGAGAAGTACAAGGCTAAATATGAGCGTTTTGTGCGGCTTTCGGGCGAATATCGCGATGAGGCGAAAGTCCATGAATTAATGGACACATTGACCAAAAAAGCCTATAAGCAACTTGAGGTTTTGCTTTCTTTTATTTCCCTCGGCGGCGATGCCGACAACGACATCATGGCCAAGGCTTTGCTGCAAAAGGCCAACGCTAATTCCACGATTCTGAAAAACATGGCTGAAAAGGGCATATTTGAGGTATATGAGCGCAAGGTCAGCCGATTGAAGGAATTCAAGGAGCAGACCTCCGTCGATTCGATACAACTTACTGATGCACAACAGAAAGCATACGAAGGGATTCATACGGGATTTGGCGAAAACAAGCCCGTTTTGCTCCACGGCGTGACTTCGAGCGGCAAGACGGAAATCTATATCAAGCTCATCAAGGAAGCGATTGACAGAGGCAAACAGGTTTTGTATCTCTTGCCCGAAATTGCACTTACTGCGCAGATTATCAACCGCTTGAAGGAGTATTTTGGAGACA
>ODAI011089769.1_pt1 | contig 20557 bp, 14 predicted proteins | sample 1539321 | NCBI WGS metagenome assembly ODAI01 (sample SAMN02144231, study PRJEB22623) | gut metagenome | biome: sheep rumen | host: Ovis aries | place: New Zealand
ACTGATTTCTGACCGATGTATAGACAAGAAACAAGCCGCAAATGCTTGAATATAAGGGATTTGAGGCTTGGAGATTGTCTATACATCGAGGAAGAATTAGTATGAGAGCCACACAATGTGTTTCCAGGTAATGCAACAACACACGATCACAAACAGCGAAGGCGTACACGCCGAAGAGTGTACGCCCACTGTATTTTTAGCCCATTATTACGGTAACTTCATGTACACCGGAGGTGATGTCCTTTATAACATTGCCTTCTACAGCCTTGCCGTCCACGGTAAGGGACTTTACGCCCTTCTGAACGTGATCGGGGTTCTGTATGTCGATGTTGAAGGTAGCGCCTCTGAACTTTCTTGTTACCTTGTAGCCGTTCCACTCATGAGGAATGGAAGGATCTATCTTCAGACCGTCGTAATCGGGGATGATACCCAGTATATACTGGCTTATGGCAACAAAGTTCCATGCAGCCGTACCTGTGAGCCAGGAGTTCTTTGCTTCGCCGAAGCGCTTTGCATCCTTGCCTGCCACCATCTGAGCGTATACATAGGGCTCGGTGCGGTGGAGACCCTCATCCTCCTGATAAGCGGGAGCTATGCGGGTGTAGTAGTCAAATGCCTTGTCGCCCATGCCGGCGTGAGCCGCAGCACACATGATCCATGCGTTGTTATGGCAGAATATGCCCGCATTCTCCTTGTATCCTCCGGGATAGGTGGAGATCTCGCCGTATTCTACGATGTACTTTGTAAATGCGGGGTTGTTGAGAACAAGACCGTGCTTGGTGCCAAGGTACTTGTCTATGCTTGCAACGGTCTTTTCGGTAAACTCCCTGCCGCCGATATCGGACATGATGCAGAAGCCCTGGGGCTCGATGAATATCTTGCCCTCTTCGTTCTCCTTGGAGCCCACCTTCTTGCCGTAGGCATCATATGCACGCAGGAACCAGTCGCCGTCCCAGCCGTAGTCTATGACAGCCTGCTTCATCTTGTCGATCTCAGCCTGAGCCTTGTCGGCCTCCTCGGTCTGTCCCATCCTGCGGCAGAGCTCTACATATTCGGGTCCTATGTAGGTGAACATTCCTGCGATCATTACAGATTCCGCAGTTTCTTCGTTAAGGGGCTTGCCGGTCTCGGGATTCACCTCATGAGCGATATTGGAAGCTGTATTCTGGAAGGATTCGCCGGGAACTCTGGAGAAGCAGTTAAGGTTGAGGCAGTCGTTCCAGTCTGCACGTCCTATAAGGGGCAGACCGTGAGGACCCTTGTTGTTCACCACATGATAGAAGCTCCTCTTCAGGTGATCCAGCAGGGGCTGTGCAAGAGCGGGGTCGTTCTTGTAGTCCACCTTTTCATCAAGTATGCCGTAGTCGCCGGTCTCCTTGATATAGGCTGCGGTGGAAAGTATCATCCACAGAGGATCGTCATTGAAGTTCGTGCCTGCCGCATCGTTGCCCTTCTTTGTGAGAGGCTGGTACTGATGATAGTTTCCGCCGTCCTCAAGCTGTGTGGCAGCGATGTCGATTATCCTCTCTCTTGCTCTTTCGGGTATCTGGTGAACGAAGCCAAGAAGATCCTGGTTGGAGTCTCTGAATCCCATGCCTCTGCCTATGCCGCTCTCAAAGTAGGAAGCGGAGCGGGAAAGGTTGAAGGTCACCATGCACTGGTACTGGTTCCAGATATTTACCTGCCTGTTGAGCTTTTCATCATCCGATGTAAGGGTGTACTTGGAAAGGAGCTCATCCCAGTCAGCCTTCAGCGCTGCAAGTGCGGCATCGGCCTTTTCTGCGGAATCGAACATATCCATCATGGCATATGCTCTTGACTTGTTCATGGAGCCGTCGGCATTGAACTTTTCCTCCACGGGATTCTTCACATAGCCCAGAACATATACCAGCTTCTTTTCCTCACCGGGTTCCAGTGTGATCTCCTTGTAGTGGGAAGCCACAGGAGACCAGCCGTCTGCAACGGAGCACTTGGGAGCGCCGTTCATAACGGTCTCGGGGTTGGAGAAGTCGTTGTAGATGCTTCCCATGAAGGTCTCTCTGTCGGTATCGTATCCGTCTATGCCCTCATTCACCCAGTAGAAAGCAAAGTGGTCTCTTCTTTCCTTGTATTCGGTCTTATGGAAGATAGCAGACTTTTCGATCTCCACCTCGCCGGTGTTGAAGTTTCTCTGGAAGTTGGTGGAGTCGTCCATAGCATCCCACAGGCACCACTCAACGAAAGAGAACAGCTTGAAGGTCTTCTTTGCGCCGCTCTCGTTTTTGAGAACTACCTTCTGCACCTCACCGGAGAAATCGTTGGGAACGAAGAAGGTCACCTCTGCGGAAAGGCCGTTCTTTGCGCCCTTGATGATGGTGTAGCCCATTCCGTGGCGGCAAACATAGCTGTCAAGCTCGGTCTTTACGGGAGACCAGCCGGGGTTCCACACCGTGCCGTTGTCGTTGATGTAAAAATAGCGTCCGCCTGCATCTGCGGGCACGTTATTGTAGCGGTAGCGGGTTATTCTCTGGAGGCGTGCATCCTTGTAAAAGCTGTAGCCGCCCGCAGTGTTGGAAATAAGGCTGAAAAATGCCTGTGTTCCAAGATAGTTTATCCATGGATAAGGGGTCCTGGGAGATGTGATGACATACTCCTTGTTCTTGTCGTCATAATACCCGAATTTCATTTGGCAAAAACCTCTTTCTTCAAGGGGGACGGTTCAACCGCTTTCCCTGTTTTTTCGGAGTGGGATGTACACTCTGTCTATAAATTCTATCATATTTTCATTCATATTTCAATATATTGTACATTTTTTAAAACGCCAAATAATAAGCTAATTTTTTGTGCAATTCTAACAAAAAAATTAAGTTCAACGCAAATGAAGAAAAAATGACATTCCCCTTAAAATCTGCCTACATTTTGTTTGACAAATTTTAAAATTTATGCTATACTACTACCATATAAGGCTTTTGTGTACCTTTTGAATGTTTTTCACGGAGGCATATATGAAAAGATCGGTATCTTCCGCACACAGGGCGCTTTCCATCGTCTGCGCCGTTATCCTGTCCGTATTTCTTCTGTCCCCGGCTGTGTCCGCAAGCTCCGTAAGGAGAGACCTTCTCGGCAGGAACACGGTATTTACCGCCGTGCTCTACGATTCCCTCAACGGGCTCCCCACATCGGAAGCCAATGCCATCGCCCAGACAGAGGACGGCTTTATCTGGATCGGCGGGTACAGCGGTCTTACCAGGTACGACGGCACTGAGTTCTTCCACTTTGATTCCAAAAGCGGCATCTCCAGTGTTTACAGCCTTTTCACCGACTCAAGGGACAGGCTGTGGATAGGCACCAACGAGGACGGCGTAGCCTGCTTCGACCACGGAGACATCACCCTTTTCGGGCGTGTGGAGCCTCTGCGCTCCTACTCCGTCCGTGATATGACGGAGGACGATGAGGGAAACATAATCATTGCCACTACGCAGGGGCTTGCCTATGTGGATGCACAGACCAATGAGATACACCTGTTGGACGACCCCCAGCTCAATAATGACTATATCACCGTGCTGGAGAATGACGGTTTCGGCAAGATCTACGGACTGACCCTTGACGGTGCGGTGTTTGAGATAGAGTCCCTGCGGATCACAGCCTACTACGAAGCCGGAGCCTTTGCCACGGAAAACATCATAAACGAGCTTTACCCCGATCCCGACAGGGAGGGCGTGCTGTACATGGGCACCGCCGGGGCAGAGCTGATCACCGCTGACATGAACGGCGGCATACACATTACCGAAAGAAAAGCGACCGGAGAGCTGAAAAACATAAAGGCGATACTCAAAAACGACCACATCCTGTGGGTAGCTGCCACCAACGGTCTGGGGTACATAGATGAAAAAGGAGATTTCTACCCCCTTGATGACATTCCCCTCAACAATTCCATAGGCCATATAATGTCCGACCACGAGGGCAACCTGTGGTTCACCTCCTCCAGACAGGGCGTGCTGAAGCTGGTGCCCGACCGCTTTACGGACATAAGCAAATTTGCGGGACTGGAGCAGATGGTGGTGAACTCCACCTGTGTGAACGGTGACCTTCTCTACCTTGCAACGGACGATGGGCTCACCATACTTGACAAGGACAGCTTTGAGCAGGTGGAAAACGACCTGACCAAAATGCTGGACGGCATAAGGATACGCTGCGTCAAGAACGATTCCAAGGGCAATATGTGGTTTTGCACCCACGGCGACCTGGGTCTTGTGTGCTACGACCCCAAGAGCGGCGAAACCGTTTGCTACAACGCCGCAAACGGGCTTTCAGCCTCAAAGGTGCGCACCATGCTGGAGCTTTCAGACGGCAGCATATGCGCCGCCACCGGTGACGGCATATTCATCATCAGGAACGGTGCCGTATCAGCCCATTACAGCCAGGATAATTCCATCAACACCACAGAGATACTATGTCTTGCAGAGGACAAGAACGGGAATATCTACCTGGGCTCCGACGGCGGCGGCATTTATGTGGTCAGCGGCTCAAAGGTACGCAGACTGGGCTACGAGGACGGGCTCACAAGCGGCGTGGTCATGCAGATAAAGTGGGATGAGAAAAGGGGCATCTTCTGGATAATCACCTCCAATTCCATAGAGTACATGAAGGACGGCAATATCACTCCCGTCAAGAACTTTCCCTATTCCAACAACCTTGACATCTACTTCAACAGCGGTGCGGACGCATGGATACTTTCATCCAACGGTCTGTATGTCACAAAGGCAGAGGATCTTTTCACCGAGAAGGATCTGGATTTCTACTTCTACAACACCAAGAGCGGCCTTCCCTACATCACCACGGGAAATTCAAGGAGCTTTCTTGATGACGAGGGTCATCTGTACATTTCGGGAACATCCGGCTGCTGTATGGTGAATATAGACACGGATATAGCGGAAAACCGTGATGTGAGCCTTATCATCCCCACGGTGGAGATAGACGACAGGACAGTTGCGCTCAAAGACACCGATACCGTCACCATTCCCGCCGGCAGCAAAAAGCTGACCATAGACCTTTTTGCCATCACCTTTGCACTGAACAATCCGAGAGTGAACTATTACCTTGAGGGCTTTGACAGCGCACCCATACACACCACCAAGCAGGAGCTCCATCCCGTGACCTACACCAACCTTGACGGGGGACGCTATGTTTTCCATATGGAGGTCATAGACAACGAGACCGGGGAGATAAGCAAAAGCACCTCCATAAACATCATAAAGGAGACCTCCCCCTATGAGAGCAGCCTTTTCTGGATAATAATGGCGGCTCTGCTGGTGCTTGCCGTCACACTGGTAATGTGGGTCATCTTCCGCCGCCGCACAAGGGCGCTGCTTGAACAGAAGGAAGAGGATGAAAAGCTCATTTCCCAGATCATGCACACCTTTGCAAAATGTGTTGACATGAGAGATCAGCAGAATCAGGGTCATTCGTTCAGAGTTGCATACTACACAAAGCTGCTTGCTCAGAAGCTGGCGTGGAAAAGGGGATACACGGAGGATAAGATAAACGAGCTCTACTATGTGGCTCTGCTCCACGACATAGGAAAGCTGAGCATACCTGATGCCATACTCAACAAGCCATCCAGGCTCAATGACGAGGAATATGTCATAATGAAATCCCATGCACAAAAGGGCGAGGAGCTGCTGAAGGATGTTACGGTGGTAAAGGATCTGTCTGTGGGTGCAGGCTCCCACCATGAGCGTATAGACGGTAAGGGCTACCCCCGCGGGAAGAAGGGGGATGAGATCCCCGAGACTGCAAGGGTCATCGCCGTTGCCGATACCTTTGATGCCATGTACTCCACCAGACCATACCGCAAGCAGATGCTCCTTTCGGATGTAATGGCAGAGCTCAAGCGCATAAGCGGCACCCAGCTCGATGAAGAAGTGGTGCAGGCTATGACGGAGCTCTACGAGGAGGGTGAGCTTGACAGGGAAAAGGTGGATGCAGCTGTATTCCAAGCAAAAAACTCTATCAAGACAGAAAGCGACGAGGAGAAAAAGCGGAAAAGCGACAAGCTGGCAGAGGACAACAGGAAATTTGTGGAAAGTCTGGGGCTGGCTGTGGATGATGAAGAGGAGGGCGGCAAGAAATGAGTTCCAGGCTATCAAAGCTGCTGACAGACCGTGAAAAGGCCCGTATGTCCAAAAGCTCCGACGAAGCCGTTTCCATGCACTCACTTCTGGTGCTGGGGATAATGCTGCTTATCTGCGTCCTGCTCACCTACATCATCCCCGCAGGCACCTACCAGCGCTATACAGACACCGGGACAGGCATAGAGCTGGTGGACACCGAGTCCTTCCAATTCATAGAAAGGGCGCCGCCCGGTCTGATAGATGTTTTCAAGTCCCTTACCCTGGGGCTCCAGAAGGGCTCAGACATAGTTTTCTACCTGCTGATAGTGGGAGGGATGTTCGGGGTAATAAACGCCACGGGCGCTCTCAATATCGGTATCGCAAACCTGCTCAGGCTGCTGAAGAACAAGGAATGGCTCCTTATCCCCGTAATGATGACCGCCTTTGGCTGCGGTTCGGCATTCTGTGCAAACTATGAGGAATACCTGGTATTCGTTCCTCTGATGCTTGCCTGCTGCATCACTGCCGGCTTTGATTCCCTTACGGCGGTGGCAGTCATATTCCTTTCCGCCACTGCGGGCTATGCAGGGGGCATGACCAATGCCTTTACCGTGGGCAAGGCGCAGGAGATCGCCGCGCTCCCCCTCTATTCCGGGTTCGGATACCGCCTGCAGATATTCATTATCCTGCTGGGTACGGCTGTGGTCTATGTTACGGTGAGAGCCATACGAATGAAGAAAAGGCCGAAGCTCTCCATCGTCTACGCCTTTGACAGAAAGTATAATGCAGACAAGCACCTGAACCTGTCCCGTATTCCCAAAATGACCGCCCGCCACACCATCACCCTTGTTATCTTCCTTGCAGGGCTCATATATGCGGTCTCCATGGTCATAATAAAGGGCTACTATGTGGATGAGCTGGCTGCCATCTTTATCATGACCTCTATCGCCGCAGGTATATCCGGAGGACTCTCTCCCAACAAGATATGCCGCTCCTTTGTGAACGGCTGCAAGGATATGCTCCTCCCCTGCCTTATCATCGGCTTTGTAAACAGTTCCATCCTCATCCTGCAGGATGCAAACATAATGGACACCATACTTTATGCCTTCGCCGCTGCCGTGAGCCATGTTCCTAAGTCGGTAGCCCCAGCTGTAATGTTCGCACTGCACGATGTGTTCAATATTTTCGTGCCCTCCGGCTCCGCACAGGCATCTGTCACCATGCCCCTTATGATACCCATTGCAGACAGCATAGGAATGACCCGTCAGGCAGCGGTCGTTGCCTATCAGCTTGGTGATGCGCTCACAAACGCCCTTTCACCCACAAGCGGAGAAGTGCTGGCTGCCATTGCCATTTGCAGGGTGCCATTTTCCAAATGGGTGCGCTATCTGCTGCCCCTTTTCATCATCTGGTTCGTAACATCTGCCGTTTTTGCCACTGCTGCCGCATTTACCCGCCTGGGACCCTTCTGAGATATGATCTCGGGAACAGGAAGGAGAAAAAAATGAGTATCACTAAGATAACATCCGAAGAAGATTTTGAGGACAAGGTGCTGGACAATGAAGGGAAATGCCTTGTCATATTTACGGTGAAGCACTGCACGCCCTGCGAGGAGATAGGAAAGACAGCAGAAAAGCTCTGCGAGGAAATGCCCGAAAAGCAGATCTTTACCGTGGACTGCTCCCGGCTGGAGGGATTCAGGGAAAGGTACGGCATCAAGGGCTTTCCCACCAGCTCCGCCTACTCAAACGGTGAGCAAAAGGCTTCAAAGCTTGGGCTTATCAGCAGAACAGCACTGAAAGAGCTGCTTTCCTGACTTCTATCAAGAATAATACTAATTCTTCCTCTCGGTCAGAGATCAGTATAAGAAAAGCCGATAGGCTGATGATAGTACGAAGTGCCTGCACCATAAGGTGTACGGCACTTTTTTGAGGAAACAGTATAGATCCCGAACCGCACTCTGCACCATACGCCGTTTTCAGGGGAACATGGTATTTACTGCATCCCAGGCCTGTTCCTCCTGTTGACTGCCTTTAGTTCCCTGTCCATGTCCTGTCCCACAGTATATATTATATCTGTTTCCTTTTCATATCCTTCTTAAAGAAAAAGGCTGCGTGAGCTTTCACCCACGCAGCCTTTCTTCAAAGGATCAGATCCTCTTTTTTGTGCCCGCTCTCATTTCACGGGTCTTCATTATCAGCGGTCATCACTGCCACTGATTGTAATCGTTGCTGTAAATGCCGGAAACATTTACGGTGACCGTTGCGGATACCTGTGTAACAGGATCGTAGATGTTGATATTAGCCTGTCCTACGGAATTTGCATATACATATACTGTCATGCTCTGTCCTGCGGGGTTGGTGCTTACGCTTGCAACGGAAGAATTGCTGGAGCTTACGTTTACTCTTGAAGCATCGGTGCAGGTAAGAGTGAAGGTCTGGCTGTCAAATGCGCTTATGGAAAGGTAGCTGGTACTTACTATCAGAGGCTTATTGTTATCCTGTACAGTAGCGTATACTGTCTTGGATACGCCTGTGTTCAGGTCTGTGATGTAGATAGTAACAGAACCCGAGCTGCGGCCGGTAAGGCTGAGGGTCACGGTGTTGTTCCCGTAGAAGCCGGGATTGGTGAATACTATGTTTTCATCACTGCATCTGTAGTCGATATTGTCGGTACCGGTGATAGTTACGGTCTTGGTATCCCCTAACTTCATGGTCACATTGGTGGGAGATACGTTCATGGTGCCGCCCGTAACAGTTACGCTGACATTTGCACTCTTTCCGGTCTTGGCATCGGTAACGTTAAGAGTAGTCCTGCCTGCCTGCTTACCTGTGATCCTTATTACAACCGAGTTGGAGCCGGTGCTGACTCTGTTGGCATCTGCGATGTTCCAGTCCCCTATGCTGAAGCCCAGGTCACTTACATTGTTTACAGTCACATCTGCGGTACCGCCCACCTTTATGCTGACGGATGTAGGTGAAACTGTGATATTGCCGTTCGTAACATTTACATTGACCTTCTGTGTGGTGTTCGTGCTGCGGTCGGTAACATAGATCACTGCGGAGCCCTGCATATTGGCATTGACTGTGATAACAGCCTTGTTGGTGTTCTGGCTTGCGAGCCAGCAGGTAGCAACAGTGGTGTTGGATGAATAGAAGTCGATGTTGTTGGAATTGGATGCTGTAACGGTGATGTTGCCTGTATTGCCCACTGTAAGGTTCAGATTTCCGGGAGATACTGTAAGGCTGCTGCCTGTTACCTTGATGGTCACCGTAACAGAGGTGTTGGAGTAGGTATCCTTGATGGTCAGGTAGGTAGTACCGGCCTGGTTGCCCGTAACATACATATTGACCTTGTTGGAGCCTGCATTGTTGAAGTAGTAGGATGCGATGTTGCTGTTGGAAACGGAGTAGATAAGGTTGTTCACATTATCTGCCGTAATGGTGAAGGAGCTCTGGCTGCCTGCCTTCACGTTCAGGGTGCTCACACTTGTGGAGAGCTTTGTGCCGCTTACGTTTATGTTTATCCTTACAGTCCTGTTGGAAGTCCTGTCGGTAACAGTCAGATAAGAGGTACCGGACTGTCTGCCGGTTATCCTTACCTTAGCCTGAGTGGAGCTTGTGCTGATAACATTGTAATCAGCCACATTGGAATTTGAATTCTGATAGCTCAGATAAGAGGGATTGGACGAATAGAGCGTCAGATCATAGGTACTGCCGGCTCTTACATTCACATTCTGAGTGGATGCCGAAAGGTTGGAGCCGCCGTCTACGTTGATGGTGACTGTCCTGTAAACATTGGAATTGCTCCTGCTCTTTATGGTGAGGGTAGCAGTTCCCGCTCTTTTTCCTCTTACGGTCACGGTAGCGGAATTATTGTACCAGCCTCCTACGGAGACACTGGCAACATTGGAGTTTGAAAGGGTCATCCTGACATTGTTGCCCTGAGAGCTGTACACCGTGAAGGTAGCAGAGCCGTTGGCGTTCACGTTCACCGTGGACTGGGATGTGCTGATGGAGGGCATGGAGCTGTAATTGCTGCTGTTTCCGGTAACATTTACATAGATATTGGTGTAAACGCTGGAATACTTGGACATATACACCTTGATGGTGGCAGAACCTGCTCTCTTTCCTCTTATCCTCAGCTGTACCTTGTCATTGGTGAAGTAGGAGTTTACCCAGCCTGCTGTGGCAACAGCGGTGTTGGAGCTCTTGACTCTTACGGCATGGGAACCCTTGGCAGTGATGGTGACTACCTTGCTGCTGCCGGCACTCACTGAAACATTGTTGGAAGAGGAGGTGATGGTACCGGGCACTACCTTTACAGTGCACTGGAGCCTCATACCGTCTACCGTGGCGGTCACAAAGGCAGTACCGACTTTTCTGGCAGTGACCTTCCCGTACTTGTTTACGGAGGCGATATTCTTGTTGGAGCTCTTCCATGTCACATCATCATATGCGCCGGAAATGCTCAGGGTCTTTGTCTTTCCCACTGCAAGGGTGATGCTGGTATTGCTGATACCCAGAGCCTGAGGGTCGCTTTCCCTCGGCACGGTCACCATGAGCAGGGTAAAGAGCAGGGTAAGGAGCAATGCGCCCACAGCCCTGAAAGAACTTCTTGTTCCTGTCATATTTATTTCCTCCTTTTTGCGTATTGCTTTTTAACTGTGCCCCATACCCGCAGGGGGCATGGAGCACAGGACAAAGATACGGACAACGGACGATCAATAAACGTTGTAGTTAAGGTTCAGAGCGAGCTGGAGTGTATTCTGGTCGTAGTTGAGAGCATCGGGGAGGAGAACATAGACTACCTTGCCGTTGCTGGTGATGCCGGAATATACATAGTCGCCGGAGCTCTGGTACTGAGTGGAGTTGGGAACGGTGGAGTAGATGCCGTAGTAGCGTGCCTGACCGCCGTTTCCGAGGATAAGGTCGTTGAGTCTGAGTATGTCGGGATTATTTGCGGGAACAAAGGCATAGCGGTTGGTGCTGGAGCCGTTGCTGAACCATGTTACCAGCCTGTAGCCTGCGGGAGTGGAGCTGGGATATTCCCAGAGAACGGTGTAGGGCTCATAGTAGGTCTGACCCAGATCCTTTGCCTTTATCTTGTTTGCCTCGTTCTGATTCTCGTAGGAGTTGGAAGGATACTTTACATAGTGTGTAACGGTCTTGGTAACGTAGCCGTTGTTCTGGTAAACGGTGGTGGACTTTGTCCAGTTGATGGAATAGTCGCTGCCTGCCACTGAGGGAGACTTGGAGTATACAACACCGTAGGTGTAGCCTGTGTAAGCTGCCTTTGCGGTATCTATCTCTACCTGGTCATAATTGGAAGCAGAGCTGGAGGGTGCCAGCAGGTAGTAGGATCTGCCGTTGGCGGAGAAGGGAATTATCTGGTCGTTGCTGGTGACCTTTGCGCTGTTGGCAATGTTGTAATCCTCAAATACCTGATAGTAAACGCCGCCTGCGCCTATGCCGTACTTGGAGAGTGCGGAAGAATAGTAGGAATCGGGGTCGGAAACATAAGAGGGATATACAAGATATCTGGTCACGGATGCGCCGTTCTTGTATGTGGTGTACTGCTTGTACTTGTCGTCATATGCCTTCCTCTGGAAGGAAGCGTCATTGAGGGGGTTCTTGGTGTAGAGAACGCCGTACTCATAGCTGCCGATATAGGCTGCCTTAGCGTACTCATACTCTGCTGTATCGTAGTTAGAGGGAACTCTTACATACCTTGTAACGGTCTTGGAAGCAGTCTGCTGGATGCCGCCGCTGGCTGTTACATCATTGATGCTGCAGGTAAACTGCTGAACGGTGGAGCCGGAGGATGTGGTGTTGGGTCTCTCGGAATATACCACATAGTCCTGATAGTCGTTGGTAGCCTTTGCAACTGCGGTGTTGTACTGTGCCTTGTCGTAGTTGTTGCCGGGTACCAGAACATATCTGTACCTGCCCTTGGATCTGTCGTAGAAATCAACATACCTGTCGTTGTTGGTGAGGAACCTGGAGCTGTCCTGATCGTCATATACTCCGTAGTAACCGCCGGAACTGCCGTTTACGGTGATGTTCACCTTTACGGAGCTGCCGGGATTGTCTGCATCGGTTATGGTAAGAACAGAGCTTCCTGCCTTCTTGCCCCTGATGGTGATGGTAGACTTGTTGTTGCTCCAGTTGCCTTCACTGTAGGAGAAAACGGAGTCGTCGGAAACATCAAAGTTCACATAGCCGCCGTTGTCTGCCGTAAGAGTGAAGGAGCTGCTGCCGTTTTCGGCAACTGTAACGCTTGAAACGGATGTGCTGAGGGATGAGCCGCTGCCGGAAACGGAAACGGAGATCTTTACATACTGATTTGTGTACTTCTTGTTGTATACCTTGATGGTGGCAGAACCTGCGCTCTTTGCAGTGATGCGGAGATTTGCCTTGTTGTTGTCAAAACTGCTCTGTGCCCACTTTGCGGTGGCAACGCCTGTGTTCGTGCTTGTAGCCTTAACATTCTTGTCGCCCTTGCAGGTGATGGTTACGAGCTTGCTGTCGCCTGCGTTCAGGTTTACTTTTGTGGAAGAAGCGGTGAGCTTGCAGCCTATTACCGTTACCTTGCAGGTGAGCTTTGAAGAGCCTACCTTGGCGGTGATGGTAGCTGTACCTACGCCCTTTGCGGTGACCTTGCCCTTGCTTGACACTGTGGCAACGCTCTTCTTGGATGTTGTCCATGTCACCTTGGATGATGTGCCCGAGACCCTAAGGGTAGTAGCATACCCCTTTGTCAGGGTCACCGATCTCTTGCTGATAGAGGCAGCCGATGCATCCTGAGGGATCATCACCAGCACGAGTGCCATCAGCAGAGAAAGAATCACTGCCACAGCCGATCTCAGGCTGCTTTTTGCATTTGTCATGTTTTTTCCTCCTTATTGTTAGATAATACCGTCCATACCCTGTTTTATTGAATACAGACAGTTACTCACAGTATAAATTGTAACATTTTGCAGTTGAATTGTCAATAGAGAAATGGTATAATTTTATTGCAAAAAACCAAAATACGGTTACAAACCGGTTACTCTTTACAGGTGAAAGCACCTTAGAAAGGCCCATTATGTTCAGATACGAGACTCATATGCACACCGCAGAGGCAAGTGCCTGCTCCAATTCCCCCGCAGCGGATCTGGCTGAAAAATACAAGTCAGAGGGCTACGACGGCATCATCATCACAGACCACTTTTTCAACGGCAACACCTGCATAGACAAAAGCCTTCCATGGAAGGAACGGGTGGAAGCCTACTGCAAGGGGTATGAGCATGCCAAGGAAAAAGGGGATGAGATAGGTCTCGATGTTTTCTTCGGCATGGAGTACGGAGACGGCACCTCCGACTTTCTCATCTACGGTCCCGACAAGGACTGGCTCAAGGAAAACGACCATATCCTGGACATGGAGGTGACCGCCTTCCTGGAATACGCCCGCAGCTTCGGCTTTGTGTGCATACAGGCTCACCCTTTCAGACAGGCAGCCTACACAAGAGGCACTGTCCACTGCCCGAAATTCGTGGACGGCATCGAGATATTCAACGCCTCCCAGATCACCTGGGATCCTGCTGCGAACGACCATGCGGAGATCTACGCCTCCTGGTACGACCTCCCCGTTACGGGAGGCTCCGACACCCACAACACCACCGACAGGTTCTATGCGGGCGGAGTGCTTTGCCCCCGCCGCCTCATCTCTTCCTTAGACTACGGGAATGCGGTCAGGGCAAGAGAAGTGGAAGTCATCAGGCCGTCAGTGCCGTCGGGCAGCAGCCGGTAAGCACTTACACGACACCACACCGGCACCGCACAAAGCAGCTTTTCACTTTTATACCCCATTTTTGGGATGATGTCAATATCCGCCGCATATTTTTGTGTGAGATGCACAACGGATATTTTCACTAAATAATCGTATATCCGCATCATATGGACGAAAGGAGCATTTTGATGACAAAGCTTGATGAAAACCTTTTCTATGTGGGTGTAAAGCACCCTTCCCTTGAATACTTCGATGTCATCGTTCCCACAGACATGGGCACCACCTACAATTCCTATCTGCTGCGGGGAGAAAAGACCGTTCTCTTTGAGACCGTCCACAACGACTTTTCGGAGGAGTTCATCAGGAACATAGAGGAGATCTGTCCCCTTTCCGAAATAGACATCATCGTGTGCGACCACACCGAGCCGGACCATTCCGGTTCGCTGGGAGCTGTGCTCAGCAAAGCCCCCAATGCCACGGTCTACGGTTCCGCTCCCGCTCTGAAAAACCTGAAAAACATCCTCAATTCCGATTTCCCTTCCGTTGTTGCCAAAAACGGTCTTGAAGTGGATGCGGGCGGCTTCACTCTCAGGTTTTTATCCGCCCCGAACCTTCACTGGCCGGACTCTGTATTCACCTATGTTCCGGAACTGAAGACTGTCTTTACCTGTGATTTTCTGGGCTGCCACTACTGCGGAGAGCTCAGTGACAGGGACATAGAAGACAGGAACAAGTACCTTGCAGAGCTGGACAGATACTACAAATATATCTTCTCTCCCTTTGCAGCCGCTGTCAAAAAGGGTGTGGAAATCATAAGAGGCATTGCTCCCGAAAGGGTCTGCACCTCTCACGGTCCCGTGCTCTGCGCCCATATAGACGATGTCATCGCCCGCTATGACGAAAAAGCCTCCGCCGTCCCCGACCCCGATCTTGCATCCGTTTTCTATGTTTCCTGCTACGGTTACACCGCCTTGATGGCAAAGGCTCTCGCAGAGGGCATGAGAGACGGCGGAAAGAAGGTACAGGTCTTCGATATCTCTAACACGGACAAGGCCACACTTGCACAGGCGGTCTCTTCATCCTCATTCCTTGCCTTCGGCTCCCCTACCCTGAACCGTGATGCCCTGCCCCCTGTATACGAAGTCCTTTCCATGGTAAGCGCCGTTGCCGACAGAGGCAAGCCCGCTCTTATCTTCGGTTCCTACGGCTGGTCCGGAGAGGCTTGCGCCAATCTTTCCGAACGTGCAAAGGGACTGGGTCTCAAGGTGGATGAGGAGCTTATGAAGGTATGCTTCAGACCTGCCGATGAAGACCTGAAAGCACTCAGGGAGAAAGGCAGAGCCTTTGTTTCTTAATAAAGCACGGGTGGATCATACCTTACATCTGCAAGGGTGATGTTCATATCCTCATCTATCTCCACGATATATTCCGCACAGCAGGGGGTATCCCCGTTCTGCCACGACACGAATATATTGTCCTTTCCCTGCTTTACTGCACGGTAGCACAGCCTTGAAGATGACGACCACTTCTTTTCAAAGGTCACCTTGTCATAGGCGGAGCTTTGGGACGTAAAGCCTTCGGGTCTGGGGATGAACAGGATATCCCCCGCCGACTCCTTATCGGGAGCCGCAGGCGCACATTCTGCTGCGGGCATCGGCATATCGGTATCGCAAAGCACATCGGACACCCCCGCAAGCGACATTATCACAGCAATAAGTATTTCCATAGCTTTTCCTCCACGGGGCTTTATCTGCCCCTCTGTAATATAATACAAATGAGGGCGCCCTTATTTTTCATTTTTGGAAAATTTTTTTCGCAGATCATGAGATCTTTTGGTATGGCTATGGCAAAGCCGCTTTTGAGCAGAAAGGACACACAATGAAAAAGCTGATGATCACCGCAGCGGCTATACTTTCTGTCTCCGTATCCTTACTCGCAGCCCCCTGTGTATCCGCAGAATGGGTGCAGACAGAAGAAGGATACCAATGGGCAGAAGAGGGCTCAGTACGAAAGGAAAAAGGCTGGCTCAAGGTCGACGGCAAGACCTATTTCCTTGATGAGAAGGGCATCACAAAGCATGGTCTTGCAAGGATAGGCGGCAAGCTCTACTATTTCAGAAAAGACGATGAAGGCAGTGCATTTTTCGGATTGAAAAAGATAAACGGTAAATACTGTTATTTCAGATCCCCCGAAAAAGGCGGTGCAGCCGTAGGCTGGGTGGATCTCAGAGGCAGACGCTACTATTTCGGCGAAGATTCCCGTGCAGTCACAGGTCTTGCCGAAATAGACGGAAAGACCTACTATTTCGATGAAAAGGGCGTTATGCAGACGGGGCTTGTGTACATAGACGAGCTTGTGTACGATCTGGGTGAAGACGGTGTGCTCATATCATCCTATGATGAAAACTCTTCCGACGGCTTTGACATATCATGGGATATGGACGAGGCAGCAGTCAGAAAGCTTTTCAAAGGAAAGCTCACATTCAAAAAGGACAGTATGCTGGTAGTAAAGACAAACGGCGGTCTCCGCTACTTCATATTCGACAACAAAAGCGATCTTCTGACTGCTTACGGCACGGATTCCCCCCAGGCAGACAAGACGGAAGAGTTCTCCTCTTTGCTTGAAAAAGAGGGCTATGTTCTCAAAGACCAACAGGAGATTCACCAATACGCCACCCTCATATTTGAAAAAGACGGAAACTACGCAGCCACAGCGGGTAACGGAAGTTCTTCCATTCTCCTCTATGCCTCACCTTCTCTTTCGGAGACTTTTGAAAAAGGCGGTACAGCGGCTCTTATAGAGCTTGCCGCAGAAAACGGCGTGCCCATAGGGTAAAGATCCCTTTCCGACCCTGTATGTTTCCCATTGTTTTCAACTATATAAAAAAATTGCCGTTCTTTGCGGCAATTTTTTTGTATATCGTCAATTGTGCAACCTGAAATTATATGTTACAATGATTATGTATCTACACAAAATGACGGCTTATGAGCCCAAAACGAGGATAGCGCAATGTTTTTTACGAGAGAACTTGGTATAGATCTTGGCACAGCCAACACCCTTGTGTACATGAAGGGCAGAGGCATTATAATAAGGGAGCCTTCGGTGGTGGCGGTGGATTCACGGTCGGAGGAGCCTAAGTATGTGGGGCAGGAGGCAAAGGATGTCATAGGCCGTACTCCGGGCTCCATCGTTGCTGTGCGCCCTTTGAAGGACGGAGTTATAGCGGATTTTGAGATAACCTCCGCCATGCTCTACGAATTTATCAAGAAAGCAAAGGGAAGCCGCTTCACAAAGGCAAATGTGGTGATATGTATACCATCCGGAGTAACTGCGGTGGAGCGCAGAGCTGTCAAGGAAACTGCCGAGAATGCAGGGGCACGCCGTGTAGACATCATAGAGGAGCCTATGGCGGCTGCCATCGGAGCGGGTCTGCCCGTGCTGGAGCCCACAGGCTCCATGATAGTGGATATCGGCGGTGGAACCTCCGAGGTGGCGGTCATCTCCCTGGGAGGCATAGTCACTTCAAGGAGCGTGCGTGTGGCGGGCGATGCCTTCGATCAGGCTATAATCACCTATATAAAGAAAAAGTACAATCTGCTGGTGGGAGAACGCACTGCGGAAAACATAAAGATCGCCATAGGCTCCGTCTTTGACTTGGGGCGTGAGGACACTATGGAGATCAAGGGAAGGAACCAGCTCAACGGTCTTCCCGAAAGCATCACCATTTCAAGCGAGGAGATAAGAGAGGCACTCAGGGATCCCCTTGCAACAGTAGTGGATGCAGTCAAGAGCACCCTTGAAAAGACTCCCCCCGAGCTGGCGGCGGATATCATGGAAAAGGGCATCACCCTTGCGGGCGGCGGCGCCCTTCTGCGGGGCATAGACAGTCTCATAGAAGCCGAAACGGGAATGCCCGTGGTCATAGCCAATGCTCCGCTGGACTGTGTTGCAGCAGGTGCCGGAAAGGTGCTCGAAAACATCGACAAAATGCGTGATCTCCTCAGCGATGATGTCAAATACTATTAAGCCGGTATGACCGGCAGCAAACCGGTATGACCGGCGGCAAACCGGTATGACCGGCGGCATCCGTCCGTCTCTGTTTCCTGCTGCCGGGCTGTTTCCTACAAAGGTGGTGTCATTCATGCGTGATTTCTTCGGAAGTGTGCGTTTCAAGATAATAATCGGCATAATGGCACTTCTGCTGGGATTTATGATATATGCGGGTGTGAACGGTGGCGTCACATCCACCACATCCTATCTGCTTGAAGTGGTTTTCGAGCCTGTGAAAAGGCTTTCCACCGGGATATCCGACAATGTGTCCAACTCCCTTGATATGCTCCTCAATGCCGAAAAGTACTACGAAGAGAACAAGGAATTGAAGGAGCGGATGGGAGAGCTTTATTCCCGCATGGTGGACTACGACAGCGTAAAGAGGGAGAACGAAGAGCTTCGGATGATGCTGGAGCTGAAGGAAAAGTACGATGCCTTTGACTTTTCACCGCCCTGCACCATAATTTCCCGTACCACCAACGACCCCTATTCCTCCTTTACCATAGACAAGGGAGAAAGGGACGGCATAAAGTCGGGAGACCCGGTCGTGACCAAAAACGGTCTTGTGGGAGTGTGCGCTGAGGTGTCCTATTCCACCTCAAAGGTGAGGACTCTTTTCTCTCCGGAGACCTCCGTCGGAGCCTACACCGTAAGGACACAGAAAACAGGCCTTGTAAGCGGCGGCTACGAGCTTGCCAGTGAAAAGAGCATCCGCCTTGAATACCTTGACAACGACACGGACGTGGAAAACGGTGATATAGTAGTTACCTCGGGCAGCGAGAGCTTTCCCCCCTCCCTTATAATCGGCACGGTGGACAGGATCGAGGCAAAGAACACCGGTCTTTCCAAATATGCCGTAGTGAAGCCCCTTGAAGACCCCTCCGAGCTTACGGGAGTCTTTGTCATCATAAACTACGAACCGGACGAGGCAATACTTATCAGGAACGGCTCCGACAGTGTGACGGATGAATAGCCTATGAACATAGAAATCAAAGAAAAAAGGGAGCGCCTCCACAAGCTCGTGCGGATGATACTCTACATGATCCTGATGGTGTTCTCCTACATATTCATGCTGACCCTGAGAACAGGCACAGCTCTCCCCTCACTGCTCGTTCCCCTTGCGGTGTGCTTTGCGATGAGGGAGCAGCCCTTCGGCACCGCTGTTTTTGCTGCGGTCTGCGGGCTTATGTCCGACAGTGCCTTTTCGGTGATACCGGGGCTCCATGCTGTTTTTCTCATGTGGCTCTGCCTTTTGATATCACTGCTCGTAAACAATGTGCTAAGGCGCAGCTTTTTCAATTTTCTCCTGTTTGAGCTTGTCACATCAGGCTTTATGAGCTTCATGCGCTATGTCGTCCTCTACGGTATAGACCCCTCTCTCCCGAGAGGGCTGATAATGAAGAACATCTTCGTACCGGAGTTTATCTACACGAATATTGCGGCACTGGTCCTTTATTTCCTGACCTATCTCATAGACAGGAACCTTGGGGATGTGAGCGAGCACTACATCGAGGAGAAGTCCACGAACATAGTAAGAGAATAAAAACACACGCCCCGAAGCATCAGAGTGCTTCGGGGCGTGTTCTTTCCTGTGGAGCTTGTCATTCTGATACTGATCTTTGCGGGGTCTTTTTTTGTTTTTTCCATATCATCATTACGATGGCGAAAGACAGCAGCTGGGCAATAAGGACACGCAGGATCATCAGCTCATCCGTCCCGCTTTCCGTGACTGTGTGCAGAAGATTAGTAGCAATGCAGTTGTTGAAGAAGTGGTCTGCCATACCCATATAGATGCTTCCCGTCATTCTGTACAGCAGCGCCCATTTTATGCCCATGATGCCTGCAAGTATGATATATCCGATACTCAGACCGATAAACCCGCCCATATCAAGCTGCTTTTCAATCAGATTATGAAGAGGTGTCACAATATGCCATATGCCGAACAGGAATGCCTGCAAAAGCATGGCAGTATTTTCGGAGCGGTCTGTTTTGAGGATACTGTAAAACAGACCTCTGAATGTGCCCTCCTCCATAACGACATTGATGATGTTAAAGAAAACACACATAAGTATAAAGCCTGCGCCTGTGTGTATCTCCGCCTCACCTGTCAGGGAAAAGCCGGAGGTAAAGAACCCCGGGCGAACATCCTCTCCCCTGCCCATCAGTATAAGGAACTCTGCTGCGTAGGCGGGAATGAAGACTGCGGCAGAAAGTGCGGCTCCACGGGCGATGTTTTTTAAAATGCCGTTTCCCGCAAAGCCTATGTCGCTCCATTTCAGGTGCAGTATCCGCAGAACGAGCCAAAGCACCAGTATACCGAACATTTTGTTGATAAAGTTTTCGCCAAAGACGGTCTCATCCATCTTCAAAACGATAGCTTCAAAGGCGTGGACGGCTATCAGTATGCCAAAGATGACCCAACAGCTCACCACCGTGTTTTTCAATATTTTCTCTCTCATGATCTCCTCCTGTCAAACTATCATGTCAAAACCATCGTAACATAGACCGGCAGAAAAAGCGGGATCATACTGATCCTTCCTCGATGTACAGACGATCTCCAAGCCTCAGATCTACTATATCCAAGCTTTTGCGGCTTGTTTCTTGTCTATACATCGGTCAGAGATCAGTATCAAAGGCTATCTTCG
>ODAI013495739.1_pt1 | contig 20554 bp, 18 predicted proteins | sample 1539321 | NCBI WGS metagenome assembly ODAI01 (sample SAMN02144231, study PRJEB22623) | gut metagenome | biome: sheep rumen | host: Ovis aries | place: New Zealand
CTGGTGCGCAGCACCAACGGCCCACACAAGACCTTCCGTGTCACGCCCGAGGCCTACAAGGCCCTCGAGACCGACTCGGAGTTCGTGCCGCCCAAGACGGTCGGCCTGACGCCTGCAGAGCTGTTCAACTGCTTCCGGAACTGCTTTTCCCGCTACCGTTCCGGCTCGCTCGACGATGACGACCTCATCGACGAACTCGACACCCTGGTCAGCGACAACGACCACCTGCTGTTCTGCCGGAAGTCGCTGGAGTCCCCTCTGTACAAGAAGTGTGACGAAAACGAGCGGAGGGGGTTCTACTATATGTGCCATCGCTACGTGTCGCACGGCGAGATTTCCGTGGACATCGATACGCTGTCCCATTTCGCCGACGGGATGATTGTGAGCCTGTCAATGCTCCGCGATTGCCTGAAGGCCGGCTCCACCGACCTGCAGCACTCCGGCCTCGTGGAGTTCGTCAACGACGAAGGCGTGGCCGATACCGAGGCGCTCACGCTCTCCGACGGCGTGACTGCCACGTTCTTTGAAGGCGTGGAGATTGCGCGGCCCGAGAAGGAGACGCACAGCGACCTGGTGAGCGCGACTTCCATCACGGCGAAGGAGCTCTTCTACAACGAGTCGGAGGCCGAGCAGATCGGCCGTCTCGCCGGCCTGCTCGACGAAAAGAACTACAGCGGCATCCGCGCCCGCCTTGCCGAGACGGGTATGCGCAAGGGCTTCGGCATCCTCTTCTACGGTGCGCCGGGCACCGGCAAGACCGCCAGCGCCTTCGAGCTGGCGCGCCAGACCGGCCGCGACATCTTCGTGGTCGATATGTCAAAACTCCGCAGCAAGTGGGTGGGCGACAGCGAGAAGAACGTCAAGGGCCTGTTCAATATCTACCGCCGCCTCTGCCGCAAGAACGAGCGCGCGCCCATCCTCCTGTTCAACGAGGCGGACGCCATCTTTATGAAGCGTTTCGAGAACGTGGAGGCGAGCGTCGACCAGATGAACAACACCCTGCAGAACATCATCCTGCAGGAGATGGAGAACCTCGACGGCATCCTGATTGCCACCACGAACCTGGTGGGCAACCTCGACCCGGCCTTCGAGCGCCGTTTCCTCTACAAGGTAGAGTTCCACAAGCCGGGCGTGGCCGCCCGTGCGAAAATCTGGAAGTCGATGATTAAGAGCCTGTCCGACGCCGACGCCGAGACCCTCGCCGTTCGCTACGACTTCGCCGGCGGCAACATCGAGAACGTGGCGCGCAAGAGCTCCGTGGAGTATGTCCTCTCGGGCCGCAAGCCCTCCGTGGAATCGCTCTCGACCTTCTGCGAGGAAGAGACCTATGCCAAGACCGAACGCAAACGAATCGGATTCTAATACAGCAAGACAATGAAGAAAGACATTGATTTCAAGAAGATTATCGATGCCGCGGCGGCGGAGGTCAAGGAAGAGGCCGATCGCCGCATCGCAATGCATAGCTATTCTCCGTCCGGCAGTTTTGGGGCGGAGATCAAGGAAAAAGTCATCCTCGCAGCCTGGAATGAGTGCCTCCGGCAACTCGACGGCGACCCGGTCGAAGAAGGACCGCTTGCCGCCGAGAGGGTTGTGGTCGGCCTGGGCCAGCGGGGTATCAGCCGCGGCCAGATGCCCTTCAAGAGCAATTCGTTCCGAATCTGTCTGAAAAACCACGATTACCGGGTGTACAAGCGTACATCCGGTTTCGCGGCCAGGCCCTGGTACACAGGGGGAAACAACCTCAAGGACCTCAAGATCGACGCCGACGAGTTCGCCGAATTCCTGCTGGAATTCGATAGCTGGATTCCTGAGATACTCCTTGCCGTCGACGACGTGTACGGGTATTACAGGGAGATGAATCGCGAAATAGAAAAGAAAGAGATGGTCCGCAAAATCCTTGTCGGCACCGTGGAATCCATCATCGAACAGCGCCTTCGCTCACTGGGCCTCACGGTAAACTACCGGTTCGTCAAAGACGGCGAGTCCGTCTCGCTGGACATCTGGCAAATCCGCCACGGCAACCAGGAAATCCCGATCAATGAACTCGCCGACCGCCTTCGCGACCCCGACGCAATCCTGGACTCCCTAGTCACCGAAGAGTCACTGCAGGAACTGTCGAAAGATTTCGAGCTCGAACCCACCCTTTTTCTCAGCGGAATCAGATCTCACTGGAATATGGGGCTCAGGTAACGGGTCCCTATTCTCTTTCATATAGGGCATCTATTTCATCTGCTTCTCTATCGAACTCCCGGATGGCCATTTCGATCAGTTCTTCTGTGGACATTCTGATGGATTCAAGCTCTTCCTCCGTGATTAGAGGAAGAGCGTCGATCATTTCTTGGGTCAGTATCATTATTGTTTCTCCCGTTCGTTGAGGTGCATAATCTTGAGATCGATCTCCCATTGTTGGAGGTCGAGGGCGTTGAAGCCGTTGTTCTCGGCGAGGCTCCAGTCGAAGGAATCGTCCCTTTGAGCCTTGCACCAGGCTTCGTGGTCGATGACCTCTTCCTTGAAACGGTTGACGAACAGCTCGCGCCCTTCCAGGTTGCGGCCGTCGGCGTCGCGCATCCGGAATCCTTTCGGGGCAAGGATGCTGCATTTCATCCGGCGCTGCTGCGCTGCTTTGATGGCGGCTTCGTCGACGCCGGTCTGGCCGCCCGAGCGAACTTCGAGGATCTTGACGCCGAGGGTTTCACAGGCGCCCAGGATATCGGAGATGAAGGCCTTGACCGAATCGGTCTTGATTCCGTCGCGCTTCAGTGTTGCAGCACCGTTGCCAGCGATGTTCAGACGGATGCCTTCTGCCTTGCAGCAGGGATGATCGGCGATCAGCCTGGCGACCTTCTCGGCTTCGCGCAGCAGGTCCATATTGTAATACGTCATCTTCTCCAGATTCCGTGGAATAGGGTAGCCGATGTACTTCTTGCCGGCCGCATTGCTGGTTGTGATTTCCCCTGGCGACGTGAAATCCGTGGCCAGGGCCAGCGTGATGTCCGACCACTCGGCGTTCCGCCACGTGCGGTGTCCGAAGTTGCGGTCGGTGTCTTCGAGAAACGTGGGCTCCGTGCCGGAAATCCATTGCCTGCGCGTGTAAGGGCGTGCCCTTTCGATCATCTTGCGCAAGCTCCGCACATAAGTGTTGCAGTTGTTCTCGTATTGTCGCAAAAGTTCCTCCAGCGATTCTTCCGGCTCTTCCTGGAGGACGCCATCCTTGTAAAAGATGGATGTGCCTGTGTGAAATTTAAGTTCCATATAAATGTGATGTGTGTCAATCGTTTAATAATCAATGTGCCGGAACTGGCCCCATATCGGGTGGTTGCGATAGGCCGGTACCGCTTCCCGCGGAACGACGAGATGGCAGGTGTCGAGCGGAAGCTCTTCGAAGTCCTCGTTGACGGTCGGCGGCACGGCCACGGGGAGAATCAGACGTTCGAGTTTTCGGCACTCGAAAAACCCGTAACTCTCAAAGGTACGTATGGAGGAGGGGAGTGTCAGTCGCGTTAGGTTGTCCAGGCAGGAGATGGCTGTATAGCAGATCTCTTCAACACCTTCGGGAACCGAAAGCTCCGAGTTCTTATGGACGAATCCGAAGAATCTCCTGCCGTCTTTTGAGAGGATGCCGTGTCCGTCGTCGGACACCTTCAGGTGCGGGTTTTCCGGCGAGATCGTGACTTCCACGGTCGGAGATGCGGAGCGAAAGGACCACGGGAGCCACTTTTCCAATCCGCGCCCGACGCGGATCTTCTCCAGTTTCGCATCGGGGAAGGAATCCTCGTCGATGAATTCGTAGGAATCGGGGATGGTAAGTTCTTTCAGCCATATGTCGTCTTCGGTATTATAAGCTATTTCGACGCTGGTCAGTCGATAGGTCTTTCCTGCGAGGACGACTTCTTCGGGAAGCGTGTAGACGGTCGTACCGAAGCAGGTTCCTTCGTTGATCCAGGCCGTGCCGTCATCGTCGTCGAGCAGGTACTCGAAATAGCCTGCGTGGTAGCGGCGGCGATCTTGGTAGGATTTGGTCATATTGTCTGGTTTATTCGATACGTATTCCAGTTTCCCAGTATTCGCGGTTGAGGGTGTTGGCGGCGGCGATGAGGCCTTCGATTTTTTCGGCCATTTCCTGCGCCTTTTCTGCGCGGACGCAGAGGCGGAGGCGGCGGTCGGGTTTCAGCTTGACTTGAACCGTGATGAAATTTTCGTCGGCTTCCAACGTGTACGATTCGCCGAGTTCGTCGAGTTTGACGCGCAGCGCCTGGCCGTAGATACAGGTAATCATCGCCTCGCGCTCTTCTTCCAGAACGATGTCCTCCACTCTGTCTTCCAAAACGAACATTGCCTCCTCGAGGAACTGCAGAAGCAGGACAATGGATTCTTCCTTGAGGGAGAGACAAACCGCATTGTGCAGCGGCCCCTGCGTGCTGATGCGCGTCCGCCCTTGCTCTTCCATCTTGAGACGGATGGGCAGTTCGTTCAATTCGACCGACAAGCTGCCGTCGGCCTCTTCTTTGAAGTCAATGCCCTCTTCATCGAGCAGCTCCGTCAGGCGAGCCTTGTCGACAGAGGCCGCGCTTTCCAGATTCAGTTCGGCCTTTACCACCCAATGGTCCGCCAGATAGGAGAACAGCTCCTCGCGCATATAGCGCGCGCTGATTCTCTTACGGTATCCCGCCATCTTCTGCAGGATGCGCTCATCCGACACAAGGTCGATTACGGACTGCCACTCCGGGGGCGTCCACTGTTCCATTCTCAGCGACATATTCATTGGGCTTTTGCGTATTACATAGAAACATACCCCTGAACCGCCAAATTCTTTCACGTGAGCGACAGGTGAAAGAAAAAAGAGTTTCAGGAGTAGATAAATATGTAAGCGAAACCGAAATCAAATGGCAAACATCAGTGTAAACACGACCGAGCTCCTTGCGCTGCTCGATGTCACGCCGGCCGAACACAACCTTATGCTTGTCGGCCGCCACGGAATCGGAAAGTCCGAGATCCTCACCGAATACTATACGGCGCGCGATATGCGCGTAGTTCCTCTGTTCCTGGGCCAGATGTCCGACCCGGGCGACCTGATCGGCATCCCGAACCGCAACGAGGCCACGGGCAAGACGGAGTTTATGCCTCCGTACTGGTTCCCGCTCGACGGAAAGCCCATCGTGCTGTTCCTCGACGAGCTGAACCGCGCGCGGCCCGAGATCCTGCAGACCATAATGGACCTGGCGCTGAACCGTACGCTCGCGGGACGCCGCCTGCCCGAAGGCAGCCGCATCATCAGCGCCGTGAACGACGGCGACCAGTACCAGCTCACGGACCTCGATCCCGCGCTGGTCTCGCGCTTCAACATCGTGAACTTCCGCCCCACGGTGGAAGAGTGGCTGCTCTGGGCCGGAAAGGCCGGCGTCGACAGCCGCGTCGTGGAGTTCATCCAGGAGAACCGGATCTGGCTCGACAAGGATCCCGATGCGAAGGAAGACGCCGATACGGGTCTCGACAAGACGCCCGATCGCCGCGGCTGGAAGCGCGTGTCCGACACCATCGCCGGCCGCCACGATCTTGGCGGGGTAATGACCAAGGCCATCTCCGGCATCGTGGGCGCCAAGGCGGCCAGCGCCTTCCTGAGCAGCGTCGCCGCCCGGAAGATCGTCTCCGGCCGCGACGTCCTCCTGAACTTCGACAAGGTGAAAGACCGCCTGGCCGACTATGAGCTGCACCAGCTATCTGTAGTCAACGACGGCATCTACCGTTGCCTCGAAGTGGAGAAAGTGGCAGACAAGGACCTGGAGAAGGTCAAGAAGAACGTGGATGCGTACTTCGAGTTCCTGTCGCACGGAAAGAAGGAGGCGGCGGCGCACTTCGCCACCCTGTACGTGGCCGGCACCTATCCCAACGCCGTGGCGTTCCTCGCGCGCGAGTGCCAGTTGCTGACAATGTCGATGGTCATCTACGTCAAGGGCATCAAGGCGGCATGAAAGACCGGATAACCAAGATTCTGGAGCAGTGGTTCCTCGACGAGCCGCCTCTCTTCCAGGTGGTCTGCGCGCACGAGCTCGTGCCAAATTCGCAGATGTCCTGTCCCGTGCGCTGCGGCCGCCGCCGCATCGAATACAACCCCGAATTCCTGGCGGAAATGTCGGACCGGGGCCTGGAAGAGGCGCTCCGCACCGAAGCCATCCGCATCCTGCTCAAGCACCCGTATGAGCGCAAGCCCGAGGGTTGCAGCCAGGAAGCGATGGCGCTCGGCTCGAATGTCGTGGTGGGCGACAACTACGTGTATTCGGCCCTGCGCATCGAGAAACCCTCCGACTTCGGCCTCCCCGGCGGGAAAGCTTACGAGTGGTATGCCCGTATGATTCAGGAGAAACTTCCGGAGGACGATGGAGGAGGGGGATCAGGAGAAGGAAGCGGCGGCGGGTCGTCCAAAGGAGACATCTCGGAACTTTGGGAAGAGGACGATCTTGCCGTTACGATGATCAATGGCATCATCGAGGGTGTCAAGAACTGGGGCTCGCTGGAGGGAAAGATGGCGGAGATGCTCAAGGCCTCCACGAAGGCGCGCATCGACTGGCGCAAGGTGTTTGCGGGCTTTCGCGCGAGCATCCTTTCATCGAAGCGCAAGCTCACGCGGATGCGCCCGAACCGCCGCACGGGCTACGAGAACATGGGCTCCATCCGGCGTTTTGATACAAAGCTGCTGGTGGCCGTCGACGTGAGCGGCTCCATCGGCAGCGAGAGCCTGAGCCACTTCTACGGCGTGATCAACAGCGCGTTCCGCTATGGCTTCGAGGCGGTCGACGTCATCCAGTTCGACTGCGGCGTACGCGTTGTGCAGAGCCTCAAGAAGGTCATCCGCGAGACCATCGCCGTGGGCCGCGGCGGCACCAGCTTCCAGGAGCCCATCGACTATGCCGCGGAGAAAGGCTACGACGGCTTGGTGATTCTGACCGACGGCTACGCGCCGAAGCCCGACATCCCGCCGTATATGCGCTGCAAGATCGTGTGGGTGTGTGAAAACCGCTTCAGCTACGAGCAGCACCACGAGTGGATGGAGCAGTCGGGAAGAGTATGTACCATGGAATTGGGATAAGCAATGGAAAAGAATCAAATCAAACTGAGGGATATGGGTGAGGATGCGATTCTCGCCGAGGCACTGCGTGCCGTGCCGGAATACCGCTTCAAGATCCGGGAATCGGGCAAGTTCGTCCTGGAAGAATGCGTGCGCGCGGCAATGAAACGGATTGAGAATCTCTTCCGCGCCGACCGCGGACTACGTGTGTCACAGCCGTTGGACAAAAACAACCGGGGGCAGCTGGAAGCCCTGCTGGGCTATTTCAGGCCCAAAGTCATCGAGGCGGTCAGTCCCGTCCAGCTGCGCTATATGCAGCAGCGTATGGTGTCGAACATCAGCGCCACCACGGCCCGGATCCTGATTCCCGCCGCCTTCGACAAGGAAGACCTCACGGCCGAAGTCGAAGGCCAGCGCCACCGCGCCAAGGTGGAAGTCAAGCTGAGCCCGTCGCTCCGCGTCAAGTTCTACGTTCGCTACCGCGACTTGAACACCAAGGAAGGCTTTGCCGACGAAATGGTCCGCGCCGTCCTCGACCTCAAGGACGCCGCCGACCGGCTGGGAATCGGGGTGACGCTGAGCAGGAAATGATTATGAAACAGACCCTCAAGGCAGTCATCGACCAGACCATCTCGGCCGATCTCAATCCCATTCGGGAATTTCTCTTCAACAATCCTTCCGTGCCCCTCATCTGCACCGGTTCCGGCGGGTGTGAGTCGGCCGGGGATTTTGCGGCCCTTCTCTATGGAGCCCGTGGCGGCGTGGCCACCAGTGTGACTCCCTACACGTTCAACTCCTTTAGCGATGCGGCTTTGAAGACGGCCAAGATTCTTCTCCTGAGCAAGGGCGGCCACAACAACGACATCGTCTATGCCACCCGGCGTGCACTTGCGGTCAATCCCGAGGGCACGATTGCAATCAATTTCTCTGATACGGACCGGAATGAGGCCCGGAAGCTGTTTCTGAAGTCGGGCTCCGGGAAGTGTTTCGTCATCCCGATGAAGGGCGTTCACGATGGTTTCGTGTCCACGGGAACCTCGTTGTCCTACTTCGCCCTCATCACGAAGATTTTCCAGCCGGACGTGAACCTGGAGAAGTACAGGGCTGTTCCGGATCACCCCTTCACCCTTTGTCTCAATGACGGTACACCACTGACTTTCGAGGACTTTAAGTCCGTCCGTAGCTATGTCGTCCTTCAGGGAAGCTGGGGCCGGTCGGTGGCCTGCAACCTGGAGGGCAAACTGGTCGAATGCGGCCTGGCAACGGCGTCGGTCTATGATTACCGGAACTATTGTCACGGCCGTTTCACCTTCACTTCCAACCACTTGGAAGACTCGGCTATGATTCTCTACGTCTCTCCCCGGGAGCGGGACATCGTGGACCGTACACGGGCATATCTTCCCAAGTCGACGAAACTCATCATCATCGAGACCGAGTATGATGCCCCCGAGGCTTCACTGGATCTCCTGATCCGAAGCACGGAGTTCTATCACGACCTTTGTTCGGCGACAGGCGTTAACCCCGAAAGCCCGAAGAACCCCGGCCGTATCGACAAGCGGAAACCCATCTGGGTTCCGTTTATGGCAGAGATGAAGAAGAGGGGGCCGTTGGAACTTTAGTTCATCGGCCGAACCAACGAACGCGGAGTTCTTCAAGAACGTCTTTCCGAATAGGAATGCCTGAATCCTCTCCGATAACTGCGTCGATGCCGCAATGCGGACAGACGGCTGTCATTAAGCTACCGTCCGGAATGCATTCGGTTACTTCTGAAGAAGGGAAGATGCGGCAACAGGAATAGCAACCGCAGAATTGGCTCGCTTTGACAGTTTGCCAATTCTGGAATGATGCCGTGCTTGCGAGATCGTAGTACTCTTTGTATTTCTGTTCAGGCATTGCGGTAGAAATTCACGTATTGATTATACCCTCCGATGTCAACGACTCCGCCGCCGATATAGGTGAAGCCGCATTTTTTCGCGACGTGTTCCGAGGCGTCGTTCCCAGGGTATATCCAAAGCATCAGATCGGTGTGCCCCTCTCTGGCCAGTTCGTTCTTCAATGCTGTTAGCGCTTCAGTCATATACCCTTTGTCCCTGTGGCTCTTTTTCATATAATACCCTAGGAAGGTGGAATCGAACATCAATTCCTCATCGGTATAGCTCTCTATCAGTCCGATGACCTCATCGTCGAGAACGATGGCAAGGCAATCTTCTCCCCATTGGCCGATATAGTCCTTGGCGTCTTCCAGACTTTTCATACAGGGAACGCCGGCATCGCTTGTCGTATCAATGTCTCCACGGATCTCAAAGACATCTTCAGCATCGTCATATTCCAAAAGGCGAAGAGTAAGCCGCTCGGTCGTTATCGTGACCTCATCTTCAAAATCAAACAGGTCGATAATCATTTGTCAAAGGTTGTGTTCTTTTTCTTCTATTTATACTCGGCCTGTCGTCATTTCTTTCGCCAATGTCAAATAATTGTCACTTAAAGTTTACTCCGTGTTTTTCAAGTATTTTGTTGTTTTTTTCTCCGGCCATATATGCCTTGTAGATTTCCTGGTATTCGGCTTCATGCTCCGGACAGCAAGAGTTCATCCCTTATATTCCTTAACATACTCAGCACCAATGGTATTGTTCTTTTCCTTCATACAAATGGCACAGATACAAGGTTCTCCTACCGGGGTGTTTTCTACTTGCTGATGGGTCCAGACAATCTTCGATGCATCCCTGTAACCCAGGTCCGCGTCCTTTACATAACTGACCGCGCTCTTCGTTATGCTGGAAATAATAACCACAGCCAAAATAATTCCGATAGCAAGACCAATGGCCAGTTTAACAATGGATTTTACAACTTTTAGTATCATAACACTCTTATTTTTAGGTCAATTTTTCCCAGCCCCTTTTTACGTTGGCGGCGATTTCGGCTTCGAAGATTTCACGGATTTGGGCCTCGTCGGAGGAGTAGGCCATGTCGCGCTTGATCATCTCTTTGCGCCCGGAGCTGAAGTCGGTGTGGAAGAAGACATAGGCTGGGTAACGGCCGGACTGTTCCTTGTTGGTTTTCCAGAGCAGGAACTTGTGGATCATCACTTTCTCTCCGGAGCCTTTTTTGAACACACGGCGTGCGAGCAAGGTGCTCGGCTCGAGTTTGATGGGTGCTTCTTCTTCCTCGAAGGGACAAATGTCGGTCAGCTGCGAGATGCGGATGTCCGTCTCGCTGGGAGTCTTGTCAGTGCGCTCCCGTTCAATGGTGACGCTGATCGCCCGGACTCCCGGGGTGTTGCCTTCCATCAGCCAGCCCTGCGACTCGTCATAGCGGAGAAGGGGATTCAGCTTGACCTTGTCGTCATTGCCACGGGCGACCAGTTCGAGTACACTGACTTCATAGACCAGTTCTGGCTTCAGCATCTGATAGGCAATGCCGCGGGAATCAGAAAGAATGTACTGCGATTCGACGTGGAGTTTCGCGAGCCGGTCGACGATCTTCTGTCGGTCTTCTTCGCTGAAACCATTCGATCCGACTGCGAACATCTGGAACAGGCCGTCTTTTCGCCGTACGGCCAGCATCAGGTCGCGCAGTCCCCTGTCTGAGGTAGTGTAGCCAATGGCGGCCGCGTCGATGGAATGGCGGGGCTTTACCTTCCATATGATATGACTTTCGCTATGGATGACAAGGCCTTCCGCCCCTTCTCCCACGACCCATTCGTCATAGATTTCCTGGACTTCGTCCGTTGATGAGGCAATCCTCATCTCGATGGGGCTGACGGAGTCATCCTTGAAGAACGAGCAGAGTTTTTTGTGCGTTTCCGCATAGCTCCCAGGGTTCCAGTCGGTTCCGTCAAGTTCGATGATGTCGAAAGGAGCCAGACGGAGAAGGTCTCTCTTCGCGTTATCCGCCAGGGCCGAAATCACGTCGCTGCAGCGGGGACGCCCGCTTTCGGCAGGGTAGTAGAGCTCGGCGGCAATGGAGGCCGACTTTACCCCGGACGATTTCAGAGACTCGGCAAAAACGTCGAGGCATTTCAGCCCGTCGGCCCGCTGTTTTCCCTGGGCATTGAGCATCGTGCATTTTCCGTCTCGGAAAAATACGACCTGCAGGTGTCCGTCAATTTTGCGCGTGACGCAGATTTGCTGTCCGGCTATGGCCTGCTTGATTTTTGCGCCGTCGACGGCTACGAAGCGGCCGGCGATGTTCTTCTTGTAGTTGATCGCAGTTTGAATGTCGTTCAGTTCCATAGCGTCAAGCGTTAATGGGTTTCAGTTCGAGGTTGGTAAGGCGGAGGATCAGCGCGTAACGGTCTCCTTCCACGCGGCCTTCCAGGAATGCGCGATAGGGGGTTCCGCCATTGCCCATCACCAGGGGCGCCACTCCTTTAGGGCCTGCGCCCAGCAGCATCATTGAATCGGCATCGGCGAGTTTCCTTGCCATATCGTAGAGGAAGTCGAAGGTCAGGCCGTTGATGTGCTGGACCTGATAACTCCGCTTGAAGACGAACATACGCATCGCCTTCTCCCGGGGAATCAGCTTGCCGGTCCACCGGATCGGAGCGCCTTCCAAAACGATGTTGGCTTCTGTTGTTGAATCCGGGCGGACTTCTTTTTCCGTTCCGTCGGGCAGGTAGACGTGCTCGTTGAGGTCCACGCCATAGGCGACCTTTCCTTCAGCAGTCAGGTAAATCTTCTTGGTACTCTCCACGATTCGGCCGAACAGTTCCATATCGATCTCTGGGTCGGATTGCATCAGGGCTTCGGGGAGATTGTCCCCGTATTTGGCGATCAGGGCGTTGTCGGAGGTGGTGAGTGTAGCCCTCACGCTGCGCTGCGACACACCACGCTTTCCGTCGGGTGTCTTGTATACTGGGGTAGGGCGGTGGAAGGTGGTTCCGAACGCCACCTCTGCATCGCGTTTTGCTTCGTTTGACAGATTGATCTTTCTCATAGGGCGGCGTTTTTATCAGAACATACTGAAATCCAGTTCTTCGATGCTTTCTTCTTCGAGTTCTTCGGTCTCGTCGATAGCGGCTTCATCAGAGAGCGACAGAAGCGGAAACTCCTGCTTGTCTCCGGCGAAAAGGAAGAGTCCGCCGGGCGTATTGAGAAGGTATCCGTCGTTGTGATTGGTTCCACTGCGGTAGCAGAAATCGAACTTGAAGATATCGTTGCCGATGGCGGCAGACAGTTCCGGATTGTCCAACTGGTAAACGGACTCCCAGTCATTGTCCAGGAACTCCTGGGCAGAAACCTTCTCCGTCAGCTCGATGGTGGCGTCAAAAGAAGAGGGGAGCAAAGCCAATTCCTGCTCTTCGTCCTCGCTGTAAGCGACAAGTTTGCCCTTGTCAATCCAGTTCCCTTCACTGTCCACGGTGGCCTGCTTCAATCCACCGGACGGAATGATGAGGGAGTCGTCGGGGGAGAGGTAGGCCGACTCACATACGCCGCCGTCCCTGTCGGTGGCTACCAGCGTGGTCCAGCCATAGATCTTTTTCCGCTCCAGTTTCACGGGTGCCGCTGAAAAGCAAGATCCCGATAGTTTGAATGTCAGTTCTCGTGCCATCAAATAAGTATAATCGCTTGATTATTAATATACAAGTTGAATAATCTTCCCTAGGACGAAGTAGTAGATGAGGACATCCTTCACTTCATAGTCGCCGGCTTCCAGCATTTCCTTGTAGGCCTTCAGCTGGGCAGGGTAGCCGTGCTGGACGGCGTGGGCTTTGATGCCGCTGAGTTCCTCGCTCCCGTGAAAGCTCTTGTAGTCGACCAGGACGCACTTCTTGTCGGGAAGTTCCCAAACGAGGTCCATATCGCCGCGGATGACGGTTCCATCCGACTGTCGGTTCACGAGGGGGAGTTCGTGAAGCGGAGTTCCGGTCCCGTATGTCTGCCGGATCCAACTGAAGAACTGCACTGCAGAATCGACGACGGATTCCGGGGACGGGAACTCTTCAGTCAACCCCAGCCCGGTGATGATCCGTCCGGCCATTTCCGCCATTTCATTCCTGTTCCCCTCCGGATCGAAGGCGGCGAAGATGCGATGGATGCAAGTTCCGCAAAGGGTATTCATATCATCCTGAATGTTCTGTACCATTCTTTCGCCGTGGAATGGTTCTTCCTTAAACTTCACCGGAATGGAAGGCGAACCGACCGCTTGTTTCTTAGATCCGGCCTGACTGGGACTAATGTATTTGTCATTTGGTGCAGGTTCCGAAGGGAGCTTCCAGGCCTTGAGATTTCTGTCCCCGGGCTCATTCTCCTCCTCTTCCGGTGCTTGAAGAACGGAATAGGTGGAAGGGTGTTTGGGATGCCAGACCAATTCGGGATTGCCGGTATCCGAAAAGCTCCCGGCGTTGCATAGCACGGGCCAGGAAAAGAGACTTTTACTGTTTCCCAGTGAAACAAGATAGTCTCTGGCGCGCGTGAAACCGACGTAAAGGAGTCTTCTTTCTTCCTCGATTTTCCGTTTCGTGACATAATCGAAAAAAGCGGAGTCCTTCAACCGCTGAATCAGCGGTTCCGGTATGCTGGACTGAGAAGTGAAGCCCACGGCCGATTTTTTCGACATCATTCCCGGGAATACGTGCAGTAATACCTGATCCGAGCCCTTTTCCCGGAATGGCCTGACGCCGCTGAAGTCCTTTTTGAATATTTCCTGTTCAGTGATGTCCAGGCTATCCAGCTCATCGAGGATAACCATCGGCCATTCCAGACCCTTTGCGGAATGATAGGACAGGAGCGTGACCGTATTGGTCTTGTCTACCGAATGTTCTTTGCTTTTGTAATTGGAAACATAAGCAATATAACCCGGAAGTGTAGGGCTCGCGTTCAAGTTTGCGCATTGCTGTTCATATTGTTTGGCCAGGTCTGTCATAAACCCGATGTTTCGGGCCCGGGTATCGGACAGTCCCCATTTTCCGGTGTTTCCGAGCAGGTCCAGTTCAAGTGTCAGCGCTTCTACGATTTCTGATACGGAGAGGACGGAGATTCTGGAACGCAAGGCCTCCAAATGCGCAAACAGCTCCTGGGCTTTTTCAACAGGGTTCTGAGTAGCTGTGTCGGCGATGATCACGTCGCTCGGAGTGCCATTGACAAGGTGCAGGATGTCCGCCTTCGCACACAGGTCCCCGGCGTTGAAGACATATCGGACGAGGGAGAGGAGAAGCTGGGCTTCTGCCCATCCGATGAATTCTTTTTCTTGTATGGATACCGGAACGCCTGCTTCCCGAAAAGCCTGTGCAGCATCGTAGATGCCGGAATTGAATCGGAAAAGAAGCGCTATGTCCCGGAATTGGAGCGGCTCAACAATCTCGTTCCCGTCATCATCCTTACCCTGTACGACCAGATATTTGCCACTCCCTACGATGTCGCTGATCTTCTTTCCTATGGCAAAGTAGTCGGACTTCTTCTTACTTCGTTCCGATTTCAAGGGAGCCAGCCAGAACTGCAGTGCGGGCTCCATATCTTCCCGGGCAGGCCGAACCGGTTTCAAAGACACTCCGTCATAGGGTTTCGTCGGGTCTCTGGGAAAGACTTCTTCTTTCTTGACCTTGAAAGCCTGGCAGAAAGTATCGTTGGCGGCTTCCACCAGCTCCGGGCGGGATCGATAGGATTCCTTAAGGGAGTCCCGATTCTGTTCGGGGATGCCTTTGATGAAATCTTCGACCAAAGAACTCTCCGTGCCCCGGAAACCGAAGATGGCTTGTTTGCGGTCGCCGACGAACACCGTTTCCTCCACGAGTTCCATCAACTTTCGGAAAATCTTGATCTGCACGGGGTTTGAATCCTGGAACTCGTCGACCATCAGCAAGTCGTAGGAATCTCGAATGTCTTGCCGAATGTCTTCGAACTCATCATCTTCAAGGATTCTGATGAATTTCTGCTCCAGATCGTTGAAATCCACCAGTCCGTTTTCGTCCTTGAATTGTTGGTATTCCTTTTCCCAGGCCTCGGCCAATTCGAACAACTTTTCTACGAACTTCTGTAAGTCTGTACCTACCGTATCTGAGAGCAGAATGCAGGACGCTGCATCGATGACCTTGTCATAGGTTGCGGCATCAAAACAATCCTTCCAGAAGCCCCTTGTTTTACCGGCCCCGTCAGTGGCATATTCAAATACTTTCGTGGCCTTTTTGAAAAGAGATGGGGCATTGAGCAGCCTCTTGGCTTCATCTTGCACGCCAACCAATTCGGGCTTCTGCCCTCTTTCCTTCCTTTCGCGGTTCCTGGCCTCGAGGGAAGTCACTATCGCGTACAAGAAGTCATTCAGTATATCTTCCTTGCCGGTTGCGCATTTATCGAAAACGGAGGCGATGTCATTGCACGAGGTTTCACAACTCTTTTTGAAGCCATCGACCCCAAAATCCATTTTCAATACGACAATGCTCTTCAAAAAATCTTTCCAGACGTCAGCGTTCATTTCGTAGTCCCGGGCGAAATCAGTGAAATACTTGATATCGCTGTCACTCACCACATTCTCGGCCGTTCGGCTCACGTAGAGCGTCTTTTCGTCATCGGACATGACGTTCAATGGGATCGTTATTCCGAGTCGGTACCAGTATTTTTTAACGAAACTTTCGCATACGGAATGGACAGTCCCGATAAGTGCGCTGTCCAGTTCGGCCGCCTTGGCGGGATTATGCTTTTCATTAATGAGAACCTCGCGAGCTTTCTTTTTAAAATCCTCCGCCGCAGCCTTTGTAAACGTGGTCAGGATGATATGGGACGCGTCGAGGGGCTCGTCTCCCTCTGTCAGCCTGTCTGCCAGGTCGTGTGTAAGCCGATATGTCTTTCCGGATCCTGCGCCGGCGCCGATATATTTGGTTTTCATGGGATTTACTTGATGGAGTCTTTAAGAATCGGATATTTCGTGGGAGTATGGAAGGCTTTGACCTTGTTGTCCTTATTACCCGTGGAAGGTATGTCAATCAACTTTTTTTCTTCGACCAGAAGGTGGTAATCGATTTTATCAAGAGGCGCCCCTTCTTCCATCTCCAGAGTGCCTTTCTTTAACTGCTTCATCCGTTCGGTGACCGAGTTCCAGATACGGTCCGATAAGGTTCCGCTCTCCGGGTTATGCGTGAAAACCCCGGGGCCCTTGAAAACATTCGGATTGTCATATGTGTGGAGTTGGTTGACCGGGAAGAAATAATAGGCTTTCGCAGCGACTTCCTTGCCATATTTTTTCGTAAGCCCTTCGGCATAGATTTCCAGCTGGATGGCTTTGTCCTCTTCGAGTTTTTCGATATAGTATTTTCCGGGGGAGTACTTGAAATCGATAACGACGATTTCATCGTCCTTTTCTGCATAAAAGTCAACGCTGCCGGTAATGTCGAAGCCTCCCACTGATTCGGCCAGGCTCTCTTCGCTTTTGACAGGCGTCAGTTCGCTTGCCTTCAAAATGTCCAGCAGAACACTGATGCTTTTCCGAATGGTTTCCTTGAAGTGCCTGAACAGGGTTCGGTTTTCTTTCAAAAGCAATATTGCGCCCCTTTCTTCCGCCGCTTTGTCGACTCGTTTTCCGAAAGTACTCTCTTCCAGCAAGGCTCTCATTTTGGAAATGCTCTTGTTCCCATCTTCCAACATCTTTTGAAATACATAGTGTGCGACGGTTCCCTGTGTTCGGGTAAGATCCGACAGATTGAGGGAATCCTGGTCTTGGAAGCCGAGTTTATACTTCATCACGAAGTCGAAAGGATAGCTGATGAGAGAATCGATGCTGGTCGGGCTGAGTTTGTTCGCGGGCCCGGGATAAAGGTCTACACCGGTTTTTATCGTGCGCAGCGGTTTAAAGAGGCCTGGAGTTGAGTCGCCGGATGCGTGAAGGTCTTCCTCCTTCGCCTTCGGCTTGCAGAGCGTGACGGCAGGATGTTCGGCCAAAGGAGTAGTACCGTCAAAATCGCAGACACACAGTTCGATGGTCTTGACTTGTTCCAGCCGGTCCACCATCAAGTTGAAATCGTATCGCACAAAGTCGCTCATTCTTGCGACGCCAAGTTCCTCTGTTTCCTCTTGTAGCAGGAAAGAGTAGGGATAGGCCGTTTCCAGACCGCCATTGCAAGGCAGCCACAGCAATTTGTCCGGAGCATCGACAAGGCATCGGTGACTATCGACGGCATTCCAACTATTGGCCATCGCCTTGTCGGCCTCGACTGGTGACAGATCGTACAAGGTCTTCACGGCTTTCATCACGTCTTTTACCTGAACCTTGTCGGAAGACAAGTTATTGATCACGCTGCACATACCCTTGCACAAAGTGATCAGTTCCAGTTGATACGCCTTTCTCTCCTCCGTCATTACGATCTTTGACCACACTGCGAGGGCCTCGCACCATTTGGTGATGACCCGGGCGGAGACCATCCCGTTCTCAACATCAGCATATAGCAGAGACAGAAGATAGTCTTGCACTTCCACGTTGTCTGAGCATTTGGACAGCGTCTTCTCCCATTCTTCTCCTCTGCCGCCGTCTCTCTTCAAGGCCTTCGCAAGAGCATATCTGAACTCGCCGGGGATGGGGGAGAAGCCGGTACGGAGGTATTCGAGCAGGTTGTTGATATCCAGCGGACGTTCCAGAAGCGACAGCCCTTGCCTGAAAAGTTGCGTGATGGCCGAGTCCCCGCTCGCCGAAGCGTCCAGCAAGGGCCGTTCCCGGTTCCGTAGTACGGCATTCATTCGGAACGGATGGGGACCGATGACGGCGCCGTCGAAGTCTGCACGATTGTCAGCGGCCCATCGGTACGCCTCTGTCTCTGTGCCGAAATACCGTATGGTAATATCCTTGCCATCGGGATTCCATAGGGGCTCCATTTCGTCGTAACGGCCTTTGTCGATTCCGATTGCTTTCAAGGGCTCCCGAATTACGCTGGGTAGGAGCCGGAAGTCGTGGCAGATTTCAATGTCAACATTTGGAATCTTGCCGTTAGCGTATTTGCGGACGGCTTTCCATCGTTCAGGCGTCCCCGCAAGCGATGCCTTGCAGAATTCCTTTTCCACCTCAGCCAGTTTCCACAGTCGGGCGTTCTTGTATTCCGTATCGGCATCGAACCCTTCCATCACAAGCAGGTCCCTCCAGCGCAGAATCTCTTTGGCGGTGGCCAGGTCGTTATTCTTGAAGGCCTTCTCGTAGAAGGCGCCCACCTTTACGGTGCCCAATGCGTTTTTGTATGCAAGAATCCTTTCGATGGGATCGGCCTCGGTGCCGGGCAGGCCCAGGCGGAGTTCGAGGAAGTCCAGCAGGCCGGCATCACCGACTGTCTTCTCAAAGAGCGTTTTATTGACAGAACGTTTTCTGTAGCATTCGCCCGTGAAGAAGGGGCTATAGTATAGAATCATCATATTATTTTAAAAACACGGCTACTGATACAAATTTAACGATTATTCCTAAAAAATCCTTAATTTTGAAATACAAATGCCTTAACGATGTACCCAAACTTTTTTGCATTATTCAATAAGGCCGGAATAGCGTGCGCAGCGGACGCGGATCATACGATCTTCCGCTTGTCCAAGAAACTGCCCGTTGCAGTTGCAATCAATCCGGCATCCAGGATTCCCTGGGAAGAGATCCTTCATAATTATCAGCAGGCCGGATTGCCACAGGAACGCCTTACGATGGCCGATTATGCCGAAGACTTCAACTCTTTTCTGGCGACAGTTCCGGTTAAGAATGGGTGGGAGAAACTTCCTTCAGACGAACTAAATCTCATTTTTCTGGGATTCGGTTCCCAGGATATTTTCCCTTCATCATATGATGTGTTCGCTGAGGTTAATGACGGAGCACTCTGCCTTGATGAGGGACAATCAGCAGTAATTGGTGAAGGTGGTGATGTTTTTTTTACTCATTTGGGAAACTTCGACAGTGTTTCCGCATTGATCTATGGAGCGACGCCTCAGATGCAGTCGTCCTTCTATGAGAAGAATCTGGAGCTTTTCCGTACTTATGCCGACAGGGTCAGGGATAGATTCAAAGGGACGGAATACGAGGATTACGTGAACAGTCATTTAGAGAAGGATATGGTAGAAAGAGTCTTTAGCTCGGTATTGCGCCGAGAGACCAGAAGGGCGTTTTCTGCTTTTGAGATGGGCGTGGATTCTTTCAGTATCGAGGATATGGTGACCTCTGTCGAGACGCTGGTTCAATCAAATGCAGAGTTGGTCAATCTCCGGACGGGAAAGCCAGGCGCAGCAGAAGTTAAGGAGATCGCTGTGCTCACCATTCCGGAAGGGCTCACCTGGATTAAGCATAGTCTTTTTTTTAGGAGGAATGAGATATGACGTCGGTTGTCGGTATTTTAAATAAACGAGGGGTGGCGATTGCTGCAGACAGTGCCGTGACTCGCGGATGGAAGAAGAATGGCCTCGATGTGGAAAAGTATACCAAAAACGGTAACAAAATGGTGCGTCTTAGTGAGGGTATTCCTGTGGCGGTGATGATAATCGGAAGCGCAGAATATCATCATACGCCTTGGGATGTGATAGTCCGCCGCTATCGTCAGAAGCGCGGTCATCTGGAGCATTCTACGGTAGAAGCGTCCGCCCTCGATTTTTTCGATTTTATTCAGTCGGATCCCGTGTTTTGGCGCGTGGATGACAGGGACTTTGGGGTGAGACTTGTTAAAACGGTTTTTGAATGTATCAAAAGCGAAATGGAGGAATCATACGACTCTGATTCCGACGACGACTCGGCCCCTTCGGCCATATTCATTCGGGTTTTTCGCCATGCTGCCGCTTCGTTACAGAAAAAATGGATTAAAAAGGGTATAGCCCCTCAGTATAAAGACTATTCGATGGCCTCATTTCTATCTGCTTATGATAGTATTATTACTGATTTTTTGGATAATACTGATTATGACGATGATGTGCTTAAGGGGATTAGGCCGTCTTTCGAAGAGACTTTATGGATGGCATTTCGGACAGGAATTAAATGTGATGATTCTACTACACTCGTTTTTACTGGATATGGAAAGGATCAGGTTTATCCGTCTCTTGTGTCTGCCAATGTCTGTGGAGGGTTCGATCGTCGTGTGAACTATCACATATGTCCTGATGACATCGTCTGTATAAGCGCGGATAAGCCTGTGGCTATTCGTTCGTTTGCTCAGGATGATGTCATCAAATCAGTGTTGAATGGAATTCATATGGGTTGGTTGATAGGTGCAAGTGTTTTTCCGAGAATCGTAGATCCTAGATTAAGTTATTATTTTAAGCCCTCTATTGGTGAGAAGGATCCCGGTTTCGAATTCACGGAGATGCTTAAGGAAGTGGAGACGGAGGATCTTCTACATCGTTTCTCCACCGAAAGGAATCGTCTGCTGAACAAGAATCAGCGTATGTGGGAGAGATCCTTGAAGGATCGTGACTTGGAAGACTTGGCTTCATTAGCCGACTGTTTGATCGACCTGACCGGTCTTCACAGGCTATTGACCTTTTCCCCGGAGGGCGTGGGTGGCCCGGTTGATGTGGCCGTCATTTCCAAAAACGAGGGCTTTACTTGGCTCCGTCGCAA
>ODAI010346671.1_pt1 | contig 20548 bp, 21 predicted proteins | sample 1539321 | NCBI WGS metagenome assembly ODAI01 (sample SAMN02144231, study PRJEB22623) | gut metagenome | biome: sheep rumen | host: Ovis aries | place: New Zealand
CTTGGCGTTGGAGACTACGTAGTTTTCGGTGAGTTTCTGCATGCGCTGGGTGTTCAGGGGCAGGTGGAGCACGTCACCCAACTTTGCTATGCCGTTCATCAGACCGCGGGGGATGTTCCAGATATGCGCCTTCTTGCCCAAGGCACTGCATATCACCTCTATCAGTTCGTTGGTAGATAGTGCTTCATCATCACCCATGTGATAGATGCCGCTGGGGGCATCCTTTGTCAGGAGGCCCTTGATCACCTCCTGCAGGTTTCTGATGCTCGTGAACGAACGCCTGTTCTCAAAGGCACCCAACGGCCAGGGAATTCCCTTGCTCACCACACCATACAACAAGTTCAGATTACCCTTGTTGCCAGGACCGTGAATCATACACGGACGCATGATATACACTTTCTTTCCATCCACCACCGCATCAGCGTCTGTAAAGTTATGGAACGGACGCTTCAGAGCCTCCGGTGCGAACTTCTCTATGATATAGTTCTCTGCCGCAATCTTCGACTCCCCGTAAGGACCTACAGGCGTAGGGATGCACTCCTCTGTCAGGAAATCCCCTTCTACCCTATCTGCCGCGCTCTTCACTGTAGAGAACTGTATGAACTTCTTTGCCGTAGGATGCGCCAGATACCAGTCAAATATCTTCTGCGTCAGTCCCGTGTTCACCTTGAAGTACACATCTGCAGCACTCTTATTTTTTACATCGTGCGCTTTCCCAGCAAGATGGATAATAGCATCCACCTCTGGAATCATTGACACCTTTTCAAGGTCATTCCAAGAGAAAGTGTATTTAACACCCTCTTTCTGAGGGCTGACAATATCCAGCCCATATATTGTGTGCTCGCCTTTCAGAGCTTCCACCAAATTGCTTCCAACGAAGCCATGTATGCCAGTTATTAATATTTTCATAATGTCAATTTATATACTCTTCGATTTTATTAAATGCGACCAAAATCCACTCCAGAATGCAAGCCACATGCTGTCGCTGTAGCAAAGTTCATGCTTCCATTCGTGTGAACTTCAACGACGGTATCAGGAAGAAGTTTTACTTCCTAAAAACATCTCCTACACCCAGCTTAACCATTCTCCCCCATATTCTCATGGAATCTACTGGGAATATGAAAGAATGTCTGATGCTATCACCAGTATGACGCAATAATGATCTAATACCACGCACGATAGCATTCGAGTTATCATAGTAGCTATTATCTCTATTGTGTCCGAAATTACCCGTTTCCATAATGAAAGCCAACGCCCTATCTGTTTTACGCTGATAGCTTTTACTATCTGAATAGAATGGCATAGCTTCTAATGGCATCCCTAGCAAATTTACAGCCATAGAGCCAAAGACTTTCCACTCGGTTGTCAATTCCATAGTTTGAAGTCTCGACTCGAGAAGTTTTCTATCAATTGTGTCTTTGTATGTCCATAATAAGCGACTCCAATCACACACCTGCCTTATTCCTATACCATAATGGAAGAAATGTTTTAAGATGTGAGTAAAGACAAATATAACATCATCATCGACATTGGGCAGAGGTATGTTGACACTGTTATGACACCATATTCTTTTTCTGCCTTTCCTGAAGGCTTCATTTTGCACAGCATCTATGTGGTCATCAGTTCGTTTGGTCAATAGACTTCGCAAAGTCCCATGCAATTCCACTACCCAACCGTCCAATTCAAAAGAATAGTGTTTGTCGAAGGGATTTTCTTCATGAATATTTGTTGCTTTGGGAGTTAAGAGATCTTTGGCCTTTTGAAAGTTTTCATCATCAAGTAGGAGATCAACATCACCTGAGGCTCGCCACGATGGACGTTCATAACATTGTGCGACTCCTTGACCTTTGACAAGTAACGCCTGTATTTCATGTTCATTCAACTCAGTCACCAATTTAGCTATGAAGTCGTTCATTGCAACGTTTTTTTGTTCCAACTGAACAGCCCTGCCAATAAAGGTCAGAAAGTTTATTTGAGGAACCTTCACATCAACAACATGCTCCAATCCAGCAGCGATAATTCCTATCACCGACTGTTCTTCTGCCAATCGATATATTTCATCAAAATCAATATCAACAAATTGAGACAACTGGACATCTTTTTCCCAAAGCCCAGCTCCTAACAACGAAAGGAAAGCCTGTTGGTTATCGTTTTGTTTCATCGTCTTCTACTAAGCCACTAAACCATTAAACTACTTAGACTTCTTAAACCATTAAACATTTTGAACCAACTCATCCACCAAATCAGCATACATGCCTGTAACAATCTCTTTAGAGTAATGTTCTTCTATCGTCTTCAAACCTTTCTTTCCCATTGCCTGCAGTTCTTCACGTGTAACACTACGCAGCCAAGAAGCCATCTCTTCGACGCTATTGTTGGTAATTAGCTTAGCGCAGCCCTTGTTTTCAAGGAAATTAATGATTGGAGTATCTTTGCCAGAGACAACAAGCAACGGTTTCTCGCATGCCATAATGGTATAGACTTTAGACGGGAAACCGTCTCTGTCTATCTTTGGGCTCATGAAGATAAAGTTCAAATCGCTGTACGACAAAATAGCAGGCATCAACTCACGTGGTTGATAAGGCAAAATCCGTAGATTCGTCAACTTACGTCGTTCCTTTTCTTCCACAAGATATCCTCTCTTTGCCCCCTCTCCAATTACGATATACTCTACATTCAGCTCACGAGTTCTATCAGCCAGTTCAATCAACGGCTCCCATGACTGAGCATGACCGATATTTCCTGCATACAGCAACTTAATTGAATCTGTCATTGGGAATAAAGGTTCGCCACTTGAACTTCTTAAACCACTTAAACTCTCAGACTCCACCTTGTGGTAGAGCTCCGTATCCACAAAGTTCGGAATGATGTGCAACTTGGTCTTATCCTCAAACCTTGGCACAATCGTATCATAGAACACCTTATCGATGGTAGTCACCGCATCCGAGCCATTATACACCTTATGCTCCAACCACTTCAAGAACTTCAAGGTAACCCCATCTTTCAGTTTCAGGATGTCAGGATAAATCTCCTGTACATTATATATTACCTTGCATCCTTTCAACTTAGCGAGGCCAAGATTCATCCATCCCACAGTCAGTGGCGGTGAAGGAGAAAGAATCAAATCCACGTGCTTTACTGTCAGACCGATGAAGAATGACACAATGTGCCAGTAAATAAAGCCCAGCAGTCGCAACAGCGTACTCTTGAACTTCTTCTGTGGTACATGCAGCACAGTCATCCCGTGGAACTTACTCACCTTGCAGAACCCCCATACCTTCCAACGCATAGGCTGCTGAGCAACCTGTTCGGGCACAATGTTAAAATGTGGCGTCGTTGTCAGCACCACCACCTCATATCCCCTCTCCTGCAGTCTCAACGCAATATCATTATACAGATACGCCGTCGAGACTCCATCTGGGCTAAATATCAATGTGTGAATTAATACTCGTTTCATAAAATGTAGATATCAATTCAATGAATAATAATTGCATTAACTCTTCTGCTCAATCTATTATTCTTATTTATTATCGGGCATTGCCGTCAACATGGCCATATAGTTCTCCAACGTAAAGCGCCTATAGAACTTCACGAATCCTAAGAAACAGATATACGAAAGCGTAAAGAACAATGATAACACAATCAACAAATCCGTATCAAATGAAGCGGAACAATCTACCGTAGTCAAGGCATGAATGCCAAAAGCAAAAAAGGTTGTACAAAACACAAAAGATATACTCCTTAAAAAACCATACAGTGCAATGTAATTGTCTGTCTTCCGCTGCGATTCAGGTATCTTTAAATACACATAGTGCATCACAATCCTATGATAGTCACATTCTTGGTTCACATCAGGATGGTTTATACCAAGTCTATTTGCTAGTTTAAACTCCTTTACCTTAAGTGTACTCTTCAAATAATCATCCAAAGGTCTTACAATCCACCCGTTGATATCAAAGAAATAGGCGAAAGTGAATGTCGAAAATGTTATAGGAAATAACAGCAACGCAATAAACATCTTCATTAGGAAGCGAAGTATTGTCTTAATCCTTGCCCAACATTCGTTGGAAGAGTGTGCTTCTGAAGCGAAAAATGCCTTCAACAGCCCCCACCAATTCTTACCTGGCCCCCTCTTCAACAGATATTCCGACGGATAACCAAATACCTTCTTTGCAAATAGTTCTATTGTTACCGACGACAGATAAGACACGATATGCCCTAAGATATAGGCAATTACAATGATTACCACCGACTTTTCCAGATTAAACTCCATCTGCGAACCCTTGACAAGATTACGCAGATTCTCCATGCTGGTAATCTCACCCATATCAAGCCCCATCCTGAAACAATATGCGATGATAATATAACACATCATCCCAGGAAACAGATAGCCCATAAAGTCATATATCGAGAATGGATTCTTATTCATTATGCTGTTGCTATATTATCTTTCAGGTCAGTCTGTTGATTATATGTGAAGTCTGGTTTGTTTTTTAGTTGGGTCAATAAGTTATTGATTTCTGGAGTCTTTTTACCTGTCAGCCTATCTATTAGCTCATGCGCTGTTATGATATAGATATTCTGTTTTGTGTTTTCGATAAACTCGTTAATCAAGTTCTGATGCGGTCTTACCATTGCATCATTATAGATGAAAAACCAATTAGGCGTAATCCTATTCAACACAAGCACTATAGGCTTCTGTTTCTCCTTGGCATATCGTTCTATTTGCTTCCACACTATCAGACGGTGGTGTCTGATACGGATATTCTTATTGCTCGAAAAATCAATACTCGGGTGCCTGCGTTGCTTATGCCTTTCCTCACTCTCTTGATATAATTGCTCCAATTGGTTCTGCTCGTAAGGTTCGCCTATTCTACCTTGAAATATTTCATCTATACGCTTCCGCAAAGCAGAGTTATTAAGGTGTCCTAACAAGAAGTTCCTATCTTTATCTAGAGCATCTTTTATTTTGTTCATCATTTTATCGAAGTCCACCTTCAACGTGTCAGGTATATACGGGTGTTGTCCGTTATCAGAGAAACTAGCCTTCAACCTATTGAGTGCAGATGCAGCACTATCTACATTTTTTATCTGCTCATCAACGACATTAGCCAATCGCTCATGATAGAGCCAGGCCGTATCATAGGGCAACCAAAGGCGTTCTGTCCCTATTTTCTCATTAACTATATCAAGAAAATCCTTACCATAACTGATCCTCAGCAAATCAAGCAAAACAGAAGCCCCAAAGACAATTATAGATTTGCCTAATAAGTCTTTTATCTCTTGATTATTATAGGGATAGAAACCAGGAAAATGCTGTTTCATTACTTTACAATATTATCTTTCACCCACTGATTGTCAGCAATTACTCTGTTCCATGCTGCCGATTGACCGCTAAGGACCACTATCAATCGATCATTCTTATCCATATACTGCATCAGATAATCCCTTAGCTGCACATGATTCATATTACTAACAATAGCCCACGTAGATTCTGTAAGTTTCCCCCACTTATCAAACCTCTTCAATGCTTGATATAATGATTCATAATCCCTGCCCGGCATACAGAGGTCATAACTTATAATATAACAATGTGTCTCACCCATATATTAATACCATATATAATTGAAACCTGCGTAAAATCTTAAACCCTTAAACTTTTAAACCATTAAACTAAATATCTGCGTCATCAGCCACATCTGCGAAATCTGCGCATTCGTTAGAATGTAATATTAAACTCCTCCTCCAAATACCTTTGTATCTCGGCCTTGTCGTTGTGGCACTCGTGCTTAATCTGATACACTTGGATATCCACAAGTGTACGGTACCACCACCCTTGCATGAAACACCAAAGGAAACCCTTCATGCCATCCAAGAAGCCCCTCTTGTAGATATAGCGGTAAAGGAAATATGCAAATGAACGCCAGAAGAGTTTCTTCTGGGCATACTTGTTTTTCAAAGCACGCTTACCACCAGCTTGCCCTTCCACATGATCTTTGCCTGAGGCATCAGAGAAGTCATACTCGATGTTCAGCAGGTCTGCAGCCTCGCGCTTGGCATAACCTATATGCTTCTGTGCCCACCAGGTAATGTTGTTCAAGTTATGATCCACAAAAGCACCATTGTATGTTTTACCCACACCCTTGGAGAGCACGATATGCTCATCCATCAATCGTACCTCACTACGTCCGATTCCATAGCGGAACAAACGCATGAGTACTACTGATGGAGAAGCATGGCGCATATACTTGTCCATGAACTTGACCTTCAGATGGAACTCAATGCCTGTCACTTCATCCGGCTCATTAGGGAGCTTTGTTTGTATTTCTTCAATGAGGTCATCCTCCAGATACTCATCCGCATCAAAGCGAAGCACCCATTTCGTTTTGATAGGCGCATTGTCCAGTCCCCAGTTAAACTGTGTCGCGTAGTTCGTCCACTTATTCTGAAGGACCGTTGCCCCCATTTCTTTTGCTATCTCGACTGTCCTATCAGTAGAAAACGAGTCTATCACAAACACCTCCTTCGCTATTCGAAAAGCATTCTCCAGACAGCGACGGATGTGTATTTCCTCATTAAATGTGAGGACTATGGCAGAAATTGATAATTCACTCATATATTATTCCACTGAGTATCGATATTTTATGTATTCATCATGTGGTATGCGCTCACCTATCACTTTTGCCGGCATTCCTACAGCAACCGAATTCTCTGGTATATCTTTATATGCTGCCGCTCTTGAACCTAAAACTGAAAATCTTCCTATAGTCACGCCACGCCCCACAAAGGAATCAGCACCAAGGAAAACACCATCCTCAATCTTAACAAATGTCGCATTATTCTCAAAACCTCGACTACGAATATCATGACCGCCAGGAACAATATGAACATACATTCCAATACTTACATAATCTCCAATAATAATTTTTCCAGTAGTCCTTAAATAGACATAATCATCAACAGATGAATAATTCCCCATTTCTAAATACCAAGGTAGCAATATCTTAGCCTTGGGGGATATATAACACCCTTTCCCGATTTTTGCGCCAAACAGACGCAAAAGGAAAACTCGCCATGGAGTTAAGAAAGTAAAAGAGGGTTGGAAAAGCCAAAAATCGACAAATCTCCATACGATTTGTTTGATTTTCTCATTTCTTGTCAAATGCACTCCTTTTCCGGAGATAAACCACAATTCTTTTTCCATCTTGTTTCTACTTTATTATTTCTAACAATTCATTAATGCTATTATATATCTTCAGTTTACTTTTGGGGATAGGATTATTGTCATATTCAATAATTACCCTGCACATCTGTTCAACATTCGATCTATCAAAGACGGCAGAAGGCAGACAAATAGCGTGAGTAAACGGCAAGTCTGAGGCAATTACATCACAACCTGATTCAATCGCCTCAATAATGCTTAAACCAAGGCTCTCATTAGAAGAAGGATAAACAATTGCCTTACACTGTTTGTAAATATTTATAATCTCCGAAAAGGGAACAGTACCATGATTGATGATTTTTACACCCTGTCCCTTCAGTTCTTCTATTTTTTGCCTGTAAGCAATGTGTCTTTCTGTACGATCACTTACTGTAAGATGTAGCGTCCGGTCAAAACCCATCTCATGTAATCTTTTCCAGACATCCAAAATAATCCCATGCCCACGAGGATAAGATAACTCCCCTATCAATGCATAATCATTTCGCCCACTTTTTATTAAACTGATGGTTTTAAGTTCTTGTGGGATGTGGTAAAACGGAAGAACATAAACCTGCTTTTTCCCGCTAAACAAATGCTTTTTTAATTCACTGGCAGTATTATCTGTCTGAACAATCCATGCATCTGTGTTTCGTCCATAATAATCTATAAGTCTTTGCTTCAAAAAGAACTTTAGACGTACCTGCAACCTACCATCCGATGGTATTTTTAGCAAACTGATATTATGAAAGTATGTGTATACCGGAATCTTCATTTTTATTGGAGGCGGAACATTCCCAAAACATAATACCGAAGTAAACTCGACACCATGCTGTTTATAGAATTTCTTTCGTTCCTTTAAGGTAGCAGGCAATGATTTAGTATGAGGAAGTGAATTAAACTCATCACCACACCTTGAATCCGCCAGAAGAAAAAAATCCACATTTCTTTCCTGAAGCGAGCTCACCAGATAGCGAAGCAATCCCATTGCTCCACCCATGTTGATATATAAAGAATCTACAAGTAACATCTTATGCTTTTTTAGTCAATTCAGAAATAAAACGATTCAATACAATATCCTGTTTAAAATTCTTATTAAACAATTCTTTGCTATGCTCGCCCATAGCCGGCCATTCATTTCTTCGTGCTAACATCTTCTCAAAGGCATCTCTAACTTCTTGATGATTGTCGGGATTAAACGTGTATCCATTCTTCCCTTCCTCAATGGTTTCAAAATGATTGCCACAACGATTTGATGCTAAAATCGGCATTTTTGCACAACAACCTTCCACTAGACTCAATGGACTTGGATCTGAAAACGAAGGAAGAAGGATTACATCACATTTTTTATAATAGGAAACTACTGTTTCCATATTGCAAAACCCGCGAAGGAAAATGTGATCTTCATATCCTTTATCCTTGATATAAGACCTGATAAGTTCTTCATCGTCACCATTACCAAGTATTTCAAAAACTGCTTTCTTAACGTTATCAGTCCCTATCGCATTAAAAAAATTAATTATGCCCTTTATCTTCTCGTTCAAACGAACAGGCATTACTATATGTGGCAACTCATTGAGCGGGGTAATGGATCTGTTCTGGAATACAGAAGGACTTACAATCTCCTCCTCAATAACATTTGGCAAACGGATAAACTTTTTATTTTTGATTCCCCACTTCTCGAACGACAACTCTGCCATTCGTCCGGGGACGATAACTCTGCCCTCTCCCGTATTATAAACGAAAGAACGAAGAAAGTCACGGATTACATTCTTTTTACGAGAGCCAATCGTCAAATAATTGGCTTCTGACCAGAAAATAATCTCTTGTTTTATCAAATGCAAACGCTTTAAAATACATATAGCAATGACATCTAAAGCATTCCATGATCCTCCGAGTATCATCGCACTATTTTTCTCACGTCGCATCATTTTGATAAGTTTTGGATTCCAGTGATTCGAGATTCCCTTTTTATATATATCTAATCCTTTATCTATATAATAAGGGAAATGAAAAGTCTCGTAGTCAACTTTCCATGAGCGCTCTCTCTCAAGTTCGCACATATAGAACAACTTAAGATTGAGTCCCATTGCGCAAAGCTTGTTAAAAAGAGAAGTTCTATACGGTGCTGTCGTATTTTGCAAGATTAGGTATTTCATAGCTTGTGATTTTCTATATTATACATTTTATCTTTCCATACCCCAGCATTAAATCGTTCTGAGACAATCTGTCCCTGATTAGCATAGGGCATCAATTCTTGTTCTTTCATATCTGATATACGCAAGATGTCGTTCATAAAATTTGTCTCATCTGCATCAACCTCGAAATAGCGAATGCCATCAAGTTGCTCATAATGAATTGTAGAAATAACAATTCGATTATGCAATAAAGCCTCCATTATTTTTGATGGGAAATTGCACTGATTTTCTGAACATTTGGGATTTCTGGTACTTAATTGGAAAGAAACATGATGGAATATCTGGAGATAATCCTCATAAGGTAGCTGTCCATGAAAGATAATGTTAGGACATTTGCTGTACTGTTCCAGAAGTTCTTTTTGATGAATCTCGCCTGTTACATGCAAAGTCAGTTGTGGCAGTTGCGAGAAAACATGCAAGACCATTGAAAGCATTGCTATACGTTCATTTAAAACACCAGATAACAAGAACTCATGGTTTATTGCCTGTTGTCTTGGAACATTAGGTTTTATTGTTGGTGTCACTCCTGGCAAACAAACAGAATTCTTATTCGTAAACAATGGAGAGTTTGCCAAACGAATGTCGCCATCTGCATGATTGGCCAGCCACAAAAAGAAACGTTCTATAACGTTTGTGGTAGGTGTATAATCCAGTAGAATTACATAACCCCCTACACTTCTTTTAAAAAGCTTTAAGAGAATAATCAAGAAAGCATTCAGAATACTTACATTGTAGAACCAAACATTACTCTCTTTGGGAATCTTTTTATATAGTGTTAAGCATTCCCGGATAGGTGCTAAGCGTCTCAGCAGGGGACTAGTTCGCCAAGAGGAATACACCAAGCCGTCCATCCCTACATTATTCAATTGCCCACTGACATACGTTGGCAATGTAGAGTACACTCTGTCAAAGACGCCACCTTCTATCAGATTATAACTGAAATTACAAGCCGCAATGGACAGTTTGTATTTTAAGATTTGATCTTTAGGTAAAATATGTGTGATAAAGATACGCATGATAAAGACAAACCAAGATACTAATTAGTTTTAATTGTATTATTCTTATTAAATACATTATAGAACACAAAGGGCATACCCCACCATATTAAAGCGTTGCTAAGAAATGGCTCGTTCATTAAAATTAAACTTACTATAATAAAAAATGAGATTTTGTAATATGTCCTATTGAAAAATAGAGGAAGCATATAACCTAAGAAACCTAAAACACCCATGTATCGGAATAAATTAAACACACTACTTGCAGAAGACATTGAACTTTGGCGAAACATTTCTGTTGCATATCCATAACCAGCAATCGCATACAAAGGATTGGGGAAATCAGTGAACGAGAAAACAGTGCGACCTTCGTCTGATGCGATTTTGTCTCCGAGAAAATCTAAAGTAGTGTATGCATAGATTGATATTATTAATAGAATAGCTGTCCCAGCTATTCTCCATGCAGAGTTATTTTTTTTATCTTGGATAAAGTAAAATAACAATATTGTAGATAAAACTACATATCCACCAGTGCTAAGCGTTGTTAATACAGTTATAATAAATACTGCAACACGAATCTTCCAATATAAATCTCTATTCCTATTCAATGTGAGTTCAAACCATAATGAAAGATTTAAGAAGCCTTGGAAGGCACCAGGTTCCCAAAATGGGCCACAATTTCTAGCACCATAAACTAGACCAGATTCTGGATTTCCTAATTGCGTGTAATATAAGTTATAGACTCTCATTATTACCCCACCGTCTATGTTTGATTCTTGAATAGGATAATATGGTATTGAACCTCCTACTAAAATAAAGAAAAAACAGAATAAACTGATTAAAGCATACACAAATATTATGCCCGAAAAAAAAGGGAAGAAATCATTACCACATAAAGCCACTAACATCAAAGCTACAGCAATCATTAATACATAATGAATAGTAGTATTTACAGAATAAATTGGTAGATAGGCGGCTTGTATTATAAAGATAAAAATGAAAAATGATATGTATAAAACCATATTTCTAGTTAATCTTTTTTTATACCGTAGGAACATAAGACATAACATGAAAAATAAGGCTATCAAAGTTTCCATTATCGGGAAATTGTAGTTAAACCCAATATTAGCTCCTGTATTAATTCCTATGAGTAAGAGCCATAGACGGATATCCTTTAATATCGAGGAATTATCCGAAGAGAAGACCAATTTGTTAAAACGCTTCATTAAATTCATGTTATACTACCTCTCTGAATTTTATAACTTTCGCTGGCACTCCGCCTACAATTGCATATTCTGGAACATCCTTTGTCACAACTGCTCCTGCTGCAATCACGGCGTGATTACCAATTTTAACCCCATCAAGCACCATTGCATTCGTGCCAATCCAAACATCATCTCCTATTTCGATTCGCTTGTATTCCTCAATTTGCAGCGACAAATCTGGTTTGATGTCCCAATGAGACTGAGGAGAATAAAATGCGGGATGCGTTGAAGGTAAGTGAGTAGGATGAATGCCTAATCCTATTTTTACTCCTTCTGCAATGCTGCAAAACTTACCAATGGTAGCATATTGGATTTTGCATCCTCCTCCTACATAACTATAGTCTCCCAAAACGGTATCAACCAAAGTTGAGTTGCCATATATGATATTCTGATGTCCAAACTTACAATTTACCGCCTCTGAATACAAACCAATACGCAATCCTGGAAATTGTTTCTTCAACTTCCATGATCTAATTACCCATTTGAGCCACAAAACAAATGGCAAAACTTTTAAATAGCTTAACATTCTTTAATGATAATTACCAATAACAAGCTCCTTCAACCGACTTAGCCTTTTCAGGCACTTCATCGCCAGAAGGATATGTCCAGTGCTCATTGAAAAGATCGTAATAATTAAGATTTAACTCAAATGGAACATTGTAAGTCCATGCATGGGGTTGACGATACTCAACCTCCCAACGTTTACCCTTTATTCCGAATAATAGCTGTATGCCGCCACCTATATGTAGAGCTTGTTTCCCCATTCGTTTTGCATGAGCGGCAAGAGGAAGCCCGTATGCTCCACAACCCAACAAACAAATATCATAGTCTATTGCATCCATTTGTTTCTCCATATACTCCAGAGCCTCAAACCAGTCTGTAAACGGCACATTTTCATAAGCGGAGGACTGTACGGCCTTCATCGTTATCAACTCAAAATCGGGGAGAATATCAGGGTTATCGTATAATAAATTACGCTTTGCATATTGCTTCTGAATGGTATCTGCATATGGATGAACTACAAGCACCTTCTTTCCATCCAAGGCACAAGTCCAAGGACGCTCCACAAAATAGGGATAGATACTTTCAAAATGAATATATTGACAAGAAGTCGGAAGAGGCATGAATCTCTCCTTATAATTAACAGACATAATGATATCCACAATTTTTGAGTCCTCTAGATATCGATATGCAAAGTGCTCAAGCAACTCTGGAGTCGGATTGAATACGCCAGCGTTGCGACTGATTGGCAAATAGAACGACTTGTCCATCCATGGCAGATCTGTTTTATCTACAATATAATCTTTAATTTTTGATACAACCGAACGTTTCTCATCACGCACACGGATGGTGTTCGTAACAGACATCTCTATACTTCCATAGCGAGTCAACATCAATGGCTTCCCACTAATTATGGCATTATACACCAAGTCATTGGCCTCCTGCCGCTGCCATACTGTATTCTCAGAACAATCATAGAACACTGGCTTAAATGCCTTTTTATACACTTTTGAAAGACCCTTGGCTAAGAAAGTTCTTAAACCCATACTTCTTATTTTAGAAACTGCTATCATATATATATTATATATATATTATCCTAAACTATTAATTAAAAACCACATACTTTCCTCTCTCTCATGAGAGATTTTCTTATTCACTGAAGAATAATCTATATCTTCATAATTTAAAGAATTTGGTTGTATTATAAGCCTATCTTGCAAACCGAAGAGGCTCAAAATAGAAATAAAACGAGCCATTCCTCTTTCAGGATTTCCTATCGTATAGAATTGTTTATTAAATATTATGGAAAATGCTGTACCGTGAAAACTATCTGTAACAACAAAATCAGCTGTTGATATTAGTTTTACCCAATCATAGGTTGTCACCCCCGTATGTAATACACGATTCAACAATGTTTTATGCTGCCGAACGACTGGATTTATATCAAATCTGGGTTTCCCTATTTTTTGATGAATATCTTGAACAATCTGTTTTTTTTCTTCAGTCCAGTCCAATATATAGGTCACAAGCTTACCGCTCCCATCCATTTTGCTTTTATTAATCAAAGGAGCATATATTGCCGAATCTGCTAAGATTGTTGGATCCAATACCCACTGAGCATGAATACCGCAATGGTCTCGCAGAAGATTCACTCCATCCTGTTCCCTTACAGAAATAGCCTTAAAGGAAGATAGAGCTTTTGATATGGCTTCTGTTTCTCCACTATCATACTCCCATTCAGACACTCCAAGACTTGCAGCATAAGCAATTTTCTTTAGTGAAGGCATTTCTAAATGCTGGAAGAAATAATCTCCATTTACGCTAAAAACTGCCTTACGCCATACTTGGTCGCTTCCTACAATACAAGCATCATAATTACGTAAAAGACGAGCAAGCCCTTCGGACGAATAAACCGGTTTGGACATGGGGCGCAACTCATGACAACGCATTCCTGCAAATTCTTTTTGCGTAAGGGGATGAGCGAAGGCACGTTTTAACACATATTTCTTTCCATGAGCATCGGGGATGCGGTCGATGATAACGGCATCGTAGCCTTGTTGTCTGAGCACTTCTTTTAATGCGTAGCACTGCAACTGCCCTCCGTAATTGAGAGCATACTGCAGTGTGAGAATTCCAATTTTTTTCATCTTTGACATCATTTTAAGCCAATATACAATACATACTTCTTAGACAATACTTTGTCGCATACACTTACTATAAGATAACAAAGTGCAATTGTAATGAAAACAACACAGATCTGATTCAATATCCCTTCATGAAAAACTGATGGTAGATAGCCTATCATTTTTTCTACTCCTTTTTTTACGGGAATATGAATTAGATAGATACCAAAACTTGCTTCTCCTATTTGTGTTAGCAGACTACTTTTCATACTGGCATGCATCTTAACTGTAAGTATGCAGATAATCATTGCGTAAATAAATGTGCTAAATTTAATCTGAGATGCAGCGAAGAACGGTATGCACAGAACATCATTTATATATACTGCCTCAACAATAGCGAGATAAAGACTTACAATTAAGAAAACATAGTAATAGAGGCTCTGAGTGTTCTGGATGGGTGATGGGACACTTTTAAAATACATCCCTGCATAATAGAACATAAACCAGGCTGGGAATACTTGTGCATAAACTATGGGCTGCTCACCCGTATGAATCTGCCAACAATATAAAGCCGTCACATATAATGGGGTAATAAGCCAGAGCCAATCTTTATACCATTTATAACCAATCTTATGGATACGTTTATATAATAATGGGGTCAAAAACTTTAATTGTATCAGCACTGCTAAGAAATAAAGGGGGAAGAAGGCGCCCCCCAGAAATATGCTATTAACGATTTTCCATGTCGAGACAGGTTGACTTCCCGTAACGGTTGTCTCTGCAAACCATAATGCCGACCATACAAGATAGGGAATTAGTAAACGCCTTATTCCTTTCCAAGTTAGTGTGCCATCCTTTACAAAATATCCAGAAAGAAATACAAACAACGCAACTCCAAAAGCAACGAACTGACGTAATACAATTCCCGTATAAGCATTTGATGACATATAGGGAGTGTGAATAAACACTACGGCTATTATTGCAACACACTTGACAAATGACCAATAGTTATCTTTCATGGCGATGTGTTTTTGATTTTGCAAAAGCTATTGCATGATTTACTAATTGTTTTTCTTCTTTATCGAACACCATAAGGTAAGCAAGCATCGAAACTTCTACAAAAGCCACAAAGCAGGTGAAAAGGAAGCGCAGAAATGACGATGGAACGAACAATATGATAGGTATAAGAGTGGCAACGACTATAAGGCACAATAACAGGCATGGTTTAATAACTCGATTCAAATATAATGATACCGGTAAGTCACATTTTTTCTTTGCGTAATAAACTCGCCCAATACACAGAGCTATAACCGCAACCGTTGCGATATAGTATGCATAGAGAGGGTCTGCACCTATTAAGAATGCAAAATAGATGAGAGGTAAACGCATAATATAAGTAAAAGCACTGAAGAGCTGAAAAGCTTTTATATCACCCACACCGCTTATCATTGTTACCAAAGTGACAGTGAAGCTAGCAACTATCTGCTGAATAACCTCAAAAACACAAAAAAGTAAGGCATAGTCTGGCACTTCTGTTAACCAAATGTTCAATAGATATCGGAGTTCGAACAATATTGGTAATGCAACTATGACAACTAGTATAAATGATAGCTTGCTCCCAGAGATAGTCACATGTACTAACGATTGATGGTTATTACTTCCTGCTTTCTTAACAATTACAGGATTTAAGGCATGCATCATAGTTCCCGAAAATGTCATTAAGTAGCCACATACCTGTCGGGCAATACCTTGGGCTGCGTTCATGATTGCTCCGAAAAACGCATTCAATATGAGCGACATCCCCTGTATAGAAAGTATGCTAGAAGCTGAGTAAACGAGTTGCCAACCTGCAAAAGAGAACATCTCTTTGATTAAACTATTATCAACATATTTTGACAACGAGAGTTTGCATTCTTTATATTTTGAATGACAATAAATCCGACTGATTGACCATTCTATCAGGGTTACTCCGAGCATCATCGCCCCATAAAACATCAATCTGTCATAACTGGAATAAAGTAATATGATGGATATGATAAGTTTCAAAACACCACTGATACTGCCAACGACAGAGTAATAAAGCATATTCTCGTGTGCTACGAGTACTGCATTGTAGGGTACAGTCATCATGGTTAAAGAAGTACTTGCCACCATGAAGTAATATACAGCCTTAGCGGAATCAACCCTGTCATTTGGTATCTGGAGATGTCCACCAAAGAAAATGGGGTGGAGCGCCATAAACAAAATAGCAACAAAAAATGCTAAACACAAATGAATGAGCCAGCTGGTATTGAATATTGACTTTATACGATTATTATTACCTTCACCTTCGGCATAGGACATAAAACGTTGCGTAGCTGCTGTCATAGATTCATTTAAGAAGGACAGCATTACAACGGTACTTGCTATGAGGTTATAAATGCCAAAATCATTCACACCCATAGCCTGTAGGACAAATCTCGTTGCCAATATCTGACATATTGAGGTTATGCCTACTTTTCCATAAAGGAAACCGGTATTTATAAGGACCCTTTTAGCGGTTGACATGCTTAACTGCTTTTCTGATTTTTGAAATGCTCTTGTCGCTAAGTAATTTTACGGCAAGACCTTTAATAACCTTATGAGGTAAGGCTTTTAATTGTGTCCATAAAGATACTTTTGTGAGATAATCAACTCTTTCCTTAAACGAGTAGCCTTTTCCTTTATCATAGAAAAACTTTCTTTTTCCTGTATTCTCTTTTGAAGGTTCCAACAATGCGCTGTTTAACCGGCAAAGATCTTGATATGTGGTTTCTCTTTTTATGATGTCTAATTGGTCGGTAAATGTTTGCCCTTTTTCCGTATTTATCAGTAGAGCAGACACTCCCTTATCATCATCAAACTCCGGGAATAATGTATGAACACCCCAATAGTCAGCAATAGTAATATCACTTCCACTACGAAGATATCGAAAAACGCATTTAAAGCAAGATGGTCTTAAATATAGGTCAAAGCCTTTCAGCCAAGTATAATCATTACAACATTTGGAGAGCGAAACTGTATTTGGCTTGCCATCGGCCGAGACCTCGGCAAGGGTGAGAGCGAAACTGAATTTTTTCCAGCCTTTCCTTTTATCCCTAAAGGAGATGTCCTTTATTTCTATACCTTCAGGAACAAGGACATCCCCTTTTGGTATATTATGAATAGGAGGAAGCGAAACTGAATTTTTTGACGCACTGCGTGCGTAATTGTTTATCTCTTCTTGCAAATGCCATCGAAAAACACCTGGGCTTGGAACGCCATGACATACGAAATCGACTGTCAGAAGGTTTTCATATTCTTTATGCAAATATAGACGCAAACCAGCAACTTGACATGGTGTGCCACTAAATAAAACCTTTCGTCCTGCATTTAGGGCATCTTTTACCTCTTTGAATATATTTCCCGTATAGCTCTGTACATACTTAGAGCCACGAAATTTATAAATATCTTCTATATTTTCAGCACTCCCATGAACAACTTCCCATTTTTCATTCCACATCGCGCCAAAAACAATTCCATTTTGGTTTATTATTTTCTCTGCAAGCATTGAGAAAACTCCTCCACTGGAACTCTCCAATCGGATTTCTTCATCAGGATTTTTTGCCGCATAGACTTTTAATGGTTCCCTTGGCTCTCCTGTGTTTAGAATGGGACATACTTTTTCACATAATCCACAATTAACACAAATATCATGATGTACACGAGGATACAAAAAGCCTTCCTCATCCTCATGCATTTCTATACAATGGTGAGGACATGCTTGTAAACACGCTCCGCATCCACAACATTCGCTTTTATTTAGAATATCTATCATTTTTAATTGAAATCTCAAAATCAGTTTCTACTTATCAACTATTATATAGAAGTGATATTTGCAATGAGAATCTATAACCTTTTATTTTCTATAGCCTGTCAGCACCTTATAGCATTTTGGCAAAAGATACTGAAGTAGTTTTGCGATTAGAACAATCAATGCTACAGCTATTATAGGATTAACGAAATACAATATGATTAGGTTTATCTGGCTTTCGCCAATTATCATAAGATTCAACTTCTTGACAATATTAAAGAAGGGAATATGGAAACAATATATAAAAAAACTATATCCTAGCAAAGACTCGTACCAATGGTACTTATCAACATTCATCATATCATACAAACACCACAAGGAAATAATTCCTGATAAATAAATCAAGGCATGAAATGGTTTCAACCAATCAATATGAAAAGGATAGACTATTGCTCCAATAATATAGAGTAATAAAAACAGTGGCAATACTCTTTTTAACTTCACCGTTAAGCTGTCTATCTCAACCTCTTTGACAGAAAGGCAACCACCTAACACAAACATTGCAAGGAATCCAAATGTGGGCTCTATCATGCTTCCCCCAATGAGTATAACTGGAAAAAGAGATTTTAATCTAAGCATCAACCAATATAATACAGGAGAGAGTACAACAAATATCATTAAATCTCTTAAAAACCACAACTGAAAAGCTGCCGGCATAACAAAAACCATATACAAGCCTTCGTACCAAGGAGCAACCGTTAACTTCGTAATAATAGAGCCATTGACAAATTTTTCCGATAACGTAGGAATAAGCCCCAGTACGAAATACCATAAAAGAAAAATCACGTTCCATAGCACATACGGGACTAATAGAGACTTCATCCTCTTCTTTATTTTCTGATTAAACGATCTGTAATCATAGATCTTTTGGTAATATAGATAGCCTGAAATCAGAAAAAACATATAGTTGGCAACGCCACAAATGCCCCCCCCAACGAAATCTTGGATGTATCGACTTACTGGGTATTTTTCTCCTTCCAAATAATAGCTATGGAGATAGACGACCATCACTATTAGGAATGATGAGAAGAATCGTATTTTCTTACTATTGTATGATGTTATCATAAAGCCTATTATATCCAGAGGAGAATCCTATTAGAATTTTGTAGAAATCTCCTTATCCAGTTCTTTCTTCCTTGCAGCCGCATTTTGGAAATAGTCCTTTATATGTGCACGCTCTTCTTTTAGCAACTGCAATGTTGATTGTATTTTGTTTATATCCATCAAGAATTGAAGAATTAGAGAATCGTCTCCACATCGAAATACACGTAAAACGACTTGGACGGATTGCACGAATAAGACAACATGTATGTGAGTCCTGATGGTTCAATGCCGCTAATTATTTTTTCTCTTTCATTTTTTCTAATATCTCTTCTATCTGAGCATCAGTGTAGGTAGGCTGCTCTTCAACCCCTGATTCCTTAAGCATCTTTTTCAAGAGAGTCTTCGAGTACAGAAACATGTTTGCAAAGATGCGAAATAAAAATCAATTGGCAAAGGAAATTATTTATAATTTCATGTTATTTGATGATTTCGCACTTCAGCCAGCATATGAGCACTTGTTGGAGGGCAAGAAAGGGGCGCTTTTGAGAATTTTATATTCCGAAAACATCGAAAAGCGCAAAATACGCGAAACATGTTCTCACACAGATTACACGGATATCACGGATTTATTTCAATCAAAACCTCCAAAACACTTTTGCTCTGGTCGAGACTACGTCTCTGATGCTGTAGCTGTCTGCTTTTCCTCGTAAGCGAGCTTCCGGATAAAAGCCCACATCCACCTCATCAATTCCAATGGAATTTAAATCAGATCAAAAGAAATACTTGTAACGGTTCTTGCACGCTTTAGCGACAAGGCGCGCTTTTTATGCGCGGAAAAAGGTTAGAGGTTATGGGTTATGTAAAGTTTACTGTTTACGGTTTACTGTTTACAGTTTACTATTTCTTGGATGCTTTGGCGACAAGGCGCGGTTTTGATGCGCGGAGAGAGGATATTACATCGTATTAGCTATATTTTAGCTATACTCCTCGAGTATGGCTAGAAGCAGCCTAGAAGCAGAGTGATCGCTGGCTAGAGTATGGGTAGAGCGTGGGTACTGCAGAGTTCAAGGTTTCAAGATTCAAGAATCTGGTTTCAGGTTTCAAGTTTCAGAATTCAAGTTTCAGAATTCAAGTTTCAGGATTCAAGTTTCAGGGTTCAAGAGAAATCGCCTTGCTGAGCAAGCCACGATTCCCGAATCGTGAATCAGCCCTACATTCGGGTCCATCGTCACCACGTACTTGGGATAATTGTCCTTAATCAGTTTCAAGTTACCAAACTCACGTTCATAGGTTTCTTCACCTGTCACCTGCAGGGCCACCTGAACATAAATCAACTCATCGCCCCTACGTGCC